>Ga0114986_1000300_pt1 | contig 14075 bp, 13 predicted proteins | sample Shrwel1BS1Day17_FD_96988 | JGI IMG/M metagenome (GOLD analysis project Ga0114986, IMG submission 96988) | Subsurface microbial communities from deep shales in Ohio, USA - Utica-3 well 1 S-1-Day17 | ecosystem: Environmental > Aquatic > Deep subsurface > Shale gas/oil reservoir > Produced... | reverse complement strand
TTCGGCGCGGGGGTTTCCCCAGGGGAGTTCGATGAGCGCCCCTCGGCAAACCCAGATTCTTCCTCCCGGTTATCCGGAAGGCTGATAGTCGTAGCTGGCGACTCAAATCAAACAGCATCAAAGCGGCAGACGCCCGTCTGTCTCATTCAAACCCCAGCGGGATTTCACTATCCCGCTTCGGGATGGTGGTCTCGCTTTTTTAGGAGAATCACCATGAATCAAAAGCACACTCCAGGTCCGTGGCATGTGGACGTCAGCAAGTCTTTCTATGTCTTCGCATGCGGTTCTTTGGCTGAGCAAGCTGGGGTCGGAAACGGCCCGTTCATTTGCAATGCATCAACGCAAGAAAATGCTCGCCTGATCGCTGCCGCGCCGGAACTGCTGTCGGCTCTCAGGATTGCCGAAGATTTCATGTCCGGCTTCGAAGATGACGAGGTGCAGGAAGGCATGGTCACCAAACTGGCCGGCATCCGGGCCGCTATCACCAAAGCTACAGGCGAGGAGTGGCAATGATGCTTCGCCCAGGCCTCGAAAATCCGCTGTATGTCGCAAAAACAAAGCGGCAATGGCGGAGTCCGCCGCTGGATATGATCGTCATTGAGTTTCATGGTGACGGGGATCCTGCGTTTGGCGGAAATGCTGATGACCGGCCGTTGGGTATTGACGGTCTGATTCTCGAACGCGGATCGAACGCTCCGCGCGCCGAGTTCAAGACCATCGAAGAAGCCCATGAAGCAGCTCGGGCTATCAAAAACCGCAGGCCCGGATCAATCCTTGGTCTCCTGCCTCGCTGGCGCTGATCTATAGCGGTCCGCTTCACAGCGAATTACCCCTTGTCGAAGGCATGTCTCCCGACAGGGTGGCATGCCCTCGACTTTCTTTGATGGAGGGCATATGCAAGGCAATACCTATCAAGCGGTAGCAACGGTTCATGATCCACTTACCGATGAGGGCATGCAGGAAGACCCTGTTCATGACCGCGTCAATCTGGATCGAATCAAAGCGCTCAAGCTGGTCAAGGAATGGTCGTCTCAGGGGTACTGGGGAACCATCTACAACCAGCTAACGGCAGAGTGCGTCGAGATTTACCCGCCCAAGGGTGAATCCCGAGACTAGCAATACCAATCCCTAACCGGGGGCTTTCCTCCGGTAGGGGGCAAGCCTCCACCTTTCTCATGGAGGTAGTTATGCGCACACATCAAATGTTGTTCGGAACACGTCAGCGTGACGGACTGGCTTACATCGAGCCCCTTCCATCGTGTCATTCACTGTACAAGTTTCACAAAAAGCTCATCGCGGTCGGCTGCTGGTTTGGCCGGTTCTTTCGGCAGGGAGGGAATCATGAAAACCGTCCCTCTCCCCGCTGAGCAGTGGATCAAAATGGCAGGAATCAATTCGTGCCCGGAGTCGCTTTCGGATACCGTTTCCTGACCGGGCAGTTGAGTCTTTTACTGAAGTAGCCCCAATCCCGTGCCCGCGTGGCACGGGGTTTTCCTGAATGGTTTGAGATCCAGCCCATTCAGGAAAGCAGGAATTCTGTCGCCTGGCTACGCCTGGTGATTGATGCTCCCAGCTGAGGAGTCAAAACAAACAGCAAACAACCTGCGCCGGGGAATCCCGCCGCTAATTCAACCCTTGCGGGCGACATCATTCCCGCAGGGGATTGGTGCGTCCCGCATTTCCAAAGGAGACGCATCATGGATGAGCATCAGTTCTACCCCACGCCCGAAAAGCTTGCGCGGAAGGCATGGGCAACCTTCAAGAACAAGGATTTCTCTCGTGTTCTTGAACCATCGGCCGGTACCGGCGATTTAGCCAAGGTACATCCAGGGCGTTACGACTCCTGGCGGCGAATCAAGATCGACTGCTGTGAGATCGACATCTCGAAGCATCCGAATCTGAAAGCGGAAGGCTTCACTATCGTCGGACTCGACTTCATGCAGTTATCGAGTGCGGCGGCGTATAGCCACATTCTCATGAACCCACCGTTCGCCCAGGGAGCGCGTCACGTCCTGAAGGCTTGGGACATTCTCTTCGACGGTGAAATTGTTGCAATCCTCAATGCGGAAACCATCCGGAATCCGTATTCGAAGGAACGCCAGATGCTGGTTCGGATCATCGAGCAGCATGGTTCCGCCGAGTTCATCGAAGAGGCCTTCATGGATCCCGATACGAAACGGAAAACAGAAGTCGAAGTTGCACTGGTGCATCTCGTCAAGGAAGCCAACTACGGCAGGGATATCGTTGGCAGCATCATGGATGACCTCAAACGGGATTCCATGTCCGACGAGAAGCTGGCCGACGGTTACCGGGAGATGAATGAGCTGGTGCTACCCAACTCGTTTATCGAAAACGTCGTGCTCACCTTCAATGCAGCGGTTCGCGCCATGCGTGAGTCGGTGTATGCCGAGGCCAGGGCACAGCACTATTCCGGCCTGATCGGAAAAACACTAACCGAGATGAACGGCGGCATTCCTGCAAAGCAAGCCGCATCAACCCTGGACTTTGTTCGCACCGAACTTGGCAGCCGCTACGACAAGCTGAAGGATCAGGCGTGGAGCAACATCCTGCGTTCAACCCAAGTGCTTTCGAAGCTGTCATCAACTGCGCAGAGGCGCCTGGAAGCCGAATTCGAGAATATCAAGCATCTCGAGTTCAGCATCAGCAACATCCAGGGCTTCCTGCTAGGCCTCGTCGAGAGTCAGGGCGAGATCCAGCTGGGCATGGCGTGCGATGTCTTCGATCAGATAACCCGCTACTACTCGGATAACACCGTGTATTACCGTGGCTGGAAATCGAACGACAAGCATCGCACCTGTGGCATCAGGATCAAGGGCACGCGTTTCATATTGCCCGGCCACCGCGCCGATTCATGGCGTAAGGAACCGTCCTGGGACACGCTGCAGCTGCTCAGGGATTTCGACAAGGTCTTTGCAATGCTGGACGGAAAGCGGGAGCCCACCTTCGGGTTGGCTGATCTCTTCCGAACAAGCTTTGACACGCTTCGCACGTCAAAGCGGATGAGTACGGATTATTTCGATGTTCGCTATTACAAGGGCATGGGAACGATCCATTTCTTTCCGCGAGATGTGAAGCTGATTGACCGCCTCAACCGAATGGTTGGTCGCCATCGTCAATGGCTGCCGCCCGAGGGGGAGACGGTACCGGAGGGATTCTGGTTGCAATATGACCAGGCAGAGCAGTTGGATAAAGAGGTGCGGGCAGAAGTCGCCAAGCATCACTTGTCCGGATGGAACGATCCCTTCTGGAAGCTCAGTCGAGGCAAAACGGTTAGCGAGGGCAGTGATGCAGAAGAGCGCATCGATGCAGCACTCGCGTCCGTTCAGGAGCGCCATGGAATCAGCATCGGCGTTCTGGAAGCATCAAAACAAATGCCGCTACTTCTGGCGGCGTGAATTTTTTATCCCACTACGGGGCACCGTCCCCGTATGGGGTCGGTGCCCCGCTTTTTTATGGAGGCATCATGAAACAACAATCGAACGCTGAGCTACTGGCATTGCTGGTGGGCAACGATACCGCAAGGGCGCTGGCATCCAGGCCCCTGGCCGAGATATTCGGGTTTGCCAAGCCTCGCCAGCAGCAGCTGTGTGAGGAAATGGCGGCCTACGTTGTTCACCCCGCATTGTCTGCGGCCAAGGAATTGCTCACGCGCTGTTTCAGTGAGCAACTTTCCGCTGGCGATCTCTGCCTTACCTCACCCGCAGCGGTTCAATCGTTCTTGTGTGCCCAAATCGGACACCTGGAGCATGAGTCGTTCTGGTGCCTATGGCTGGATGCGCAAAATCGCCTGATCAAAGCAGAAGAGCTTTTTCGTGGTACCGCTACTCAAACAAGTGTGTATCCGAGAGAGGTCGTAAAGCAGGCGCTCGCGCTCAATGCAACCGGGGTGATCTTTGCCCATAACCACCCATCCGGATCGCCGGAGCCGTCAAGGGCTGACCAGATGCTGACCAGTCAGCTCAAATCGGCATTGGCACTGGTTGATGTGAGAACGCTGGATCACTTCGTGATCGCCGGCAACAAGGCGCTCTCCTTTAGTGAAAGGGGACTGCTGTGAGCAGCTATCTCTACGCAAGAGGCAGCAAGTCCTTTTGCATGCGCCTAGGCGAAGAGCTTGAGCGCACGCAAGGGTTGACGTCATGGACGGTCGCCCCACTGAATGCCGACAAAGGCATTTGGGGGCTGTTCATCTAACCCCGTCGACAGACGGATTCCCCAACCGGGGCCACTATCCCCGGTTGGGGTGTGGCCTCTTTCTACCAGGAGGTTAAAAATGGCATGCATCGCCACCATCAAAATCCTTGTGGATGAAGCCAACGAGGCCACCGTCTACGATGGTCTCAACGAAATGCTTCGCACCGCACAGGAACCGGTCGATGAAGACGACGCGGAAACCCCGTGGCTTCTTGACTGGAAATTCGAGTCGGTCGATCCCGTTAATGAATCGCTGAACGACTCAATCGCCAATGAAACCTATGCCGAAGGCGATGCCTTTAACGATTGGGTGATCTTCTCGCGTAGCGAGGCGGTCGCCCAGGACGGCGCGGGTTTCTGGTCGAACGAGTATGGCTGGACGACACTGGACCTGGCCACCAAGTTTGAGGGTACGTCAGTGCAGGATCTTCCGATCAGCGCGGGAATGGACGCTGTCTGGATGGTCGCGCCGTACCACTCGAATGTCTAACTGACTTTCATTTGCAACCCAACGGGGTGTCCCTGCCCCGGTGGGGCCGGGCCCCCGGTTTTTTTACGGAGGCTCACAATGAAATCATATGAAGTAACCAAGATTGGCCAACATCGCGGGAAACCGCGATTGTGGCTGGAGGGCAGCAAGGCGCTCCTCGGTGGGTTTCTACCGGGGAAGCGCTTTGAGGCCAAGAAGGATCCCGACAGGCAAATGCTGACACTGGAACTGTCAGACACTGGCTGTCGTATCGTCTCGCGCAAGCTCAAGGGCGAGCGCGAGCTACCGGTGATCGACATCAACAGCGGCGAACTACTGTCCGTGTTCGATGGGATCGAGGCCGTTCGAGTGGTTGTTCAGGATGGCAAGATTTTCATCCTGCCTCTGGCCACGGAAATTGCGGTCAGGGAACGACTCGGGCGACTCAAGGCAAAGCTGGACTCAGGTGCGCCAATCCTGGTGGGATCACTCTCCCATGGCGGTGGTGTGTTGTCGCATGCGATTCATGCCGGTCTCCAGGAGGCTGGCGTAAAGGCCAAACTCGCGTTTGCCAACGAGATACGGGAGGAACTGCTTGAGCAGGCATCGGAAATGAACGATGCCTGGGATGGTGGAACCTTGCCGCTGGCCGCGCCGATGCAGGAACTGGCATTCGACACATGGGCGATGAATCAGCTGCCCAAGGTTGAGGTTCTTGAAGCGGGTCTGCCGTGCAGCGGAGCATCCGTAGCGGGCCGAGCCAAACGTGGTCTGGAACACCCGGAAGCCCATCCCGATGTCGGGCATCTGGTGGTGCCATTCCTGGTCATCATCGCCAAGGTACAGCCTGCCGTCATCCTTCTGGAAAACGTCAAGCAGTACCTCACGTCGGCCTCGATGTGCATCCTGCGCAATCAACTACGCGACTTCGGCTACGACCTCCATGAGGAAGTGCTGCAGGCGGCGGAATGGAACGCGCTCGAGCACCGGGAGCGGCTATGCATGGTGGCAGTTACACAAGGGCTTGCCTTCGACTTCGCAGGGCTGGTACGGCCGGACAGGCGGGAACAACGGATTGCCGAAATCCTCGATCCCGTTCCGGAAGACGCCACCTGCTGGAGCCGTATGGAAGGTCTGAAGGCGAAACAGGAGCGTGACAAGGCCGAAGGTAAAGGCTTTGCCATGCAGATCGTGACACCGTTCTACACCAAGTGTCCAACGATCACGAAAGGCTACGCGAAGGTCCGTTCAACTGACCCGAAACTCCAGCACCCCAGCAATCCCGATCTGCTACGCCAGTTCACGCCGGCAGAGCACGCAAGGATCAAGGGAATACCGGAGAGGATCGTTAACGGTCTGTCGGCAACCCTTGCGCACGAGCTACTTGGCCAGTCGATCTGCTATGAGCCTTTCCGCGCTGTTGGCAGGCTTGTTGGTAAGTCAATAAAGGCATGTGGTGAGGCCATCACCCACCAGACAGCGCTATCAGCTTATCGCGCTTCGGTTGCTGGCTAACCTCTGCTGCATCAAATCCTGCCCGGTCTCCTCGTCATTGAGGGGCCGGGCGTTTTCACTTTGGGGCCGGTTGGCAATTGCTTCGTTCGTGCCACGAAGCTCATGTCGCCGCAACAATTTAAGCATCAGCCAAAATTGACCCATGAGATACGCTCGTTGTCTCGATGGTTCTGCGGCGGGTTTTTGAGCAGAGCTGTCGTACCAAGTGGTAGCTGGCCGCGTGCTTCTCGGCCTTAGCGGACGTTCAAGCTTTCTCACTTGATTGACCGAAGGTGTCCACATTGCCGACGCTGACGTGACACAGAGAGTGGATTCGAGGAAGGTATCCAAGCAAGCTTTGATCAATGAGCTAGCTTAAGCGTAATGACACCCAACACAATCAACGACACGCCTAGATACCTTGTCATCGAGGCCGGATCTCCATAGAAGAAGATTCCCACGAGAAAAGTACCCGCAGCACCAATGCCCGTCCAGACAGCATAGGCAGTCCCAATCGGTATCTGTCGTTGGGCAAGCCACAACAAAAAACCGCTAAGCACCATGAATACCACCGCAATGAGAATCCCACTCCAGCGTGTAGTCGATTCTTGCGCTATTTTTAGGCCAACAGGCCAACCAATTTCGAATAGTCCTGCGAGCACCAGATAGAGCCAACTCATTCTGTTTGTCCTTTAAGTCAGAGAAGATTGGGTGGATAAACTACTAAACCTCTTAGGGGCTATCGCTTGCAGATGCAATTCTCGATATTCGTTTCCAATAAGGTGGCAAGTGCACTTCTTGGTATACGACCACGGTGCTCCGCATCAACCAGCCCTGCGATCAAGGCATAGAACAGTTCCGTCATTGTGGGCGCACTCATATCCAGCCTAAACACACCCATTTCCTGACCTTTGAGAAAAAACGCATCCGTTAATTTTTCGTGCTGAATCCACACGTGATCGTGATGAGCCTCGCTGAGGTACTCGGGACGCCAGTGATAGACCATGAAGAGAATCAGATCTTTTCCATCAAGGTGATTTTTAATCAGGTTCCGAAGACCTTCTGTCGGATTTACTTCCTGTAAATTGGCGTTCCGGACTGCTTTAATGCAGAACCTACCCACATAAGAAACGACCCGGTCGACGAGTTCAACTCTCGTCTTGCAGAAACGGTAGAGGGTCGCTTTGCTAACACCTATCGCCTTGGCCAAATCCTGCAAGTTCCCGTTCGGGTGGTAAACCATAGCCCTAGCTAAAGCCGGCAGGTAGCGGTCTTCCGAATCTTTTTCGGATGGTTCAGAGTCTTTGGTGCTAGCCATTTTCTTCCTTTAATTCAGCAGCCTAAGCAGTCGACGGGGTCAGTCAGCGAACAAATGAATCAAAATCGATTCATTTGAGGCATAATAGCGCCATTCGTTTCAATCTAGCACCAATTTTACGAGCAGGCAAAAATTATGTGTACCTCGGTTTTCGTGAAGCAGTGGCTTTGTGTGGCAAGCCTTAGCGTGGTCTTGGCTGGCTGTGAACACAACAGTGAACCTAGCGTGGCACCTGTGAAACAGGTGGATGTTGTTGAAGTTACGCCCCGACCGTTGCAGATCGATACTGACCTTGCGGGTCGTGTAACTCCCGTCCGCGTAGCAGAGGTTAGGGCTCGGGTGCCTGGAATTGTCGTGAAGCGAGCGTTTGAGGAAGGGGCCGACGTAAAAGCCGGTCAGATCCTGTTTCAAATTGATCCGGCGCCTTACAAAGCCGCCTTGTCCCGAGCGGAAGGTGAATTGGCAAAAATCGAGGCAGAAAGCGTCGAAGCAGACGCCGTCGTACGCCGATATAAACCGTTGGTAGAAATTGAAGCAGTTAGCCAACAAGAGTTCGATGCTGCTGTTGCCAAGCACAAGGGAGCTCTCGCCGCGAAACGGGCTGCACAAGCCAATGTAGAAACAGCGCACCTGAATCTGGAATACGCAACCGTCCGAGCTCCTATTTCAGGACGTATTGGGCGGGCATTGGTTACTGAAGGTGCTCTGGTTGGCCAGGCTGACGCCACACACATGGCAACTATCCAGCAACTGAACCCTATCTATGTCGACTTTACGCAGTCGGTTGGCGAGGTAATGCAAACACGTGAAGCGCTTGCCACCGGACGTCTAGCAAAGAGACCGGATGGTGGCGCGGCAATTAAGGCGAAGATTGATGGAAGCAATCTCACCCGAGAAGGAAGTTTGCTCTTCTCTGATATTGGGGTTGATCAAACAACAAACCAAGTAACAGTGCGGGGCAAATTCAGTAATGAAGACAATGTAATGCTGCCAGGTATGTATGTTCGAGTAACAGCAGTGCTCGGTGAGAATCCTAAAGCGATTTTGATACCGCAACGCGCCATAAGTCGGAGCACTGACGGAAAGCCGCAAGTCTTCGTTGTGAACACAGAGGGCGTGGTTGAAGTGCGTTCCGTAGAAACCGGCGCGATGCACGGATCTGATTGGCATATTCAAAGTGGCCTGACGGTAGGTGAAAAAGTCATCGTTGGTGGTGCCAATGGCCTTCAGCCTAACGAGAAGGTCACAACGCAATTAGCTGGACAAGCTTCTGCGGCAACGAATCCGAAAGCCAACTGATTTTGGATCTCGGCTGAATACAGCTCTCAAAGGACAACCATGCCCAATTTCTTTATTGCCCGACCTAACTTCGCATGGGTCGTGGCTATCTTCATCACGTTGGCGGGTCTTTTAGCCATCCCTTCGTTGCCTGTCGCTCAATATCCAAACGTGGTGCCGCCTCAGATTTCTATTACAGCGACCTACCCTGGTGCGTCGGCCAAGGTCTTAACAGAAACAGTCACCAGCATTATTGAAGAGGAACTCAATGGTGCTAAGAACATGCTGTATTTCGAATCGACAAGCAACTCGAATGGGATGGCGGAAATAACCGTCACGTTCGAGCCAGGCACTGATGCGGACCTTGCTCAGGTTGATGTTCAAAATCGACTCAAGCGAGCTGAAGCACGTCTGCCTACTGCGGTGACACGCCAAGGGGTCCGAGTAGAGCAAGCTAACGCAGGCTTCGTGTTGTTCTATGCACTAACTTATAAAGGGAATGCGGAAGGAAAAGACGAGGTTGGGCTTCTCGATGTTGCGACGCGGCGTATCAATAACGAAGTCCGGCGGGTAAAAGGTGTCGGGAAAGTAGTCTATTTCGGTACTGAAGTGGCTATGCGCGTTTGGTTGGACCCGAAAAAACTCAATGGATACGGCGTTTCAGTCTCCGACGTGAATGCCGCATTAGCCAAGCAGAATGTTCAAGTGCCAGCAGGGAGCTTTGGTGCTCGGCCGGGATCAACCGACCAGGAGTTCACCGGCACACTCGTAGTGAAGGGGACGTTAGACACGCCTGAGGAATTTGGTCAAATTATTCTGAAGGCCAATCTTGATGGTTCGAGTGTAAAACTGTCCGATGTGGCGCGGATTCAGATAGGCCAGCAAGACTACAACTTTGAGACCCGACTGAATGGCAAAGTTGCCGTCTCTGGTGCTGTGCAATTGGCCCCCGGCGCAAACGCGATTGCTATGGTTAACGCGGTAAAAGCTCGTATAGCTGAGTTGGGGCCGACTCTTCCAAACGATATCGAAGTTTCCTTCCCTTATGACACTTCTCTATTCGTAAAAGCATCAATCGAAAAGGTAATTCATACATTGGTGGAGGCGGTGATGCTCGTGTTCCTAGTGATGCTCCTCTTCCTTCAAAACCTTCGGTACACCTTGGTACCGACAATCGTTGTTCCAGTATGCCTGCTCGGCACTTTTGCTGTGATGTCAGTATTGGGATTTTCCATCAACATGATGACCATGTTTGGGATGGTTCTGGCAATCGGCATCCTGGTGGATGATGCCATCGTCGTTGTTGAGAATGTCGAGCGAATCATGTCAGAAGAAGGGTTGTCTCCCAAGGAAGCAACCATCAAAGCCATGAGCCAAGTCTCTGGCGCAATTGTCGGTATTACTTTGGTCCTCTCTGCGGTTTTCTTGCCGCTGGCATTCATGAGCGGTTCAGTAGGTGTTATTTACAGGCAGTTTTCCCTTTCTCTCGCTGTATCGATTCTTTTTTCTGGATTCCTGGCTCTAGCTTTGACTCCTGCGCTCTGCGCATCATTGTTAAAGCCGGTTGCGAAAGGGCATCACCACGCGAAGGAGGGGGTTTTTGGCTGGTTCAATCGCAAGTTTGGCAAAGTCACTGACCGTTATGTGGGCCTTAACAGCGCGTTTGTGAAGAAAACAGGTCGCTACATGGCCATTTATCTTGGCATCTTGCTGATTCTTGGATTTCTTTACTCTCGCCTGCCAGAGTCTTTTATTCCGGCGGAGGACCAAGGCTATTACATCGTCGACGTTCAACTTCCGTCCGGGGCCACTTATCAGCGAACAAACACAACCCTTAAGGAAATGGAAAGCCACCTGGCGAAGCGAGAAGGTGTCAATGATGTCTTCACAATCATGGGGTTCAGCTTTTCAGGTATGGGCGAAAACGCCGCCATTTTGTTCCCAACCTTGAAAGACTGGTCGATCAGGGCTAAAGGGGTAACGGCTCAGGGCGAAATTGACGCAGCTAATCAACAATTTTCTTCAGTCAGCGATGGGGCCGTGATGGCTGTCATGCCCCCTCCAATCGAAGGCATGGGGAATTCCGGCGGCTTTGCACTTCGTCTCCAAGATCGCGGAGGCATCGGTCGAGATATGTTGATCAAAGCTCGTGATGAACTTCTCATGAAGGCGAATACGTCAGAGGCGATTGCCTACGCGATGATCGAGGGCTTGCAAGAAGCGCCACAGCTCAGAGTCATGATCGACCGAGTAAAAGCAGAGACCATGGGGGTCTCTATTGAGTCAGCGCACGATGTGCTGACCACGGCATTTGGCTCTGCTACCGCCAGTGATTTCGCGAATGCAGGCCGCTTACAACGTGTGGTCGTACAAGCAGACATTGGTGCTCGAATGACACCAGAAAGTGTGCAGCGCCTCTATGTGGCGAACAAAAATGGAGCCCAGGTGCCTTTCAGTGCCTTCACTACCGTTAGGTGGGAAACGGGACCAGTCCAAATCACTCGTTCGAACGGCTATCAATCCTTCAAGATCATCGGGGATGCTGCGCCTGGCCGAAGCACTGGTGAGGCAATGGCTGCACTTGAGCAAATTATCTCGACCCTCCCTGAAGGGGTCGGTTACGAGTGGACCGGACTCTCCTATCAAGAAAAGGCAGCAGGTGCCCAGGCACCATTTCTTTTCTCGCTCGCAATTCTCGTTGTTTTCTTACTGCTGGTTGCTCTGTACGAAAGCTGGTCAATTCCCTTTTCGGTGATGCTGATCGTACCTATTGGTGCTCTCGGTTCTGTTCTGGCGGTTACGGTTCTTGGAATGCCGAACGATGTTTATTTCAAGGTGGGGCTGATTACGATCATTGGTCTCGCCGCCAAAAATGCGATTCTTATCGTGGAATTTGCAAGGGAACTTCATTCGCAAGGGTATGCGTTAGTCGATGCAGCCGTAGAAGCAGCGCGACTACGCTTCAGGCCAATCGTCATGACGTCGTTTGCCTTTATTTTGGGAGTAGTTCCATTGGCATTCGCAATGGGGCCTGGTGCAGCGAGTCAGCAGGCACTGGGTATCGGCGTCATAGGCGGCATGTTGAGTGCAACTTTGTTGGGCGTTGTCTTTGTCCCTATTTTTTATGTCTGGGTCATGAATACCGTATCCACTTTTGTGGAGCGATTTGATCGTAAGTCAGCAAGTCCCGTTGAGACGAATGAGTCTGGAGTGCATTAATGAAAACAATCACATTTAATTCCAAGATTTCGTTGATGAGGCATGTTGCTCTAGCTCTCGCTGTTAGTTCTTGTCTCATTGCAGGCTGTTCACTGGCACCTATTTATGAACGGCCTCCAGCTCCTATACCCGCACACTGGCAAGCGGAGGTGCTTAATCAGGGTAAGGAGACTGCCCCGTTATCGGATGCCCCCTTGGACTGGCGTTCGTTTGTTATAAACGAAAGCCTTCGAAATCTTGTTGCGACAGCACTTGAGAACAATCGTGACCTTCGTCAGACGATTTTGAATATTGAAGCTGCTAGAGCTCAATATCGAGTTCAACGTGCAGATAGGCTGCCTAGCATCAGCTTAAATGGCACAGGGTCCAGACAGCGCGTACCTGGTGATCTGAATGTAAGCGGCGAATCCGGTGTGGTAACCAGCTACCAAGCAGGCATAGCACTTACGGCTTTTGAAGTTGATCTCTTTGGACGCGTTAAGAGCCTTTCCGATGCAGCCTTACAAGAGTATTTCGCAATTGAGGCGAATGCGAATGCTGCACGATTAGGCTTGGTCGCAGAAGTGATCCAAGCATATCTGGCTAGGGATAGCGCCTACCGACGCCTTGCTTTGACGAGGCAAACTCTGGACTCCCGGAATAAGTCGCTTGAACTCGTAAGTAAGCGGCGCGAAGCAGGTACCACTACAGTACTAGACTACCAAGAGGCTTTCGGATTGAGAGAGCAAGCCAAAGCTGATTTTGAGCGGATAGACCGCGAGCTTAGGCAGGCCGGCAATGCGTTACAGCTATTGGTCGGCGTTTCCGATCTTGATAAGTTTTTACCTCAAGAGCCAATTGATATGCCGTTCGTTCGGCAAATAGTGCCAGGAGCACCATCCGATTTACTGACCAATCGTCCAGATATTTTGGCTGCCGAATATCGGCTCCGTTCAAGAAACGCCAGTATTGGCGCTGCTCGGGCAGCATTTTTTCCTCGAATCACGCTGACAACGGCTCTGGGTAGTTCCAGTACTGCACTGTCTGGGCTTTTCGAGAGCGGCCAAAATTCGTGGTCCTTTTTGCCTCAACTAAGCTTGCCAATCTTCCAGGGGGGGCAAAACGTAGCGAACCTAGATCTGGCTACTGTTCGAAAAGATATGGCGATAGCGGAATACGAAAAAATTATCCAAGTAGCCTTTCGAGACGTATCGGATGCTCTTGATGCCAGTGCCACTCTTAAAAGAGAAGAAGAGTCACGTCGATCTTTGAGAGATGCCAGCTCGGAAACCCTTCGCCTGTCCGAGGCTCGGTATAAAGCTGGCGTGGACAACCATCTACGCTATCTCGATGCCCAACGAAGCCATTATGCAAACGAAATTGGACTCATTGAGAGCCGTACCTCAAGGCAGATCGCACTAACCTCATTGTTTAAATCTCTTGGCGGAGGTTGGAAACTCGAACCAGAAGAGCGATGAGTACCGGATTGTTACGCAAATTCACACCACGAGCACAAGTTCGGCTTAGGCAGGAGAGGCAAGGCTGACCAATGGTAAAAGGGTATTAACCACGATGAACGGTTAAACGGCCGATTAGCGGTACATTGCCGCCTAATTCAGGCCGGTGCTCAAAGGTCAGCTTTGGCCGATTAGCACGTCTTGGGTATCCGGCAGGTTTCAGAGTGAAGCAGTCCCCTGAATGTCTATTGCTCAGATCGAGTGACGGTTATCACGTGACCGTCTGCACTCATTCGCCTATGCAGTAGACCAACAGTCAAACTGAATCGCCCCGGACCTAGTAGACGCTCCCGAGCCTTAAACTTAGGCAGAAAGAGGAGGCGTCATGAGCAGCAAGCGATACCCGGACGAATTCAAGATCGAAGCGGTGAAGCAGGTCACGGATCGAGGACATTCGGTCCCCGATGTAGCCAAGCGGCTGGGGGTCTCCCAGCCGACTCTGTATGAGTGGATCAAGCGCTACGGTCTGCCGGACGGGGAGCGCCTGGAGCAGCAAACCCCGTCAGCAGAGATTCGGCGCCTGAAGTCAGAGCTCAAGCGGGTCACCGAGGAGCGTGACATCCTAAAAAAGGCCGCCGCGTACTTC
>Ga0114986_1000299_pt1 | contig 14079 bp, 13 predicted proteins | sample Shrwel1BS1Day17_FD_96988 | JGI IMG/M metagenome (GOLD analysis project Ga0114986, IMG submission 96988) | Subsurface microbial communities from deep shales in Ohio, USA - Utica-3 well 1 S-1-Day17 | ecosystem: Environmental > Aquatic > Deep subsurface > Shale gas/oil reservoir > Produced... | reverse complement strand
GAAGGCAAGGCCAAGCTGGACGACCTGGCCGACAAGGTCAAGGGCATCAACCTGGAAGTCGTGATCGCTGTCGGTCACACCGACTCCACCGGTCCCGATGGCTACAACCAGAAGCTGTCCGTCCGCCGTGCCGAAGCCGTCAAGGCCTATCTGGTGAGCAAGGGCATCGAAGCCAACCGCGTCTACACCGAAGGCAAGGGCGAAGGCCAGCCGGTCGCTGACAACAAGACCCGCGAAGGTCGCGCCAAGAACCGTCGCGTGGAAGTGGAAGTCGTCGGCACCCGCGCCAACTGATTCCCCGGTCACAGACCTCTGAAAAACCGCGCCGAGGCGCGGTTTTTCTTTGGGGCTGGCGATAATGTCGGCATGAATCCGAACGTCAACGCCGATCCGGCCGAACTGGCCAAATTTTCAGACCTGGCCCACCGGTGGTGGGATCCCGAGAGCGAGTTTCGCCCGCTCCATCAGATCAACCCGTTGAGGCTGGCCTGGATCGATGGGCTGGCGCCGTTGGCGGGCAAGCGGGTGCTCGACGTGGGCTGTGGCGGTGGCATTCTGTCAGATTCGATGGCGCGCAAGGGTGCGCAGGTGACCGGTATCGATCTCTCGGTCAAAGCCCTGCGGGTAGCCCAACTGCACGCGCTGGAGGCGGGGACGTCCGGGGTTGAGTACCGCGAAGTGAGTGCCGAAGACCTAGCGGCCGAGCAACCGGGCACCTTTGATGTGGTCACCTGCATGGAGATGCTGGAGCATGTCCCGGATCCATCTTCGGTGGTCCGAGCCTGCAGTCAGTTGGTCAAGCCTGGCGGCTGGGTTTTCTTCTCGACCATCAACCGCAACCCCAAGTCTTTTCTGTTTGCGATCGTGGGGGCGGAGTATGTCCTCCAGTTGCTGCCCAAGGGCACGCATGAATGGGCCAAGTTCATCCGGCCCAGCGAGCTTGCGTCCTATTGCCGGCAGGCCGATCTGGACCTGCAGGGCACGCGAGGCATGGAATACAACCCGTTGACGCGGCGCTACTGGCTCAGCGATGACACCAGCGTCAACTACATGATCGCCACCCGTCGCGCACCGTGAGCCGGCTGCCGTTCCCGGGGCAGGTGCAGGCCCTTCTGTTCGACCTGGACGGTACGCTGATCGACAGCGCACCGGATCTGGCCGCTGCGGCCGAGCGCATGAGGGCCAGAAGGGGAATGTCACCTCTGCCGCTGGCCCAGTACCGGCCCCATGCCAGTTCGGGCGCCCGAGGCATGCTGCGAATCGGTTTCGGCGCGGATCCCTCGGATGCGATGTACGAGAGCCTGCGCCAGGAGTTTCTGGCCGAGTATGAGTCGGGTCTCTTGAACCTGACGGCACCCTTTGAGGGGGTGACGTCATTGCTGGACGTCCTCACCCAGGTGGGTTGCCCCTGGGGCATTGTCACGAACAAGGCGGAGAGGTTCACCCAGCCCATGGTGGCCGGGCTGCCTCTGCTGGGTCGGGCTGGCGCGGTGGTCTGCGGCGACACCACGCCCTACGCCAAGCCGCACCCTGAGCCGTTGCTGGAGGCGGCACGACGGCTGGGTGTGGACCCGGGCGCCTGCATCTACGTGGGCGATGACGAGCGCGACATCCTGGCGGGTCGGGCGGCGGGCATGTTCACGGTCGCCGCCAGCTATGGCTATCTGGGGGCGGCAGGCACTGCAGAGCACTGGCAAGCCGATGCAGCCATTGAATTTCCTGGTCAGCTCTTGAAATTGCTGGACTTGCCTTAAACTGTCGAGCACAGGGGCTGCACTGGTTTCGACGTGGGTTCGGGCACGCAGCAGGGCATGTCGAGGTTCTGTCACCTCGTTAAACCGCAGAAAAAAAGTAACTGCAAACGACGAACGTTTCGCACTCGCCGCTTAATCCGGTGAGCCTTGCAACAGCAGGCCGATAGGCTGGGCAAGGGCGGTCGCAAGACTGTCCAGGCTGCAAGGGAATTCATATCGGCTGGCTTTGCGTCGGGTACCTTGACGCAAGGCGAGATCCAAGGGTACTGGTTGCCGGCATAGCGTGTCGCTGCGCGATGCCGGTGGCGAGATCCAAAACAGACGACTACACATGTAGAACTGCGCGAAGAAGGCTTGCGGACGGGGGTTCAAATCCCCCCAGCTCCACCATATGCCAAACAGGGCCACCATTTTCCAGAGGAAATGGTGGCCTTTTCCATTGGTTTGCATGGATTGGCGAGGGCGGCGGCATCCAGGGTCGCCGATTGCCTTGCATCCCCATGCTTCATCGGGTATGGTCAAAGGCTTTGGTACGATTTTTCAACTTCGGCAGCAGGTCTCTTTTTGCTGCTGATCATTACGAGGAGTACTTTTCCATGGATCGTCGTTCCCTGATGAAGAATGCCGGGCTGGCCGGCGTGCTGGCTGCCGGTATCGCACCCGCGGTGCACGCGCAAGCGGCCGTTCGCTGGCGTCTGGCTTCCAGCTTCCCGAAGTCGCTGCCCACCATCTTTGGCTCGGCCGAGAAGTTCTCGGAGACGGTCAAGGCCTTGTCGGGTGGACGCTTCGAGGTGTCGATCCATGCCGCCGGTGAACTGGTGCCCGCCTTTGGCGTCGTCGATGCGATCCAGGACAACACGATCGAGATGGCCCAGACCGCTCCCTATTACTTCACCGGCAAGGACCCGATCTTCGCTTTCGGTTGCGCTGTGCCCTTTGGCCTGACCGCGCGCCACATGGATGCCTGGATGGAGCACGGCAACGGCCGCAAGCTGCTGGACGAGTTCTATGCCAAGTACAACATCCTGTCGATGAGCTCGGGCAACACCGGCACGCAGATGGGCGGCTGGTACCGCCGCGAGATCAAGAAGGTGTCCGACCTCAAGGGTCTGAAGATGCGTCTGGGTGGTGGCCTGTTCGGCGAAACCATGGCCAAGCTGGGCGTGGTCGCCCAGAACATGCCGGCCGGGGAGGTCTACCAGGCGCTGGAAAAGGGCACGCTGGACGCCACCGAATTCGTCGGTCCTTTCGATGACGAGAAGCTGGGCTTCAACAAGGTGGCGCCGTACTACTACTACCCCGGCTGGTGGGAAGGCGGTGCCGAGCTCGAGTTCTTCATCAACAAGAAGGCATTCGAGGCCCTGTCGGCCGAGAACAAGGCCATCGTCCGGGCCGCTGGCGCGGTGGCCGCACGCGACATGACCGCCAAGTACGATGCCCAGAACCCAGCCGCGCTCAAGCGTCTGGTGGCCGCCGGCACCAAGCTGCAAGGCTTCTCCAAGGAGATCATGGACGCTGGCTTCCAGGCCGCCATGGAGGTGTTCGCCGCTCATGAGGCCAAGTCGCCCGAGTTCAAGAAGATCCACCAGGACATGCGTGCCTTCCAGCGCGACCAGATCCTGTGGAGCAAATTCTCGGAGTGGCGTTACGACGGCTACATCGCCAACGCGAAAATCTGAGGACGGCCTGCTGAATGTCGCGAGCGTTGCTTGAGCTGCACGAGGTCCTGTTCAGCCAGGGCTTCGGCACCCGGCGGGTGTGCTGGGGACTGGTTCAGCAGGGGCTGGTGCAGCTCGGTGAAGACCGGCAGCCTTGCGAGGACCCGGCCCAGGCGGTTGACACCGCCGGGCTGGTGTTCTGGGTGCAGGGTGAGCGCTGGACATATCACGCACAGGCGTATCTGATGCTGCACAAGCCGGCTGGCTTTGAGTGCTCGCACAAGCCCGGTGCCCATCCCAGCATCTACACCTTGCTGCCCGCGCCGCTGCGACAGCGCGGCGGATCGGCGGCGGCCGGCGTGCAGGCGGTGGGGCGTCTGGATCAGGACACCACCGGCCTCTTGTTGCTGTCGGATGATGGCAAGTTCATCCATCGGATGACGTCACCCCGGCACCATGTGCCCAAGGTCTATGAGGCGGGTCTCAAGCACCCTGTGACAGACAGTCTGCTCGGCAAGTTGCTGGAAGGGGTGGTGCTGGACGATGACCCCAAGGAGGTGAAGGCATCATCCTGTCGTCGTCTCGACAGTCATCTGCTGGAGCTGGTGCTGACCGAGGGCAAGTACCACCAGGTCAAGCGCATGGTGGCGGCGGCAGGCAACCGGGTCGAGACACTGCACCGCAGCGCCATCGGAGCGCTGGAACTGCCTGCTTCCCTGGCACCTGGTCAATGGCGCTGGTTGACCCCGGAGGAAGTGGCTGCCTTGTCAGCCAAACAGCCGGGCGGGTGAGGGTGCGCCCACGCCGGTCGACGGCATCGGCTCAGAGCAGCTCGCCCTTGCGGCTGTCCAAGGGCTGCAGGAACGAGTTCTCTCCACCCCAGTTGGAATGGAAGTCGCTGCGCGGTTCGACCGTGCTGGGAGGCCAGGTGGACAACGGAGTGAAATCACTCTGCCGACTCTTGCGCTGGCGGTCGATGGCGGTGCGAAGATTGTTTTGAGCCGCCATCGCTCGCTCTTCCATTTCCCGCTCACGCATGGATTGGGCCAAGGGGGTCTCTCCCAGGAACTCGCCCCGGATCTCGGCCACGGTGGGCAGGCTGTCGGCGCGGACGATCCAGTAGGGAAGCCCGCACTGGGTCAGCAGGGAATGTTTGATCTGGCGGACCGTTCGGGAGATGCCCCCACGTCCGGGCACGTCGACGCAACCGATCACCCGCCCGTCCGAGCGGCAGATGGTGAAGGTGCAGTAGACGCTGCCCAGCAGGGTGTACCAGGCTTTTCCCTGGTCCGGATCCCTGGGCAACGTGAACCGCGTCACGGGCAGTTTGACCATGACATGGTGGTCGTAGAAGGTGCGTGCCAGCCAGTGCCAGACCCGCGTTTCCTCGGTGTTGGCCAGCGGCCTGGCGGTCAGCGGCCAATGTTTGGGGATGCGGCGGCGTCGCCTGGCGCTGCGCTCGGCCCAGACGTGATGGCCCCAGGCGCCCAGCGCCAGCAGCGGGGGTGCCAGCGCGGTGAGCAACCAGGGGTCAAGGACGTCGACGGAAGACATGAGAAGGCGTTGGCGGGGTTTTGTATCCAATTGTGTGCAATTGGCGCACAAAACACCATCCGACCGCAATCCAAGGATTGGGGATGTGTGAACTCTTTGGTATTTTTACCGCGAATTCATCACATCGCCGGTCCGATGCGCGATTTGACAGATGCCGGATGCGTCTCAAACGCCAGCAAGAAACTCGGCGACGGCGTCCGTCAGGCGGTCTGGCTGGTCCCGGTGGGGGCTGTGGCCGCACTGGTCGAGGACGAGCAGTTTGGCGGCTGGGAGGTGTTGGCGGATGTCCTCGACCTGGCGCAGGCTGCCATAAGGGTCGTCAATGCCCTGAATGGCGAGCACAGGCGCCTGGATGGCCGCGCATTCCTGGCGAATATCGAACGACCGGAAAGATTCGCTGAGCCAGATGTCGTTCCATTGCCAGAAAGCGTTGTCGACGTCGTGGTGGTAGCGGGAAAGACGTTCGCGCAGGCTGCCGGGCGATTGATGGTCCAGGTACTGCTGGCGGGCCGTGTCGATGGCCTGGATGGTCATCTCCTCCACGAAAACGTGGGGAGCCATGACGACGCAGGCCGCCACCGGATGTTGGGTGGCGTGCAGGAGAGCAATCGTGCCCCCGTCCGAGTGGCCGATCAGCACCGGACGGCGGATGTCGAGCGCGGCGAGCAGCCGGGGCAGGACGTCTCTGGCCTCACGGTGCATGTAGTCGACCTCATGGCGGCCGACATGCCAGAAGCCTTCGATCCGGGATGGGCCTCTGACGTCCGGCACCGGATCGGATCCTCCGTAACCACGCCGCGAATACACCCAACCTGCGCGCCCGGTGCGCTCACACAGTTCACGGGGCCAGTCCCGCCCCCGCTGTGGCCACATGGCCACGCTGCCCAGGCCCTCGTGCAGGAAGACCAGTGGTTCCCGGTGCGGATCGCCAGGATGGCAAGCCACTTCCAGATCCACGCCCTCGATGTTGATGCGCCTCATGGGAGCATGCTAGCGCAGATGCCCGACGCGGCGTAGCCCCCGGTGGCCGCCACACGCGGGAAACCCGCTATGCTGCAGGCATGAGACACATGCTTGACGCTTTCTGGCGCGCCGTGGCCTATTGCATGCATCCACGGGTCATTGGTCTTTCGATGCTGCCGCTGGCCCTGATGACCCTGCTGTCGTTTGGTCTGGGCTACTTCTTCTGGCAATCCAGTGTGCAGGCGGTGGAGCTCTGGCTCTCGGGCCTGGGCTTCTATCAGACCTTGTCCGGGTGGTTGTCCGGCATGGGGCTGTCTGGCGCCCTGACGCTGTTGCCAGCCTCGCTGGTGCTGATGCTGGCCACGCCGGCCATCCTGGTGGTGAGTCTCCTGCTGGTGGCCGCGTTCATGACCTCTGCCATGGCCGAACTCGTGGCCCAGCGCAGGTTCCCCTCGCTGGAACGCAAGCGCGGCGGATCCATGCTGGCGGCGATCTGGTGGTCGCTGGTCTCGACGGTGCTGGCGGTGCTGGCCCTGTTGGCCTCGATGCCCCTGTGGCTCATCCCTCCGCTGATTCTGGTCCTGCCGCCCCTGATCTGGGGATGGTTGACCTACCGCGTGTTCGCGTTCGATTCGCTGGCCGCCCACGCCAGCCGCGAAGAGCGGCAGACCATCCTGAAGGAACATCGGGGTAGCCTGCTGGCCATGGGGGTTCTGACGGGCTACCTGGGGGCTGCACCGAGCCTGCTGTGGGCATCGGGTGCGCTGTTCGTGGCCCTGGCGCCTGTGCTGGTGCCTTTGGCGATCTGGATTTACACGCTGGTGTTTGCACTGGCCTCGTTGTGGTTCTCCCACTTCACGCTGTCCGCGCTGGAGTCGTTGCGCAGCAGGGCGGGCCCCGTCGAAGTTTTGGATCCGCAGGATGGGTTTTTGCCGTCGGCTCCCCCTCCGGTCGAGTCGCCACAGGATCCGCCGCCGGCCTTGCCTCCTGCATCTTCCCGTTGAGCCAAGTTTCTGAACACCATGACAGACACCAGCAAGCTGCCCCCTTCCTTCGGGCTGATCATCATCGGGGATGAAATCCTGTCGGGAAAGCGGGCCGACAAGCACCTGCCCAAGGTGATCGAGTTGCTGGCTGCCAGGGGGCTGACACTGTCCTGGTCGCGCTGTGTCGGCGATGATCGACGCCGCATCACGGCAGCCCTGGCCGATGCCTTTGCGTCAGACGACATTGTGTTTTCCTGTGGTGGCATCGGTGCCACGCCCGATGACCATACGCGCCAGTGTGCCGCCGCCGCGCTGGGGGTGCCCTTGGCGCTTCATCCGCAAGCCCGTCTGTTGATCGAGGAGCGCATGCAGGACGTGGCCCGGGAGCAGGGCGTACCCTATGAGCCCGAACGCGCCGACAATGTGCATCGGCTCAACATGGGGGTGTTTCCGCAAGGGGCACGGATCATTCCCAACCCCTACAACAAGATTCCCGGGTTCACGTGTGATGGCACCGGCGGCGGTGCGGTGCACTTCGTGCCAGGATTTCCGGTCATGGCCTGGCCGATGATCGAACACTTGCTGGATACCGAATACCGTGCCTGGCATCGAGGCCCGGGCGACTGGGTCGAGCGTTCCGTGGTGGTGTTTGGTGCCATGGAAGCGACGCTCACGCCGTTGATGGAGGCGATCGAGCGGGATCACCCTGTCAAGGTGTTCAGCCTGCCCAGTGTCGATCACCCGACCTGGGGTCGGCACATTGAGCTGGGGGTCAAGGGCCCTTCGTCTGCCGTGCCGCTGGCATATGGGCAACTGATGGCAGGGTTGCGGGGGCATGGTGCGCAGCTTGGCCCCGAATTGGTGCGATAAGGGGCTCACCAAACCGGTGCGTCGCGCTCTATCGCACCAAAAAAGTGCATTGCGTGACTTGGGCCGAGGCCAGGGCGGTGCGACGCATCGATATCGGTGCGCACGAAAGCTGTTTCTTGTGCGCTGGCCAAAGAGGATAATCGTCACGCCATGTTTTCAGGCGTCAGGCTGAGTCCCCCGTGGTCAGTTCTTGGCATGGAAACTGCTTAGGCAAGGACATCCGACCGTTTTTCCACCCAACCCGACTCAGGAGCAATTGATGGCCAAGACCGCCGCCGACGTGATTCAGCTGGTGAAAGACAACGACGTGAAGTTCGTTGATTTCCGTTTCACCGATACCCGTGGCAAGTGGCAACACATCACCATTCCGGTCTCGCAGTTCAGCGAGGACAAGTTCGAAGAAGGTCAGGCCTTTGATGGCTCCTCGATTGCTGGCTGGAAGGGCATTGAAGCGTCCGACATGCTGCTGATGCCCGATGCCGGTTCCGTCTTCATCGATCCCTTCGTCGAAGAAACCACCGCTGTGCTGGTTTGCGACGTGATCGAGCCGACCGACGGCAAGGCCTATGAGCGCGATCCGCGTTCCATCGCCAAGCGCGCCGAAACCTACCTCAAGGCCACCGGCCTGGGCGATGTGGCCTTCTTTGGTCCGGAACCCGAGTTCTTCCTGTTCGACGAAGTTCGCTGGAGCAATGAGCCCGGCCACAGCTTCTACCAGATCGAAGAGTACGAAGCACCGTGGAACAGCGGCGCCAAAATCGAAGGTGGCAACCGCGGCCACCGTCCGCGCACCAAGGGCGGCTACTTCCCGGTCGCGCCGGTGGACAGCACCATCGACATGCGCAACGAGATGGTCCAGATCCTGGAAGCCGTGGGCGTGCCGGTCGAAGTGCACCACCACGAAGTGGCTGGCGCCGGCCAGTGTGAAATCGGTACCCGCTTCTCGACTCTGGTCGAGCGCGCCGACTGGACCCTGCTGCAGAAGTACGTGATCCAGAACGTGGCCAACGCCTACGGCAAAACCGCCACCTTCATGCCCAAGCCCTACCACGGTGACAACGGTTCCGGCATGCACGTGCACCAGTCGATCTGGAAGGATGGCAAGAACCTGTTCGCGGGCAGTGGCTACGCTGGTCTGAGCGAGTTCGCCCTGTACTACATCGGCGGCATCATCAAGCACGCCCGTGCCCTGAATGCCATCACCAACCCGGGTACCAACAGCTACAAGCGTCTGGTGCCGCACTTCGAAGCCCCGGTCAAGCTGGCCTACTCGGCCAAGAACCGCTCGGCTTCTATCCGCATCCCCAACGTGGCGTCGGACAAGGCCCGTCGCGTGGAAGCCCGCTTCCCCGATCCGCTGATGAACCCCTATCTGGGTTTTGCGGCCCTGTTGATGGCCGGTCTGGACGGCGTGGAGAACAAGATCCATCCGGGCGAGGCCGCTACCAAGGACCTGTACCACCTGCCGCCGGAAGAAGACAAGCTGGTCCCGACCGTCTGCCACAGCCTGGACCAGGCCCTGGAGCACCTGGACAAGGACCGTGCCTTCCTGACCAAGGGCGGTGTGTTCACCGATGCCTGGATCGATGCCTACATCGAGCTGAAGATGACCGAAGTCACCCGTGCCCGCGTGGAAGTGTCCCCGGTCGAGTACGACATGTACTACAGCCTGTGATCGCTGACCGGGCAGACGCTCTGCCCGGACGACGATACCCAAGGACGGCCCCGGCCGTCCTTTTTTACGCCTGTTCGATGGCGTTGCGTCAAATGCAACAGTGGGCACTTTCCATCCGGAATTCGGTCATACTCAAAAATTCACGTGCGCCAAGGCGCAGGAGTGCGAAATTTGTCCCTGATGAAAGACTTCCGAGCTGTCCGTTGGATGTTGGCCGCGCTGGTCCTGGGTCACGGCGCTGCTGCGCTCGCCCAAGGCAAGATCTACCGATGTGGCAACGAGTACACCAACGATCCCAAGCTGGCCAAGGAGAAGGGCTGCAAGCTGATGGAGGGTGGCAACATCACCATCATCCAGGGGACCACACCACGCGGCTCGGGCGAGGGTGGCGCCACGCGCAGCAGCACCGCTGCGCCGCGTCCTGCGCCGCTAGCGTCCGCCGAGCAGAGGGCCCGGGACAGCGATGCCCGGGCCATCCTGGAAACAGAGCTGCGCAGGGCGCAGGAGCGGCTGGCCGAGGCGCGCAAGGCCTATGCGGATGGCAGCCCCGAGAAACAGGGCATCGAGGGTCGCAACCATCAGCGCTATCTGGACCGGGTTGCCGAACTGAAGGCGGCTGTGGGTCGCGCCGAGGCCGACGTGGCTGGTATCGAGCGGGAACTGTCCCGTTTACCTGGGGGCAACCCGCCGGCGGCGCAGGGCGCCCGTTGAAAGCCGCTGGATGAAAGGCAAGAGGGCCGCAGACCAGGCGAGCACGCCTTTGGAAGACCCGCAGGTTTCGCCCGAAGACCGGCTGGCGCGGCGCTTTCAGTCACTGGACCTGCTGGCCACGCTGGTGGCGGTGGTGTCGCCGGATGGTGGCATCCTGTTTGTCAATGCCGCCCTTGAGGATGCGTTGGGCATTTCCCGTCGCAGCATGGCGGGTGTCAGTTTTCCAGACTGGTTCACCGAACCCCAGCAGCTGGTCAATGCCCTGCAGGGCGCCAAAGGCAACGAGTTTGCGGCCCTGCGTTATGACGCCTGGCTCAAACGGCTCGGTCACGATCCTCTGCAGGTGCATGTGGTGGTGGCGCAAACCGAGACACCGTCCGAGGTGGTGGTGGAGTTGCTGCCGCTGGAGTTGCAGACCCGACAGGAACGCGAAGAGCGGCTGATCGACCAGGCACAGGCCAACAAGGAACTCATCCGTAACCTGGCGCACGAGATCAAGAACCCGCTGGGCGGCATTCGTGGGGCGGCACAACTGCTGCAGATGGAGCTCGAATCCCGGGAGCTGATCGAGTACACGCAGGTGATCATCCACGAGGCGGATCGTCTGCAGTCGCTGGTCGATCGCCTGCTGGCACCGCACCGCCGGCCACATGTGGTGGGCGACGTGAACATCCATGAAGTGTGCGAGCGGGTGCGATCCCTCATCCTGGCGGAGTTTCCCAAGGGCCTGAGGGTGGTGCGCGACTACGATACCTCGATCCCCGAGTTCAGGGGTGATCGGGAGCAACTGATCCAGGCCGTCCTGAACATCGCCCACAACGCGGCGCAGGCACTGGCCGAACGGATCGCCGCGGGAGACGCGCAGATCATCTTCCGCACGCGGGTGGGTCGGCAGGTGACCTTCGGCAAGCAGCGCTATAGGCTGGCACTGGAATTGCATGTGATCGACAACGGGCCCGGCGTACCGGACTCGATCAAGGATCGCATCTTCTTCCCTCTGGTATCAGGGCGCGATGGTGGATCCGGTCTGGGGTTGACGCTGGCGCAGACGTTTGTTCAGCAGCACCACGGTCTGATCGAGTGTGAGAGTGTGCCGGGCCAGACGGATTTCAAGATCCTGATTCCGTTGCCATGAACAACCACACCTGAGCCTGACGAAGGGAAGACCGCGACATGAAGCCGATCTGGATCGTTGATGATGACCAATCCATCCGCTTCGTGCTCGAGAAGGCGCTGCTGCGAGAAAACCTGCCCACACGCAGCTTCACCAATACGCAGGAGGTGCTCAAGGCGCTGACCGATACACCGGAAGCCGAGGGCCCGCAGATCCTCGTCAGCGACATCCGCATGCCAGGCGGCTCGGGGCTGGACCTGCTCGAGAAAGTCAAGGAGCGCTTGCCCGGCCTGCCAGTGATCATCATGACCGCGTTCTCCGACCTGGACAGTGCGGTGTCGGCCTTCCAGGGGGGCGCGTTCGAGTACCTGCCCAAACCTTTCGATCTGCCCAAGGCGGTGGAACTGATCCATCGCGCCGTGGCCGAGAGTCAGCGCGAAGAGGTGGCCCAGGAGTCGATCACGGCGGCTCCCGAGATGCTGGGCCAGGCGCCAGCCATGCAGGATGTGTTTCGCGCGATCGGGCGGCTGTCGCAGAGCAACGTCACCGTGCTCATCACCGGTGAGTCGGGCTCCGGCAAGGAGCTGGTGGCCCGGGCGCTGCACAAGCACTCACCGCGTGCCAACGGTCCATTCGTGGCCATCAACACGGCGGCCATTCCCAAGGACCTGCTCGAGAGCGAGCTGTTCGGACACGAGCGCGGGGCCTTCACCGGGGCGCAGGCCATGCGTCGCGGCCGCTTCGAGCAGGCCGAAGGAGGCACGCTGTTTCTGGATGAAATCGGCGACATGCCCTTCGACCTGCAGACGCGCCTGCTTCGTGTCCTGTCGGACGGCCACTTCTACCGCGTCGGCGGGCACAGCGCCGTCAAGGCGAACGTGCGCGTCATTGCGGCGACCCACCAGCACCTGGAACAGCGGGTCAAGGAAGGTGCATTCCGTGAGGACCTGTTTCACCGGTTGAACGTGATCCGCTTGCGCCTGCCAGCCCTGCGCGAGCGCCGCGAGGATATCCCGATGCTGACGCGGCACTTCCTGCAGCAGAGCGCCAAGCAGCTGGGGGTGGAGCCCAAGCGCATCTCCGATGCGGCCTTGCGGATGCTGTCGCAATTCGACTTTCCGGGCAACGTGCGCCAGCTGGAGAACGTCTGTCACTGGCTGACCGTGATGGCGCCAGCCCAGGTGGTCGATGTCAACGATCTGCCGCCAGAGGTGCTGAACGGCCAGCCGGTTCCGTTGCCGGAGGCCGAGCGCAGGGTGGATGAAAGGCCAGTTCCGGTGGAGGATCCCGTGGTCGCGATGACCCCCGTGACGTTGGCCAGCTTGCCTTCGGCGGTGGTTCAGGCCGGATCGGTGATGGCACCGGCTGGGGGCTGGGAGGGTGGTTTGCAGGCCGAGGCCCGCCAGCTGCTGGAGAGTGGGCGAACCGACGTCTGGGATGTGCTGACCCGCCGTTTCGAGACCTGCCTGATCCAGACCGCGTTGGTCAACACCCGCGGTCGCCGGATCGAGGCGGCACAGAAACTGGGCATCGGCCGCAACACCATCACGCGCAAGATCCAGGAACTGGGGATGGACGACGATTGAGCGGGCGGGCTCAGCTCCCGAGGGTCAGAACGACCGGGGCGTGATCGCTGGGCTGCTTGTTCTTGCGCGGGGCGCGATCGATGGTGCAGGCAGAGGCCCTGGCGCGGACCGCATCGCTGATCAGAATGTGGTCAATGCGCAGGCCCCGGTTCTTCTGGAAGCCCAGCATGCGGTAGTCCCACCAGCTGAAGCTCTTGGGCGGCTGGTCGAACAGCCGGTGGGCATCATGCAGTCCCAGACCGATCAGCGCCTGCAGATGGGTGCGTTCTTCGGTCGTGCAGTGAATGGTTTCGCGCAGGCCGTCCGGGTCCCAGACATCGGCGTCGTCAAACGTGATGTTGAAGTCGCCCATCAGCACCAGTTCGGGGTGGCGGGCCATTTCGGTGCGCACCCATTCGCGCAGCGCGTCCAGCCAGCGCATCTTGTAGGCGAACTTGTCGCTGCCCGGCTCCTGGCCGTTGGGGAAATAGGCTCCGATGACGCGGATGCCGTCGATCGTGGCGCACAGCACGCGTGACTGCTCGTCCTCGAAGCCGGGGATGTTGCGGATCACCTCGATGGCGGGCGAGCGGCTGATGAGTGCCACTCCGTTGTAGGTCTTCTGCCCGAACCACTGGGCCTGGTAGCCAGCTTCGGCAAAGGCCTGGGCCGGAAACTTGTCATCGGTGAGCTTGAGTTCCTGAAGGGCCAGCACGTCGACCGGGTTGGCTGCCAGCCATTCCAGCACCTGGGGCAGACGGACATTGAGCGAGTTGATGTTCCAGGTGGCGAGCTTCATGGCGTGCGGGTGTAGGTGACGAAGGCAAAGGGCAGGCCGCTGGCGCTGACATGGGCTTCACGGGCGGTCTCCTGCCACACGGCGCCGAGCACAGGCGCGAAGGCGTCGCCGTCGAAGTCGCGGTCGATCTCGGTGACCACCACGCGGCTGGCCAGCGGCAAGGCCTGTGTGTAGATCTGCCCACCACCGATCACCCAGGCGTCGGTATCCGGTGGACACAGGGCGCGGGCCTCTTCCAGCGAGTGCGCCACGCTGGCGCCATCGGCCACCCAGTTCCTGTCCCGGGTGACCACGATGTTGAGGCGGCCAGGCAGGGGCCGGAACTTCGGTGGCAAGGAGTCCCAGGTCTTGCGGCCCATGATCACCGGGCAGCCCAGGGTGGTGCGCTTGAAATGCGCGAGGTCTTCGGGCAGGTGCCAGGGCAGTTGGT
>Ga0114986_1000298_pt1 | contig 14113 bp, 18 predicted proteins | sample Shrwel1BS1Day17_FD_96988 | JGI IMG/M metagenome (GOLD analysis project Ga0114986, IMG submission 96988) | Subsurface microbial communities from deep shales in Ohio, USA - Utica-3 well 1 S-1-Day17 | ecosystem: Environmental > Aquatic > Deep subsurface > Shale gas/oil reservoir > Produced... | reverse complement strand
GTACGGGAGCAACGGTCGCTCAGGTGGAAACGGCGGCGGCGCGGGCGGTTCTGGAGATACACCCCTCACAGGAGGAACCGCGACAACTGGGTTCCCCGGGGGGAACAACCCTTCGGTGTTCAACGGAGAGGGCGCAGGCGGAGGCGGTGCGGGAGGCGCGGGCGGCAATGCTATCGGCGCTCCTGACTACCTACCGGGCCCTGGTGGTCCAGGCCTACTCTCTGACATCACTGGCACGTCGCTTCGGTATGGCGGTGGCGGTGGTGGAGGTGGAGGAACTCCTGGCGCAGGCGGCGATGGTGGCGGCGGCGATGGTGGCGGCTTTGGTCAGGATGGCCAGGACGGTGAGGACGGTTTCGGCGGGGGCGGTGGAGGATCAGGCTCACGCCCCGAAGGTGTGGGTGGCCGCGGCGGCCGCGGCGTTGTCATCCTGCGTTGGCAGATCAGCAGCGCAGGCCCGGTGGAGATCACAACGTCGCTGGACGCCGCGATCCAGATTGCGAGAGCGGCTTCGGCGGGGTTGAGTGCTGCTGTGCAAGAGCGGCGCACCTTGGAGGCGGCTCTCTCGGCGGCCGTGCAGGCGCGAGCAACCGCGCAGGCTGGCCTGAACGCGGCCGTACTCGTGGGGGGGCGAACCGCTTCCGCGTCGCTTTCGGCGGGGGTGGCGACCTCGCAGGCCCAGACATTGAGCCTGGCCGCCCTGATTGCGTTGCAGCAGAGCATTGCAGCGGCGCTACAGGCGGCGGTGCTCGCCAGCCGCGCCACCTCCGTGGGCCTGTCCGCCTACATCGATGACCCGAGTGCACCCCGGTATGCACCCATCCCGGCGCGCCGCGCTGCTCGTTCCACGAGCGAAAGGCGGCCAGCCAGCTTGAGCACAGGACGCAGACGATGAATGTGATCGTGATCACGCCACCCACGACGGAGCCGGTATCCGTGGCCACGGCTCGGCGCCGCCTGCGCATCACACACGACGCTGATGATCAGCTGCTGGCCGACCTGATCCGCCAGGCGCGCGAGGAGTGCGAGCAGTACATCGAGCAGTCCGTCGCACGGCAGACCCTGGAGCTCGTGCTCGACAGGTTCCCGCCTGACGAGATCGAGTTGCCTCGCCCGCCGATCGCGTCGATCGTGTCAGTGCGCTACGTGGACACCGAGCACGTGCAGCAGACGGTCGACCCTGGGCAGTACGTTCTCGACAACGCCTCGCGCCCGGGCTGGCTGCTGCCGGCCGTCGAAGCCCGGTGGCCAGAGACGGCGTGTGTCGTCAACGCGGTGCGCGTGCGGTACCTGGCTGGCAATGACCCTGGAGACCTGCCTTTGCCGGATTCGTTGGCGAACGGCATCCTGCTGATGGTGCAGGCCGACTACGAGGGAGACCCGCTGCAACGGCAGACCGTGCGCCGTGCGGCGGAGACGCTGTGGCAGCCCTATCGGCTGGGAATGGGAGTCTGACGTGGCCACGAGCCATCTCGCCAGGAGGCTGCGGCACAGGGTCGACGTGCAGGACCTGGTCACCGTGCGCAACTCGGACGAGGCCACGGTGGAGAGCTGGGTCTCGCTTCTCAGCTCCGACGAGGAGCTGCTGCCTGCCGAGATCGTGCCGCTCTCAGGCCGGGAGTTCATCGCGTCGGCTCAGATGCAGGCGGGCGTGAATACCCGCATCACGCTGCGCCGGTGGCGGCTCGACTTCACGGAGCGCATGCGCATCGTGCATCCTTCGGAGGGCACGATTTACAACATCAAGGCCGTGCTGCCCGACCCGACCTTTCGGCATCACGTCACGCTCATGTGCGAGGCAGGAGTCAACGATGGATGACAAGCTGGACCTGATCCTGGCCCGTCTGGCCAGCGTGGAGGCGATGCTGGGCAAGCTGATCGAGGCGCTCGCCGAAGAGGAGGAAGACAAGGCGCCTGTGACCCTGGACGGGGGCTACGCCGGGCGGGCGCGCGACGAAGGAGAGCCGCTGTGAAGGTCGAGATGAAGCTCTCAGGTCTGGAGGGCGTTCTGGACACCCTGAAGGCGTTGCCGCCCGAGGTGGCCAGCAAGCGCGGTGGGCCACTCAAGGCCGCGCTCAGAAAGGGCGCCCTGGTCATCTTCAAGGAAGCCCAGCAGAACCTCTACCGCGCAACGGCCGACATCTCGACCGGTGACGACCTGGGCACGGGCCTTCTGCTCAAGAACCTGGTGGTGACCCGGGGCAAGGAGCCGGCTGGCGGCAACGGCGAGCGCTACCTCGTGCGCGTCAGGCGCAAGAGCTACCAGCGCAAGGGTGAGCCGGTGACCACGCTCAAGACGGCGCAGCTGCTGGAGTACGGCAGCGAGAAGCAGCCGGCCGAACCGTGGTTGCGGCCGGCGTTCCAGGCCAAGGCTCAGGAGGCCATCCGCACGATCGAGACGGAAGTGATCAAGGGCGTGGATCGTGCAGTGAAGAAACTCGCCGCCAGGAACAAGGGGCGCTGATGAGCATGCTGCCCCGCATCGATGCCTACCTGAGGGCCAGCCTCCCGCTGATGGATGTCCTCGGAGACCCGCCGCGGGTGTGGCGCCAGGGCGAGGCACCGCAGAAGGGCGACAAGCCCTATGTGACCTGGTTCGTGATCAACGCGCTGCCGGACAACCAGCTCAGCGGCACGCCCACGCATGACCGCATTCCAGTGCAGTTCGACGTGTACCACCCGACGGATGCCGGCGTGGAGGAGCTCGCCACCCTGCTGAGGGACGCCCTGGAGGGTGTGGCGCACATGACGGCCTGGCGCAACCACCCGAAAGACCCGCAGGCGCGGCTGTACCGCATGGGCCTGGACTTCGACTTCATCCAGGGCCGAGCTGCCAACTCATTCACTTGACGTTCACCTGAAACGCCCCTCAGACGGGCAGTCCATCCGGCCACCTCGAGTGGCCTTTTTTATTTCGGAGAGCACCATGACCACGGGAACCGTTCGCACCCAGGGCACCCATCTCTACTTCGTCGACGACCTCACGTCGAGCGAGCCGCAGCTGATCAAGCTGCTGTGTCCCACCGGCATCACCGGCATCGGTGGTGGCGCGAAGACGCAGATCCCGACCACCTGCCTGGATGAGCTCCAGGACGAGACGTCGATGCCAGGCCTCGGCTCGCCGTCGCCGATCTCGGTGCCGTTCAACTTCATCCCCTCGGGCCGATCGCACCAGGTGCTCTTCGAGCTCAAGCGGCTGGGCACGGTGAAGACCTGGATGGCGCTGCTGTCCGACGGCGATGAGCCTCCCACGCTGGACAGCGATGACGAGATGGTTCCGCCGGCCTCGCCGTTGCGCACGAGCGTCGAGTTCGACGCCTACGTGAGCGAGGTCAACATCGACATCGCCACGAACGAGATCGTGCGCGGCACGCTCACGCTGCAGCGCAGCGGCGCCGAGCGCTGGCACTGGAACGGTCCGGTGCCGGCCTGATGGGGAGCGTGATCGCTATGCTGAACCAAGCCTTCTTCATGGGCGTCGAGGTCGTCGAGAAAGAGATCGAGCTCGGCGACGGCTCCAAGCACATGCTGCACTTCCGGCGCGTGGACTCACTGCGCTGGAAGCAGTACCAGGTGGACATTGGCAGCCAGGATGCGCGCCGCATGGCCGAGGCCGTGCACAGGCTCGTGATGTGGTCCCTGTGCGACGCGAAGGGAAACCCGGTCCTCACCTGGGAGCAGGCCCTGTCTCTCAAGCCTGAAGTACTGGACGCGATGTGGGCGGCTGTCCAGGAGGTGTGTCGTCCGAGCGGGGCCGCCAAAAAAAAGTCGCAGCCCGAGGGGAAGAGTGGTTCTGGCACACCCTCGCGCTCGCCCTCGGCGGTCGATCAGTAGTCGAGTGGAAGGCCTCTATCTCGCCAGAGGAATTCGAGGCCTGGCTGGCGTACTACACCGCACACCCCTTTGACGACCGGCACCGCTACCACCGGCCCGCGGCGCTTGCGGCGGCATGGGCAGCGCGTAGCCCGGGCAAGGTCCTCGACCTCATCGAGTGGCTGGAGCCTGAACCCGTTCCTGAGGGCTACAGCTCCGCCGACATGAACATCTTCCGCGCATTCGGCGTGAGGCCGCCGATTCGCACGAACTGAGCTGGAGATCTCGCCATGGCTGCTGGTTCCATCATCGTCGACCTGCTCATGCGCACGGGCAGCTTCATCACGGACACGGATCGTGCAAAGAAGAAGATGCAGCAGTTCGGCCGGGACCTCAAGGAGGTCGGCAAGGCTGCCGGTGCTGCGTTTGCCGGCGTCGGGGTTGCTGCCGCCGCCATGGTGCGCCAGTCGATCGATGCTGCTGACGCGTTCGCGAAGCTTGCCCAGCAGGCGGGCGTGTCGGTGGAGTCGATCAGCTCGCTTGCATATGCTGCAGACCTCTCGGGGGTGAGCCAGGAAGAACTGGGCGCCTCGCTGGTCAGGATCAGTCGTGGTGCGAGTGAGGCCGCGCGCGGCACCGGTGAGGCTCGAAAAGGGTTTGACGCTCTCGGAATCTCGGTAAAGAAGGCAGACGGCACGCTCAAGGGCAGTGACCAGCTGCTGCTTGAGGTGGCCGAGAAGTTCGAGAGGTTCGAGGACGGTGCAGAGAAGTCGGCGCTTGCAGTCAATCTGTTCGGAAAGTCCGGTGCGCAGCTCATCCCGCTACTCAACAGCGGCGCTGAGGGCATCCAGGAACTGCAGGCCGAAGCGCAGAAGCTCGGCCTCACTCTCGATACATCCACTGCGAAGGCGGCGGAGCAGTTCAATGACAACCTCACTCGCCTCGATGGCGTGAGAAAGGGGCTGTCCAACGGCATCATGCGCGAGCTGTTGCCGACGCTGAACTCGCTGACAAACGAACTCGTCGAGTCGAGCGGAGGCGCGCAGTTCCTGGAGCAAGCGTCTCGAGCCGCGTCGACCGGCATCAAGCTGCTGATCTCGACCGGCATCCTCCTGGGCGGCACCTTCAAGGCAGCGGGGGAAGTGCTTGGGGGCGTTGGCGCCGCTGCAATGATGCTGGCTCGTGGCGAGTTCCGCGGCGCGTTCGACACAGCCAAAGCTGTTGCCACCGACTTCGTCGACAACATCGAAGGGACCTTCTCGACGATTGACCGCGTGTGGAACGCGGAGGCGAAAGCGATCGAAGTCAACGCGCCGGAGCTGGGGAAGAAGCTCGCAGCGCCGGCGATCGAAGCCGACAAGCAGGCACGAAAGGCAATCGACGAAGTCACGCGCATGCTGCGCTCCCTGGAGCGCGAGGTGGCGACCTTCGGCAAGAGCGAGACTCAGATCAAGCTCTTTGACCTGCAGGTGGCTGGTGCGACGCCAGAGCAGCTCGCCGGCGCCCGCCAGCTGCTGGAGGTGCTGGAGCAGCGCAAGCGCGCCCAGGAAGACCTTCAAGTCACAGCCCAGGCGGCCGCTCATTCTCAGCAGCTGCTGAACGAGGCCCAGTCGGATGTGAGCAGCCTGATCAGCGCGAACCAGGCGCTGCGGGATGAGGTCGAGCTGATCGGCAAGAGCGCCACGGAGAAAGCCGCCCTTGAGCAGGCGCGCATCGCGAACGCGATTGCGGCCAAGGAGGAAGCGCTCGCGATGGCCCAGGTGGCGGGCGGCAGCGCGGCTGAGATCCAGGCACTCGAGCAGCAGATCGCCCTGCTGAAGCAGCGCAGCGTCCTCCTCGGTCAGCGCGGGGTCGCCGAGCAGCTGGCAGAGGATGCCGAGCGGGCGAAGGACTTTGCCATGCAGGTGGGCTCTTCGTTCCAGAGCGCCTTCGAGAACGCGGTGATCGAGGGTGAACGGTTCCGGGACGTGTTGAAAGGCATTGCCAAGGATCTGCTCCGATTGGTCATCCGCAACCAGATCACTGGTCCCTTGGCGCAAGCCATCGGCGGTTTCGACTTTGGCAGCCTCTTCGCAGCGCGCGCCAACGGCGGGCCGGTCTTCGCAGGGGATGGCTACCTGGTGGGTGAACGAGGGCCCGAGCTCTTCGTGCCCAACACGGCCGGTCGCGTCTTGCCCACCGAGGCACTGCGCGGAGGCGGGCGCCCAGACGTGAACATCCAGGTCGTGAACAACACCGGCGTGCAGGCGTCTGCACGGCAGGAGACCTCGCCTGACGGGAGCATTCGCGTGATCCTGGATGCGGTGGCGGGTGACATCCAGGCCGGCGGCCGTGTGGCTGGCGCCATGTCGAGCACCTTTGGCCTCAATCGCGGCGCCGGCACGCCGCGCAGGACGCGATGAGCCTGCCCGAGATCACCTTGCCTGGCGGGCTGCCTTGCTGGCTGGCCGAGGGGCACCAGGGCGAGCTGCAGGACGTGTATGCGCACGTCGGCATGCGCACCGGCCACGACCGTCTGCGCCGCGTCTACACGACGGCGCCCGAGCGGCGGCGCGTCGCGCTGCTGCTGCTGGAGCACCAGGCGCCGATCTTCCATGACTGGTTCGAGCGCGACCTGCTGGCCGGCGAGCGCGAGTTCTCGGCGCACGTGGCAAACGTGGCCGGCGGCCTGGCCTGGTGGCGCGCCCGCTTCGCGGACGACCCGCCCTATGAGGCCGAGCCCCTGCAGGTGGCGGGTGGCATCGGCTGGCGGATCACGGCCACGCTGCTGCTCATGGGCGAGCCGAGCCTGGAGGAGCCCTACACGCCGGACATGATCGCGCGCAATGTGATCCGGCTGCGAGCCTCTGCGGTCGGCACGTCGTTTTCGGTGCTGGAGGCAAATAACGTCATTGGCCTGGCCGCCGGCGTGTTCGATCATCACCTGGAGGCGCACAACGTCATCGGCCTGCAGGGCACGGTTTCCGACCATCGCCTTGAGGCGCACAACGTGGTCGAGCTGGTGGCTGAGGTGAGCTGATGCCGACCGGTGTGCCTGTCCTCTACCCGAGCGGCCTTCCAGGGCCCACGGCAGCCCCGCTCACGCCCACTGAGCGCCGCCTGGCCTCGGAGGTGCCTGGGATGGTGCAGTACCGCGGCATCCAGCGCGACTTCCATGCGCGGCAGCGTGTGCAGTGGATGCTCACGGCCGACCAGGCCGAGACTTGGCAGACCTGGTGGCGCGAGGAGTTGCAGCGCGGCGGCCTGTGGTTCGCCGCGAACTGGCCGCTGTTGCAGGGCCGGGTGGACAACGTCTATCGCTTCGCAGGTCCGCCGACGTGGGACTTCATCCCCGGAGGCCCGAGCGGTCGTGGCATGCGCCGAGTCAGTGCGGTGCTCGAGGTACGTGGGCGCGGCGCATTGCCGCTGTTGTATGGCGACGACCCCATCGTCGAGGGCGTCTACCTCGAGGACCTCTCGGGTGTGGCTGTGGGCGCACCTTTCTCGCTCGTTGGGTCGAATCCCGACGTGGGGCCTTCGCCCTGGACGCTGCAGGCCGGCACCACGGCGATCGTGGGTGTGGACGACGTGGCCGTGTTTCCGACATCGGGCAGCGAATTCGCAGGCACATACCGGGCCAGCACCTTCCCGCACGTCGGACACGCCACCTACAGGCTCGTCAGCGAGCTGCACGGGGACTCCGTCATCTCGTATCGGTTCGTGCCCGACGCGTCGAAGCCGAATGACTACGTCGAGGTGTCGATCGGGCAGTACGACTCCGAGTTCGATGTCCACCAGCTGGTGGTGGTCAGCGTCATCAACTCGGAGGTGACGGATGGGCAGTCCTCCGAGGTGAGTGCCGGCCAGCCGATCCCCCTGTTCGTGTACTTCACTGGCACGCAGGCCGACATCGCTTTCGACATCAGCGGCCCGAGCTTCGGATCCTTCTCCTTCCCTGTGGCCACCTCGGAGCCGCGATCGGGCTACGTCCAGATCAGCGGCAACTCTGCCAGCAGCGAGAACACGGCGCGGTTCTGGAACCTGCTGGTCAACGACGACATCATCTCTGGAGACTGACGCGTGCCCACCTACCTGGACGCACAACACGGCGTGAGCCTCAGCGAGGCCTATGCCGAGGCAGCAGCCGCAGCGCCGGTGCAGCGCGTGATGCTGGCCACCTACGCACTGAGCCATCCCGCATGGGATGCACCGCTCTACATCGTCAACGACTTCGAGCCCTTCACGGCCACGCTGGAGACGGTGCAGGTGGTCGAGTTCATCCCGTGCCCTGTCGAGGTGACCCCGCCTGAGCAAAGCGACGAAGGCAAGGCACCGATGCTCAGCGTGCGCATCGATGGCGTGTCGGGCCACATCGTGCGCCAGCTCGACCTGGCGTCGGGCACGCTGGACAGCATCACGCTCACCGAGCGCATCTATGCCAGCGACGACCCGAGCGCGCCGGCCATCATGCCGCCGCTGGTGCTGGTGCTGCGCAACGTGGAGGCCAGCGAAACCACCGTCTCGGGCCAGGCCTCGTTCGGCGATCCGGCCAACACCGGATTCCCCGGTAAGGACTACTTGAGCCGGGAGTATCCCGGCCTGAGCGCGAGGTGATCATGCACTGGGCCAAAGAGCTGATCGGCCAACCGCACACCCCGCAGCGCAACTGCTGGTGGCTGGTGCGCCATGTGTTCCGCACGCAGCTGGGCATCGAGATGCCACACGTCGATGTCGAGCAGCAGGACACACCCGAGAACGTGGCGGCCATCAAGCGGGCGAGCGAGGCCAGCGGCTGGCGGCCGGCGGCCATGCCGCTGCAGGCCTGGGACATCGTGCTGATGCAGGGCCCAACCGGCCGGCATGTGGGTGTCATGGTGGAGGCCAACGGCCGCCTGGGGCTGCTGCACAACGTGGAGGGGATGGGCGTGTGCTTCCACACGCTCGAGGAGGTCGGGCGTCTCGGCTACAGCCGCTTTGAACCATGGAGGCGTGATGCAGGCGTCTGCACCTGAGGCCGCACTTGAGCTCACAGCGCTGAGCCGCGCCGTCGCCGATGCTTTGTCGGCCACGCTGGTGGTGCGCACCAATCCGCTGCCTGGCGTCCCAGGGGAGCGGATGCGAGTGCGGGCCGGGGGGCTGATCCGTGACCTGGTGCCGGATCATCGGCAGCCGTGGGTGTGTGTGGTGGACGGCCTGCCGCTGAGGCGCGACTACTGGCTGCAGCGGCGCGTTGGGCCCGGGGAGGTCATCGAACTTCACCTCGTGGTGCAGGGCGGCCGGGAGGGGTCGCGCGCCATCCTGCAGATCGTGGCACAGGTCGTGATCGCCTACATCACGGCCGGCATGAGCATGTACTACCAGATCGCCGCGCGTGTTGCGCTGACACTGGCGGCGAACGCGCTGATCAACGAGCTAGTGCCAATTTCTGGCCCCTCATCGGCACTGCCGCAGGGCGCGAGCAGCACGTACAACGTGGCGCTGGCAGGCAACCAGGCGCGGCTTGGTCAGCCCATCCCGGTGATCTATGGCCGCATGCAGGTCTATCCCGACTTCGCGGCCCAGCCCTACCTCGAATACGACGCGACGGTCAACAACCAAGGCGACCAGTACTACTACGCGCTGCTGTGCATTGGCCATGGCAGCTACGAGCTGGAGGCCGTCAACATCGACGATACGTCGATCGACCACTTCCAGGATGTGCAGTACCAGGTCCTCGCGCCCGGTGAGCAGCCGACGCTCGTCAACCCGGCGGTGGTGACGGCCCTGGAGGTGGCGGGGCAGGAGATGCAGAGCGGCCAGTACGTCGGTGCCTTTGCCGCCTGCGGTCCCCGCCGGCGGGCCCAAGCGATCGGCATCGACGTGGTGTTCCCACGCGGCCTGGGCGTGAGCAACAACAACGGCTCCATGTCCAATCGCACCGTGTCCTGGCGGGTGGAGGTGCGCGAGGTCAACGACTTCGGCCGCAGCACATCCCCGTGGTCGATCATCGCGACCGAGAGCCTCACGCTCAACATCGCAGGCCAGGTGCGACGCAGCTACCGCTACGAACTGGACGCGCCAGCGCGGGTGGAGGTGCGCCTGGTGCGCACCGACATCAAGAGCAACGACATCCGGGTGCTGAACGACATCGTGTGGTCGGGGCTGCGGGCCTACCTTGAGGCCGATGCCCCGCTCGCACCGACCGCGACGCATATCGAGCTGCGCATCCGCGCGAGCGAGCAGCTCAGTGGCATGAGCCAGCGCAGGATCTCGACCATCGTCCACCGGCTGGTGCGCACCTGGCATCCGGACACCGGGTGGGGTTCAGAGGTCGCCACGCGCTCGATTGCCTGGGCTCTCGCGGACAAGTGGAGCGACACGATCTATGGCGACGGGCTGCCCGATGACCGCATCGACCTCGAGTCGCTCTACGAGCTCGACCAGGTCTGGGCGGCCCGCCAGGACCGACTGGACATCGTGTTTGACACCCGTATCGATTCCGCCAGCGCCGACCAGGCCATTGCCTCCTGCGGCCGCGCGACGGTGTTTCACCGGCACGGGGTGCGCACGCTGGTGCGCGACCAGCGACAGGACCTGCCCGTCACGGCCTACACCTCGCGCAACATGCTGCCCGGCTCAGCTCGCATCGACTACGTCCAAGCCACCGAGGTTACTGCAGACGGTGTGATCGTCGAGTATTTCGACAACCGGTCTTGGGACTGGGAAGAGGTGGAGTGCCCTGCGCCGGGTGTGATGGAGATGGCCAGGCCGGTGCGGCTGCGGCTGCCGGGCATCACGGGGCGCACGCAGGCTGAGCGCGAGGGCCTGTACCACGCCGCCACAAACGTCTACCGGCGCCGCTTTTCAACATGGCAGACCGAGATGCAGGGCATCTTCGCGACGTTTGGTGCGCCCGTCCTCTTCGCGCCCGTGCTGCAGGCCGACAGCCAGGCCGGCGACGTGGCCTTCTGGGACCCGGACACTTTGACCATGGGCCTGACCGAGCCGGTGGTCTTCGGTGATGCAGACGCCTACATCCGCCTGCTGCGCGACGATGGTGGCGTCACCGACCCCATCCGGGTGACGCCCGGTCCCACGCAATGGGACGTGGTGCTGGACAGCGCGCCAACCATCGATGTGGTCATCGACGACGCGGTGCGTGAGCGCACGAAGTACGTGCTGGGCACGCTCACCCGTGTGCGCCAGCTTGTGCGCATGCTGTCGGTGCGGCCGCAGGGACGCAATGAGCAAGGCGCGCCCACCTACGAGCTGAGCGGTGTCATCGAAGACGACCGCGTGCATGACGTGGACGCGCACCTGCTGCCGGGCCCTGGCGACATTCAAGACCCGGTGGACCCTGGTGAGGACGATGACGGTGGCGGCAGCATCATCCTGGTGAACATCACAGATCAAGTGTTGTCATTCTTTTCGACATCCGGGGGTGGGCCCGGCGAGATCACTTTCCGATACGCCCTGCGCAACGATGGTCGCGCCTACAGGGACACGAGCATTTCCTCCCTGCAGTACATCTCCGGGCAGTGGGCTTTTCCGCAACCGCTTGAACCCAGCCAGGCCGAGCAGTTCGAGGTTCGCGCGACCCTGGTCGGGTCTGTGGGCAGCGGGAGCTTTACAGCCGGCGTGTTTGGCGAATGGGAGCCACTGAGCGCGGATCGCTTTTGGGATTGGACTGCCAGCCCTGGCGAGTTTGAAACCTGGGGCGCAACTGTACTCATCGAGATCCGCGATGCCTCGACGGAGCTGGTACAGGACTCGGCAACGATCAATTTCTCATACACAGCAGGCGGTTTCGGGGAATAACACATGAGCAGCTTCACAGACTTCGGCGAGGCCCTGGTGGCCGACTTCATCCGCGGCCAGGGCTTGAGCCTGACCGCGAACTTCCAGGTGGCCCTCCTCGAGGCGGTCAACGAAGACGGCACCTACACCGAAGTGGCATGGACTGGCTATGACCGTCTGATCGTCGCACGGTCGCTGACGGCCTGGTCAGGCACTCAGGGCGCGGGTACGACGCTGGCCAGCACCGGCTCGAGCCACCAGACCAGCAACAACGCCGCGTTCGACTTCGGCACGGTTGGCAGCGGCGGCAGCGCGACGATCACGCACGTCGGCCTGTTCCTCGACGACAGCAACGATGACCTGTTCTGCTTCGCGCAGCTCCAGACACCGCTGGAGGTGGGAGAGAGTGACCCGGTGAGCTTCGGTGCAGGTGCGGTGGCCTTCACGCTGGGCCTCACAGGCGGGCTGTCTGACTACCTGTCGAACCGCCTAATCGACCTGATCTGGCGCGCCCATGCCTTCAGCATGCCGGCGAACGGCCATCACAGCTTGTTCACCACCGCGCCAACAAATGCGGGCGGTGGATCAGAGGTGGCCGGTGGCGGGTATGCCCGCGTGTCGGTCCCGTTCAACTCGGCGAACTGGAACCGCACCGACGGCCCGCTGCAGAACGCCAACACGATCCTCTACGCGAACCCGACAGCCAGCTGGGGCACGGTGCTGGCCACCGGCATCCATGACGCTGCCAGCGGCGGGAACCTGCTCTTCTGGCAAGCACTGGTGACGCCGAAGTCGATCGCAGCCGGCGCCTCTGCGCCGCGCTTCTCGGCAGGACAGCGCTCGGTCGAGGTGCAGTGATGACCGATGATTTCGGCAACGAGGTCCCGCCTCGCCGCCGGGCCAGTGACACCGACTGGGGCGAGCTGTGCGAGCGCGTCGACGAGATGGACCGCCGGCTGCAGGTGAACACGGAGGCCACGCAACGCGTGGAGGCCAACACGGCTGAGCTTGTGGACGCCTTTCGCAACCTCAAGGGCTTCTTTAGCGTGCTGGACTACCTGGGCAAGCTGGCCAAGCCGTTGGGCTGGGTGCTCGCCGCTGGCACTGCTGGGGTGCTGTTCTGGGACCGATTCAAGGCCGCGCTCGCGGCGCTTTTCAGGGGGTGATCCATGCGCATCTCTGACCTCATCACCAGCCGCGGCGATGGCAGCTTGTCGCTCACGAAGCTCGCGGCTTCGACGGCGCACTTTCTCTTCGCGTGCGCCTTCCTGCGGTTCCAGCTGCTGGACCCTGTGGCCACGTTCGACGCCGTGCTCTGGGCCACCTACGGGGGCTTCGCCATTGCCCACGCGACCTACGACAAGACCATGGCCGTCGTGAAAGACCTCAAGGACCGTGAAAGGACCGAACCATGAAACGCTTGATCCTCACCCTGTCCCTGGTGCTGCCGTTGGCTGCACAGGCTTTCGACTGCTGGCCCCGCCCGGTGGGCGCCGGCACCGCTCTCCACGTTTCACAGCGAGACGGCATGCTGGGCGCCGTGTGGTGGTGCGACAAGACCACCCACTGGGCGCCGCAGGTCCTCGTGGGCACGATGACGCCGGCTGAGGCCTACCAGGCGGCCGCGCAGCTGTCGGCCGCGCCCGACTTCGACCAAGCCGCCCGGGCGATGCTCAAGGCCAACCAGCAGCCGCTCACTGAGGCGCTGGATGTGTTCCGCGTGTCGATCTACTGGGACCACGTGCAGCACAAGCCGACAGATCCCGTCTTCGCGGTGGCCACGAACTCGACGCGCCCGACGCGCCCGGCCTATGCGGTGGTGGACGGCGCCCGCACCACGCGACAGGACGGCACGGCTGCCGTCAATGCGCCGTGCCAGTGCAGCCGACTGTCCTTCATCGAGGGCCGGTCGGTGTACTGCGCGTTCGACACCACGCCACGCGTGGCCATTTGCTCGCGGCGATGACACACCCCGACTTCGACATGGCCGGCCCGGTGGCACTGCGCATCGCCGCGTGCTCCCACATGCGCGAGGCCGATCCGCTCAAGGGCCTGCCGAGCCTGATCGTCGAGGCGATGCGCCGGCGCGTGCAGTCAGAGGCTGAGCGAGCCATCGAGATGCACAACGAGGCGTTTCCGCGTCGACCGTACCAGCTTCAGCGAGGGTGAACATGATCTCGGTCGAATCACTCATTCGCGCCGGCGTCGGCCCGACGCAGGCGCGCCATTTCGCCGAGCCGCTCAAGGCAGCCTGCGCGCTGTTTGCCATCGACACACCCGGGCGCGTGGCTGCATTCCTCGGGCAGATCCGCGTCGAGTCGCTGAACTTCACGGCCCTCGAGGAGAACCTCAACTACCGCAGCGCCGATCGCATCCTGCAGGTGTTCAAGCGACTGCGACCGATCGGCCTCGATGGCGCGTCGCGCCTGGTGCGCAACCCGCAGGCGCTGGCCAACAAGGCCTACGCCGGCATCAACGGTAATGGTGACGAGGCCAGCGGGGACGGCTGGCGTTACCGCGGGCGCGGCCTGAAGCAACTCACTGG
>Ga0114986_1000296_pt1 | contig 14149 bp, 19 predicted proteins | sample Shrwel1BS1Day17_FD_96988 | JGI IMG/M metagenome (GOLD analysis project Ga0114986, IMG submission 96988) | Subsurface microbial communities from deep shales in Ohio, USA - Utica-3 well 1 S-1-Day17 | ecosystem: Environmental > Aquatic > Deep subsurface > Shale gas/oil reservoir > Produced... | reverse complement strand
GGGTGGCGGCGGGCGCAGGGTGATGCCGGCGGCCTGGGCGCGTTGCTGCAGTTCGGTGAAGAGGGCTTGGGCGGCGGCCAGTTGGGGCGAGACGGAATCGGACATGGGGCAGGCAGTTTGGACATGAATTGTTACAAACTCCGGCTTTCCGGCCCCCAAGTGGCTTGTTACAGTGCCGATAAGCCTTGCAGGACACCACCATGAACGCCACTTCCATCGCCCAGACCGGTCTCAGCGCCGCGCAGACGCGCATGAATGCGTCGGCGCACAACCTGGCCAATGTGCAGACCGACAAGTTCCGCCGGCAGGAGGTAACGCAGCAGGCCACCGAGCCCGGCGGCACCACGGCCCATGTGCGTCGCGCCCCGGTCGAGGGCGAGGCCATGAACAAGGACCTGGTGGAGCAGAAGAGCGCTGGTTACGCCTTCGACGCCAACCTCAAGGTGATCCAGACCGAAAAGAAGATGATGGGCCGCCTGCTGGACGAAAAGGCCTGAACCGGCCTCGTTCACCCGTCCCCAACTCACTGACCAGCGCCGCCTTCGCGGCGCTTTTTCATGCGCCTTACCAGCGCCTGGGCCACGAAGGCCGCGCCCAGCAGCAGCGCAAACCAGCCCACCAGATACGACTCCACCACCGTGGCGCGCAAGGGGCCGGGCGCCATGAAGGCCGGGGCCACCAGCACCGCCAGGCCAATCAGGGCCACCACAATGCCCTTGATCAGCAGGTCGGTATCGGCTTGGTCGCGCTGGCGCGAGGGGCGGTGGCTCGGGTGGGTCATGGGGGCAGATTATCGGCTGCGCGCACCTGCGTCACAATGCAGTCCATTCACAGACCGAGAGAAGAAGAACACCATGGCCGTCCAGTGGTTCCCAGGGCACATGCACCTGACCAAGCAGGCGATCGAAGACCGCATCAAGCGCATCGACGTGGTCATCGAGATGCTCGACGCGCGCCTGCCCGGCTCCAGCGCCAACCCCATGCTGGCCTCCCTCACGGCGCACAAGCCCACGCTCAAGGTGCTCAACAAGCAGGACCTGGCCGACCCGAAACGCACCGCCGAATGGCTGGCGCACTACAACGCCCGGCCCAAGACGCGCGCCGTGGCGCTGGACGCCGGCATGGCCGCGCCGGCCAAGGCCCTGATCACCGCCTGCCATGAACTGGCGCCCACGCGCGGCGGCATGGTCAAGCCCATGCGGGTGCTGATCTGTGGCATTCCCAACGTGGGCAAGTCCACCCTCATCAACACCCTGGTCGGCCGGCGCGCCGCCAAGGCGGCCGACGAGGCCGGCGTCACCCGCATGGAGCAGCGCATCACGCTGGCCGACGACTTCTACCTCTACGACACGCCCGGCATGCTGTGGCCGCGCATCATCGTGGCCAAGAGCGGCTACAACCTGGCCGCCAGCGGCGCCGTGGGCCGCAACGCCTTCGACGAAGCCGAAGTGGCGCTGGAGCTGCTCGACTACCTCAAGACACCCTACGCCGCCCAGTTGGCGGCGCGCTACAAGCTCGACGACGTGGCCCGCCTGAGCGACGAGCAGTTGCTGGAAGAGATCGGCCGCAAGAGCGGCGCACTGCTGCCCGGCGCGCGTGTCAACCTGCAGAAGGCCGCCGAGGTGGTGCTGGCCGACTTCCGCGCCGCGCGCATCGGCCGCATCACGCTGGAGACGCCGGCCGAGTTTGCCCAGTGGCTGGCCGAGGGCAAGAAGCTCGATGCCGAGCGCCAGCTGCGCAAGGAAGCCCTGGCCAGCGAAGGCCTGATCCGGCTGAAGAAGCCGCTGCCGCCACCGCCCGGCAAGGGCGCGCCCAGGGCGGCGGGCAAGGGCACGCCGAAGGCTGCCGGCAAACCGGCCGCCAAGGCGCCGGCCCGCAAGGCCGGCCCCCGGCCTGCTGCGCCAGGGGCGGCTCGCAGCCCGGCCCGGCCCGGCAGCAAACCGCCAGCGCGCAAGATCAAGACTGTGAAGATCAAGCTCTAGCACAAACCTGCGGGGTCGATGTGCCCGTGAGCGGGGTGCAGAACAGCGACAATCGGCACCCATGAAAAAAACGATTTTGCCGTTGGCCCTGTTAGTCTCCCCTGACCGTCACGATCCCGATCCCCTCGTTCTCTACCACGCCCGCTGCCCGGACGGCTTTGCCGCTGCGCTGGCGGCCTGGCTCTACTACGAGGGCCGCGCCGAGTTCCATGGCCTCGACCATGGCGATGTGCAAAGCGTGGCCGACCTGCCGCCGCTCGACGGCCGCGCGGTCTACATCCTCGACTTCTCGTTTGATGAGGCGCTGATGCGCGAGATCGAGCAGCGCGCTGCCAAGCTCGTCATGCTCGACCACCACAAGAGCGCGGCCGAGAAGCTCACCGGCTTTGCCTGCCGCTGCGGCGTGGTGCACTTCGACATGGGCAAGTCCGGCTCGCGCCTGGCCTGGGAGTTTTTCCAGAAAGACCGCACGCTGCCCGACCTGGTGCGCTACATCGAAGATCGCGACATCTGGAAATGGGAGTTCGAGGAAAGCGCCGCCTTCCTCGCCGCGCTCGACATGGAAACCCAGACCTTCCAGCGCTGGGCGGATATCGCTTCCTTCTCGGCCGCGCAGCTGCAGGACTTCATGGCCCGCGGCGCCGCCATGGACGAGAAGTACCGCAAGCTGTGCGCCGACATCGCCGCCGGCGCGCAGCCGCTGGTCTTCAACGGCGTGTCGGGCCTGATGGTCAACGCCCCCGGCATGTTCCACAGCCTGGTGGGTGACATCCTGTCCAAGCAGAGCGGCACCTTCGCGCTGCTGTGGAGCGCCGCCGGCAACGGCGTGGTGAAGGCCGGCCTGCGTTCGCAGCGCGACTACGACTGCATTCCGCTGGCCGAGAGCATGGGCGGCGGCGGCCATGCGCAGGCCTGCGGCTTTCGCATGAGCGTGGAGCGCCTGCCCGAGCTGCTGCGTGGCACGCTGAACGCCTGAGCCGACGTCGGAGAGGGCGCCTGAGGGCGCACCTGAGCCTGCCGCCTCGCGCGGGCCGTGCTCAGTAGCCCTCGCGCAGCACCACGTCCGAGCAGGGGTGGGCCACGCAGGGCAGCACGTAGCCTTCGTCCTTCTCTTCCTGCGTCAGGCCCGGCCACTCGATCTCGTAGCGCACCGTGCCGGCCTCCAGCTTGCCGATGCAGGTGCGGCAGGTGCCGTTGCGGCACGAGCTCGGCCAGTTCACGCCGCCTTGCTCCATCGAGTGCAGCAGCGGCTGGTTAGACCAGGCGTCGAATTGCTGTTCGAAAGGCTCGGCGCGGCCGATGAAGAGCTCGGGGGTGTCGGTGGGGGTCATGCAGAAGCGCGGTGCAGGGTCAGAACGGACCTGCATTGTAGGGGGCATCCAATTGGCTTTGCGTCCTTGCGGGATATGCACCAACAGCTATCAAAACAATAGCATTTGACCTGCCGCATGGACAGGCTGGCCGCGCCGTGCCAGCATCGGGCCGTTGCCACCGCTGGAGAAACACCATGGCCGCCCAACGCATCCTCTTGGTCCAGGGCCACCCGGACGCCGTCACCCCGCACCTGTGCCACACGCTGGCCGACGCCTATGCCGAAGGCGCGCAGGCCGCCGGCCACGAAGTGCGGCAGATCAACGTTGCCCAGCTCGACTTCCCGCTGCTGCGCAGCCAGCAGGCCTGGGAGCATGGCGAGCTGCCGGTCGCGTTACAGCCGGCGCAGGACGACATTGCCTGGGCCCAGCACCTGGTGCTGTTCTTTCCGCTCTGGCTGGGTGACATGCCGGCGTTGCTCAAGGGCTTTCTGGAGCAGGTGGCGCGGCCTGGCTTTGCCTTTTCGGCCGAAGGCAGCAACCCCTTCGGCCGCAAGGGCCTGACGGGGCGCAGCGCGCGCGTGGTGGTCACCATGGGCATGCCGGCCCTGGTGTACCGCTGGTACTTCCGCGCCCACAGCCTGAAATCGCTGGAGCGCAACATCCTGGGCTTCGTCGGCATCGCGCCGGTCAACGAGACGCTGGTGGGCATGGTCGACAAGCTCGGCGAGCCCGGCGTGCGCAAGTGGCAGGGCAAGATGCGTGCGCTCGGGCGCGCCGCGTCCTGACCCCGCGCGTGCCGGCTCAGCGCTGTGCCAGCTTGAACACCGCCACCGCCTGCACCAGCTCCTGCGCCTGACTGCGCAGGCTGCCGGCGGCGGCCGCCATTTCTTCCACCAGCGCCGCGTTCTGCTGCGTGGCCTGGTCCATCTGCGTCACCGCCTCGCCCACCTGCGCCACACCGGCGCTCTGCTCGGCGCTGGCGGCGCTGATCTCGGCCATGATGTCCGTCACGCGGCGGATGCTGGTCACCACTTCGTTCATGGTGCTGCCAGCCTGGTCCACCAGGGCCGAACCTTGCTCCACGCGTTCCACGCTGTCGGTGATCAGCTGCTTGATCTCCTTTGCCGCCTCGGCGGAACGACCGGCCAAGCTGCGCACCTCACCAGCCACCACCGCAAAGCCACGGCCCTGCTCGCCGGCGCGTGCCGCTTCCACGGCTGCGTTCAGCGCCAGGATGTTGGTCTGGAAGGCAATGCCGTCGATCACGCTGATGATGTCGTTGATCTTGCGGCTCGACTCGTTGATGCCCTTCATGGTGTCCACCACCTCGGCCACCACTTCACCGCCCTTGACCGCCACGGTGGAGGCGCTCTGTGCCAGCTGGTTCGCCTGCTTGGCGTTGTCGGCGTTCTGCTTCACCGTGGAGCCCAGCTCTTCCATGGAGGCCGCGGTCTCTTCCAGTGCGCTGGCCTGGCTTTCGGTGCGCGCGCTCAGGTCCTGGTTGCCATGGGCAATCTGGCTGCTGGCCGAAGCCAGGGCCTCCGAACTCTGGCGCACCGTGCCCACAACGTTCTGCAGCGAGGCCTGCATGGCGGCCATCGCGGCCATGATGCTGGCCTGCGAGCGGTTCTCCAGCCTAATCGGCGTGCTCAGGTCCCCCTTGGACACGGCATCGGCGATGGCCATCACCTCGTCCGGTTCACCGCCCAGCTGCCGCGTGATCGAGCGCGCCGCCAGCAGGCCCACCCAGGCGCCCAGCACGGCCAGCACCAGCAGCACCCCCAGCAGGGTGAGCAGCACGCGCTGCAGGCCATTGGCGCGGTCGTCGAGGATCTGGCCCAGCAGGTTCATGGCCGCGTCGTTGAGCTTGAGCTGCGCGTCGATCGCCTTGGTGAACTGCCCGAAGTAGCCCGCCGGGTCATACGACAGCTCCTCGGCATTGATCACCTGTTCCCCCGCCAGCTTGATGGCCTGCTGCGTCAGCGTCAGCACCTCCTGCATCGGCTTGTCCAGCGTCTGCTTGATCAGCGGACTGGCGTTGGCGGCCTTGCGGTAGGCCTTCACCATGCGCTCCTGTTCCACGCCGGCGCGGGCGATGTAGATGGCCAGCGACTCGCGCTCGTCCAGCGCCGCCATCTTGTTGGCCAGCATGCTGCTGCCACGGGCGCGTGACTTGCCCAGCTCCTCGCTCAGGATCGGCAGCGCATAGAGGGTGGACTGGATCAGCTGGTAGCTGTCCAGCTCCGGGTCCAGCGACAGGCCGTAGTGGTCGGCCAGGTGGTCGATGAGCTCCAGCAGCTTGCCGATCAGTGCGGTATGCGCGGCAAAACTCTGGGGCTGCAGCAGCTTGCCTTCGGCCACCTGGCTGCTCAGCGCCTTCCAGTCCTTCAGCGCGGCCTGCCACTCGTTGCGCAGCGTGCTGTCGTGGATGCCGGTGTCGATCGTGGCGCCCAGCTGCTGGTAGGCCTTCTCCGCCTCGGCCTGCTTGGCGCTGCGGTCCGCCTGCGCCGACGCGTTGCCACCCAGCACCATGGCGCTCAGGCCGCGGTGCTGCTGTGTCAGTTGCAGCACCTTCAGCAGGTGCCGGGTGGGCGCAATGCCTTGCGCCTCCAGCGTCGCTGCCTGCATGCTCTGGTACGCCGTGCGTACGAAAAGCAGGGTCGGCGTGATGCACAGCACCAGGCCGATGACACCCAGCAGCGCGAAGCGCTGAATGACCTTGAGCTTGTTGATGAATCCCATTCGATGTGCCTTTGTTGTTCGTTGTTATGCGGGTCCTGGCCCACGGGAGCGTGGGGCCGGATCGCGGCCATGCGCTGCGGCTGGCCGCCTCGTCCGAGGACGAGCCAGATAATTCTTCGGCATATCGAAGGGTTATTCGAGTCCGGGTTTACCCCAAGGGGTAGGCACCCGATCCGACAACAGGGGAGGGCGAGGCACCCCTGCGGGCGCTTACTTGCCCTTCGTCTTGTCCTTGCCGCGCGGGATCACGGTGGTGGTGGGCGCCATCGGGCGGTCCGAGACAGACGTCTTGGGGGGCGAAGTGTCCTTCTTGGGTTTCTTCGCCATCTTGTTGCTGCGCTGTTCACCTTTGGCCATAAGACCTCCTGGGTTGGGGTCTCGGGATGAGGCCTGTAACGCCGATGGTACGGCAGAACCCGGCGGCGCCCGCTGGCGCGCGCCCCGGCTTCACTTCGGCGGCAGGCTGTCCACGCAGCGCATGGCCAGCGCCACCCAGCGCTCCAGCCCTTCGTCCAGCGCCGCGTCGGCGTCCACCCAGATGAAGCCGCTCATGGCCCGCCCGGCGGATTCCATGCGCGTAGCGCCGGGGCGGGCCAGGGCCTCGGGCTCGAGCGCCTTGCCCACGCGGAACAGGTAGCGCCCGGTGCCGGCACCACAGACCAATTTGCCCTCGTGCATCCAGCACCAGGTGCCGAACATGCGCTTTTCAGTGAAACGGTGGCGCCCGCGCAGCGCGCTGCGCATCAGGTCCACCAGATGGGCGTCATAGGCCATGGCGCCTCACTGCAGCGAATGCAGGCCGATCACATTGCCCTCGGTGTCCTGCACCAGGGCGTAGAAGCCGTACTCGCCGATGCTCGTCTTGGCTTGCCGCACGGTCCCGCCGGCAGCCGCGGCGCGTGCCGCCTCCACCGCGCAGTCCAGGCAGCTGAAGTACACCAGCGTGCCGCCCGGGCCCGGCGCCTGCATGCCGCTCTTGACCAGTGCGCCGGATGCGCCCGAGACGTTCATGTCCTGCGCAAACACCGCCATCTGCATGTCGATGCCCGGAGAGGCGGGCAGGTCGAACAGCTCGCGCTGCAGCATGGCGCTGTAGAAGGCCTTGGCGCGCGCCATGTCGCTCACGTACAGCTCGAACCAGCCGACCGGGTTGAATGTCTTGTCCATTGTGTCCTCCCTGATGTGTGAGACACCAGTGTAGAAGCGCGCCCCACGGTCTGCCAGCAACCCCCCCGGGTGTTGGCGGCGGGTAGGCCGCCGGGGCCGGCTAAGATGCGCAAAAAAACGGAGACAGGGGAGGAACCATGTACCAGCCGATGGACATGCAGGCGGGCGGCTGCGCCCGCACGGAGCCGTGCCATGCGCTTTGACGGCACGCTCAAGAGCTGGGACGCCGAGCGCGGCTTCGGCTTCATCGTGCCACGCCAGGGCGGGCAAGACATCTTTGTTCATGCGTCGGCCTTGCCGCGCGACACCCACCAGCCCCGCGTGGGCGAAACGCTCTCGTTCGAAGTGGAGACCACGGCCGACGGCAAGCGCGCGGTGCGCGTGCGGCGGCCGGTGCGGCCTGCTGCTGCCGCCACGCCGCCGGTGCGTACCACGCGCCCGGCCGCACCCGAGGCACGCCCCTCCGCCGGCTGGGGCCAGCCGCTGGTGGCGCTGTGCATCGTGGCCGCCGTGCTCTGGTACGGCTACGAGCAGTACCAGCACCAGACGCGCCTGCAGGTGCTGCCCCACGCGGTGCCTGTGCAGGCCGAGGAAGCGCCGGCCGAGCCCGTGCCGGCAGTCGGCTCCTTCAGTTGCGATGGCCGGCAGTACTGTTCCCAGATGACCTCGTGCGCCGAAGCCAGGTTCTTCCTGCAGCATTGCCCCGGCGTGCAGATGGATGGCAACCGCGACGGCGTGCCCTGCGAACAGCAGTGGTGCAAGGCGCCGTGGTCCCCGTGAACCCATGAAAAAAGCGGGGCCGCGGCCCCGCTCAGGTTGTGGCTGTGCCGGCTTATCGGGCCTTGCGGCTGGCCACCAGACCCTGCACCAGCGCGCCCAGCGCAATGCCGCCCAGTGCCCACAGCAGGTCCAGGTTGCCGGTGCCCAGGCCGGCAATGGCCGGGCCGGGGCAGACGCCGCACAGGCCCCAGCCCACGCCAAAGAGCGCCGCGCCGCGCAGCGTGTCGCGGTTCCATTCGCTCGGGTGGGTGTGGAAGATGTCGCCCAGCAGCGGCCGGTTGAGGACGCGTGGCACGCCCTTGTAGGCCAGCAGCACCACCAGCACCGCGCCGCCCATCACCAGCATCAGGCCGAAGTCCGAGAAGCGCAGGAAGCTCAGCACCACCTCGGGCCGCACCATGCCCGACAGCGACAGGCCAAAGCCGAACAGCGCGCCCGCGGCCAGCGTGGCCAGCGCGCGCGGCAGGGAATTCTGTTGCACGCTCATGCCAGCCACCTCGCTGCCAGGTTGGCCGTGAGGAAGGCCGTGGCCATGAAGGTCAGCACCGCCAGGGCCGAAGGCCACTGCAGCGAACCCAGGCCGCAGATGCCGTGGCCCGAGGTGCAGCCATTGCCCAGCCGCGCGCCGTAACCCACGAAGAAGCCGCCCACCAGCAGCTGCCAGGCCGGCACGCGCGTGCCCAGCGGCGTGCCGTCGGTGAAGCCCAGCCACCAGAGGGCCGCGCCCACGATCAGGCCCGCCGCATACACCAGGCGCCAGCCGCGCGAACCGGTGAAGCGCGGCTGCTGGAAGAACGGCCCCTTCACCACGTACGACCAGGTGCTGGAAAACACCGTGCTCATGCCGCCGATGCGGCCGGTCAAGACGAACAGCAGCGCCGTGCCCATGCCGATCAACAGACCGCCCAGCAGATAGTGCTGCCAACCCAGGGGGAAGAGAGATGCAAACATGGGTGCCATTATCCCCGGCGCCCCGCGGCACGGGGCACTGGGTCATCCGGTTGATGCCGGCTCAGCCGGCCACGAACTCGTAGCTCACTTCCTCGCTTTCCACCATGTCCAGGAACTCGTTGAGCTCGTCGTCGCTGTCGGTGCCGCTCCAGGTGCCTTCGGGGTCGGCCGCGTACAGCGGTTCGATGGCCAGGTCGAGGTAGGTGCCGCCGGGCATGCGGATCACCGGCGTGCCTTCGGAGGTCTGCACCAGCTCCCAGCCGTCCGGCACGGTCATCTGCAGCTGGAGGGTGACGTTGAGTTTTTTCATGGGGCTGTTCCTTGTGGGTTGCGTGTGGGGTGTGCGTAGGGGAAGGGCGCGAGCTTAGCGCAAGCCCGGGCCTGCCATCTGCCCGGCAGAGCAAACGAGGCCCGCGTGGCATCCGCGGGGTGGCTGATGGCCCCCGGCGGCCGCATCAGGTGACGGCGCTTTCGTACAGCACCAGCCGGCCGCGGCCACTTTTCTTGGCGCGGTACAGCGCCGCGTCGGCGCGCGCCATCAGCGACTCGATCGTCTCGCCCGCGGCGCGGTACTGGGCGTGGCCGCTGCTGAAGTCCAGCGCGAAGGGCAGGCCGGCGGCGGCGGCGCTCGCGGCCAGCTCGGCGCGCAGGCGGGCGTCGAAGGCCTGCGCCGCGGCGGTGTCGGTGTGGGGCAGCAGCACGCAGAACTCTTCGCCGCCCACGCGCGCGCCCACGTCGCCGGCGCGCTGGCAGCGCTGCAGCAGCTGGCCCATGAACTGCAGCGCCTTGTCGCCGGCCTCGTGGCCGTGCGTGTCGTTGATGCGCTTGAAATGGTCCAGGTCGACCATGAGCAGCGACAGCGGATGCCCGTGGCGCTGCGCCTGCTGCAGTGGGCTGCGCGTCTGCGCCGCCCAGCCGTGGCGGTTGAACAGCCCGGTCAGGCCGTCGGTGGTGGCCAGCTTGTGCAACTGGCGCTCGGCCTCCTCACGCCAGGCCGCCAGGATGGCAATCGTCCCCAGCACCAGCGACATGTTGGCGCCCACCAGCGCCGCAATGTTCACCGGCGTGGGGGCGCGGAAGAAGGGGTAGAGCTCGGTGAACCAGGCGCCCAGCACGCCGCGCGCCGCCGTGAAGCCCGCCATCACCACCAGACAGCCGGCCAGCGGGTAGCGCCAGGAGCGGCGGCCGAAGTCGCGGCTGGCTGGGTAGAGGCAGGCGCGCGCCACGATCAGCATCTGCGCCGCCAGCAGCAGGTTGGCCCAGCCCACGCGCAGCTGGTAGCTGGAAAAGCTCAACCCGTAGCCCACCGGCATGATCCACACCAGCAACCACATCAGCCCGCGCAGCGGGCGCGGGCCCAGCCAGTTCTCCAGCGCGCGGTAGATCATCCACTGGCTCGTGCAGAGGAAGGCCATGGCCACAGTGGACAGAATGCGGTCCGGCGTCTGCCCGTACCAGAGGCTGGAGGCCAGCATGCAGATCCACGCCGCCGCGTTGAGGAAGAGCGAAATCCGCGCGTCCTTGGCGGCCGGGCTCAGACCCTGGCCCATGACAAAGGGCAGCGCCGTGGCCATGACCAGCAGGTTGGCCACGTTGACAACAATGAGCGTAGAGGGGTCGATCTGCACGGGGGCTGGCCGATGTGTAACAGGCCGCAGTCTAGTGCACCGCCGCCGCGGTTAATGCGGTCGGGCTTCAGCCCACGCCCAGGCGGGCATTCAATTCAGCCGCATCGGGCGCGGCCAGCGTGGTGTTGTGCGCCTCGGTGTACGGCCCACCGCCGGGCTCCACCTGGCCCGCCGCGTCGTAGCCCACGGCCTTGAACTTCCACACCGCGCCCACGCGCTTGAGGTTGCCTACGTGCGCGCCATCGGGCGTGTGCACGCTGTACACGTTGGCATTGACCGGTTGCAGGGAGAGGGTGGGCATGGCGGTTGGCTGTAGAAGTTATGAATAAAAACGGGCTATGGCGCTTATGGGGTGTGCGCTGGCAGCTATTAAAAAAGTAGCATTCGGCGGTGGCTTCACGCCTGCCAGACGCCAAAGCCAGCCGAGCGCAGGTCGATGCCCACCTCGATTTCCTTTTCCACCGCCTCCTGGTACGTCATGGGGTTGAAGGCTTCGTACAGGTCGGGCAGCAGGCGCAGGCCGTACTGGGTGACAAAACGGTTGGCCTGGATGCCGGCCTTGTGCTTGTCAAAGCGCACATCCGGGTCCAGCCCGGTCATGCCCACGTAGACGCAGGGCTTGCCTTCCACATAGTCCGGGTTGTTCTTGCGAAAACGCGGCTCGTCCAGCACGTCCCTGGAGAGTTCAACCACGTAGACGTGGTGGTGCGGGCGGCGGGCCATGGCAGCGCCTCAGCAGCCCAGCTGCTCGGCCAGGTGCAGCAGGTCGCGCGCGTGCAGGGTGTTGTCGGGGTTGGGCGTGTCGTTCTTGCCGTGGCCGCCGCCGAACTCCAGCGGGCGTTCGATGTAGGCCGTCTGCAGGCCGCAGGCGCGGGCGGCGGCCAGGTCGTCCTGGTGGGTGGCGACCAGCATCACCTCCTGCGGCGGCACGTCGAACACGCGCGCCACGCCCAGGTAGGTGGCCGGGTCCGGCTTGTAGGCACGGAACACCTCGGCCGAGAGGATGCAGTCCCACGGCAGGCCGGCGTGCTTGGCCATGTCGGCCAGCAGCCCGAGGTTGCCATTGGACAGCGTGCACAGCATGTGGCGCGTTTTCAGCCGTGTGAGGCCGGCCACCGTGTCGGGCCAGGGTGCCAGGCGGTGCCAGGCCTTGTTGAGGTGGCGGCGCTCGGCCTCGGGCATGTCCTGCAGGCCGAACCGGGGCAGGATCTCGTCCAGGATCATGCGGTGCAGGTCGTCGATCAGCGTCCAGCCCAGCTCGCCACTCATCACGCGCGCCATGGCCGGCAGGTAGCCAGCACGCCAGGCGCGGGCAAAGGCGCTGCCATCCACGCCCGGGCGCAGCGCCTGCACCTCGCGCGCAATGCTGCCGTGCCAGTCCACCACCGTGCCAAAGATGTCAAAGGCCAGGACGCGGGGCGGGGTGGCAGGCATGGCGCTCATTCTTCGATCTTCACACCCTTCCAGAAGGCCACGCGGCCCTTGACGAGTTCGGCGTCGGGGCGGGGCTCGGGGTAGAACCACACCGCGTCAGGCAGCATGTCGCCGTTGACCAGCAGGCTGTAGTAGTGCGCCTCGCCCTTCCAGGGGCAGGTGGTCTTGTGGTTGCTGAAGGTAAGGTACTCGCGCTTGAGCGTGTGCTCGGGGAAGTAGTGGTTGCCTTCCACCAGCACGGTGTCGTCACTTTCGGCGATGACGGTGTTGTTCCAGGTGGCTTTCATCCAAGCAACTCCATTGCGGCATATTGATCGTCAAGCCCTTTGAGCAAACTGTGAAATCGCGTGGTTGTCTTGGTGCTAAAAGGAAGCCTGCGCCGATTGGCAAGAAGCTCTTGTATGCCTCGGTGGAGCAACTTCTTTGAAAGGGACTTCTCACTTTCGAATAATGAAGATCGAATCAACTCTATATCGCCCGAATCAAAGAGATCTTCGATTCGGATCTTGTCCTTTGTGTTCAGGAAGTCTCCAATAGTTTGGATGCGATCAGCGACCAAAGACTCAAACTTCTCCTCGTATCTTGCTCTTTCCTGTTTTCCGCTTGCGTCTCCGTCGAGAAGCACAAGAAAGTTGATTGCCCATCCGGAGAGCAGAGAGATCAAGGGATCAAGGGACCCGCTACCTCCGCCAGGGAACAGCGTGAGGTTAAATTCGTCCGGGAAGTAGATCTGTTTGAAATACTCGAGGCAGTAGTAATCGGTTTTTCCCTCAATCAAGATGGATGACCGCTCTGGGCTGATCTGGGGTGGTGTGTACTCCAGAGCATCCATGACTGGCTTGTAATAGAAGTATTGGTCAGGGTGGCTTCCAACAAAGGAGCGATATGGAGTGATTGTGATTCGCGAAGCTTCCGGGTCCGAGTCAACGAAGTTCCGTTCTGAGTCGATAGCTTCGTTCTTTACGATGAAAGTGGACTCCAGCCAGTGTGGGTTGACTAGGTAGTGACTGTGGGTCGTGTAAAGAAATTGATGGTTCTTGGAAAGACTGGAAAAACTTTTGAGTAGAGCAGCCTGGGCTTTGGGATGAAGATTGGCTGCCGGCTCATCAAATAGGAAAAGTACGCGATCATTCCGATGGACGCGGTATTTAACTAACATGATGAAGGCAAAAAACCAGCGAAATCCTGCCGAGCGCTCGTTTAGCGAGAAAAGGCTTTTTCCATCAAAGAGTTTAATTTCTGCATATACAAGGCCACTTTCATCAGTCTTCACAAAGAATCGGAAACTCTTTGCGCCCAAGGTCGCTCCTAAGGTGTTTTTCCATTCGCCAAGTACCGTCTGGTTTAGGTGTGCTTCGACCTTCAGAATGACTGCATCAAGGTTCTGTCGTGCCGACTTGTTTTCACTTTTTGCTCGCGACAAAATGTGTTTTTCAATATCGAGTTCTGGGTTTACGGCCTTGAGTACGTCGGCAAGAACTTGGTAGTAAAAACTATTGACTGTCGGTACAGGAGGTGTCTTTTTCGGTTGAAGTCCAGACTTGTTTTCCAAGTAAATTCTGTCTGGAAATTCGAGGAGCGCTGCTGGAAAGTACATTACCTTGGGTAGCAGTGTTTCGACGAAGTCCGCTGCTTTCAGCCAGTCTGCGTCAAGCAGAGGTTTAAAGGGAGTTCTACCTTTTCGCTTTCGACCGCTGAAGTTGATGCCCCAAGTGTTGCTGACTCTCTTCCTCTGCGAATTCTCAAAGGTAATTTTCTGGTCAATAGTGAACGTCTGTTGGTAATTCACTTCCACGAAACCAAATTCCCGTTTCAAGAACTCATCAATTCGTGAAGTGTCGCTTGGTTCGATGGTCAGGGTTGATTTGATACTGATGACTCCGTTGAAAAGCGCTCGTTCAGATATCGGAATCATTGCCTGATAGGCATCATCGGTTCGCACGCTCGCGTTCGGGTTCTTGCGAGTTAGATCAGGGTTAGACCTGAAGTGGTTGATCGCCTCGAGGACGGTGGTCTTTCCTGATTCATTCCGACGTCCCCCCAGTTTCAGTAGCGCTGGGCTTTGGAGTCCGAGGGTTAATTTAACTGCTTTTGGATGAGCGCCTTGGCGTAGGCGGCCGGGGTTAATCCGCCCAGGGATCTCTTGGGTCTT
>Ga0114986_1000295_pt1 | contig 14159 bp, 10 predicted proteins | sample Shrwel1BS1Day17_FD_96988 | JGI IMG/M metagenome (GOLD analysis project Ga0114986, IMG submission 96988) | Subsurface microbial communities from deep shales in Ohio, USA - Utica-3 well 1 S-1-Day17 | ecosystem: Environmental > Aquatic > Deep subsurface > Shale gas/oil reservoir > Produced... | reverse complement strand
GCCGTGATGTCCATCACCACGCCGAAATCGGTGTCGGGTTGACCGGCCACCGTGGTGCGGCCGATGCGGGTGCGAAACCAGCGGGTGCTGCCGTCGGGCAACTGCCAGCGGAAATCGACTTCACGTTCATCACACGCCTGTCGGGCCGCCAACCAGGCGGGTTTGTCATCGGGATGGATCCCACCGCGCCCGACGGCCTTGGTCAGGACATCGACCGGCTCCATGTGCGCGATCGCGAAAAGACCAGGTGACCAGATGACCTCATCCGCGTTGGCGGCGTTGGTCCAGTGCCCCACATGCGCCAGCCGCTCAATGGCCCGGTGCAGACCGACCTGCTGCTGCAATGCCGTGTTGGCCTGGCGCAACGCGCGCTCGGCATCCTGGTCATGGGTGACGTCTTCCAGGTACACCAGCAGCACGTCCTCGCCATTCATTTGCAGCGCGGTGGTGTGCAGCCGCATCCGGCGTGGCACGCCGCCGGACAGGCGCATGTCCACGTCAAACGGACGGGCTTGCAAGACCTGCTCCAGGTAATCCTCACGCCGTCTCAACAGGTCCCAATGCCCCAGCTCGGTCGTGGTCCGCCCGAGCGCCTCGGCTCTGGGCGTGCCCGTCAGGCGGACCCATGCGTCATTGACCGCCAGCAACGTGCCGTCGCGGCGGCGGTTCACGCTGGCAGGCAGTGGCGCCGCCATGAACAGGGCCTCCCAGGCCATCCCGCTGTCCATGCCGGATCCCGCCTCGGGTGACGGAGGCGAAGGTGATGCGTCGGCAGCAGACGAGGGCATGGGATGTAGGTCGTGCAACTTTCGCGAGTGTATGCGCAGCCGCCCGACCCGACACCCGGTCTATCCCTGTGGAGCAGCCTCCGGTCAGATGCCCAGTTGCCGGGACGCCAATTCCTTCATGATTTCTTCGGTGCCGCCGCCGATCATCATGACCTTGACCTCGCGGTAGATGCGCTCGCTGGCAGTGCCGCGCATGAAGCCCATGCCGCCCAGGATCTGGACCGCCTGGTCGGCGCAGAACTGCATGGTCTGGGTGGCGTGGTTCTTGAGCAGGCAGACCTGGGCCACCCACTCAGCGCCCTTGGCGGCCTTGTCCCCGCTGTCGGCGCGGGCGACCACCGCGTCAAGCCAGGCGCGGGTGGACTCGATGCGCATGCGCATGTCCATCAGCTTGTGGCGGATCACCTGATGGTCCACCAGCGCGGTGCCGAAGGTCTTGCGCTGCCGAGCCCAGGCCAGCGCCTCGTCGTAGCAGCATTCCGAAAAGCCCAGGGCCATGGCCGACATCGACAGACGCTCGCCGTTGAAGTTGGTGAGGATCATCTTGAAACCCATGCCCTCCTCCCCCACCAGGTAGCGCGCCGGCACCCGCACGCCGTCAAAGCGCAGGTGCGCGGTGTCCGAGCAGTGCCAGCCCATCTTGTCCAGCCTGCTGCGAGACAAGCCGGGCGCATCACCGGGCACCACCAGCATCGAGATGCCCATCGGCCCCTTGTCCTTCGGGTCGGTGCGCACCGCCACCGTCAGCCAGTCGGCCCGGGTGCCCGAGGTGATGAACACCTTCTCACCGTCGACCACGTACTCGTCGCCATCCCGCCGGGCCGTCGTGCGCAGGGCTGACACGTCGGTGCCACCGCCCGGTTCGGTGATGGCCAGTGCCGAGATTTTTTCGCCGCGCAGGACCGATGGAATCACCTCGGACTGCAGAGCGGCGCTGCCATGCCGAGCGATGGGCGGCAGACCGATGTTGTGGCTAAACAGGCTGGCCAGCAGGCCGCCGCTGCCGCCAAACCGCGACAGCGTGGTGGCCAGCGCACTGCGCATGGCCCAGCTGGCGGGCATGCCGCCCAATTCTTCGGGGTAGCCCATGGCCAGCCAGCCCAGTTCGGCCGCCCGCCCATAGAGCTCGCGGGGCAGTTCGCCCGCATCCTCCCAGGCCTGAAGGTGGGGCAGCACTTCCTGCTGCACGAAGCGCTGTGCCATGTCGGTCATCAGCCGGATGTCTTCCTGTTCGGTATCGTTGTGTGCCATGGGATTCTCAGTTGGAGGGATTCGCAGAGGGAATCGGGTGGGTCAGGACAGCACTTTGGGCATCTGCGCACGGTGGAAGCCGTCGAAGGGCTTGACCGCATCGCGCTGGCGGACCTTCTCGTCCGGCTTGCGCATGGGCCAGCCCATGCGGGTCTGCGGTCGCGCACCGTCGATGCGCAAGGTGCTGCCGGTGATGAAGGAGGCGGCAGGACTGAGCAGAAAGACGATGCCCGCCGACACCTCGGCCTCCAGGCCGAAACGCCCCATGGGCACGGTGTTGCCCATCTCGCGCACCACGGGCGCCATTTCGGGCGGGTAGCGGTCCATGCCGCTGGACGCGATGTAGCCCGGCGCCACCGCGTTGACGCGAACACCGCGCCCGGCCCACTCCACCGCGGCCGTCTCGGTGAAGCTGACCATGCCTGCGCGCGCCGCGCCGCTGTGGCCCATGCCCGGCATGGAGCCCCACATGTCGGCCACGATGTTGACGATGCTGCCGCCGTGGCGTGTCATCGACTGCAGGAAGCATTCGCGCGCCACCAGAAAGCCGCCGGTCAGGTTGGTGTTGACCACCGCCTCCCAGCCCTTGGCGCTGATGGCCTCCAGCGGGGTCATGTACTGGCCGCCGGCGTTGTTGACGAGGCCATCGATGCGGCCCTGCGCCGCGACGATGCCGGCCACCATCTCCCGCACCGCGTCCTCCTGACGGATGTCGCAGGCATGCCAGCTGGCGGTCCCGCCATCCTCGGCAACTTCGGCTGCGACCGCCTCCAGTTTCTCGGGCTTGCGCCCGACCAGCACGACATGGGCACCCAGCGCGGCCAGCTCATGCGCCGTGCAACGCCCGATGCCCGACCCGCCTCCCGTGACCACGATCACCCGGTTCTTGAACAGGCCCGGGGCAAACACCGACTGGTATCCCATCTGAACTCCTTACTAATCTCTGTACATGGCCTCGACGGCCTCGCGGTGACGCTCGAGCACCACCTTGCGTTTGATCTTCATGGTGGCCGTCAGTGCGCCGGTGTCGATCGACAGCGGCTCGGGCAGCACCGTGAATTTGCGGATCCAGGCCACGCGGGCCTGATGCCGGTTGATGTCATCGATGCCCTTCTGCAACTCTGCCAGCACCAGGGGATGCCGGCAGGCGACCGCCATGTCCAGCCCCTGCACCCCATGAGCCTGTAGAAAGGTCTCCAGCGCATCGGGCTTGAGGGTGAGCAGCGCCGACAGGAAGTGGCGGCCATCACCGCAGACGATGCCGTGCTCGACCAAGGGAAGGTCCATCAGCTCGGCCTCCAGATTCGCCGGCGAGATGTTCTTGCCCCCGGAGGTGATCAGCAGGTCCTTCTTGCGTCCGGAGACGTACAGATAGCCGTCGGCATCGAAATGACCAAGGTCGCCCGACTGAAGCCAGCCATCCACCAGCGTCAGCGCCGTGTCCTCGGGCATGCCCAGGTAGCCCTGAAACACGTGGGGGCCGCGCACCTGGATCTCGCCGTCGGGCGCGATGCGCACCTCGGTCCCGGCCAGCGGCTTGCCCACGGATCCGATGCGCGTGCTGCCGGCCAGGCTGACCGTCGTCGGACCGCAGGCCTCGGACTGGCCGTAGCCCTCACGAATCAGCAGGTCGAGCCCCGTGAAGAAACGCAAGGTTTCCGGTGCAATCGGTGCGGCGGCCGAGATCAGCAGGCGGGCCTGGTCCATGCCCAGCGCCGCCTTGACCTTGTCGTACACCAGCCGCGAGGCCCAGGCCTTCTGCAGATTGAGCCAGCCACCCGGCTCCCTGCCCTGCAGCACCTGCTCATGCCAGCGGCGCCCCACCGACAGCGCCCAGGCCGCCAGCACAGCCTTGAAGTCGGTGGCCGCATCGAGCTTGCCCGCGATGCCGGCGTGGATCTTCTCCCAGACCCGCGGGACCCCGAAAAACACCGTGGGGCGCACCTCGGTCAGGTGATCGCGCAACGATTCGAGACTGCGCGCAAAGTAGAGGCGATAACCGATGGCCACATGGTTGTGGATGGCCCCCAGCTGCTCGGCCACGTGGGCCAGTGGCAGGTAGGAAATGAGGCGGTCGGCCGGGGTGGTGCCGAAGGCCTTGGCCAGCGTCATGCCGGTCCACGCTAGCGTGCTGTGCGAGAGCATCACCGCCTTGGGCATGCCGGTGGTGCCCGAGGTGTAGATCAAAGTGCCAAGGTCATCCGGGCGCAGGGCAGACAGGCGGCGATCGACCTCGGGCTGGTGAACGGCGGTGCCCAGGGCCAGAAAGGCATCCCAATCCATCTGCAACGGGTCGGTGGCCGCTGTGCCCTTCATCATCACCACACGCCGCAGCCCTGGCAGGCGGGACCGGCTTTCCTGCACCTTCGCCCACTGCGTGTCGTCTTCGGCCAGCAGAATGGCTCCACCCGAGTGGCGGATGATGTATTCCACCTCGCCGGGTGCGCTGGTCCAGTAGATGCCGGCCGCCACCGCGCCCACCATCATCGCGGCCAGGTCCATGATCACCCAATCGGGGCGGTTGAACCCCAGGATGCAGACGGCCTGTCCGGGTTGCACGCCCAGCGCCACCAGCGCCCGAGCGGCCTGCTGCACCTGCGCGGCATAGTCCTGCCAGCTCGTCGGTTGCCAGCCGGCCTCGTCGCGCATGTAGTAGGCCGGGTCGGCGCCGCGCTCACGGGCGGTGACCAGAAACCGCGCCGGCGCAGGCACGAATTCACCCCCGCCCGCGCGGGCGGTGTCATGGACGGCGGCCGTCATTCAGTGCCCCAGGCCCAGCAGCGCGCGGGCTTCGGCCGGGCTGGCGATGCTGCGACCGGCCCGCTGCGCGCACTGGGCCAGGGCTTCGATCAGCACCCCGTTGCCAGAGGCCCGCGAACCATCGGGCAGATAGAAAGTGTCCTCCAGCCCGGTGCGCAGCATGCCGCCCAGATCTGCGGTCTTCTGGTGCACCGGCCAGATCTCCTGGCGTCCGATCAGCGTGGTCTGCCAGATGCTGTCAGGCGCCACCCAGCGCGGCAGCAGGGCCAGCAGATCGGCGTCGCAGGGCATGCCCGAGGCCACCCCCATGACGAAGTTGTATTCGGCCCGCCCCATCTCTGGCTTGAGCATGCCGGCCTTGAGATACATCCCCACCGAGCGCACGATGCCCACGTCAAAGCACTCGAATTCCGGGTGCACGCCGCATTCGGCCATCACGTCGAGGAACTGCTGGATCTTGGCCACCGGGTTGTCAAAGACCATGGGCGGCCAGGCCCACTGGCCGTCCTCCTTGATCTTGAGATAGTTCAGGCTGCCCGCATTGCAAGCGGCAATCTCGGGGCGCACGCGGCGGATGCAGGCCAGGGGGCCCGAGATGTCCTTGCCCACCACCCCGGTGGTCAGGTTGATGATCACCCCCGGGCAGGCCTGGCGGATCGCCTGCACCACGGTCTCAGCGACCTCCGGGTCCCAGGAGGGCATGTGACCCATGCCCTCCTCCTGCATGCGCAGGTGCACGTGCATGATCGAGGCGCCGGCGTTGAACGCGTCGCGTGCCTCGGCCGCCATCTGCTCGGGCGTCACCGGCACCGGGTGCTGGCGGGGATTGGTCAGCACACCGGTGAGTGCACAGGTCAGAATGGCCTTGTCCTTCGAGTGCTCCATCATGTCTCCTGGTTGTTGCTGTCGTTGTCGTCGCTGCCGGCCAGCTCCAGTTCCACCAGCAGGGTGTTGAGCTCGACCTGATCCCCCACCTTCACATGCACCGCGCTCACTCGTCCGCCGGCCTGGGCATGAAGCCACATTTCCATCTTCATGGCCTCCACGCAGACCAGTGCGTGGCCTTCGCCCACGGTCTCGCCCACGGCGACCGAGACATGGGCCACCCGCCCCGCCACCGGCGCCACCGCACGCGAGGGGTCACCGCGGGTGTCCTGTTCGGGGAACGGAGACACCTCGCTGAACACATGCACATCGGCGCCTACCGCCAGATGCAGCGTCGCACCATCGAACACCACGGTGGCACGGCGGCGAACACCACCGGCCTCATAGCGCAGACAGCCATCGTCCAGCGAGAGGATGCGCAACTCGCGGGTATGCCCGTCGTGCAGCACATGCACCAGACCCGACCGGTCCGCAACGACCCGCAGCGTGTGGCGCGAGTCGTCGCAGGCCAGAGTCAGGCCATAGCCGGCCACGCTGTCGGCGCGCCAGCCCGTACCGTCGCGCAAGGCCATCACCGCCGCCGCCAGGCACCAGACCTCGGCGGACGGAACCGGGCGTTGCAGCACGGCATCGCCCTCGGCCTGCCACTGGTCAATCAGCGTGGTGGTCATGCGGGCCTGCCGGAACGCCGGATGATTCACCAGGTCCGACAGGAATCGTGCGTTGTGCCGAAGTCCGATCAGCGGTGCGTCGGCCAGCGCCGCCCGCAGGCGCCGGATCGCATCGTCCCTGTCCCGCCCGTGGACAATGAGCTTGGCCACCATCGGGTCGTAGTGCGGCGACACCTCGCCGCCCTCGGCGATGCCGTTGTCGATGCGCACATCGCCTGCTGTGGCCTCATGCGGGCGCCAGCGCAGCACCGCACCGGTCTGCGGCGCGAAACCGTTGTAGGGGTCCTCCGCATACAGGCGCGCCTCGATCGCATGCCCTTCGAAACGGATCTCCTCCTGCCGTGCCGGCAGTGGCTGGCCCGCAGCCACCCGCAATTGCCACTCCACCAGATCGAAGCCGGTGATGGCCTCGGTCACGGGATGTTCCACCTGCAGACGGGTGTTCATCTCCAAGAAGTAGTGGCGCAGGTCGGCGTCCACGATGAACTCGACCGTGCCCGCCCCCCGGTAACCCACTGCCAGGGCCGCTGCCACCGCGTCCCGCCCCATGGCTTCGCGCATGTCTGCACTGACCACCGGCGATGGCGCCTCTTCGATCACCTTCTGGCGGCGACGTTGCGCGGTGCAATCGCGTTCGCCCAGGTGCACCGCATGGCCATGGGCGTCGGCAAAGACCTGGATCTCGATGTGCCGGCCATGATCGATCAGGCGCTCGAGCATCAGCGTGCCGTCACCGAAGGCACTGGTGGCCTCACGCCGGGCACCGGCAATGGCGGCATCCAGTTCGGCCGCCTCGCGCACCAGGCGCATGCCACGACCACCACCACCGGCCACGGCCTTGACCAGCAAGGGAAAGCCCAGCGCCAGGGCCTCGGCCTTCAGCACATCGTCCGACTGCTCGCTGCCCAGATAGCCGGGCGCGCAGGGCACGCCGGCTTCCAGCATCCGCCGCTTGGCCAGGGCCTTGTCACCCATGGCCTCGATGGCCGAGGCCGGCGGTCCGATGAACACCAGACCGGCCGCCTCGCATGCCCGGGCAAAGGCCGCGTTCTCGCTCAGGAATCCATAGCCCGGGTGGATGGCGTCCGCACCGGTGCGGGCTGCGGCATCCAGAATGGCATCCACCTTCAGATAGGAATCGGCCGCAGCCGATCCGCCGATGTGGACCGCCTCGTCCGCCTGCTGCACATGTGGCGCATCACGGTCGACATCGCTGAACACGGCCACAGTGCCATACCCCAGGCAACGGGCCGTTCGGATGACGCGGCAGGCGATCTCGCCGCGGTTGGCAATCAGGATCTTGGAAAAGCTCATGAGACAGCCCAGGAGGGTTTGCGTTTCTGAAGGAATGCGCCCGTGCCTTCCTGGCCTTCCGGGCCCAGGGCGGCACGTGAGAAGACCGCTGCCGCCTCCCGCACCAGATCGGCCGGTGGCGTGAACCGGGCACGTGCCATCAGCGCCTTGGTGGCGGCAATGGCGCCCGGCGCGCAGGCCAGGATGTCGGTCAGCACCGCCTGCAGGGCACCCGGCATGGCGTCGGGTGCGTGCACGCCGTGCACCAGGCCCACGCTCAGGGCGGCAGAGGCGTCCAGGCGACCGCCGGTGACCGCCAGGCGCCGCGCCTGCGAGTAGCCCAGCCGCTCGACCAGGAAAGGGGCAATCTGCGCCGGCACCACGCCCAGCGAGGTCTCCGGCAGACGGAAGCTGGCGCCAGGGTCGACCAGCGCGACGTCGGACACACAGGCCAGACCGAAGCCGCCGCCCATCACCGTGCCCTCCAGCACCGCCACCACGGCCAGCGGCGTGCCCGCGTAGGCCACGCACAGCTCGCCGAAACTGGCGTTGACCTCGGCCACCGGGTCCTGGCCCGGCGCGGCATCGGCCAGCTTCATGCGGGCGGCGGCCATGTCACGGATATCGCCACCCGCACAGAAATGGCCGCCACTGCCCCGCAGCACGATCACCCGCACCTGCCCATCGGACTCGGCCGCCTGCAAGGTCTGGCGCAGTTCGTCCACCATCTGCAGCGACATGGCGTTGCGCACCTCGGGGCGGTTGAGCTGCACGTGAAGCACCGAACCCTCGCGCCTCAGCAGCAAGGTCTCGCACACCGGCATTGCTTGGCCACCCATGGCTCAGGCCTTGCCGGGCAAGGTGCCCTCAAGCTTGCAGATGATGCCCAGCATGATCTCGTCGGCACCGCCACCGATCGAGATCAGGCGGCCATCGCGGTAGGCCTGCGAAATCGGGTTGTCGGCCGTAAAGCCCATGCCGCCCCAGTACTGCAGGCAGGCATCGGCCACCTCGCGGCTCAGGCGCCCGGCCTTGAGCTTGGCCATCGACGCCAGCTTGGTCACGTCCTTGCCCGAGATGTAGGACTCCACCGCCCGGTAGGTCAGCGAACGCAGCGCCTCCACCTCGGTACGCAGTTCGGCCAGGCGAAAGTGCACCACCTGGTTGTCCAGGATGGGCCGCCCGAAAGTCTTGCGCTGGCGTGTGTAATCGATGGTCTGGTCGATCAGACGGTCCAGCGTGCGCAGGGCGCCGGCCGCGCCGTACAGGCGCTCCTCCTGGAACTGCAGCATCTGCAGCATGAAGCCCATGCCCTCCTGCCCGATCAGGTGGCGCCGGGGCACCCGCACGTTGTCGAAGAACAGCTGCGCCGTGTCCGACGAGTGCATGCCGATCTTGTGGATGGCCTGGCGCGTCACGCCGGGCGTGTTCAGCGGCACGATGATCAGCGACTTGTTCTTGTGGGCCTGCCCCTCGGACGTGTTGGCCAGCAGACAGCACCAGTCGGCCTGCATGCCGTTGGTGATCCACATCTTGGATCCGTTGATGACGTAGTCGTCGCCATCCTTCTCGGCCACGGTCTTGAGCGCCGCCACGTCCGAGCCACCGGTCACTTCGCTCACGCCGATGCAGCCCACCAGGTCACCCGCGATCGACGGCGCCAGAAACTCGCGGCGCAGCTCATCCGAGCCGAAGCGGGCCAGCGCCGGCGTGCACATGTCGGTCTGCACGCCAATCGCCATGGGCACGCCACCGGCATTGCATTCACCCAGCGCCTCGGCCATCACCATGGCGTAGCTGAAGTCCAGCCCCATGCCACCGTATTCCACCGGGTACTTGATGCCCAGCAGGCCCAGGTCGCCCATCTTCTTGAACACCTCGTGGGCCGGAAACTGGCCCGCAGCCTCCCACTGGGCGATGTGGGGATTGATCTCCTTGGCCACAAACTTGCGGACGGTGTCGGCAATCTGCTCGTGCTCGGCGGTGAATTTCATGGAGTCCTTCGATGGAGGGTGAAACGATGCGGTGTGGCAGATCCGCCGTCAGAAGCGGGCCACGCCAAAGGTGTTGGGATGCAGCTGCCGGCTGGCGGCTTCTTCGGCCATGGCCAGACACAGTCCCAGAATGCGGCGTGTGTCGCGCGGGTCGATGATTCCGTCGTCCCACAGACGGGCGGTGCCAAACAGCGCGGCCGATTCCTTGTCCAGCCGCATGCGCAAGCCGTCGGACATGGCCTTGAGCGCCTCGTCGTTGGCCGGCATGCCCATGCGCTCGAGCTTGGCACGGTTGACGATGTCCATCACCCGCGCCGCCTGCTCACCGCCCATCACGGCCGTGCGGGCCGACGGCCAGGCGAAGATGAAGCGCGGATCAAAGCCCCGACCGCACATGCCGTAGTTGCCGGCACCGTAGGAGCCGCCCAGCACCACGGTGAACTTGGGCACCCGCGCGTTGGCCACCGCCTGGATCATCTTGGAGCCATGCTTGATAGCGCCGGCCCGCTCGGCTGCCGATCCCACCATGTATCCCGTGGTGTTCTGCAGGAACAGCAGCGGCGTGCCGCTCTGGTCGCACAACTGGATGAACTGCCCTGCCTTGGTGGAGCCGTTGGGCTGGATCGGCCCGTTGTTGCCCAGGATGCCCACCAGCCGCCCCTGGATGCGCGCATGCCCGCACACCGTCTCGGGCGCGAAGGCCGCCTTGAACTCCAGAAAGTCCGAGCCATCGACCAGACGGGCGATCACCTCGCGCACATCGTAGGGTTCGCGATCATCGGCTGGCACGACACCCAGCAGTTCCTCTTCGGGGTACAGAGGTTCCGGCGCCATGGCGGCGTCGGGCACGGTGTCCCAGCGCAGCTTGTCCATCACCTCGCGCGCCATCGCGATCGCATGGGCATCGTCCTCGCACAGGTACTCACCCAGGCCGGTCACCTGCGCGTGCGTTTCGGCCCCGCCCAGCTCCTCGTCCGTGGCGTCCTCCCCGATGGCCGCCTTGACCAGTGGCGGACCGGCCAGGTAGATGCTGGAGCGCTCGCGCACCAGGATCACGTAATCGGACAGCCCCGGCAGGTAAGCTCCACCTGCCGTCGACGAACCATGCACCACCGCCACCTGCGGCAGGCCCATGGCCGACAGCCGGGCCTGGTTGGCAAAGCTGCGTCCGCCGTCCACAAAGATCTCGCTCTGGTACATCAGGTTGGCGCCACCGCTTTCCACCAGGTAGATCAGCGGCAGGCGGTTTTCCCGAGCAATCTCCTGCGCCCGCAACGCCTTACGCAAGCCCATCGGGGAGACGGTGCCGCCCTTGACCGCGCTGTCGTTGGCCGAGATCAGGCAACGCTTGCCCGCCACCTTGCCGATGCCGACGATCGAGCCTCCGCCCATGACCGACTTCTTGCCATCGTCGTCATGCATGTTCAGACCGGCCAGGCGGCTGAGCTCCAGGAACGTCGAATCGCGATCGAGCAGGCGGGCCACGCGCTCACGCGGCAGCAGCTGGCCGCGCTTCTCGAACTTCTCGCGCTTGGATTCGGATTCGGTGATGACGACCTGCTCAAGGCGACGCACCTCGGCGAGCAGTTCACCCATGCGCCGGGCGTTGGCGGCAAAGGCGTCCGACTTGGGCTGGAGTTTGGAACGGATGACGGGCATGTGTGTGGTTCCTGTGCAATGCCAGCCATTACACGGCAAGGTAACGTTAACGTCAACCTAATTCCGTTTAGGTATTTTCCCTATGCATTACGGAACCCTGCACGCATAGCATCAGGCCAGCGCCGGCATATCGCCGATGCCACATACCCCAACGAAAGGACCATCATGGATCTGCAAGCTTGTACCGAAGCCATCCGCCAGAAAGTCGGCGCCGACAGCGGCCTCAATGCCACCCTCAAGTTCGACTGCGGCAGCGACGGTTTCGTCTACATCGATGGCAAGTCCACCCCCAACAGCGTCGACAACGACGACAAGGCCGCCGACTGCACCGTGGGCATCACGCTCGATAATCTCGCTGCGCTGCTGACCGGCGACCTCGAACCTGCCACCGGCTTCATGATGGGCAAGCTCAAGGTCTCGGGCGACATGGGTGTGGCCATGCGACTGCAGCGCGTCATCTGAAGATTTGCCCCGACAGGAAACTCCTTGAACACCCCGCTCGCTCCCCGCAAGACCGCCAAGCGCGCCAACGGCGCACAGGCCGTCTCAATGCCAGCCATCCCGGATGCCACCGCAGCCGCCGATGCCCAGGCTTTCGTGGACTCGCACCGCGATGCAGGGACCACCGAACTGTTCGGCATCACCGAGCTGTGCAAGGAGTTCGACGTGACCCTGCGGGCCCTGCGTTTCTACGAAGACAAGGGCCTGCTCTCCCCCATGCGCATCAACGGCGCGCGCGTCTACACACGGCGCGACCGGGCACGCCTGGCGCTCATCCTGCGCGCCAAGGCCATTGGCTCACCGTTGTCCGAAATCAAGCGCTATCTGGACCTGTACGGTGACCACGGCGAGGGCCGTGCGCAGCAGCTGAGCTACGTCATCAGCCGCACCGACACCGCCATCGAAGAACTCGAAGCCAAACGGGCCAAGATCGACGAAACCCTGGCCGAACTGCGCGTCATCAACACCACCTGCCGCCGCCAGCTCGAACTTCGCAAGCGGACCGACAAGCTGGCCGACTGAACTCAGGCGGTGGGCAGCATCCACCAGAAGGTGGTTCCCTGGCCTGGCTGCGAATCGGCCCAGATGCGTCCACCATGACGCTCGATGATGCGGGCCACGATGGCCAGGCCCACCCCCGTGCCGGGGATCTCCATCCCGGCGTGCATGCGCTGAAACAGGCCGAAGAGCTTCTCGGCACGCGCCATGTCGAAGCCCCGCCCCTGGTCGCGCAAAAAGTACGCGGCCCGTACGGCGTCATAGCCCAGCACCACGCGGGGGCGCTCATTCGGCCGAACGTACTTGATGGCGTTGTCCAGCAGGTTCAGCAGCACCTGCCGCAGCAGCGTCGCATCGCCCAGCGCCGGTGGCATGACTTCGCACAGCAGTTCATCCTGCTCCATGCCCGGTGCCAGCGCATCGGCGGCGCTGCGGGCCAACTCCGCCAGGTTCACCGGCGCCGGTGTCAGGTCGGCGCGCACCACCCGCAGCAGCTCCAGCATGTCGCTGATCATCTGCCCCATGTTCGCCGATGCACGCGAGATACGCTGGAACATGTCACGGGTAGCGGGTCGCAGTTCTTCGCCCTCATCGGCGATCAGACTGGCAAAACCATTGACCGAACGCAGCGGCGCCCGCAGGTCGTGCGCAATCGAATACGAGATGATCTCCATGTCACGCATGGATCTTTCGAGTTCTGCGGTGCGCTCCTTCACACGCTGTTCCAGCGTCGCATTCAGGCGCCGCACTTCTTCCTGAACCTGCACATAGGTGGTCACATCGCTGAAGGTGCGCACCATGCCACCGTGCTCTAGCTGCCGTGTCCGGACTTCCAGGGTGCGCCCGTCCCGGGTCTTCCTCAGGTAGTGCGAAGGCATCGGCACCCCCTGCTCGCCGATCACGTAGCGCCGCGCGTCGTCTTCCACCAGCGCGCCGTTCTCGCCGAAGTCTCCCCGGGCCCTCTGGAAGGCGGTGATCTGTTCATGCGTGGGCTGGGTGGCCATCAACGATTCCGGCAGATCCAGCATGTCCAGAAAACGCTGGTTGTAGACAATCGTGCGGCGGTTCTTGTCCACCTGCGTGATGCCCTGGGACATGCTGTCCAGCGTCACCCGCAGCGTCTGCTTCTGGCGCGCAAGTTCGGCGGTCGCCGCCTCCAGTTGCAGGTGCTGCTCCATCAGCGTCTGGGTCGCCTGCTGCAACTCGGTCACATCGGACGTGAACCCATGCCACAGGGTGGATCCATCCGGCTCGCGCTGGGGCACGGCTTCCACCCGCATCCAGCGAACGCCGCGCGATGGCAAAACCGCCCGATAAAGCTGACGCCAGGGCTTGAGGTTCTCGGCTGAATCCGCCAGCGCCTGCAACACGCTCACCAGATCGTCCTGGTGGACGCGGGAGAAGAGAGCGCTGGCATCCTGACGCAACTCATCCGCATCGAGTTCCAGCAGATCTCGCACGGCATCGTTGACAAACGGTATTTCGCTGCGACCATCCGGACGCAGTCGCGCCTGATAGATCAGACCAGGCACCCGCGCGGCAATGTGGTGGATCAGCTCGGCCTGACTGGCCTGAGCCTCCAGCGCCTGTCTCTCGACCGTAATGTCCTGAACCACACCGAAGTCGGTGTCGGGATTGCCCCAGACAGTGGTCTGATCCATGCGGCTTCGCACCCACCGGATCTGGCCATCCGGTCTGCGAATGCGAAACTCCAGCACACGGCCGTCCAGCGCCTGCCTGGCTTCCAGCCAGGCGGCCCGGTCCTCCTCATGGAGAATCGCTCTTGCCTGGTCGCGCGTGAGCACCTCATCGGGCCGAACCCCCACCATCTCGCGCAGACCGGCCGACCAGATCACCTG
>Ga0114986_1000293_pt1 | contig 14216 bp, 15 predicted proteins | sample Shrwel1BS1Day17_FD_96988 | JGI IMG/M metagenome (GOLD analysis project Ga0114986, IMG submission 96988) | Subsurface microbial communities from deep shales in Ohio, USA - Utica-3 well 1 S-1-Day17 | ecosystem: Environmental > Aquatic > Deep subsurface > Shale gas/oil reservoir > Produced... | reverse complement strand
GTCACCGGCTGATCGGGCTGCGGCGTGTCGGCTGGGCTTTCCTCCGCCGCTTCGGGCTCGGGCGCCGGGGCTTCGGCGATGCTCTGCGCCTTGAAGGTGGTCACTTTCTCATCACCGTCCTCCTCGCCCACCAGCCCGGCACCCAGTGTCAGCAGCAGGAGCAGGATCAGCCCTTCGAGCGCGATGGCGATGGCTAGGCTCGCCAGCTTGCGCCGCCGCGCAGCATCGCGCAGCGTGCCGAGCAACGCAGGCCCGCGCGGGGGCTCTTCCGCCAAAGCTGAAGGATCGTGAGAAATCGCCGCTGCGCCTTTGACCGGGCCGGGGAGGGGCGGCCCTTCGCGCGCCTCTTAGCTCGTCATCAGCCGATAGGATAGCGCCTCGGCAATGTGGACGCGGCCCACCGTCTCCGCGCCCGCGAGGTCGGCGATGGTCCGCGAGACGCGCAACATCCGCGTGTAGCCCCGCGCAGACAGGCGCAGCTTTTCGGCGGCTTGCAGCAGCAGCTTGCGACCGGCCTCGTCCGGGGTGGCGTATTGGTCGAGCTGCTCGCCCTCCAGCTCGGCGTTCGATCGCACGCCCCGCGCTGTCGACCGGGCCCGCGCGGCGGCGACACGCGCGGCGACTTCGGCGCTGCCTTCGGCGGGCGGAGGCAGGGTCATATCGAGCGCGCTGACCGCGGCGACATGGACGTGAAGGTCGATGCGGTCGAGCAGCGGTCCGGACAGGCGCGCCTGATAATCGCCGATGCAGCGCGGGTACTTGTTGCAGTTGCGCGCCGGATCGCCGGCATAGCCGCAGCGGCACGGATTCATCGCCGCCACCAGCTGCACTCAACCTGTTTCTCACGTAAACTGAAAAAACCCGTCGGGAGAGGCAGCTGGAACGTCCGCTTCATGCAGCTCTGGGATAATTTCTGCCATTCAGCAAGCGACCCCGAAGCGGTCATTGTTAGTGGTGGCACGCATGGGTCAGATATCCTCCTGGGACGCAAGGACAACCCTTGCTCCAACAGGTGGGACAAGGCTGAGCCAGTCTCGCGGGGCAAGTCCGCGTTCTTGACCCAAAAGGGAGGCAATCGGTCCACCATGCGTGACGACTATCCCGCGTCCTTCGGGCAAGCCGGTCAGAGCGGTAGCCACTCGTACCGCCAGTTCATGGGTGGTCTCTCCGCCCCCGGGGCGGAACGTGCCTGGGGCTTCGATCATCCCGTCCATCGCGTTGCCACTTGCCCGGTAGATCGCGTGCCAGCTCTGGCCCTCCCAAGTCCCGAAATCGCGTTCGCGCCATGCCGGGTCGGCATGGATCGAGCAGCCAACATGTCGGGCGACTGCTACAGCAAGGCGCCGGGCGCGTGTCAGATCGCTGTGGATGACCCATTCTGGGCGCAAGGCAGCCAGTTCCTGCGCGAGAGGACCGATCGCCGCTGCTCCCGCGCGGCTGAGGCCCACATCGGTGACCCCGTAGCAGCGCCCGCGCCACCGCCGGGCGACTTCGGTATGGCGCACGAGCGTGATGTCATTCGCCATGGCTGAGCGCCGCCACCGCCAACAGCAGGATCAACTGGCCAGCATAGGCGGCAAAGCCGAGGCAATCGCCCGTGCTCCCGCCGATCCGGCGCAGCAGCAGGCCGCGCAGCCAGACGAGGAACACGCCGGCTGCCAGGCAAGCGAGCAGTAGGGTGCCCACATCGAGGAAAGCGAAAATCGCGAGAGCAGGAAATGCAGTCACAACGCTCATCACGGCCGTGCGCGCACTCACCGCGCTGCCGATATCCTTTGCGAGCCCGGTTCCTGCAGGCGCAGGCGGGATTAGCGCCATTGCCGCCACCACTAGCGCCCGTGCAAAGCAGGCCGAAGCGACAATCGCAGTGCCTGTAAGCAGCGGGTCGTCTGCCACTGGCAGGCTCATCAGCAGCACCGCACGCAGGGCGATAGCAAGGCCAAGGCCTAGCGCGCCATAGCTACCGATGCGGCTGTCCTTCATGATTCGGCGCACGTCTTCGGCCATGTAGCCGCCGCCGAAGGCATCGCAGAAATCAGCCACTGCGTCCTCGTGGAACGCTCCGGTCAGCCGGGCCTCGATCATTAGCGCGAGGATCACCGCGACCGCCAGCGGCACGAACTGCGCAAGGCCCAGCACCGCTGCGGCTGTCACTGCTCCGATGAGCGAGCCGACCAGCGGAAACCAGCCCACCGCCTTGATGAGGCCTGCCCGCGCCTGTGCCCCATCGAGCCGATCGAGCAGAGGCACAGGCACGCGGGTGAGGAATTGCAGCGCGAGCAAGGGCGGCGCCCATGACGGGATGGATGAAAGCGCCGGGTTCATCCCGTCACCTCGCTCAGCAAAGCGACCTTGCCGATCAGCGCTGCCGCGCTGTCGAGCAAGGGCAGTGCGACCAAGGCGCCGCTGCCTTCACCGAGCCGCATTTGCCAGTCGAGCACCGGCGCAAGGCCAAGCTGCGCAAGTGCTGCCGCGTGGCCTGGCTCTGCCGATTGGTGTGCAGCGATCATCATGGTTGCAGTGCCGGGGCAGAGCCGCTCTGCAACCAGCGCAGCGGCAGTTGCGACATAGCCATCGAGCAGCAAGGTCAAGCGCAGGCGGGCAGCCTCGGTAAAGCAGCCCGCCATGGCGATGATCTCGAAGCCAGCCACCTCGGCGATTGCTGCGCGCGGATCGTCGCCAAGCATCACGGCGGTGCGAGCGGCGGCGGCGGTCACGATCGCCCGCTTGCGCACCAGAATCTCGTCATCCGCGCCCGCGCCGCGCCCGGTCGCCGTGTCGCTGTCGGCACCGGCCAGCAGCACGGTGAGGCAAGCCGCGGGCGTCGTGTTCCCGATGCCCATCTCGCCCAGCAGCAGCACAGCAATGCCAGCATCAGCCGCCCGCCGCGCCGCCGTCTCACCCAGATCCCAGGCGGCAGCGAATTGCTCTGCGGTCATGGCAGGGCCGCGCGCTAGCGAGCGTGTTCCGCCTGCGAGTATCTGCGGCGGGGGCAGGGCGGCTCCCTCCGGGGGAAAGGCAGCCCCGGCATCGATCAGCTCAAGATCGCATTCATGCGCCGCCGCAAGCGCGCTGCTGGTCGCTTTGCCCGCTGCAATCGTCGCCATCATCGACCCGGTGACAGCCTGCGGCCAGGCGGAGACCCCATCGGCCACCACGCCGTGATCGGCCGCGAACAGGATCAGGCGGCGCGGGCGCGTGACCGGGTCGAGACGCTGCTGAATGCGCGCAAGATCGGCCGCTAGGGCCTCAAGCCGTCCCATGCTGCCCCGCGGCTTGGCGAGCGCATCGAGGTGCGCGGTTATGGTCTGGTCGTTCAGCATCGTGTTGCCCTTGCTCCACTCACCGCTCGATCACCATGGCTTCTACGGCAAGTCGAGCTTGCCACCCCGTCGTGTGGAGCAGCGGCAGTTCGGCTTCGGTCTTCGGGTAACCGAGGCACAATATCCCGATAAAATGCCAATCAGCTGGAACGTCGAGCAGGACGGACACTGTCGCGGGATCGAGGATCGAGACCCAGCCTAGCCCAATCCCTTCGGCCCGCGCTGCCAGCCACAGCGTGTGGACGGCGCAGATGGTCGAATAGACCAACGCCTCGGGCATCGTCTGCCGGCCTAGACCCGCGCCTTCGGCGGGATCACGCACGCAGTAGATCGCGATGACCACCGGGCATTCGGCGAGGCCATGGAGTTTGAGCCGCTGATATTCAGCTCTTTCCGCAGCATCATATTTCTCGCCCGCGGCAATTTGCTCGGCTTCGACATGGGCGACGAGGGCGCGGCGGCGCTCGGCGGATCGGACCATCACGAAACGCGAGGGCTGGCTGTTACCGACCGAGGGCGCGCGGGCAGCCTGCGCGATCAGCTTGCCGAGCACCGTTTCGGGCAAAGGATCGCTGCGAAACGCGCGGACATCACGCCGCCAGGTCAGCAAATTGGCGAGCTGCGCGCGAAAGGCATCGTCGAAATCGGGCGCCGCAGTCATGTCAGCCCCGCGATCCGGGCCAGCGCGGCGATATCGAGATGCCGCTCCAGGGCTTTGGCCAATTCGTCGAGCGCTTCATCCACCCGCACCGCATGATCAACCGCGTCTGACCCTGCGCCAAGCCGCTCGAGCCAGACGGCGCGCTGCGCGGGATGATCGAACAGGCCGTGGACATAGCAGCCGGCAATCCGGCCGCAGGCGCTGACCGCGCCGTCGGTCCGTCCATCGTGCAGTCGCAGCAATGGCGGCGCCGTTCCGCTGGTTATGCCGCAATGGATTTCGTAGCCGCGGAAGGCCGCGCCTTCGGCAAGGCTGACGCCGGTGACTTCGGCGAGGCGCTTGTGCGGGGCGAGCCAGGTGGTGACCGGCAAATAGCCAAGGCCCTCAACCTCGCCCGGCGGCCCTTCGATCCCGTCAGGATCGGCGATCTGCGTGCCCAGCATCTGATAGCCCCCGCAAATTCCCAGCACCTGCGCGCCGCGCCTGATATGACCGGCCAGGTCAATATCCCAGCCCTGCGCCCGCAAGAATGCAAGGTCGGCGATGGTGGCCTTGGTACCGGGCAAAATCACAAGGCGGGCTTCGGCAGGCAGGGGCTCGCCGGGAGGCACCATCACCAACCGCACTTCGGGTTCGGCCGCCAGCGCGTCGAAATCGTCGAAATTCGCGATGCGGGAGAGCATCGGCACAGCGATCACGATCGATCCGCCGCTCACCGCCTGCCGGTCCAACACTACGGCGTCTTCCGCCGGAAGCCGCTGCGCCGCATCGATCCAAGGTACCACCCCGAGCCCGCGCCAACCCGACAGCTGTTCCGTCATAAGGTAGCCGTCCTCGAATAGCGCCGGATCGCCGCGAAAGCGGTTGATGATGAACCCGTGGATCATCGCGGCATCATCGGAATCGAGCACCGCGCGCGTTCCCGCAATCGCGGCGATCACGCCGCCGCGATCAATGTCTCCCACCAGAACGACAGGCACATCGGCGGCGCGGGCAAAGCCCATGTTGGCAATGTCGCCGCGCCGCAGATTGATCTCGGCCGGGCTGCCCGCGCCTTCGATCAGCACCAGATCGGCCTGCGCAGCCAAACGCTGATAGCTGTCGAGTACGGCTTCCAGCCAGCGCGCTTTTTCTGCCTGATAGCCGCCAGCGCTACGGGTGCCCTGCATTTGGCCCTGAATGACAATCTGCGCTGTCCGATCCGATTGCGGCTTGATGAGCACCGGGTTCATGTCGCTGTGCAGAGGCACGCGCGCGGCCAAGGCCTGCACGGCCTGCGCACGGCCAATCTCCCCGCCATCGCTGGTGACGGCTGCATTGTTCGACATGTTCTGCGGCTTGAACGGCATAACCGTGAGACCGCGATTGGCAAACAGACGGCAGAGCCCCGCGACCAGCACCGATTTACCGACATCAGAGCCGGTGCCTTGCAACATCAGCGCAGCCATAAAATTACTCCCGCTACGATGGCTGCCAAAGCCCACAACAGTCGGCAAGCACGCCGCCAGATCACGAGCGCGCGGGTAAGATCACGGGCATCGGGGCGCGGGCCATCTCCCATAGTTGCTCGCAGCACCGGTTCACCGTCATAGCTTACCGGCCCGCCCAATTGCCGCCCGAGCGCGCCGGCCATGGCCGCCTCGGGCCATCCCGCATTGGGCGAGGCATGGCCGCGCGCATCGCGCTGCATCACGTGCCAGCCCGTGCGCCAGCCCCGGCCCGCGGCCAGCACCAGTAGCGCGCCGGAAAGGCGCGCGGGAAGATAGTTGAGCGCATCGTCGGTTCGGGCGCTAGCCCACCCGAAGTGGCGGTAACGGGTGTCGCGATGCCCAACCATCGAATCCGCCGTGTTGATCGCCTTGGCAGCCGCCAGCCCCGGCAGACCTGCCACCGCGAGCCAGCAGGCGGGCGTTACGATCCCGTCGCCAAAGCTTTCGGCCAGGCTTTCGATCGCCGCTGTGGCGATGCCGACTTCGTCCAGACCGCCAACATCGCGCCCGACAATCATCGCCACGGCCGACCGCGCAGCTGCCAGATCACCGGCGGCGAGCGTCACGGCCACGGCCTCGACATGGTCGGCGAGGCTGCGCTGGGCAAGGCCGGTGGTCGCCGCCAACACCAGCATCGGCCAGAGCCACAGGGACTGAAGACATACGAGCTGAACCAATGCAGCCGCGCCCGCGCTGGCGGCGACCAGCAGCGCCAGCATGGAAGCGCCCATGATGCGCTGGCGTCGGGGCGTACCGCGGTTCCAGCGGCGGTCCAGCGCGTCAATCAACGCCCCTATCCACATCACCGGATGGCCGACCCGCGCCAGCAGCCAGCGCGAGTAGCCCCAGACCCATTCGGCCAGCAAAGCGGCAGGCAGCATCAGCGCACCGCTCATCAGCATGGTCCGCTCAGCACCAGACCGGGCGCGCCATCTGCCAAGGTTACGGGATGGCTCGCGACGCCATAGACTGCGGCGATGCGATCCGGCGTCAGCACGGCGGCGGGATCGCCATCAGCGGCAATCCGTCCGCTGTCCATCATGACGACTCGGTCGGCCACCCGCATGGCATGCGCTAGATCATGCAGGACCAGCACCACGCCCACGCCGCGTGTCGCCACCTGTCGCATCAGGGCGAGGACATCGAACTGGTGGCGCGGATCGAGATTGGCGAGCGGCTCGTCTGCCAGCAGAAATTCGGGCTGCCCCGCCAGCACCCGCGCTAGCAGCGCCCGCGCTCGCTCACCGCCCGACAAGGTGCCCACGACACGCGAGGCGAATTGCGCCGTGTCGGTCGCTGCCAGTGCATCGGCCATCGCCGCAAGGTCGGCTGCGCTTTGCTCCCAGCGGCCCTGATGGGGCAGGCGGCCCAGACTGACGAGTGTAGCGACGTCGATATCCCAGTTCACCTCGGCCACCTGCGGCAGGAAGCCGATCCGCTGCCCGCGTTCGCGCGCCGAAACGCGCTCCAGCGGCACATCGCCCAGCGTCACGGCTCCGTGGTCGGGCGCGCGCAGTCCGGCAAGGCACGCGAGTAGCGTTGATTTGCCCGCCCCGTTGGGGCCGATGATCGCTGTGACCTCTCCACGTCGCAGCGCAAGGCTGGCGTCCGTCAGAACCGCTTTGCGTGTCGGGCCTGCGCCGAGGGTGACAGACACATCACGCGCTTTGAGCACCGCTGTCATCCGATCTGCCGCCGCATGTTGAGGAGCAGCGCGAGAAAGAACGGCGCGCCCAGCAACGACATGGCGATGCCGAGCCGCAATTCGCTCACCGTTGGGGCGGCGCGCACCGCGCTATCTGCTACCAGCAGCAGCAAGGCTCCTGCCAAGGCCGAGGGCAGCAGCACCGCACTTGGCCGCCGATTGGTGAGCGGGCGGATGAGATGCGGCACGATCAGCCCGACAAAGCCGATGATCCCCGAGGCCGCGACGCTTGCGCCCACAACGAGGCCCACGCCAATAACAATCTGCGCTTGCAGCACAGCGGGCCGCATCCCCAACGTGCGCGCTGCAGCTTCGCCAAGCGTGAGGGCATCGAGCGCGCGGCCTGCGCTGGCGATTACGATCATCCCCAGCACGATCAGCGGCGCAGCCAGCATTACATCGTCCCAGCTGCGATCGGTCAGAGCCCCCATCAACCAGTTTACGATTTGCCCGGTCGCAAAGGGTGTGGGGGCAAGGCTGATGACCAGCGCGGTCAGCGCGCCCGCAAGCGAGGAGATCACGACGCCGGCCAGCGTGAAAACGATCACGCTGCCGCTTTGCCCGGCGATGGCGGACAGCAGCAACACCGCCAGTGCCGCTCCCGCCAGTGCAAAGCCCGACAGGACCATCGGCGTCGCCGCAAGGCCGAAGAAAATCGAGATGACCGCGCCCAATGCCGCCGTCGCCGACACGCCAAAAAGCCCCGGGTCGGCGAGGGGATTGCGCAGATAGCCTTGCATGGCCGCACCCGCCATTCCGAGTCCGCCACCGATCAGCAGTGCGAGCACAACACGCGGCAGGCGCAATTCGACGATGATTGGCCAGCGATCGTCGCCTGCGAAGAGCTCGGCAGGAGCAATCCAAACCTTGCCCGCCAAGATTGACAGGCCGGAGACAAGCACAAGCGCGACCAACAGCGCGGGAATGAGCAAGGGCAACCGCTGCGCCTTCACAGGCTGGCCCTCACCTCTGAAAGGCGATCCAGCGCCCGAATCATCACCGGACCTGCACAGCTCAGCAGCCACTCGTCGAACTGCGCGCGAACCATCCTGTCATCGAAACGGCGCAGCACCCTGTGACCTGTCATGCGGTCGCCCGCAATCCCATCGCTCAGCAGCACGCGCGGAGGGCGGGCGGCAAGATGTTCCAGCGGGAGGACATCCCAGCGCTTGAGGCCATATTGCGCGCTCATGTTGCGAAATCCGGCAATGCTGAGCAGTTCGTTAGCAAGCGTACTCTCACCCGGCACCAGCCCACTGCCTTGCCAGATCAGCGCAGGCACTGGAGCGCCGCGCCCTCGCGCGCTTGCCTGCGCACGGGCCACAGCCTGCTCGATCCGCCGCACCAGAGCTTCGCCGCGCGCGGGCTGACCCGCAGCCGCGGCAACGGCCCGAACCTGCGCGATGGATTCGGCGACGCTTTCAGGCACCGTGAAAGTCTGTACGGGCACTTTCAGGCGCTTGAGCGCCGCAAGTGTCGAGGGCGAGACATGCGCGCCCGCCAGAACGATATCGGGCCGTAAGGCGATGACTTCTTCGGCAGTTCCCGACGTCGCGGCAAAGCGGCGGGCCGTTGCCAACGGGATCGATGTTGCTCGCGCGTCTTGGGAATAATGACTGATCGCCAGAATCTGTTTTGGACCCGCCACCTCAACCAGCACCGCATCAATGCAGGGGTTGATCGAAACAATCCGCCGAGGCGCAGCAGCCAGCGGATTGGCGACCAGCTGGCTGAGGGCCAGCACCAAGGCAGCCCACAGGCCGCAAAGGGCGCGCAGCCGGGTCAATATTCGACCCCTTTTTGCGCCTTGAAGCCGGCCTTGAAGGGATGCTTCACCTCGGCAAATTCCGTCACCAGATCAGCCAGCTCGAGCAATTCAGGCTTGGCGCTGCGCCCGGTGATGCAGATATGCTTGGTTAGCGGGCGGTCCTTGAGGAAGGCGATCACTTCTTCGGCCGGCAGGGTATCGTCGCGCATCACGATGTTGAGTTCGTCGAGGACCACGAACTCAAAGGCCGGATCGAGGATCAGTTCCTTTGAGCGCTCCCATGCCGCGCGCGCTGCCGCGATGTCGAGTGCCCGGTCCTGCGTGTCCCAGGTGAAGCCTTCGCCCATCACCTCGTAGGTCACCAGTTCGGGATTGGCCTCGAAGAAATTGCGCTCGCCGGTTTCCCACTTGCCTTTGACATATTGCACGATCCCCACCTTCATTCCCCAGCCAAGGCTACGGACCACCATGCCGAATGCAGAGCTCGACTTGCCCTTGCCGTTGCCGGTGTGGACGATCAGCAGCCCGCGTTCGAGCGTGCGGCGCGCCTGCATCCGCTCGCGCGCGGCCTGCACCCGCTTCATCCGTTCATTGTGGCGGGTATAGTCAGTTTTCTCATCGGTCATGAGTTGCTCCATTCAGCAAGCGCGCGCGCGAGGTGCCGGGTTGTGATTGCATCTTCAGGCAGTCCGATGCGAAGCCGCGCCGGATCATCGGCGAACGGACGGGTCAGGATGCGATGGTTGGCCAGATGTTCGAACAGGTGCCAAGCATGCTGGGTCTTGCACGTGCGGAAGAACGGCGTGCTTGCCGTGATCGTCAGACCGGCACCAAGCAGCGCTCGGTCGAGGCGCTCGCCACTTTCAGCAAGCCGCCACCGCTGTGAAGTTTGCCACGAAGTATTGCGGTAGAACGAAATCCCAGCTGCTACAGAAGGCCCCGAGATCGGCCAATCGCCCACAAGGCGGCGCAAGCGCGCTGCGATAGCGGGCGGAGTGATAACAAAGCCCAATCGCAGACCCGCCAACCCGGCAAACTTCCCGAATGAACGCAATATTATAAGGTTCGGCCATCCGCGCGCAGCAAGGCTGAGATCTGGATCAGCATCGGCAAAAGCCTCATCGACAATCAGCCACCCTCGGTGGGCGGCCAGCCTTTCGGCGATGCTTTGCAGTGTGTGCTCGGCAATGATCTCTCCACCAGGATTGCCGGGGCGGGCCAGCACTATCGCATCACAACTTGCAGCTGCTGCCATCAGCTCGTCGGGATCGCTCGCCAGCGTCAGGCAGGGGTTCGGCCACATTGCTGTATGGCCGCTATAACCGGGGACCACTGCTGCAGTGCGCTGCGCGCTCAGCATATGACCGATCAGACGGAGACCGAGGTCGCTGCCGGGCACCGCCATCGTCGCTGCCGGGTCACTGCCGAAGCACTCGGCTGCACAGGTCTCCAGCAGCGCCAAATCATCGGGTGAGGGGAGGCGGGTCAAGGCCTCCCGAGGAATGTCGTCCGGATAGGCCCAAGGGCTGATGCCGGTCGACAGATCCAGCCAATCCGGGCCTCCGAACAGCGCGCGCGCCAGATCGATCCGTCCGCCATGGACAGCGAAGGGAGCAATCTTGGCGTGCAGCTGGTCAGACATCGGCGGCTAGATCTTCAACCGTACGCCGATGTAGCCCGCGCGCGGCATCTGGCCGAAGCGCAGCACTGTTTCATATTGCTCGTCAAACAGATTTTCGATCCGCGCCGTAAGTTCGAGATTTTGTCCTATGGGCATCATTGCGCGCAAATCAGCAAGGACGTAGCCCGGCAGGCGGGTGGTATTGGAGGCGTTGTCGAACGCCTCGCTCACGTTGGTGACGGTGAACCCCGTCTCGAGGCCGAACGACCAGCTGTAATCGACCAGCAGGCTCGACGAATTTCCCGGACGGCGCGGCAGGCGGCGGTCGAAATTAGGCGAGCCTGCGGTTCGGTTGCGCGTATCGACATAGCCATGGCTGAACTGCACCTGCAATGCATCGAGAGGTCTCAGCGTCACGGCAAATTCGGCGCCGCGGGCAGTGGCAAGGCCGATATTGTCATAAGTGCCCGATGGGCGGTTGGTGCAGACGCCGGTGCGTGGAAGCGGGCAGGAGATGAACAGGATGAGATCTTCGCTGTCTCGCTCGAAATAGGTGGCTGACAGCGTCAATCGCCCGTCCACCAATTCCTGCGTTATCCCGGCATCCCAGCCTTGCGAGCGTTCCGGATCAAGCGTGGTATTGCCGAAATTGCTCAGCAGCTGGAACAGCGACGGCACCTTGAACCCCTCGGCATAGCTGGCGCGAAAGGTCGTGCCAGTGGCTGACACATTGTAAACCGCGTTGGCGCCGAACGTGGTCTCTCCGCCGAACCGATCATGATCATCTTGGCGCACCCCGCCTGTGACGGTGAACCCTTCTGCGATCGTGCCAACGACCTGAGCATAGCCGCTGTAAATCCGGGCCCGCCCAAGGCTGGCGGGCGCGCCGAAACTACTGGACGAGAAGGTCGAGATTTCCTGTTCAAGACCGAATGTGGCCTGCCAGCCCTCAGAAATGTCGACAATCCCCTGATATTCGAGCCGCTCGTTGCGCCCTTCGCTGCGGAAAGTTTCTGCCGGGGTGCCATCCAGCGCGGTGTTACGGCGGTCAGTGTCAGTCAGCGCGAAGCCGATACGGTTGCGAAACCGCCCGCCGAACAGCGAGGCATTGAGCCCGGTGTAGCCGACAAGTTCGCGGGTTTCGCTCTCCTCGTTTACGTCGGCAAAGGCAAAACGCGGAGCCGGGAAGCCATCGATGTTGAACGTCCCGCGCGAATACCACCCGCGTGCATCCACTGAGATCGTATTGCTCAGCGCCAGATTGAAATTGGCATTGGCACCCATGTTTTCGTAGCCGTCGCGTTCGCGCCCTCCGCGGCTTTCAGCGAAGTTCGAAATGCCGTCTGACCGGAACCAGCCTCCGCCCACACTGGCCGAGAGCGGACCGGCCTTGCCCGAGGCATTCGCCATCAGATTCACCGTGTCCCGAAAGCCATATTCGCCGCGCGCGTTCACCTCCAATTCCTCGGTGGATTGACGGGTCACCATGTTGACTACTCCTGCGATCGCCTGGCTGCCCCACAGCACCGATTGCGAACCGCGCAGCACCTCGATGCGTTCGATGTTGCCGGTCAGGAGGTTGCCAAAATTGAACCCGCCACCGGGCGAGGAGGGATCATTGAGCTTCACACCGTCGATCAGCGCCACGGTCTGATCGCTCTCTGCGCCGCGGATAAACACCGAGGTGTTGCCGCCAATACTGCCGTTGCGCGCGATTGTGACGCCGGGCAGGGTCCGCAGGATATCGGCCACATTCTGGGTCTGCCGCCGCTCGATTTCGGCAAGGTCCACCACGCTGACGGATTGGCCGACCTTGTCGAGTGATGTCTCGGTTCGGTTGGCAGCCGTGACGATGATTTCCGGGGCAGGCTCGCCTGCGTCCTCGGAAAGGACGTCCTGCGCTGCCGCTGGCAAGGAAGCTGCTGTCAGGCCCAATACCGATCCAGCAAGAAGCAGTGATCTGGAAAAACGGAGAGAATTCAAACGTGTCATTATTACCTCCTGTCGTCACACACAGAAGGCGGGCGCCGGCCAACACGGCGCGCCATGACGCGGGCCCGCAATAGGGCCGACCCCACCTTCGCTCATGTCGTCACGCGGAGGCATTGCTCCGATCATGTGGATGGACCCGTCCACACAAAGGATCGACTGCAGCAGGCAGGTCTCCTGGCTCCCGGATCATCGTCTCCTGCTCCGCCTTCCCAGCCCGAATGATTGGACCAGTGGCATTGTGGGGCAGGAACTCCCCGGTCACAGTTGCGGGCACAGCCCCGGCCTGAATGTCGCTGCCGAAAGCGGCGTGCGACAATGTCCCGGGTTCCCTTTTAAGCCCCTTGCGGAGCACCAGTTGCAAGTGCGAGATGAACTCCGGGCCAGACTTTCGCAAGCAGGAAATTCCAAAAATGACAGTGGTTCTGGTTCTGGGTGGTGCGCGATCAGGCAAAAGCCGCATTGCGCAGGAGATGGCGGAAGCCGAGACTGGGCCTCTCATGTTTATCGCTACAGCTGAAGTTTTCGACGCAGAAATGGCTGACCGGATCGCTCGCCACAAAGCCGATCGGGGCGTTCGCTGGACCCTGATGGAAGCACCCATCGACTTGCCGCAGGTTTTGGCGAGTGAACATGCCGTGACTGGCACCGCACTTGTAGATTGCCTCACGGTCTGGCTCGGCAATCTGATGCATCACGAACGAGATTCGAATGCCGCCATTGACGATCTTGTTTTTGCAGTTCAGCGACCGCGTTCCTATCCGCTTTACCTTGTGAGCAACGAGGTGGGTCAGGGGATTGTCCCTGACAACCCGATGGCGCGCAAGTTCCGAGATAGTGCAGGAAGGCTAAACCAGCACATCGCCCGCGCAGCTGATCGGGTGCTATTCGTCACTGCAGGAATTGTCCATGTCCTAAAGGATGTTCAGGGGTCAACAAGATAGCCAACGGATCCGATTAACGCGGATCCTGAATTTTAGAACGATTAAGGAGATGCTTAGCTGCTGAAAATGCTAGTGTGGTGCAGTCACTGCTGTTTGGCGAACGTATTCTAGACGCTGAAAAAACTACGTGACCTCGCACTGAGCGAAGCGGGGATCGAAGAGTTCTGTTCAGGGACACCCCAAAATAAAGCGGAAGTCATGCGTACGGTAAAAAAGTTAGCTAACATCCTGAAATCAAAGAGTTATTGACTCCTCCGAAGATGGATCGTACTCTTGCTTCGTCGCTCAATGGTGCGTGGCAATATGACAAGTCAGCTTGGAGAAATCTCATGACAAAGAGTGCAAAGGTAATTGCATTGGCTGCGCTGTGCAGCATTTCCACACCCGCTCTCGCAGCCGTGATACAATTTGAGATATTTGGTGGAGGTTCAAATCCTGGTGTCGCTCAGCAAAACGCTCTAGCCAACGCAACTGTAGAATGTCAGCGAAGAGGCGGGCAGCTTGTTGGGTTCGGGGGACAGCTGATATCTAACGGACCCAACAATTTTTTCTTTGTGGGCACAGCACAATGTGACGTTCCATAAAAAAACTGTTTGTAGTTGCCCCTTAATTTCCGGACAGTTCCTCGGTGGTTGAACGGTTGATGTACTCGCGCGGCGAGAGGTAGCCAAGCGCGCGATGCGGATGGACTGTATTGTAGTGGCGGAACCAGTGG
>Ga0114986_1000291_pt1 | contig 14232 bp, 14 predicted proteins | sample Shrwel1BS1Day17_FD_96988 | JGI IMG/M metagenome (GOLD analysis project Ga0114986, IMG submission 96988) | Subsurface microbial communities from deep shales in Ohio, USA - Utica-3 well 1 S-1-Day17 | ecosystem: Environmental > Aquatic > Deep subsurface > Shale gas/oil reservoir > Produced... | reverse complement strand
GATGACTGTCCAGCTTGGCCTGGAATCAGTGTCCACCTTCCCTCGGAATCGCTGTCCAGCTTGCCCCGGAATCAGTGTCCACCTTCCTCTGGAATCGGTGTCCAGCTTGCCCCGGAATCCGCAGGTACAGACCCTTTGTGGCAAGGACAAGTACACGGCCACCGAGCAGGAAGACCTCATCCGCGCGGTGCGTGCCATCCTGGACACGCCACGGCACCTGCGCACCATGTCCAACCTGCGCAAGAGCCTGCCCAACATGGGCGAGGGCAGTCTCTACGAGGCCTTGTCGGTCTGGTGCCAAGGGGGGCCATCGGCCTGGGTATTCGACAACCCCAGCGACAACATTGACTTCGGCAACGCCAACATCATCGGCTTCGACTACACCGAAGTCATTGAGGACGCCCGCACGCGCGAGCCGATCATCCAGTACCTGCTGCATCGCATGGAGAGCCTGATCGACGGGCGCCCCTTCATCTACGTGATGGACGAGTTCTGGAAGGTGCTGGAAGGCAAAGGGGGTCTCAAGGACTTCGCCAAGAACAAGCAGAAGACCATCCGGAAGCAGAACGGATTGGGCATCTTTGCCACCCAGAGCCCGCAGGACGCGCTCAACAGCGACATCTCGGCCGCCCTCATCGAGCAGACGGCCACGCTGGTCCTGCTGCCCAACCCCAATGCCGATCCCAAGGACTACCTGGAAGGCCTCAAGCTGACCCAGGCCGAGTTCGAGCTGGTGGTCGGACTGGACGAACGCAGCCGCTGCTTCCTGGTCAAGCAGGGCCACCACGCCGTGCTGTGCCAGCTCAACCTCAATGGCATGGACGACGAGCTGGCGGTCCTGTCGGGCTCCAGCGACAACGTCGAAATCCTCAACGACCTGCTGGCCAGCCATCCCACCCCGCAGCAGCCTGACACCTGGCTGCCCGAGTTCCACGCCCGACGAAAGGGTCTCAAGCGGCAACGGGATATCTCCATGGCCAACAACCACGAGTTCCTTCGGCACGCCGAGACAGTCGGTGTCTGAGCAGGGCACGTCACCAACCTGAGAACCATATGCAGCGCCCCCGCTTGTTCCGCCGTGTTCTGTTTCTTTTTGGCTGCCTCTCTGTCGTGGGTGCGTCCTGGGCCTCCAAATGCGACGGTGTCGATGCCCATGGGCAGACGGGCGGTGCATTCTTTGAGAGGGGTGTGCCCTACGAGGAAGACATCTTCTCTTTCTGCGCCATTGGCATCCCCGCGCACTGCTGGGCGCCGACCGGTCCGGGCACCTGGACGCAAACCTGCCAATACCTCAACAAGAAGTGGATACCCAAGTTCGAGTACGTGTGCCGACATGGCGGACCTGCGATGGGCACCTGGGGCCCGTCCGCCCGCATTCCCTTGAACACCAAAGGCGATCCCCGCAGCTCCGATGGAATGACCGATTGCGAGCATGGCGGTGATTTCTGAGGTACGAGGAATTCATGGGTATACAGATTTTCTGCAGTCAATCAAATCAGGAGGATTTAGTGATGAATCAATTCATGCAAGCAGTGGTTTCGACGGTGAAAACTCAAAAATCTTATCGATCTGTGGTTGCTCTGGTGGCAACTGCTTGTGCGTCTGTTCTGCTGTCCGCCTGCATTGGGGGAGGCGGTGGAGATTCGTCGAGTGATGATGTCGATCTGTTGGCGGCCTATGAGAAAATTCAAGGCTGTATGGATAGAAATGATCTCATCAATATTGTCGGCATGGCGCCCAATGATGTGGATTCGTTGAATACGATGACTTGGGCGACGGATAAATACAGATTGATGGTCCAGCTTTCATTGGCGGATAGTGGTCGCTATATCGCAGGTCAGAAGTATCTGCTTGGGCCTGGTCCAGACCGCGTATTTGGTCTTAATAATGACTCGTGCAAGGGTTGAGTAAGATGCGATTTCTACTCGTGTTGCTATTGTCCATGTCCTCGTCTGTTGCTGTTGCACAGTGGGCTGTTTATGACAAAAACGTTCACGAGCAGCTGAAATTCATCAATTATATTAAACAAATTGATAGCGTCAATTTTACGAAACTTGATCAGCATTTTAAAAACCAGCTCGGTTCAAATGGTGCCAAGGGTAACGCTGACTTGATTTTGGGTGACGGCGACAGCAAGGCCGTGCTTAAAGCTTTGGACACCAAATTTGATGAGCTGACGGAGTTGAGTGACGAAGACAAGAAGAAATACGTGGGCACCGTGCAGGACTGCGGGGATGACAAGCTGAACCCAGCTCATTTCCAGGCCTGTGCGGGCTTGCGCAACCTCCGGCTGCAGACACTCAAGCAAAGCCAGGGCTAGGTTAAAAGTCACGATGTGGTAGTGCCACCAGGTTTCTCGGTTGAGTCTGGTGGACCTCAAAGTTCGTTGATTGCTCTGAGGTATATGTTCGTTCATGATTTTTTATCTGTTGGTTTCCGTTTAGGAGGTTTTATGCGCAGTGGTTTTATACTTGCAATTGGTGGGTTGATGGCGAAGAATATGAAAAGCGGTGGCCCAATTGTCGGCGGAGCGGTGATCATGCTTTCGTCGATTTTGCTGTCGGCATGCATTGGGGGAGGCGGTGGAGATTCGTCGAGTGATGATGTCGATCTGTTGGCGGCCTATGAGAAAATTCAAGGCTGTATGGATAGAAATGATCTCATCAATATTGTCGGTGTGGCGCCCAATGATGTGGATTCTTTGAATACGATGATATGGGCGTCGGGGAAATACAGGTTGATGGTTCAACTTGAGTTGGGGGATATTGGTTGGCACATAGCAAAGGACAAGTCCCTGCTTGGCCCTGGTGTAGACAGAATTTTTGGATTTGACAATGATTCGTGCAGGGGTTGAATGAAATGCGATGGCTGCTCATGATCCTTTTTGCAATTTTTTCTCCGGCTGCCATGGCGCAATGGGCTGTGTATGACAATAAAGTCCATGAGCAACTGAAGTTCATTAACGAAATAAAAAAAATCGGGGATGTGAATTTCACGAAGCTTGATCAGCACTTCAAGAATCAACTTGGCGCTGCTGCAACAAATGGGGGGGGAGATTTGACCCTGGGTGACGGCGACAGCAAGGCCGTTCTCAAAGCTTTGGATACCAAATTTGATGAGCTGACGGAGTTGACTGACGAAGACAAGAAGAAATACGTTGGGACCGTGCAGGACTGCGGGGATGACAAGCTGAACCCAGCTCATTTCCAGGCCTGTGCGGGTTTGCGCAATCTCCGGCTGCAGACACTCAAGCAAAGCCAGGCCTTGCTCAAGACCCTGGATGCCCGCCGCAAGCAGATCGTCCAATTGGTGGAGAAGTCCAGATCGTTGGGTGCCAATGGCCAGCATGCAAAAGCGGGCGAGTTGCAGCGCTATCAATTCGAGCTTCAGGCGCAACAGGCACTGCTGCAAACCGATGCCATGCAACTGCAGATTCTGATGGATGGCTATCGTCAGCGCGAGAACGTCTACGAAATGCAGATGGCGGAAGCCCGGCGCGCCACCGACACCCGCCCGCCGGGTTCGTTGGTCAAACTTGGAGCAGTGCCGTTTTCCAAGGATTTGATGAAGAAGCTCGATTGAGCGAGCATCTTCCAGACCCCAAGAAAGGAGTCGGCTTTGAAATTTCCTGAGATGGTTACCCCATGAGCAGTTGTGGTGGCGCACCGATGGCCATTCTGACATCTGCCTTGTCCGCGCTGGATTCCAAATATTTGGCCATGCTGGATGACGCGGTGTTCATGTGCAATGTCCGCGAATACCTGATTGACGATGTCCTGATTGGCGTCTACCGCGACGAGGTGGCTGCTAGGCTGGGCACGGCGCTAATGTATCTGTCGACGGTGATCATGACGATCTGGGTGGCCTATCAGGGTTTCCTGATCATGGCCGGCAGCCATCGGCAGCCGATTCTCTCGTTGGGATACAAGACGGGAAAGATGATGCTGGTGCTGGGTCTGGTGTCCATGCTGGCCGCCAAATCGCCTGCGGTGGCTGAAACGGCGCTGGATGTTCAGGCGCTCATAACCAGCGCCATCGTGGGGGAGGATTCGGATGTCTACAAGGTCATCGACAGCAACCTGATGCTCGCGCAGATCTTCAATGCCTTGGTGGATGGCTTGGTGGGTGGACAGCAAGCAGGTGCCGAAGGCAAGCATCTGACGACCATGGCTGGACTGGTGGGGCAGAGTGGGCCTGCGATGCTGGTCGCAGTGCTGGCCATGATGGCCGAGATCTCCATCACCCTGGCGGTGATGCTGTCTCCGCTCTTCATTTTCTTTCTGCTGTTCCAGCAGACAGCGGCCATGTTCTGGACATGGGCCAAGTTTCTGGTGGGCACGATGGTGTCGCTGGCGGTGTTGGCCCTGCTGTCGGGTGTGCTGCTGAAGATGATGCTGGTGTACGGTGCATCGGTGGTGGCGGCCTTCTATTTGAACGGGGCCATTGGCGGACTGGTGTCGTTTGATATCGGGGGCAGCGCCATGCGCATGGCCTCGCTGGGGGCGTTGTCGACCGCCTTGCTGATGCTGGTGCCCCCTTTGATCATGCAGTTCTTCAATTCGGGCGCAGCGTTTGCTGCTGGAGCGATGGCCGGCGTGATGGGCGGTGGCGCTGCCATGGGCGCTGCCCGTGGGCTGGTGGGTCCCAATGGCCCGATGGGCTTGGCGGCGCCAGACTCTGCAGGAACCACCAGACACATGGGAGGTGCGTCTGGTGCGTCTGGTGCGTCTTCCGACGCCCCGACCAACACGTACAGTTTGCCGCCGAGTGTCCGCCAGGGGGCGGATGGTCTCGGGGGCGGTGCGGGAATGCCCGCGGGCAGCAGAGGCATCGCGAGCCACTCGTCGCGCGGTCTGGGCGAGGTTCAGGCGCGTGAGCGAGAGATGGGTCTGGCGCAAGAGCTTCGCCTGAACACGTCGACGGGGGTGTATGAGACCTCGGCCAGCAGGGTCGCGCTCGCCGATCCGGCAAGCGGCGTGGGTACCGGTGGACGTCTTCCAGTGCACGGGAGTACCGGGGGCAGTGCCGGTGCAGGAGCAACAGGCTCTGCGGCCTGGCCGTCGTCACCACCATCTCAGTCCGTATCGGCCTTGACCGCGCCTACGCTGCCATCAAGCAGCGTGGGCGGCAGCGCCGCCGCGCACTACGGGGGAGGGGGTGCCTTTGTGCAGGGTGGCAGCGATATGAGGCAGCCGGTGTCGCTGCCGCAGGGGCCCCACACCCGAGAGGCCAGAAGCAGGGCAGGGTCAGCGCCCTCGGCATGAACCTGGCTTTGTCGACAGAGAGCACCGAAACCATCAAGCGAACCAAACCATGAAAATCAATGGGGTACCCATGACCGAGAACGACGAGCGTGCGGCGGCCGTCTGGCGACGCTTGGCGATTGCGCTGACGGCCATGCTGGCTCTGCAGGCCTGCACCACGCCGCCCAAGCCGCCGGAGTTCGGTGATGACTGGAAGCCGGTCAACGTGCTGGCTGACACGCCGATGCAGATTCCGCTCAAGGAGGAAGAAGCGCTCTGGCGCTACCAGATGCTGCCCACCGACGCCACATTGCGCGGCATGTTGGAGCGATGGGCCAAGGAGTACGGCGGGCAACTCGACTGGCAGTACCCCACCGACCTGACGCTGGTGGCCCCATTGCGTGAGGTCAAGGACAACAACCTGCAGAAGGCACTCAACGCTGTTCGCAGGTCGTATGTCGACCAGAAACTCAGGGTCTTGATCCTGACCAACAAGACCGTGCTGGTCAGGCGGGCACCATGAACATGAGCTGGTTGGGCAAGCGGGAGGTGTCCGAGGCCTCTCGGGACGTGATTCGGCAGTCCATGGACTTCGAGGCCAGCGTAATCGCCATGGTCAAGCGCAGTGAGCGGCGCGCCTGGGTGGTGGCGATGGCCTGTCTTTTCGTGACGGTCTGTCTGGTCGGCGCCATCGTCTACATGCTGCCGCTCAAGGAAAAGATCCCGTACCTGGTCACGGTGGACCTCAAGCGCAGCACCAGCACCTTGACGCACCTGCGTGAGGACATGGCCTATTCGGGCATCTACGCCAGCGAGGCACTGAACCGCAGTCATGTGGCGCGCTTTGTGCAAGCCCGCGAGGGATACGACTGGGACACCATCAACGAGCATGACTGGGAGTTCGTGGCTGCCATGTCCAACGACGAGGTGAAGATGCTTTTCGTCAAGCAGTTCGACGCCAGTCCGAATTCGCCTGACAAGAAGTGGGGTCGCAATGTGGCCATCAGGGTCAAGGTCAACAGCATCGTCTTTCACGGTCTGGATGAAGAGAAGAACATTCGCCCGACCGGCGCCACCGTGCGCTTTGAACGCTGGCGCTTCAACAAATCGTCGGGCAAGAGCGAGTTCCTCAGCAGCCATGTGGCAACGCTCAACTACCAGTTCAAGAACAACCTGAAGATGAGTGACAACCTGCGCCTGCGCAACCCCCTCGGGTTTCAGGTGACTGCCTACAAGGTGGACGACGAGTTCAATGCACCCACGTTCAAGCGGGACGAGATGTCGCAGGGTATTCCATTGATTGGACCTGACGACGGGCAACTCAATCGAGGAGCGGGATCCGAGGTGTCCTCGGTGTCGAACACGGGCGCTGCACCCGCGGCGCCTGCGCTGCTGCCGGGGGCCCCGGCAACGCCAGCGGGCAATCAGTGATCTGAACATCCAAGGGAAGGACAAGCAAGCATGACATTGCAAGACAGACGGCTGCGCTGGGGGCCGATGGTGCTGGCGCTGGCCATCGCACAGGCATCAAGCCCGTCCCACGCTCAGGAGGTGCGCGAAATTGCGTATCGGGCCGACCAGGTGGTCCGGGTCAACACCGGACTGGGCATTGCCACCCAGATCGAGATCAGTGCGCAGGAGCAGGTCAAGGACTTCGGCACCGGCTTCAGCGATGGCTGGGAGCTGGTCCGGCGGGACAACGTGTTCTACATCCGGCCCAAGAACGTGGATGTGGACACCAACATGTACATCCGCACGAACATGCGCTCGTACCTCATTGATCTGCGGGTGTCGGCCACCCGCTGGAAGACGCTAGAGGAAGCCAAGAAGGCCGGGGTCTACTACAAGATCCGGTTCGTCTATCCCACCGAGGGACCTGACAAGGGCACATCCATGGCTTCGGCCAACGCGGTGCTTTCGCCCACGGCAGCCTCGCTCAACTCCCAGTCGGACTACCACCTGAACTACGACTACGCAACAACGACGCCCACGCCGACGATCGTGCCGGTTCGGGTGTACGACAACCACCAGTTCACCTACATCCACATGCCGCCACTGGCGAGTTTTCCAGCGGTGTTTGGTCGCAACGATCGTGCTGGAGATGAGTTCCTGGTCAATACCAAGAGCGAAAACAACGTGATCGTGGTGCATGGTGTTTATCCCTATCTGGTCCTGCGCCTGGGCGCAGAGACCGTGGGACTCAGGAGGAACCCGTAATGTCAATGCAGTTTCCGGGTGGCGGCAGCAACGATGCTCCCATGGTCTCAGACAACATGCCCAAGCTGTCGGGTGGCTTGACCCGTGGTCTGAACAAGATGGCGCTGGCCTACGTGGCCATCGTAGGCATTTCGGTCGTCGGCATGACCATGTGGGTGGCCAGCAGTGCCTTCTCGGCGGACGACGAGAAGGCACGCAAAGTGACCTATGAAGAGGTGTCGGTGCCCGACAAACCGGTCTTGGCCGTGACGCCTGCGCCCGTGATGGCGCCACCCCCCTTGTCGCTGGACGCGCAGGAGATGCCGCCGGTCCGCCCCCCCGCAAGTGTCCCCAACGACGACCTGGTGCAACGGCGGATGGCCAATCAGGACAACCTCGTGGCCGCGTCGAGTGGCGCCAAGGCCGCCAATCCGTTCTTTGAGGACCAGTATTCCTCTGTCAAGCGCGGAGCGGTGCAGGCGCTGGCGAATGCGGATTTCACGCTGACGCGTGGCACCTTCATTCGCTGCGCCCTGGAAACCAAAGTGGTTTCCACCCTGCCGGGCATGACCTCCTGCATCGTCACTGAGCCGATCTATTCGGTCAATGGGCGGCGGTTGCTCATTGACAAAGGGTCGAAGGTGACAGGCGAGTACAAGTACGTGGACGAGAACTACGACCGTATCGGTATTGTCTGGACGCGGGTGCTGACCACCACAGGATTGGACGTGCGCATTGACAGCCAGGGCACGGACTCACTGGGCGGTGCCGGTGTGCCTGGTCACTATGACGGACACTGGGGTGAGCGAATTGGCGCTGCGATGTTGGTCAGCTTGCTGGCTGACGGCATCGATGCCGGTGCGCAGAAGTTTGCCAACGAGCAGGAGTTGCGCGGTCGAAGCACCACCGTCTACGGAGGTGGCTATGTGGCTGAGCGGGTGGACCCTTGGCAATCGGCGACGGCCGAGACCGCCAAACGGGCCGCGACAGAGATGCTGGCCCGATCGGCCAACCGAAAGGCCACGGTCACCGTGCTCAATGGCACGGTGATCAGCATCTTTGCCGCGCGCGACGTGGACTTTTCGTCGGTGATGCAGTGACGGTCGTGTTGCACGGGAGGCCGCTGCGTGACATTGGATGAACCGATCGCCAACATCTCGAACGAGTTCCTTGAGTACCAGTACTCGGTGCTGGGGATTGCCCGGTTCCTGGGCGATCCCGACGTGACTGAGATCTGCATCAACCGGCCAGGAGAGGTCTTCCTCGAAACGGTTCGTGGTTGGCAGCGCATGGAGGTGCCTGGTCTGTCCTTCGATCGCGCACGCCAGTTCTGCACCACGGTGGTCAATGAGAGTCGGACCGGGCAACGGATCACGCAGGTCGACCCGGTGGTGTCACTGACGTTCCCCACAGGCCAGCGTGCGCAGTTTGTGCTGCCGCCCGCTGTACCCGCGGACACGGTGTCGATCACCATCCGATTGCCATCCCGATACACGAAAACCCTGGATGAGTACCAACAGGATGGCTTCTTCGCGAGGATTCTGGACGATGCTGACGATCTCAGCGATCTCGACCGGGAACTGCTGGCGTTGAAGCAGGCGCGCGACTTCCATGCTTTTTTCAGCAAGGCGGTGCACTACCGAAAGAACATCGTGGTGTCCGGGGCCACCGGCAGCGGCAAGACCACGTTCATGAAGTCGCTGGTGACGCACATCCCGCCAGACGAACGGCTGATCACGATTGAAGACGCAAGGGAGTTGTTCATCGATCAGCCTAACGCGGTCCACCTGATCTACTCCCGAGGCGGGCAAGGCACCGCCAATGTAACGGCGAAAGGTTGCATGGAGGCATGTCTGCGCATGAAGCCCGATCGCATCATCCTGGCGGAGATCCGGGGTGACGAGTCGTTCTACTACATACGCAACTGCGCCTCAGGGCATCCGGGATCCATCACCAGCTGCCATGCTGGCAGCACGGATCAGACCTGGGACCAGATGGCTCTGATGGTCAAGGCGTCGCCGGAGGGTGCGGGCCTTGCTTTCCATGAGATCAAGCGGCTGCTGATGCTCACGATCGACATCGTGGTCCACATCAAGGCGCACGCGGGTCGGCGCTACATCACCGGCATCGACTTCGATCCACTGCGCAAGCGCCAGATGGTGTCGAACTGAGTCATCAACGTTGTGTTCAGGGAGGGATTTCAATGAAACGGATCAATGGTTGGGTGAATGGTCTTTTGGTGGCCGCCATGCTGGCATCCGGCGCGGCACTGGCGGGGCCACCAGCGCAAACGCCCAGCGCTTTGCGGGGGGTGTGGTTTGAGGACTCTTCGTTGGGAGAGCACCACTGCCTGCAGTATCGGCTGCGGCGTTCGGGTGAACTGGTGCCTGGGACTCTGGTGGTGTCTGACCGGTTGATCGCTGAGGCAAAACAGGGTGTTCAGGAAGACCTTCTGTTTCTCACCCGTGTGGCCAAGCTGGCCGATGAGTCGTGGCAGATCGAAGGCTTGCTGGATGTGTATCCGTACGAGCAGATCAAGCCTCTGCGCGCCTATGGCTATTCGGTTCGCGATTCGCGGCTCTTGCGTTCGAGGGCCGTGCATCGGGATGGCCAGGATGTGATCGAGACACAGACATATGTACGTTGCATCTGAACGGCTGCAACTGTCAACCACGGAAACTTTGCACAGGAGAGGACGAATGAAGAGGTCAAGCAGACCAGGATGGCTTGCGTGGGTCACTGTGGGTTCAATGGCGCTGACCGGATGTTCCACGATGGGGTTGTGGTCAGCAGGGTCCGCATCTTCGCCATTGCAGGCCATCGAGCACCGCGTCAAAGCGGGGACAGACACGTCGCCCCATGTATTCGAGTTTGTTCAGGGGGCAGAATTGTCAGAGGGATCGGAGTCGCTGGGTTCGGGGCTGATCACGGTATCCGTCGAAGGACGTCAGCTTCAGGCGATCGGACATGTGTTCGAGCTGCCTATGTCGGCTCTGGATCGCAAGAACTGGATCGAGTTTCATGACCTCGATGGCGACGGCTGGCAGGACTTCATGGTCCCATCCAGTGTCGCGGCGTCCTCGGGTGTCAAGGTGATGGCGGTGTACCGCTTCGATCCCAAGAAGCAGGAGTTTGTGTTCGCAGACGCCTTGTCCAATCTGGGGGAAATCACGCCGGCAGGACATGCCTGTGTATCGGTGCGGCAGCCAGATCGGCCGGCAGCATTTCAACTGGGTCGCTTCTGTCATTCGCCCCAGGGTGAACGTTGGGTTCAGCAGGTGTCGGTGTCGACGCCGGACAGGCCCACCGATGCAGGAGCACCGTGCAGCACGGCGACACCTGACCTGACGCTTTGTCGCCAACACAGAATGTCGCTGGATCGTCGCCTGATGAGCGATCTGCGAGCCATGAGCAAAGACCGTCACGAGGCTTTGCTGGAAAGCAACGGACGCCACTACGCCAATCAGTACTTGCGCATGCGGCTGACCTCGCACAATGCCTGGTTGCGGTACCGTGATGCACGCTGCATGGCGCATGCGCGTGAGCAGGCCCTGCCTGCACGGTTGGTGGCGTCGGCAGCGGAGGCCTGCAAACATGATCTGGCGCAACGGCAATGGTTGCAGTATCAGGCCAGGCAGGTCAGTGTTCGTCGCGCTGAAGAACGCTCCGAATGAGCGGCACGCGGATCTGGATCGTCGGCGTGGCGCTGGTGCTGGCGCTGGTCCTGGGCTGCTACCTCAGTGGCGCCATCCTGCTCTGGCGGCTGGATCTTCCCGTGAGTCAACTCGGCATCCTCAGTTATGGGCGCTATTGGTGGGCCTATCACGATCACGCACAGTACGGACCACTCATCCAGAGCAGTGGCACGATAGGGTTTGGTCTGCCTGTTCTGCTGGTGCTGACATTGGTCATGTGGGCGGTTTGGCCCCGTCGGTCCAATCTGTATGGCGATGCGCGATTCGCCAGCCTGGCCGACCTGCGTAAACGAAAGATGCTGGCTCCCGATGACACCGCCATTGTGGTCGGCAAAAAGAACGGACACTACGTGTACTTCAGCGGGCAGCAGTTCGTGTTGCTGGCGGCCCCCACGCGATCTGGCAAAGGTGTGGGTGTCGTCGTCCCCAACCTGCTCAGCTACCAAGGGTCGGTGGTGGTGCTGGACATCAAACAGGAGAACTTCGGTTTGACGAGTGGCTTCAGGGCTCGCCACGGTCAGGCTGTCTATCTGTTCAATCCGTTTGCCGAAGATCGCCGGACCCATCGCTGGAACCCCCTGTCCTACGTATCGTCGGATCCCAGCTTCAGAATCAGCGATCTTCAGGCGATTTCGGCGATGCTCTATCCGGTATCGGAGCAGGTGAAAGACCCCTTTTGGGCCAACCAGGCGCAGAACGCGTTTCTGGCCTTCGCGCTTTATGCATTCGAACAGGCCGACTATCTGGCCAACGAGTTCTTTGGCATGGAGCCGCCCGAGGCGCCGACCCTGGGTGGCTTGTATCGCCTGGCTTCGGGCCGGCCGGGCCAGAGTCTGCGCGAGCACTTGGACAGCCTGGCTGCGTGGCCTCACCTGAGCAGCAGTGCGAAGGTGGCATTTGCGACCTTGCTCGGACAGGCCAATGAAACGTTTGCCAGCATCATGGGCACCTTCAAGGAGCCCTTGAACCCTTGGCTCAATCCGGTGGTGGATGCCGCCACCAGTGGCAACGACTTTGACCTGCGGGATGTGCGCAGGAAGAAGATGAGCATCTATGTCGCCATCCAGCCCAACAAGCTGGCCGAGGCAAGGCTGATCTTCAACCTGTTCTTCAGTCAGCTCATCAACCAGAACACTCGAGAACTGCCGCAGTCGAACCCCGAGCTGAAGCACCAGTGCCTGCTGCTGATGGACGAGTTCACCAGCATCGGTCGCGTCGACATCATCGCCAGTGCGGTGAGCTTCATGGCGGGCTACAACCTGCGCCTGATGCCGATCATTCAGAGCATCTCTCAGCTGGAGGCCACTTATGGCAAGGAGACGGCACGGACGATCATGACCAACCACGCACTGAGGGTCATCTTCGCGCCAAGGGAGCAGCAGGATGCCAACGAGTACAGCGACATGCTGGGCTATACAGGCATGCGCAAGGACAGCGTCAGCCGCAGCCGTGCGCGCGAGAGCAGCTACACCCGAAGCGAGAGCGAGGAAAGGCGGGCACTGATGCTGCCGCAGGAGCTCAAGGCCATGGGTGATGACAAGGAGATTCTGCTGGTGGAGGGCATGGCACATCCGGTGATGGCCGAGAAGATCCGCTACTACCGGGACAAGGCGTTCACGGACCGGTTGTTGCCCCCGGTGACCATACCCGAGTTGCATCTGTCAGGTGCCGCTTCAGGGACAACCAGAGGTGGTCGATCACCAGCAAGGCCGTCAGGTCTGGACAGCACCGCGGGCGACGTGGAGCGCTCACCGTCTCCTGGGGTCGAAGCATCCCATCAAGAGTACACAGGGTTGGGCGGTATCGAAGCCGAGTTTGGCGAGGCACTCAGCGCATTGAGCCGTTAGATGAGGCATGTTGCGGCTCTGGCTGAGCTTGGTGATCCGATGGAGGATCTTCTGAATAAGGTGACGAGCCTTGACCCCGGCACTGGCTACACAGTTAGGGCTGCTTGGTTCCCCACCTGACCCGGTTGGCCGCTTCACCATGCGGGAAGGCCCGTCATCCGCTATTGTAGGCGATTGGCCGGCTGCCTGCCGCCGATCGGTCTGGGGCCCCGCGTAGAATCAGCCACCATGTCATACGTCGTTCTGGCCCGCAAATACCGACCGCGCAATTTCGCCGAGATGGTGGGACAGGAACACGTCGTGCAGGCGCTGTCCAACGCACTGACGTCCCAACGTCTGCACCATGCCTACCTGTTCACTGGCACGCGGGGTGTGGGCAAGACCACGGTGTCGCGCATCCTGGCCAAGTCGCTCAACTGCCTGGGTGCGGACGGGCAGGGCGGTATCACCGCCGAACCCTGCGGGGTGTGTCAGGCTTGCCGGGACATCGACGCCGGTCGTTTTGTCGATTACACGGAGCTCGACGCGGCGTCGAACCGCGGTGTCGACGAGGTGCAGTCCTTGCTGGAGCAGGCGGTCTACAAACCGGTGCAGGGTCGCTTCAAGGTCTTCATGATCGACGAAGTGCACATGCTCACGAACACCGCGTTCAACGCGATGCTCAAGACGCTGGAGGAGCCGCCTGAGTATCTGAAGTTTGTGCTGGCCACGACCGATCCGCAGAAGGTGCCGGTGACCGTGCTCTCGCGTTGCTTGCAGTTCAACCTTCGACCCATGGCGCCGGAGACGGTGCATGAACACCTGCAGCGTGTGCTCGCGACCGAAGGGGTGACGGCCGACGCCCAGGCACTGCGCCTGTTGTCGCGGGCGGCGCGTGGGTCCATGCGCGATGCCCTGTCCCTGACCGACCAGGCCATTGCCTTCGGTGGCGGGCAGTTGCAGGAAGCTACTGTGCGGCAGATGTTGGGGGCCGTCGACCGCTCGCATGTGCTGCGGCTGATCGACGGGCTGGCGCGGGCGGATGGTGCGGCGGTGGTGGATGCGGTCGACGTCATGCGGGTCAATGGCCTGAATGCGGCGTCTGCCCTGGAAGAGATGACCGGAATCCTCCAGCGCATGGCTGTCCTCCAGGCGGTTCCGGACCGTGCGGCCACCCCGGATGAGGACCCTGACGCGGCAGAGATCCAGCGCCTGGCGGCAGCGATGCCTGCCGACGAGACGCAGTTGCTGTACAGCCTGTGCCTGCACGGG
>Ga0114986_1000290_pt1 | contig 14236 bp, 13 predicted proteins | sample Shrwel1BS1Day17_FD_96988 | JGI IMG/M metagenome (GOLD analysis project Ga0114986, IMG submission 96988) | Subsurface microbial communities from deep shales in Ohio, USA - Utica-3 well 1 S-1-Day17 | ecosystem: Environmental > Aquatic > Deep subsurface > Shale gas/oil reservoir > Produced... | reverse complement strand
GTACAAGGCCATCGACCCGTCCGCGCTCAACGCCGAACAGCAGCAAGCGCACAAGAATGCGCTGCGCAACTTCGTGCTCGGCGGCGCCGAACTCACGGGCCAGGCCAAGGAACGTTTTGCCGAGATCCAGGAGCGCCAGGCCGAGCTGAGCCAGAAGTTCAGCGAGAACACCCTCGACGCCACCGACGCCTTTGCCTACTACGCCAGCGAGGCCGAGCTCGACGGCCTGCCCGAAGACGTGAAGCAGGCCGCGCGCGCCACCGCGCAGAAGGATGGCAAGGAAGGCTACAAGCTCACGCTCAAGATGCCGAGCTACCTGCCGGTAATGCAGTTCGCGAAAAGCAGCGCGCTGCGCCATACGCTCTACCGGGCCTACACCACCCGCGCCTCCGACCAGGCCGAGGGTGACGGTAAGAAGTTCGACAACAGCGCCCTGATCCGTGAAATCCTGGCCCTGCGCCAGGAAGAAGCCCAGTTGCTGGGCTATGTGAGCTTCGGGGAAGTCTCGGTGGTACCCAAGATGGCCGAGTCGCCGCAGCAGGTGATCAGCTTCCTGCGCGACCTGGCCGCCAAGGCCCGCCCCTACGCCGAGCAGGACGTGGCCGACCTGCGCGCCTTTGCCCAGGAAGAGCTGGGCATCACCGATCCGCAGCCCTGGGACTGGCCCTATATTTCCGAGAAACTCAAGGAAGCGCGCTACGCCTTCAGCGAACAGGAGGTCAAGCAGTACTTCACCGCGCCGCGCGTCATCGCCGGCCTGTTCAAGATCGTCGAGACCCTGTTCGAGGTGGCCATCCGCCGCGACACGGCGCCGGTCTGGCACCCTGCGGTGGAGTTCTACCGCATCGAGCGCAACGGTCACCTCGTCGGCCAGTTCTACCTCGACCAGCCGGCCCGCGCCGGCAAACGCGGCGGCGCCTGGATGGACGACGTGCGCGCGCGTTGGCTGCGTCCCGACAACGGCCACCTGCAGATGCCGGTGGCACACCTGGTGTGCAACTTCGCAGAGGGGGTGAACGGCAAACCGCCGCTGCTGACGCACGACGACGTCATCACCCTGTTCCACGAATTCGGCCATGGCCTGCACCACCTGCTGACGCAGGTGAACGAGCGCGATGTTTCCGGCATCAGCGGCGTGGAGTGGGACGCGGTGGAACTGCCGAGCCAGTTCATGGAGAACTTCTGCTGGGAATGGGACGTGCTCAAGCACATGACCGCCCATGTGGAGAGCGGCGAGCCGCTGCCGCGCGCGCTGTTTGACAAGATGATCGCGGCCAAGAACTTCCAGAGCGGCCTGCAGACGCTGCGCCAGATCGAGTTCGCGCTGTTCGACATGCTGCTGCACACCGAGCATGACCCGGCGCAGGACTTCCTGCCGCTGCTGGACCTGGTGCGCTCGGAAGTGGCGGTGCTGCAACCACCGGCCTGGAGCCGCACCGCCCACACCTTCAGCCATATCTTTGCCGGTGGCTACGCCGCGGGCTACTACAGCTACAAATGGGCCGAAGTGCTGAGCGCTGACGCCTACGCCGCCTTCGAGGAAACAGTTGGTAAGGACGGCGCACCCAGCGTGCAGACTGGTCGACAATACCGACTCGCCATTCTGGAAGCCGGCGGCAGCCGCCCGGCCATCGAGTCCTTCAAGGCCTTCCGCGGCCGAGAGCCCAGCCTCGATGCGCTGCTGCGCCACCAGGGCATGAGCAACTAGTCGAAGGGAAAGCACGCACATGAAACGATCGCCAGCATCGCCCACCCTGCGCCACAGCGTGGCGTTCATTGCACTGCTGCTGGCGGCGACTGGTGCCCAGGCCCAAGCCATCTACCGCATCGTCGGCCCCGATGGTCGTGTCACCTTCTCCGACAAACCGCCGACCCCGGGCGAGAAGGCCACGGCATTGAGCGCCGACGGCCGCGGCGGCAGCGACACCGCGTCAGGCAACACCCTGCCGTTCGAACTGCGCCAACTTGTCAGCCGCTACCCCGTCACGCTGTACAGCGGCGCCAACTGCGCGCCCTGCGACAGCGGTCGCCAGTTGCTCGTCGCCCGCGGCATCCCGTTCAGCGAGCGCACCATAGGCACGGCGCAGGACATCGAGGCACTGCAGAAGATCAGCACTGAAGCGGCCTTGCCCGTACTGACCATCGGCGGCCAGCGCCTGCTGGGCTTCGTGGAAGCGGACTGGAGCCAGTACCTCGATGCGGCGGGCTACCCCAAGACTTCCCAATTACCGCCGGGCTACCGCCGCCCGGCCGCCACACCACTGGTGCCGCCACCGCCGCCCGTCCCGGTCAACAGTGCGGGCGCCGCACCCGCTGCCCCGGCAACCCAGGAACCGGCGCCGCCCACAGCACCGGCACCCAACCCGGGCAACCCGGCAGGCATCATCTTCTGAGCCGGCGTCCCCTGGGGTCGTTGCAGCTCAGAACGTCAGCGTGTTCACGCCGCTGGCCGTGCCCAGCAGGCAGACCTGGGCGCGCTGGTGCGCAAACACGCCCACCGTCACCACCCCCGGCCACTGGTTGACTTCGGACTCGAAGGCCAGCGGGTCGGTGATGTTCAGGCCCGTCACGTCCAGGATGTGCTGGTCGTTGTCGGTCAACAGCGGCTTGCCGCCCTGCATGCGCACCTTGGCCGTGCCGCCCAGCGCGGCAAACTGGCGCACCAGGCGTTGCGTGGCCATGGGGATCACCTCCACCGGCAAGGGGTACTTGCCCAGCGTCTGCACCAGCTTCGATTCATCGGCAATGCAAACAAAACGGCGCGACTGCGCCGCCACGATCTTCTCGCGCGTGAGTGCGGCGCCACCACCCTTGATCATGTAGCCGCGACCGTCGATCTCGTCGGCACCGTCGATGTAGACCGACAGCTCGCCCACCGCATTGGCATCGAACACCTGAACGCCCAGCGCCAGCAGGCGCTCGGTGCTGGCCACCGAGCTGGAGACCGCGCCCTTGATCTGATCCTTCATCGTGGCCAGAGCGTCGATGAACTTGTTGACCGTGGAGCCGGTGCCGACGCCAACGATCTCGCCGGGAACCACGTATTGCAGGGCCGCCTGGCCGACCAGGGTCTTGAGTTCGTCTTGGGTGAGCATGTCTGAAAGGAGTGAGGGGTTGATCTGGGAAAATCGGGGGAACTTCTCGAATTATCCAAGATGTCCCTGATCCCCTACGCCCTCTCCCGCGCCGTGCTGTTCCGTATGGACCCCGAAGCCGCGCACGACGTCACCATCGACATGCTGGCGCGCACGCAGAACACCCTGCTGGCCTGCGGCTACCGCCAGCATCGCGTGGACGACCCGGTGCGCCTCGCCGGCCTGCTGTTCCCTAACCGCGTGGGCATGGCGGCCGGACTGGACAAGAACGCGCGCTGCATCGACGGCCTGGGCGCGATGGGCTACGGCGCTGTGGAGGTGGGCACCGTCACGCCACTGGCGCAGCCGGGGAACCCGAAGCCGCGCATGTTCCGCCTGCCGGCCGCGAATGCGCTGATCAACCGCATGGGCTTCAACAACGACGGGCTGGACGCCTTTATCGCCAACGTGAAGCAGGCCACCTTCCGCCAGCAAGCCGGCACCCCCCTGCTGCTGGGCCTGAACATCGGCAAGAACGCTGCCACCCCGATCGAGCGCGCCACCGACGACTACCTGATTGGCTTGGCCGGCGTCTACCCGCACGCCGACTACGTCACCATCAACATCTCCAGCCCCAACACCAAGAACCTGCGTGCACTGCAGAGCGACGAAGCCTTGGATGCCCTACTCGGCGCCATCGCCGCCCGACGCGAGCAGCTCGCACAGCAGTACAACAAGCGTGTGCCCATCTTCGTGAAGATCGCGCCCGATCTGGATGAGGAGCAGGTGAAGGTCATCGCCGCCACGCTGCTGCGCCATGGCATGGACGGCGTCATCGCCACCAACACCACGCTCAGCCGTGACGCCGTGCAGGGGCTGGAGCATGCGGCAGAGACTGGCGGCCTGTCAGGCGCGCCGGTGCTGGAGGTCAGCAACCGCGTCATCCGCCAGCTGCGCGCCGCCCTCGGCCGTGACTACCCCATCATCGGCGTCGGCGGCATCCTGAGTTCGGCGGACGCGCTGAGCAAGATCGAGGCCGGCGCCGACCTGGTGCAGATCTACACCGGCCTGATCTACAAGGGGCCGGAACTGGTGCGGCAGAGCGCGGAAGCGATCAAAAACCGACTCCAGGCCTCGACCCGCGGGCGCTGACAGCTACTGTTTCGATAGCAGATCGGCGACATACTCGCCGATCGCCATGCTGCTGGTCAGTCCCGGCGATTCGATGCCGAACAGGTTGACCAGGCCCGGCACGCCGTGCAGGGCCGGACCATCGATGCGGAAATCGGGCGCTTTCTCACCGGGGCCATAGATCTTGGGCCGCACACCGCTGTAGCTGGGCTGCAGCGCGCCATCGGGCAGCGCGGGCCAGTAACGCCGCACCTCGGCGTAGAAGCCGTCGGCGCGGCGCGGGTCCACGGTGTAGTCGATGGTCTCGGGCTGCTTGGTGTCCAGCCACTCCAGGTCGGGGCCGAACTTGGCTTGCCCGCCCAGGTCCAGCGTGAGGTGCACGCCCAGCCAGGCGTCGGCCGGTGCCGGATAGATCAGGCGCGAGAACGGCGAGCGGCCGGCCAAGGCGTAGTAGCTGCCCTTGGCGTAGCTCTCGTGCGGCACATGGCGCACCTCCAGCCCCTCGAAGCGGCGCGCCAGCGCACAGGCGTGCAGCGCCGCCGAATTGACCACGATGCTGGACGCGATCTCGCTGCCGTCGGCCATGCGCAGCACATGGGGCACCCCGCCCTGCCCCAGCACGGCCGATTCGACCGCCGAGCCCAGGGCCACCATGCCACCCGCGTTCTCCAGATCGCCCTGCAGTGCCAGCATGAAGCCATGGCTGTCGACGATGCCGGTGGTGGGCGACAGCAGCGCGGCTGTGCAGGCCAGCGCCGGCTCCAGCGCCTGGGCTTGCGCCGCGTCCAGCCATTGCACCGGCACGCCGTTGGCCACCGCCCTGTCCTGCAGGCCACGCAAGGCCGCCACTTCGGCTTCGGTGGTGGCCACGACCAGCTTGCCGCAGTTGCGGTGGTCCACGCCATGGCTGGCGCACAGGGCGTAGAGCAGTTCCTTGCCGCGCACGCACAGCCTGGCCTTGAGCGAACCGGGCGTGTAGTACAGGCCGGCGTGGATCACCTCGCTGTTGCGCGAACTCACGCCCTGGCCGATGGCGGTTTGCGCTTCGACCACGATCACCTCGCGCCCGGCCAGCGCCAGGGCCCGCGCCACTGCCAGGCCCACCACACCGGCCCCGATCACCACGCTATCGACTTGCTCCACGGTTCAACTCCGCACAGGACAACAGACAATAAAAAAGGACCGGGCATTGCTGCCAGGTCCTTTGGTTTTGGTGGGCGATACATGGATCGAACATGTGACCCCTGCAGTGTGAATGCAGTGCTCTACCGCTGAGCTAATCGCCCTGAATTCCGTTTGCTTGAAGGCTTACGTCTTCAGGAAAACCAGAATTATACCACAAGTTTTGACGCCTCAGAACTCACGCGCTCTGACGCCACACGGTCTTGCCGCCACTGGCCTTGTCGAGCTGGGCCAACAGGTCCTCGTGGGCAGCCAGTTCCTGCTCGTTGGCCACCAGCACCGGCAACTCGAAGCGGCTCAAGTCCACGCGTTCGAAGTTGCCGCTGGTGCTGCCGGCTTCGGCCACGTCGATCAGCAGCGCATCCTGCCCGCGCGTGAGGTTGATGTAGACATCGGCCAGCAGTTCCGCGTCCAGCAGCGCGCCGTGCAGCGTGCGGCCGGAGTTGTCCACGCCCAGGCGGTCGCACAGCGCGTCGAGCGAGTTGCGCTTGCCCGGGAACATCTCCTTGGCCATCACCAGCGTGTCGGTGATGCTGGCCACAAACTCGGCAAATCGCGGCTTGCCGATGAGTTCCAGCTCCTTGTTCAGGAAGCCGACGTCGAAGGCCGCGTTATGGATGATGATCTCGGCGCCCTGCAGGTAGGCCAGGATTTCCTCGGCCACCTCGGCGAACTTGGGCTTGTCACGCAGGAACTCGTTGCTGATGCCGTGCACCCGCAGCGCGTCCTCGTGGCTGTCGCGCTCGGGGTTGAGGTAGAAGTGCAGGTTGTTGCCGGTGAGCTTGCGGTTGAGCAGCTCCACACAACCGATTTCGATGATGCGGTCGCCGCCTTCGGCGGACAGACCGGTGGTTTCAGTGTCGAGGACGATCTGGCGCATGGACGTCATCATACCGACCCGATATCCTCCCGCGCCGCTTGGCCGCAAATGAAAACAGCCCCTCGCGGGGCTGTTTTGCATGAACGCCGAAAAGCCGGTTCAGTGATTTTCTTTGGCGAGGTTGATGGTGTATTTCGGAATCTCCACCACCAGATCCTTCTGCCCTAGGATGGCCTGACAGCTCAGGCGCGAGTTGGGCTCCAGGCCCCAGGCGCGGTCGAGCATGTCCTCTTCGTTCTCGTCCAGCTCATTGAGCGAGTTGAAGCCTTCGCGCACGATGACGTGGCAGGTGGTGCAGGCGCAGCTCATGTCACAGGCATGCTCGATCTCGATGTCGTTGTCCAGCAGCGCCTCGCAGATGGAGGTGCCGGCCGGTGCGCTGATCTGGGCCCCCTGAGGGCAGAGCTCGGCGTGGGGAAGAATCTTGATGATGGGCATGGTGGGCTCGGGAAGGGGTCTCAGACCGTTTCAATGTTTTTGCCAGCCAGCGCCTGCTGGATGCCGCGGTTCATGCGCAGTGCCGCGAAGGCTTCTGTGCCTTTCGCGAGCGCCTCGGTGGCGGTATCGATGGCCGCGGCATCGTCTTGCGTGCGGATGGTATCCAAGCTGGCCATCAGCGCGTCGACCGCCGCACGCTCGTCAGCCGACAACAGGTCACCGTCAGCGGCCAGCGCGCTGCGTGTGGCCAGCAGCATACGGTCGGCCTCGACCCGCGCTTCCACCAGCGCGCGTGCCTGCATGTCCTGCTGTGCGGTGCTGAAGCTCTCCTGCAGCATCCTGGCAATCTGCTCATCGCCTAGGCCGTAAGACGGCTTGACGGCGATGCTGGCTTCCACGCCGCTGGTCTGCTCCTTGGCGGCCACGTTCAGCAGCCCATCGGCGTCGATGGTGAAGGTGACGCGGATGCGCGCCGCACCGGCCGCCATGGGCGGGATGCCACGCAGCTCAAACCTCGCCAGGCTGCGGCAGTCGGCCACCAGGTCGCGTTCGCCCTGCACCACATGCAGGGCCATGGCGGTCTGACCGTCCTTGTAGGTGGTGAAATCCTGCGCCATCGCGGTGGGGATGGTCTGGTTGCGCGGCACGATGCGCTCGACCAGGCCGCCCATGGTCTCGATGCCCAGCGACAGTGGAATCACGTCCAGCAACAGCAGGTCGCCAGCCGGGTTGTTGCCGGCCAGCTGGTTGGCCTGGATGGCGGCGCCCAGCGCCACCACCTCGTCCGGATTCAGGTTGATGAGCGGGTCCCGACCGAAGAACTCACCCACGGTGCGGCGGATCACCGGCATGCGCGTGGAGCCGCCGACCATGACCACCCCCTGCACCTCGTCCACCGTCAGCTTGGCGTCGCGCAGCACCTTGCGCACGGCGCTCATGGTGCGTGCCGTCAACGCTGCGGTGCAGGCCTCGAACTGGTCGCGGTTCAGCGAGTAGTCCACCGCGCCGCTGGAGAGTTCAAGCTCCACCGTCACGATCTCCTCCTCCGACAGCGCTTCCTTGGCGGCACGCGCCTCGGTCATCAGGCGGGCTTGGTCTTCCGGCGTGTCGGCCGTGAGGCTGGTTTCGGTCAGCAGCCAGTCGGCCAGCGCGCGGTCATAGTCGTCGCCGCCCAGGGCCGAGTCGCCACCGGTGGCAATGACCTCGAACACACCCTGGGACAGGCGCAGGATGGAGATGTCGAAGGTGCCGCCGCCGAGGTCGTACACCGCGTAGACGCCCTCGCTGGCGTTGTCCAGCCCGTAAGCAATAGCGGCGGCCGTGGGCTCGTTGATCAGCCGCAGCACGTTCAGGCCAGCCAGCTTGGCGGCGTCCTTGGTGGCCTGGCGCTGGGCATCGTCGAAGTAGGCCGGCACGGTGATGACCGCGCCATAGAGGTCGTCGTTGAAGGTGTCTTCGGCACGGTAGCGCAGCGTGGCCAGGATCTCGGCACTCACCTCCACCGGGGTCTTGTCACCGGCGATGGTGCGTACCTGCACCATGCCCGGGGCGTCCACCAGCGCATAGGGCAGCTTCGCGGCATTGGCAATGTCGGCCAGTCCGCGGCCCATCAGGCGCTTGGCCGAGGCGATGGTGTTGCCCGGATCGTCGGTCTGATGCGCCAGGGCGTCGAAACCGATCTGGCGCCCGCCGCCCGCCAGGTAACGCACGACCGACGGCAGGATGACGCGCCCCTGCGCATCGGGCAGGCACTCGGCCACACCGTGGCGCACGGCGGCCACCAGCGAATGCGTGGTACCCAGGTCGATGCCGACCGCGATGCGCCGCTGGTGCGGATCGGGGGCCTGACCGGGTTCTGAAATCTGCAGCAATGCCATGGTTGTTCTTTCGGGGCGGGCGCTTATTGTCCTGCGGCCCGGCTTTCCATCTGTTCGTAACGGGCTTCGATGTCGCGGCCGAAGCGCTCGATGAACATCAGCGCCCTGACCTGCGCCACAGCGCCGGTGTAGTCGTGTGCCGCGTCCAGCAGATGCTCACATTTTTGTAGCACCTCGCGCCGACTGCGCGATACCTGGTCGCCAATCTGATCCAGATCGTCGAGGCTGTCCGCCTCGTCCAGCGCCTCGCGCCATTCCATCTGCTGCATCAGGAAGGCCGGTGGCATGGCGGTGTTGTTCTCGGCGTTCACTGGCGCCCCGTGCAGTTCGCACAGGTAGGCGGCGCGCTTGAGCGGGTCTTTCAGGCGCTGGTAGGCCTCGTTGATGCGCACCGACCACTGCATGGCCACGCGCTGCGCCGCCGCCCCCTGGGCAGCAAACTTGTCCGGGTGCGCTTCACGCTGCAGCTCTTTCCAGCGCGCATCGATGGCGGCGCGGTCCTGCGCAAACTGCTGCGGCAGCCCGAAGAGCTCGAAGTCGTTGGATTGCAGGTTCACACGCGGAACGACTCGCCGCAGCCGCAACGATCGCGTTCGTTCGGGTTGTTGAACTTGAAGCCCTCGTTCAGGCCCTCGCGCACGAAGTCGAGCTCGGTGCCGTCGATGTAAGACAGGCTCTTGGGATCGACCAGCACCTTGACGCCGTGGCCCTCGAACACGATGTCCTCCGGCGCGATCTCGTCCACATACTCCAGCTTGTAGGCCAGGCCGGAGCACCCGGTGGTCTTGACGCCCAGGCGCACGCCCACGCCCTTGCCACGCTTGCTCAGGTAGCGGTTCACATGCCGGGCTGCGGCTTCAGTCAGGGTTACTGCCATATCTGTCTTTCATCCCCGCTCACCACAACTCAAGTCCAGGGCACCCGTGGAACCGGCTTTGCCGGGCCACCGGGTGCGCCCCCTTGAGGGGGAGGCGCCGCAGGCGCCTCGGGGGGGAACCATCAGTTCATGTGTTTTTTCTTGTAGTCGTCCACGGCGGCCTTGATCGCGTCTTCGGCCAGGATCGAGCAGTGGATCTTGACCGGCGGTAGCGCCAGCTCTTCGGCGATCTGGCTGTTCTTCAGTGCCGCCGCTTCGTCCAGCGTCTTGCCCTTGACCCACTCGGTCACCAGCGAGCTCGACGCGATGGCCGAACCGCAGCCGTAGGTCTTGAAGCGCGCATCTTCGATCACGCCGGTGGCCGGGTTGACCTTGATCTGCAGCTTCATCACGTCGCCGCAGGCCGGTGCGCCCACCATGCCGGTGCCCACCGTGTCATCGCCCTTGTCGAAGGAGCCGACGTTGCGCGGGTTTTCGTAGTGATCAACGACTTTTTCACTGTATGCCATGGTCTTTCTCCTGGATTGGCGCGCTCAATGCGCAGCCCATTGAATCGTGCTGAGGTCCACGCCGTCCTGGTACATCTCCCACAGCGGGCTGAGGTCGCGCAGCTTGGCCACGTTGTGCTTGATGGTGGCGATGGCGTAGTCGATCTCTTCTTCCGTCGTGAAGCGGCCGATGGTCATGCGCAGGCTGCTGTGCGCCAGCTCGTCGCTGCGGCCCAGGGCACGCAGCACATAGCTGGGCTCCAGCGAGGCCGAGGTACAGGCCGAGCCGGACGACACCGCCAGCCCCTTGATGCCCATGATGAGCGACTCGCCTTCGACGAAATTGAAGCTCATGTTCAGGTTCTGCGGCACGCGCTGCGTCGGGTGGCCGTTGAGGAACACCTGCTCGACGTCCTTCAGGCCGTTCACCAGGCGGTCGTGCAGGGCGCGCGCCTTGGCGTTGTCTTGCGCCATCTCCAGCTTGGCGATGCGGAAGGCCTCGCCCATGCCGACGCACTGGTGCGTGGGCAGCGTGCCGGAGCGCATGCCGCGCTCGTGGCCGCCGCCGTGCATCTGCGCCTCCAGGCGCACCCGCGGCTTGCGGCGCACGTACAGGGCACCGATGCCCTTGGGGCCGTAGGTCTTGTGCGAGGCCAGGCTCATCAGGTCGACCGGCAGCGTCTGCAGGTCGATCTCCACCTTGCCGGTGGCCTGGGCGGCATCCACATGGAACAGCACACCCTTCTCGCGGCAGATGGCACCGATGGCAGGGATGTCCTGGATGACGCCAATCTCGTTGTTCACGAACATCACGCTGGCCAGGATGGTGTCGGGGCGGATGGCCGCCTTGAACTTCTCCAGATCCAGCAGGCCGTCTTCCTGGACTTCCAGGTAGGTCACCTGAAAGCCTTGGCGCTCGAGCTCGCGCATGGTGTCGAGCACGGCCTTGTGCTCGGTCTTCACCGTGATCAGGTGCTTGCCCTTGCCACTGTAGAAGTGGGCGGCACCCTTCAAGGCCAGATTGTTGGACTCGGTGGCGCCGGAGGTCCAGACGATCTCGCGCGGGTCGGCGCCGATCAGGTCGGCCACGAAGCCGCGCGCCTTCTCAACGGCCTCTTCCGCTTCCCAGCCCCAGGCGTGGCTGCGCGAGGCGGGGTTGCCGAAGTGCTCGCGCAACCAGGGAATCATGGCATCGACCACGCGCGGATCACAGGGCGTGGTGGCACCGTAGTCCATGTAGATCGGGAAATGAGGGGTCATGTCCATACAGGCTCGCTACGAAACTCGATAAAACAGGTTCAGATCAGGTCTTGGAAAACGCGTTGCCCAGCGCGAACACCGAGTTGGGAGCGTTTACGCGAACCGGCTTGACCACCGGGGCGCTGGAGATGGCGCGCTTGACGGTCGGCTTGTCTTCGATGGTGATGCCCTTGGCCAGCTGGTCGTCCACCAGCTTCTGCAGCGTCACCGAATCGAGGAACTCGACCATGCGGGTGTTGAGCGATGCCCAGAGCTCGTGCGTCATGCAGCGGCCGGCATCGCCCAGGCAGTTTTCCTTGCCACCGCACTGGGTGGCGTCGATCGGCTCGTCCACCGACAGGATGATGTCGGCCACGGTGATGTCGCCGGCCTTGCGCGCCAGCGTGTAGCCGCCGCCGGGGCCACGGGTGGATTCCACCAGTTCATGCCGGCGCAGCTTGCCGAACAACTGTTCCAGGTAGGACAGCGAAATCTGCTGGCGTTGGCTGATGGCCGCCAGCGTCACAGGGCCGTTGCTCTGGCGCAGGGCCAGATCAATCATCGCGGTGACCGCAAAGCGGCCTTTGGTTGTGAGGCGCATCGCAAACTCCTAGGCTGGGTTTGACTACCGGATTTCCCCGTCACCGCCAGGGGCTTCGAGGGCTGCACCCTAAGCCCGGGATTCCCCGGGTTGTTGAGTGTTTGTGTCAAGTATACCAAAAACCGAGCGTTTCGCTCGGGTTAGTCAGCCCGGGCCCCGACGCCTCAGGCCGGGTGGTCCGGCACGGCGGCGCCGAAGGCGCGCGCCTTGAGCACCGTGAGCTGGTCGCGTACACGCGCCGCCTGCTCAAACTCGAGGTTGCGGGCATGCTCCAGCATCTGCTTTTCCAGCCGCTTGACCTCGCGCGAGATGTCTTTTTCGCTCATCTCCTCCACCTGGGCACGGGCCAGCGCCTCCTGCTCCAGGCGCTCGGCCTCGCGGCCAGCCTTCTCGGAGTACACACCGTCGATCAGGTCGCGCACCTGCTTCACGATGGCGCGCGGCGTGATGCCGTGCGCTTCGTTGTGGGCGATCTGCTTGTGGCGGCGGCGCTCGGTCTCGCCGATGGCCCTGGCCATGGAATCGGTCACCCGGTCGGCGTACAGGATGGCCTTGCCGTGCAGGTTGCGAGCGGCACGGCCGATGGTCTGGATCAGCGAGCGCTCGGAGCGCAGGAAGCCCTCCTTGTCGGCGTCCAGGATAGCCACCAGCGACACCTCCGGGATGTCCAGGCCCTCGCGCAGCAGGTTGATGCCCACCAGTACGTCGAACTGGCCCAGGCGCAGGTCGCGGATGATCTCGACCCGCTCCACCGTGTCCACATCGCTGTGCAGGTAGCGCACCTTGACGCCGTTGTCGGTCAGATAGTCGGTCAGCTGCTCGGCCATGCGCTTGGTCAGGGTGGTGATCAGCACCCGCTCGCCCTGCTCCACCCGCAGGCGGATCTCCTGCAGAACGTCGTCCACCTGGTGCGTCGCCGGGCGTACTTCCACTTCCGGGTCCACCAGGCCGGTCGGGCGCACCACCTGCTCCACCACGGCGCCAGCGTGCTCGTTCTCCCAGTTGCCCGGCGTGGCCGAGACAAAGACCGCCTGGCGCATCTTGGTCTCGAACTCCTCGAACTTCAGCGGCCGGTTGTCCAGCGCGCTCGGCAGCCGGAAGCCGTACTCCACCAGCGTGGTCTTGCGCGCGCGGTCGCCGTTGTACATGCCGCCGAACTGACCGATCAGCACATGGCTCTCGTCCAGGAACATCAGCGCGTCTTTCGGCAGGTAGTCGGTCAGCGTCGGCGGCGGCTCGCCAGGTGCCGCGCCAGACAGGTGCCGGGTGTAGTTCTCGATGCCCTTGCAGTGACCGACCTCGCTCAGCATCTCCAGGTCGAAACGGGTGCGCTGCTCCAGCCGCTGCGCCTCCACCAGCTTGCCCATGGCCGTGAGCTCCTTGAGTCGCTCGGCCAGCTCGATCTTGATGCTTTCCACCGCCTTGAGCACCTGCTCGCGCGGCGTCACGTAGTGGCTGCTGGGATAAACGGTGAAGCGCGCGATCTTCTGCTTGATGCGGCCGGTCAGCGGGTCGAACAGCTGCAGACTCTCGATCTCGTCGTCGAACAGCTCGATGCGCAAGGCCAGTTCGGAGTGCTCGGCCGGGAAGACGTCGATGGTGTCACCGCGCACGCGGAAGGTGCCGCGGCCGAAGTCCATGTCGTTGCGCTGGTACTGCATGCGCACCAGCTGGGCAATCACGTCGCGCTGGCTTAAGCGGTCGCCGGTGCGCAGCGTCAGGATCATCTGGTGGTAATCCTCCGGCTTGCCGATGCCGTAGATGGCCGAAACGGTGGCCACGATCACCACGTCGCGTCGTTCCAGCAGGCTCTTGGTGCAACTCAGGCGCATCTGCTCGATGTGCTCGTTGATCGCGCTGTCCTTCTCGATGAACAGGTCGCGCTGCGGCACATAGGCTTCGGGCTGGTAGTAGTCGTAGTAGCTGACAAAGTACTCCACCGCATTGCGCGGGAAGAATTCGCGGAACTCGCTGTAGAGCTGCGCCGCCAGCGTCTTGTTGGGCGCGAACACGATGGCCGGCCGTCCCAGGCGGGCGATGACGTTGGCCATGGTGTAGGTCTTGCCGGAACCGGTCACCCCCAGCAGGGTCTGGAACACCTCGCCAGCCTCCACCCCCTCCACCAGCTGGTTGATGGCTTCCGGCTGGTCGCCAGCCGGCGGGTAGGGTTGGTAGAGCTCGAAGGGCGAGCCGGGAAAGGTCACGAAGCGGCCCTCGGGCGCACCCGTGGCAGCGCTGTCGGCCTGCGGCGCCGGAACTGCGGAGACGTCTTGCATGGAAACTGCTTCCTGAACCCGTAAAATTCGGGGTAACCCGAAAGAATACGTCATTCCGGCGCCGGGCGCAGCCCGCTGCCGGAACGATGGAATGGATCGTCAACTTCACTACTTTCAAGGAACCGTCATGTCCATGTTCTCCGCCGTCGAAATGGCACCGCGCGACCCCATCC
>Ga0114986_1000288_pt1 | contig 14245 bp, 12 predicted proteins | sample Shrwel1BS1Day17_FD_96988 | JGI IMG/M metagenome (GOLD analysis project Ga0114986, IMG submission 96988) | Subsurface microbial communities from deep shales in Ohio, USA - Utica-3 well 1 S-1-Day17 | ecosystem: Environmental > Aquatic > Deep subsurface > Shale gas/oil reservoir > Produced... | reverse complement strand
CCGGCAGCGTGGTGCGCCACCTGCACAGCCGCGGCATCGCCGCGGCGCGCATGAAAGCCATCGGCTACGCCGACACCGCGCCCTTGGCCGACAATGACACCCCGGCCGGCCGCGCCGCCAACCGGCGCGTGGAGATCATCCTGGAGGCGCCCGCCCCCAGCCGCTGACGCCCGCATACCCGGCCCACCCACACCGCTTCATTGCCACACCTTGCTTCATGCCGACCGAACGCCGTATCGATGACCTGACCTTCCTCGTGGTCGACGACCTGGAGACCATGCGCCATGTCACCATCAACCAGCTGCGCCTGTTGGGCGCCGGCAAGATCCTGGCCGCCCACAACGGCCTGGAGGGGTTGAAACTGCTGCGCCAGCACAAGGTGGACGTGGTGCTCGCCGACCTGAACATGCCGCTGATGGACGGCCTGGACCTGCTCAAGGCCATCCGGGCCGACGCCAAGCTGCGCAGCCTGCCGGTCATCATGATCACCTCGTCCGCCGAACGCGACCGGGTGGGCGAAGTGATTGCCGCCGGCATCACCTCGCTGCTGGTCAAGCCCTATTCGCAGGCGCTGCTGGAGACCCGCGTCGCGCGTGCCATGACCTGGACGCCGCCGGCGCCGCGCGCCCCGAAGGCCGCAGCTCCAATCACCTCCCCCGCCGCGTCCGCCACCGCTGCGTCGGAGGCCGTTGCCGCGCCGGCTGAAGCACCCGCCCGCCCGCTGCCGCGGGTGCTGGTGCTGGCCGACGCCAATGCCGACTGGTGCGCCAACCTGCCGGCCCAGGGCTTTCGCCTCCACGTCACCGCCTTCCCGGCCGAACTGCTCGACATCGCAGCCGCCGAGGAACACCCCAACCTGGTGGTGCTGGACTGCGCCAGCACCACGGTGGATCCCTATGCGCTGCTGCAGAAACTGCGCGCCCTGCCGGGCACGGAGGAAGCACCGGTCGTGCTGCTGGAAGACAGCGCACAACCGCTGGACGTGAGCCGCCTGGAAGCCCTGGGGCCGGTGGACGTGTTGGACCGCACGGCCGCCGCGCGCATGCTGCGCCTGCGGCTGCACAACCTGCTGCACAGCGTGCAGCTGCGCGACAGCCTGCAACTGCACTACGACCGCCTGCTGGAAACCGCCCAGCTGCAAGAGGATGTGGAACAGATCATCCGGCAGGACATCAAGTCGCCCCTGTCGACGGTGGTGACGCAATTGCAGACCCTGCTGGAAGACCGCGACCTCAGCCATCGCCAGGTGGCCGTGCTGCGCGCCATCGAGCAGGGCAGCCTGCACGCGATGAACCTGATCAACCTGTCGGCCGAGCTGTTCAAGATCGAGACCGGCCGCTTCGTGCTCGACGCCAAGCCGGTGCCGATCGTGGACCTGCTGCGCCGCATCGCCGAGATCGACCGCGTGAGCTACGCGCCGCGCCAACTCACCATCGCCGTGCTGGCCGATGAAGCGCCGGGACGCCCGCCGCTGCTGGCGCATGGCGACGCCACGCTGTGCTACTCCATCTTCGAGAACCTGCTGCGCAATGCCTGCGAGGCCGCGCCGGCCGGCGCACGGATCGAGATCGCGGTCGAACGGCAGGACGCACTGACCATCCGCATCAGCAACCCCGGCGCTGTGCCTGCCGCGTTGCGCGACCATTTCTTCGACCGCTTCGAACCCGGCACTGACGGCAAGACCGGCCTGGGCATTTACTCCGCTCGGGTGCTGGCCCGCGCGCAGGGGGGGGATGTGGCGCTGGAGGTGTCGGACGCAGCCGACCGCACGACGCTGATCATTCGACTGCCCTTGCACGACTGACGGCCGTCCGACTGGGGTGAAGTGAAGCACCGGCGTGATAGCTGGTTTCGGCCATGGACGGTCATTCGCGGGCTTTCCCGTAACCAGACATACATCCTCTATATTAGGGATGGCGATTCACTTGGACGTCCATATCATGGGGTACAACGCTAGACGTCGGGATCACTCAGATGGATAAAAACTTCTTCCAAGAAACACAAGAGGTGCTGTCTACACCACCACGATGGCAACCCACGCCTAACGAAAAACAGATCCGCGATTCGCGAAGGCTCAGGCGGTGGGCATGGGCATGCACTGCACTTTGGGTGGTCGCGAATGTGGAGTATTTTCTGTTTAATATGTGGCCGAGTTGGGTTACTTACATCCTCTGCGGATTCGGGCTCGCGGCTTGGCCGTTGACTCTGAGATCTCGACAAGCACTGGATTCATTTAATGATTGAAATTCTGGCTAATTTCTCGTTCAACGAACTTCAACTCTCGGCCAGAAGCAGAGATCTTGGGCCATTCCTGAATTCAGTCGTTCACAGTTCATTGCGGACCGCAGTGATTTATTGGTCAACTTGATATCAATTAACTAATTTTCCAAGGGTTTCCACCAATACGACATCTCAACTTATCAGATAACCTGGTAACCATGTTTGAACACACTATGACAGCTCTTCCGAAGCCATTGCGCTTTCCCGATGAAATCACCACTGTGCTGCTACGCAGGATTGAGTCGGGTGAGTACACGCCTGGCTCCAAATTGCCTTCAACGCGCGAATTTGCACAGGCGTTCAATGTGAGCCCACCCATGGTGCGTGAAGCACTGTCGCGGCTCAAGCACGATGGCTATGTTGAAGCGCGTCAAGGCTCGGGGGTATTTGTCAGTACTCGGCAGTCAACACCTAGCCTTCGGCTCGGCGCAGGCATGACTGCTGACCAAGCGTTGCTTGCTGATACCTATGAAGTACGTCTTCATGTCGAGCAATCGTGCGCTGAGCTGGCAGCTCTGCGCCGTACAAATGAAAACCTGATCGAGATGCGCTTGGCCTTGGACGAGATGGCCGAGGCGGTCAAAAACCACACCAATGGCACGCCAGCAGATGTCCGGTTTCATCTCGCGATAGCTCGGGCCACACACAATGAGGCGATGCTGAAGTTGCTCAGGTTCCTGCATGGCTCCCTGGAAGAAAGCGTTCAGTTGGCCCGTGTTAACAGTGAAAAGACGCCTGGACAGCCCCAGAAAACACAGCTTGAACATCAATCGATTTACGCTGCCATTGAGGCAGCTGATCCTTTGGCCGCGAGACTGGCTGTCAAAGCTCACCTCGATGGCGCGGCCAATCGACTGGGTTTGCGCGTTGGTCCGCATCCTCAAGCCGATGTACAGAGCAAGGTCGCCTCAGACCGTCAGGAAAACAAATGAGCGCCACCCACACATATCTGCCCTACAAGGCGGAAGTTTCGGTGCCGTCCAAACGCTTGCCAGCTGGCGCGTGCGACTGCCACTTTCATGTCTTTGAAGACGCAAACCAGTATCCGTTCGCCGCTGCTCGCAGCTACACGCCAACGCCTGCGCCCATGGGAGCGTACAGGGCAATGACGCGTACGCTGGGCATTGAGCGTGCCGTCCTTGTGCATCCAAGCGTCTACGGACGCGACCACTCAAGTTTTGAGCATGCGCTGGCAGAGAACACCAGCTGGCTGCGAGGCGTTGCGGTGGTCTACACCGATATATCCGATCGGCAAATCCAGTATTGGCATCAGCTAGGCGCTCGTGGAACGCGTTGCAACGCACTGTTTGATGGGGGTGCTGCCATGCAGGACTTACCGGAGATTGTGGCACGTATCAAACCCCTGGGCTGGCATCTACAAGTGCTCATTGATGTCGATAAAGACCCCGAAATGGTCATCAAGATGTCTAGGTTCGGCGTACCACTCGTGGTCGACCACTACGGTCATGTTCCCGCCGAGCGAGCGATCAACAGCAAGGGCTTCAACAACCTCCAAGCCCTGATCAAGGAGGGCAACACTTGGGTGAAGCTTTCCGGAGGCTACCGAATTTCTCCACAACGCAGCAAATTCACAGACGTCGCACCGCTGATGCAGGCATTGCTCAAAGCCAACCCCGACCGACTCGTCTGGGGTAGCGACTGGCCGCACCCATCAATCGCGGCCCCTATGCCCGACGACGGGCACCTGATCGATGCACTGCTTGATGCTTGCGGGCCACAGGAGATTCAAAAGATTCTGGTCGATAACCCTACACGGCTTTACTGGAACGACTGAGAAGTTCAGTCGTGATTTATCTCATTGATCAACCCACCACCAAAAAGGAGACAACATGAAACGTCGCACCCCTCTGAAACTAATCGCCAGCCTGTCCGCAGCGGCACTGCTGGCCATCGCGCCCACAGCGCATGCACAAAACAAGCCAATCATCAAGGTCGGTTGGACCACTTCCGATGGCGCGCAGGACCCCTACGCTATTGGCGCACGCGCCTTCAAGGCAGCGGTGGAAAAGAACACCAAGGGCACCGTCGAAGTACAGCTTTTTCCCAACCGTCAACTCGGCGATGAACGCCAGATGCTTGAAGGCATGCGCTTTGGCACAGTGGATGCTGGCGTAATCACCAACGCCGTGATCGGTCAGATCGAACCTTCTTTCAGCATCAATGATCTTCCGTTCCTCTTTGCAAACGAAGAACAAGCACATAAGGCGCTTGATGGAGCGCTTGGTGCAGAGCTGAGCAAGCGCATTGAGGGCAAAGGCATTGTCGCGCTGGGCTATATGGAGGGTGGCTTTCGCAACATGATCAACAACAAGCGCCCCGTCTCTACTCCCGCAGACGTCCAGGGCGTGAAGTACCGGGTCATGCAAAACCCTATCTACATCGACATGTTCAATTCACTGGGGGGGGCTGCCGTTCCCATGGCCTGGGGCGAGACGTTTACAGCTGTGCAGCAAGGCACGATCGACGGGCTTGAAATCCCCTTGGCAGTCATCGACGCGAACAAATACTACGAGGTGACCAAATTCCTTTCTCTGACAAATCACACCTATTCGATGATCGGTCTGATGATGAGCAAGCGCGCGCTGGACAAACTCACACCAGAGCAGCGTTCGGCCGTTATCGCAGCAGCCAAGGCCGCCACCATCGAACAGCGAACAACGGCCAAGGCCGATGCCAAGGGCATTTTGACCAAGCTGGAAAAGAGCGGAATGAAAGTCAATGCCATTGGTGATGTCGCAGCATTCCGCAAGGGTGTTTCCTCGCTGTATGAAAAGTACCGACAGGGCGGCAATGGCTCATTGCTGGAACTCGCGTTGAGCGCATCAAAATAATTCGAGGTAGACCATGAAATCGCTCTTTCGCAAAGGCTTCGACTGGCTGGACATGGGAGTGCGAACTGCCGTGATGGCATTCGCAACTGTCATGCTTCTGGCTCTATCTTTACAAGTGTTTATGCGTTTTGTTCTGGATAAGCCTTTGAGTTGGAGCGAGGAGTTGGCCCTGGCGTGCTTTAGCTGGAGCATGCTGCTCGCTATCGGATTGGGGGTCCGCCAGAAAACCCACGTACGCATGGACATCTTGGTGGACCACCTGCCCAAAGCTTTGAGTTTGGTGATTGAGAAAGTGGTCACGCTTTGCATCGCAGGATTTGGTGCATTCCTTGCCGTTGCAGGCAAAGATTACGTCGCAGATGCCGTGGGCTCCACCTCTGCCGCGATTGGTTATCCGATCGTTTATTTGTATGCCTGCGCGCCAGTCTGTGGCCTGGTCATTGCGCTCTTTGCTTTGGAGCACTTGATTCTTGGTAGTCCGGACAAATCACAAGACGAATTGGTCGAGGTCAATGTCTTAAAAGGATAAATAAAAATGACATTAACTTCTTGGATTTTGACGGCTGGTTTTGCTGGTCTGGTCGTGCTCGGGATGCCGTTTGCCTTTGCCATCGCGATCAGCGTCTCGGCCATTCTCGTGCTCAGCGGCATTGAGCCGATGCTGCTGCCCCAGACAATGGTTGCCGGCACGCAAAGCTTCAGCTTGCTTGCCATCCCGTTTTTCATGCTCGCTGGAGAGCTGATGAGTTCGGGTGGCTTGTCGCAGCGCCTGGTTAAAGTGGCAGACGTTTTTGTGCGCCACCTTCCGGGTGGGCTTGGACTTGTGGTTGCGGCTCTCATATTCGCAGCGATCAGCGGCTCAGCACCTGCCACAACAGCAGCCATCGGCTCTGTAATGATTCCGTCAATGGTCGAACGGGGCTACAGCCGCAACTATGCAACCGCCTTGGTGGTTGCCGTTGGCGTGCTTGCCCCACTGATTCCGCCTTCAATCGCGTTTGTGATTTGGGGTGTCATTGCGGAGCAGTCGATTTCAAAGCTTTTCCTGTCCGGCGTGCTGCCTGGTTTTCTGATGGCTTTTGGCATCACCTTGATCGTCATCTTCAAAGACATTCAAGATAAGAGGCCTCGCCAACCTCGAGCCTCACTGGCCGAAATCATGTCCGTTCTCAAGGAAGGCATCTGGGCCTTGATGGCGCCAATCGTTGTCTTGGGCGGCATTTATGGTGGCGCATTTACCCCCACTGAAGCAGCTGTCGTCGCTTGCCTCTATGCACTGCTTGTCGGCTTCGTCATTGAACGTAGGCTGCGTTGGAAAGATCTGCCCAAGATCATGATGTCCGGCATGACCGTCAGTGCCATCGTCATGGCCATCGTGGCCGTATCGCAAGGTTTTGGATTCTTGGTCGCTCAAGAACAATTGGCAACCCGACTGGCCACCTGGCTCGGAGAGAACATTCACGACCGATGGATGATGCTGCTCGCGCTCAACCTGGGCTTCTTCCTACTGGCAGCGGTGATGGACGAAATCGCCATCATGGTGATTCTTGGCCCCATGCTAATCAGCATTGCCAAGCAGTTCGGCGTCGATCCGATCCATTTCGGAGCGATGATCGTGACGAACGTGGCCATCGGCATGGCGGCACCTCCTATCGGCTACTGCCTGTTCGTTGGCATGGCCATCGGCGGCACGAAGTTGTGGCCGCTCTCGCGTGCGATATTGCCTTTCGTGTTCGTCATGCTGCTGGTGCTGATCGCTGTGACCTACGTGCCAACGTTTGCACTGGCTTTGGTGCCCTGATGATGAGTCCAGAAAATATGTCTGACGATCAATCCGTGCTGAGTCAACTGCGCGGCACAGTGGGCGAGAAACATGTCCTGACCGAGGGCCAGGCCACCGCACCCTACTACGAGGACTGGCGCAAAAAATACCATGGCACTGCATTGGCCGTGGTGTGTCCTGCCAACACCCTGGAGGTGGGGGCGGTCATGCGCTTGGCACAGAAACACGGGTTGGCCATTGTTCCCCAGGGAGGAAACACCGGACTCTCAGGCGGTGCGACGCCCTCGGGCAATGCCCGTCAACTGGTCCTGAGTACGCGACGCCTCAATCGCATACGGCAGATCGATACAGCCAATGACACTGTGACTGTGGAGTCCGGTGTCGTGCTGCAAACGCTGCAGGATGTGGCCCGGGAAAACAACCGACTGTTCCCCCTCTCGCTGGCCGCACAGGGCAGCTGCACTGTTGGAGGCAACCTGGCCACCAATGCCGGGGGCACGGCTGTGTTGAGGTACGGCAGCATGCGTGACCTCACGCTCGGCCTAGAGGTGGTCACCCCTAACGGTGAAATCTGGGACGGCCTGAGAGCCTTGCGCAAAGACAACACAGGCTACGACCTTAAACAACTCTACATCGGCTCTGAAGGAACTTTGGGCATCATCACTGCTGCCGCTCTCAAGCTATTCCCGCACCCCGTCGCCAACCTGACCGCCATGATGGCTCTGCCATCACTGGTTGAAGCCGTCAATTTGTTGGCCCAAGCCCGAGAAGCCCTCGGACCGGGTCTGACAGCATTTGAGGTGATTTCAGCGCCTTGTGTGCCATTGCTCCAAAAACACTACCCGAACCTTCGCTGGCCCTTCAGCGATCCATGCGAAGTAGCTGTGCTGATGGAACTTACTGATCATGACAACGAAGCACATGCGCGCGATCAGCTTGAACGATTACTCATGCGGTCGATGGAAGCAGGGGACGTCTTGGATGGTGTTGTTGCCGAATCGGTTGCGCATTCTCAGACGTTGTGGTCGCTTCGTGAGTCAATTTCCGAGGCACAGGGTCTGGAAGGGGCGCACATCAAACACGATATTTCCGTGCCCGCGTCAGCCGTTGCTCAATTTGTCGCGCAGGCTCAGGAGGCCTTGAGCCAGGCTGCACCAGGTGCACGCTGTGCCTGGTTCGGCCATTTGGGAGATGGGAATTTGCATTTCAATGTGCTTTCCCCAGCAGGCGCCGATCCCATGCCGTTCGCTGCTCGTCAAAATGAAATCAATGAAATTGTTCATGATCTGGTCGTACACCATCGCGGCTCGATTAGCGCCGAACATGGCCTGGGGCAATTGCGCCGAGATGAGAACCAACGATACAAAAGCCCGCTCGAAATGGCGCTGCTGCGCCAGATCAAATCGGCGTTTGATCCCGAAGGACGAATGAACCCCGGTAAGGTTATTGCGTGACGACATTCGGTATTCGTGCCAAAGCCGTAAATGCTTAGGTTCGAGATGAGTGTTCTGCTGCGCGCGATCGCTGAGCTGCCCTCGAAAAAGGCAATGAAGTTTGACGGCCCCAGCGGTTCGACGCATTACTTGCCGCATCGTAATCAATAGCCTGGATTGAGTGGACCTCAGGGCAATTGAGTGAGGCATCCCCTATGGCTGATCCGACATCGAGTCCAGGCATTTAAAGACGAAACCCCAGGATCGTGCAATCTTGGTCGGGCGCTTTGGATAGAGGTTCTCGGCCAATCTGTCAGAACTGTTTTAGTTAAATTTTCAAGAGGTTGCTATGAAGATTCTGGTTCCCGTCAAACGGGTGGTGGACTACAACGTCAAGGTGCGCGTCAAGAGCGACAACAGTGGTGTGGACATCGCCAACGTCAAGATGAGCATGAACCCGTTTGACGAGATCGCTGTCGAAGAAGCTGTGCGCCTGAAAGAAAAGGGAGTGGCCACCGAAGTGATCGCCGTCTCCTGCGGCGTGACGCAGTGCCAGGAAACCCTGCGCACCGCCATGGCCATCGGTGCCGACCGCGGCATCCTGGTGGAAACCGCTGAAGAGCTGCAGCCCCTGGCCGTGGCCAAGCTGCTGAAGGCCTTGGTCGACAAAGAACAACCTGGCCTGATCATTCTGGGCAAGCAGGCCATCGACGGCGACTGCAACCAGACCGGTCAGATGCTGGCCGCGCTGGCCGACCTGCCGCAAGCCACCTTCGCTTCCAAAGTCGAAGTTGCTGATGGCAAAGCCAATGTGACCCGTGAAATCGACGGTGGCCTGGAAACCCTGGCTGTGAGCCTGCCTGCTGTGGTGACCACCGACCTGCGCCTGAACGAGCCGCGTTATGTGACGCTGCCCAACATCATGAAGGCCAAGAAAAAGCAGCTCGACACCTTCAAGCCCGAAGACCTCGGCGTCGATGTCGCCCCGCGCATCAAGACCCTCAAGGTCATGGAGCCGGCCAAACGCAGTGCCGGCATCAAGGTGCCTGATGTCGCCACGCTGGTCGACAAACTCAAGAACGTTGCAAAGGTGATCTGATCATGACCGCACTCGTCATTGCCGAACACGACAACGCGTCCATCAAGGGCGCCACCCTCAACACCGTGACCGCTGCTGCCGCTTGCGGTGGCGACGTGCATGTGCTCGTCGCTGGCCACAACGCCGCTGCTGCTGCACAGGCCGCCGCCCAGATCGCTGGTGTCGCCAAAGTCATCCACGTCGACAGCGAAGCCCTGGCCCATGGCCTGGCCGAGAACGTCGCTGCACAGGTGCTCGCCATCGCCTCCAACTACAGCCACATCCTGTTCCCGGCCACTGCCGGCGGCAAGAACGTGGCCCCGCGCGTGGCCGCCAAGCTGGACGTGGGCCAGATCTCTGACATCACCAAGGTGGACTCGCCCGATACCTTCGAGCGCCCGATCTACGCGGGCAACGCCATTGCCACCGTGCAGTCCGCTGATACCACCAAGGTGATCACTGTGCGCACCACCGGCTTTGACGCGGCTGCCGCCACCGGCGGTTCTGCTGCTGTGGAGTCTGCCGCTGCAGCAGCCGACAACGGCAAGAGCAGCTATGTGGGCAGCGAGATCGCCAAGAGCGACCGCCCCGAGCTGACCGCCGCCAAGATCATTGTGTCGGGTGGCCGCGCCCTGGGCAGCAGCGAGAAGTTCAACGAAGTGATGACGCCCCTGGCCGACAAGCTGGGCGCTGCCATTGGTGCCAGCCGCGCTGCGGTGGACGCGGGCTACGCCCCCAACGACCTGCAGGTTGGACAGACCGGCAAAATCGTCGCCCCTCATCTGTACGTGGCTTGCGGCATCTCGGGCGCCATTCAGCACCTGGCGGGCATGAAGGACTCCAAAGTGATCGTCGCGATCAACAAGGACCCCGAGGCCCCGATCTTCAGCGTGGCTGACTTCGGCCTCGAAGCCGATCTGTTTGCGGCCGTGCCGGAATTGATCAACTTACTTCCTTGACAAGCCATGGAACTGCCTGCGCATCAATTAACCATGACGGTGCTTATGACCCCCGATACCGCGAATTTTTCTGGGAATGTGCATGGTGGGACCATCCTCAAACTGCTGGACCAAATGGCCTATGCCTGTGCCAGCAGGTATGCAGGTGCATACGTTGTAACCTTAAGTGTTGACCAAGTCATGTTCCGACAGCCCATCCATGTTGGTGAATTGGTTACCTTCCTGGCCTCAGTCAATCACACAGGTACTTCGTCCATGGAAGTAGGCATCAGAGTGATTGCCGAAAACATCCGCACCCAACAAAAACGGCACGTCAATAGCTGCTTCTTCACCATGGTCGCGGTGGATGATGAACGAAAACCGCAAAGGGTTCCTCCGCTTCGGCCCTTCTCCCCAGAGGAGAAACGTCGCTTTGCTGCAGCAGAGACTCGGAGAACCATGCGCCGCGAGATGGAGAAACGATTTTCAGAAATTTGACGATCAATGACAGCTTATGACCGAAGACCTCATTCACGGATGACAGCTTCGGTTATTGCCGAAGGACAGCAATGGGTCGAAAACCGCCAGTACACGACAAGCGTGCTGCAGCTAGTTTGCGTCGACCCACCCTGCCGGCAACACCTCCCGCCAATCCACCGGCTGACTCGTATCCACCGCCACCGCACATGCCCGCTCCTCCTGCGTCAGCGGCTCGCGCGCCTTGAGCTGCCCTTCCAGCACCGCCACATCGGCCTCTGAGGGATCGCGCCCTTTTTCTGCACGACGCCGCACACGCTGGCGCAGCACCGCCACCGGTGCGTCCAGCGCCAGGATGCGGCAGGGCACGCCAAGTTGCTGCGCCAAGGCCAGGAAGGGTTGGCGCTGCGCCACCTTGAGGCAGGTCGCATCCACAAGCACCGGCAGGCCGGCGCTCAGCACGGCGTGGGCCACCTCGCGCAGGCGCGCGTAGGTGCGCTGGCCGGCCTCGGGCGTGTAGATGCCGCCGGGCACCACGCCGGCGCTGCGCGCCAGCGGCGCCAGGCCATACAGGCGTTTGCGTTCCACGTCCGCCTTCACGCGCACGATGCCCAGCCACTCGATCAGCGTCAGGCTGTGCCGGCTCTTGCCGGAGCCGGAAACACCGGTGGCCAGCCACAGCGCGCGCCGGCGCGGCGCAATGCACTGCGCTGCCAGCTGCAGGTAGCGTGCCACCTCCTGCTGTGCGGCGGCCTGCTCTTGAGGACGACCTTGCAGTTGTGCCCAGCGCAGCGCCGCCACCTTGGCACGCACCATGGCGCGGTAGCACTGGTAGTAAGGCAGCAGCTGCAAGGCGAAATAGTCGCCGCTGTGCTCCAGGTAGGCGTTGAGCAGCCGCCAGGCGTAGTCGGCCCGGCCATGGGCCTGCAGGTCCATCAGCACAAAGGCCAGGTCGGCCAGCACGTCGGTCCAGCGGAAAGCGGGGTTGAACTCGATGGCGTCGAAGAGTTGCGGCACGCCGTCGATCAGCACCAGGTTGTTGAGGTGCAGGTCGCCATGGCATTCACGCACCCAGCCCTGAGCACGGCGTTCCTGCATGAGCGGCGCCAGCGCCTCGCCTTGCTGCACGCTCCAGGCCTGCACCGTCTGCAGCGTGGTGGCGAGTTCGGTGCCGGCCACCACGGCCAACACGTCGGGGAAGTTGTGCGCCACCGCCTCGCGCATGGTCTGCGGCTGGCCCCAGGGGCTGTCGGCATCGGCCACGGCGGCCTGGGCGTGGAAGGCGGCGATGTGCTGCGCCAGCTGGTCGATGTGCGCCGGCAACAAGGTGCCTTGCGCGACCAGGCGGCTCAGCAGGCCGTCTTGCGCAAAGCGGCGCATGTGCACCGCCCATTCCAGCACCGGGGTGTCGGCACCTACTTCGTCCGCGGCAACGAAACGCGGCGCCTCCAGTGTGCCGACGACGGCCACCACGTCGAGGTAGATGCCGGGCGCGGTGCGGCGGTTGATGCGCAGCTCTTCCTCGCAGGCGGCGCGGCGCAGCGCCAGCGTGCTGTAGTCCAGGAAGTCCAGCGTGAGCGGCTTCTTGAACTTGTAGACCTGCTCACCGGCCAGCAGCACCCAGGAGATGTGGGTTTCGATGCACTCGATGCCCGCCGTCGCGTGGGCAAAGGCGGCAGGGCTGTGCTGCAGGCGGGTGATGAGTTCGGCAGTCATGCAGGGTGGTGCGCACAGGAGATGCGGGTCATCTTAGCGTCGGGACTGACAGGCGCGCTTGGCACTCCGGTCTGAGCGTGGGTCGACACTTTGTCGACATTGCGCCGCGATTGTCGACAAAGCAGCCATACGCCTTGCCGCGGACAACCCCTCAATGCTCCTGTTTTAATAGCTGTTTGCGCACACCCATCAAGGGCCAGAGGCCAATTTAGCTTGGAACTTCACACCACGCCGCAAGCTGGCACAGCCGTTGCAATATGGCTCACAGGCATCTGCCTTCAACCCAGGAGAGAGCACCATGAGCACCGCCAGCGCCACGCCTTCCACCGTTCTGATTTCCCCCGCCGAGCTGCAGGCCCTGCAGGCCAGCGAGCCGGTGGTGATCATCGACACCCGCGACGCCGACACCTACGCCCAAGGGCACATTCCGGGCGCCGTGAACCTGCGCGAGATCTTCACCTTTCTGGCCACCTCCTCGCCCGAAGGGCTGCAGGAACTCAAGAGCACCTTCGCCGCCCACCTGGGCGCGGCCGGCCTGTCCGGCAAGGAAACCGCGGTGTTCTACGAGGACGCCATGAACAGCGGCTACGGCCAGTCGTGCCGCGGCTACTACCTGCTGACCTGGCTGGGCTACCCCAAGGTGAAGGTGCTCAACGGCGGCTTCTCGGCCTGGAAGGCCGCGGGCCTGCCGGTCTCCACCGCGGCGGTGACGCCGGCGCCGGCCACCTTCCCCACCAATTTGAAGACCGCCGACGTGATGCTGACCAAGGAAGAGATGAAGGCGGCGCTGGGCACCGACACCGTGCTGCTGGACGTGCGCGACGTGGACGAATGGATCGGCGACAGCTCTTCCCCCTACGGCAAGGACTTTGCGCCGCGCAAGGGCCGCCTGCCGGGCGCGAAGTGGATCGAGTGGTACCGCTTCATGAAGCCGTCCAGCCAGGGGCCGGTGTTCAAGTCGCCCGACGAGGTGCGCGCCGAATGCGCCACTGCCGGCATCAGCCCGGACGACACGGTCTACCTGTACTGCTTCAAGGGCGCACGCGCCTCCAACACCTTCCTGGCGCTCAAACAGGCGGGCTTCAAGGACGTGCGCATGTACTTCGGCTCGTGGAACGAGTGGTCGCGCGACGACACGCTGCCCATCGAGTCCGGCCTGCCCTTCAAGGGCGCCGCCCCCTCGCTGGCCATGGCGGCCTGACCTTCTTTTTTCAACCCGCAACTGCACCATAGGAAACACCATGTCCTCTACCGACCTGCTCGAACCCGTCACCACCGTCAAGGCCTACCTGCGCCCGATCGACCGCGACGGCCTGATGGCCTTTGCCGAGAAGGGCCGCAACAACCCCAGCACCCGTGGCACCAACAAGGTCCACACCGTGATGGAAGGCCAGTACCGCTCGCTGAGCTACGTGGGCAACCACGCGCCGGTGGTGGTGGATGAGCCGCTGCACCTGTTCGGCCAGGACACCGCGCCGGCGCCGGGCGAGATCGTGCTCTCGGGCCTGGGAGGCTGCCTGGCCGTGGGCATCACGGCCGTGGCCACCTGGAAGCAGGTCAAGCTGACCAAACTGGAAGTGTTCCTGGAAGGCGACATCGGCAACCCGGCGGCCTGGGGTGCCGGCGGCGCGCTGCAGAAGACGCCGCCGGAGATGGGCTTCCAGGCGATCCGCGTGAAGGTGCTGGTG
>Ga0114986_1000287_pt1 | contig 14255 bp, 13 predicted proteins | sample Shrwel1BS1Day17_FD_96988 | JGI IMG/M metagenome (GOLD analysis project Ga0114986, IMG submission 96988) | Subsurface microbial communities from deep shales in Ohio, USA - Utica-3 well 1 S-1-Day17 | ecosystem: Environmental > Aquatic > Deep subsurface > Shale gas/oil reservoir > Produced... | reverse complement strand
GATCAGCATGGGGGCGGCGCGACAAAAGCAAAACGCCCCGACAGGGCGCTCCCCCGGGGCGAACGGTTGACCGAATTATAGAATCCGGCTCCCCATGCTGATCTCCCACGAGCCTCCCCGCTGCTACGCCCTGGTGCCCTGTGCCGGCGTGGGCGAGCGCTCGGGCGCGGCCGGCCCCAAGCAGTACGAAATGCTCGCCGGGCGCAGCGTGGTGGCGCACACCCTGGCGGCGCTGGCGGCCGTGACGCGGCTGGCGGGCACGCTGGTGGTGCTGGCACCCGACGACACACGCTTCGAAACCGCCGCCCCGGGCTTTGCCGGCTGGGTGGCCCGTGTGGGCGGCGCGAGCCGGGCGGCCTCGGTGGCCAACGGCCTGGCCGTGCTGGTGGAGCAGGGCGCCCAGCCCCACGACTGGGTGCTGGTGCACGATGCGGCGCGCTGCCTGCTGCGCCCCGAATGGGTCGAGGCCCTGATCGACGCCTGCTTCGACGACGAGGTGGGCGGCCTGCTGGCCCTTCCGGTGGCCGACACGCTCAAGGAGGAGGTCGAGGGCCGCAGCGTGGTCACGCTGGACCGGCGCGCCAAGTGGCAGGCACAGACGCCGCAGATGTTCCGCCTGGGTCTGCTGCGCCCTGCGCTGGCGCATGCCGGCGAGGCCGTCACCGACGAGGCCAGTGCCATCGAGGCCCTGGGCCACCGGCCCAGGCTGGTGACGGGTGCGCTGGAGAACTTCAAGATCACCTATCCCCAGGACTTCGTCCTGGCCGAGCGCCTGCTGAGGACACGCTGATGGACATCCGCATCGGAGAAGGCTGGGACACCCATGCGCTGGTGGCCGGCCGCAAGCTCATCCTGGGTGGGGTCGAGATCCCGCACCATCTGGGCCTGCAAGGCCACTCCGATGCCGATGCCTTGCTGCATGCGATCACCGATGCCCTGCTGGGGGCGGCGGCCCTGGGCGACATCGGCCGCCACTTTCCCGACACCGACGAACGCTTCCGCGGCGCCGATTCCTCGGTGCTGCTGGCCGAAGCCATGCGCCGCGTGCGCGAGCGGGGCTACGAGCTTATCAACCTCGACGCCACCATCGTGGCCCAGGCGCCCAAGATGGCGCCGCACATCCCGGCGATGTGCCAGCGCATCGCGGCGACGCTGGGCTGCGGCGTGGAGCAGGTGAACGTGAAGGCCAAGACGGCCGAGAAGCTTGGACCCGTGGGCCGGCAGGAGTCGATCGAGGCGCGCGCGGTGTGCCTGCTGCGTCGCGCCTGACCGGGTCGATGAGCCACGGGGCTCAGCCCAGGAAGGGCCGGCCGGCGAGCGCCTGGGCCATCGTGGCCGCAACGATGACCAGGCCCAGCAGCGCCGCGGCATAGACCCACACCAGACTATGGCGGGGCGCCCAGCGTTGGGCCAGCCAGCCGGTGACGGGCAGCGCCTGCATCCAGTGCGTGGCGAAGAAGTGCGGCACCCGCAGGTCGCCGCCGGTGGTGGACCAGCCCAGCAGCGGCAGGCCGCCAGCATCGTCCCGGACGCCGCCCACCCAGTGCCCCAACCCATCCACAACCCCTGACGCCAGTGGCGCCGTGGTGAGCAGGGTGAGCAGGGCACCCCCCACGAGCCCCAGGGCTGCGCCGTGGCGCAGCGCAGGGCTCAACCCCTGGCGGGGTTGGCGCCACAGGCACACGCCCACCCAGCCCGCACTCAGCACGATCACCACGGCGCCCGTGCCCATGACGCCGTAGTACATGAACGATTCCCAGGCCGTTTCGACGTTGTAGTGGGATGCCCGGCCCCGGTAGGCCTGCAAGGCGATGTAGGCGATCTCCAGCACGCTGGCCACCACCCCTGCCTGGAGGGTGTGCCAAAGCACCCGGCCATGGCGCGCGACCGGCTGGAGGGCGCTCATCAACCAGGCCAGGGTCAGCCAGTGGATGAAAAGCGAGAACTCGAACTTCAGGGGTTTGGACCACACATTCGCGCCGTGGAGTGTCCTTGGATCAACGGACCACGCGATCAGGGTGGGGAGCATCAACAGCAGGAACAGCGCCGCCGTGGCCCATGCCAGCCGCTGAGCGGCAGACGGCTCGACGGAACGTGGCATCGATGCGCCGAGGGGGAGCGGCCCAGTGAGCGTGCTCATGCTTGGCGCTCCAGTTGCCTGAGGAGGTCGGGAAGTTGCTGGCGGGCGGCCAGCTCGCCTCGGCGGCGGCTGTCGAGGAAGTAGGCGCGGCGTGGGCCGGCCCAGTAGTCGAGGTCAGGGTGGATGAGTGCATCGGCCAGGGCAACTTCAGGGTCGATGCGCTGGCGGCGCCGCTGATCGCGCTCGCGCTGGGCGGCCGAGGCCTGGGGCGGTGTGCTCCCGGGGCGGGCCGACACATCGACGGCCAGCACGAACTGCGCACCGGCCGCCCGTGCCGCCGACACAGCCACCGGCAGGGATTCGTCGGCATCTTCATACTCGACGCCGGCGATCCCTACGGGCGAGACGATGCCCGGCATGGCACAGGAGGCGCGCACTGCCACACCGGCGTTGCCGCGTGTGAAGAAGCGGGCCTGCTTGGTGTTGCGTTCGGTCGCCACCACGATCACCCGCCGGGGCAGGTCCTCCAGCGCTCGCCCGCCCAGGCCCTGGTTCACGTAGTCGTGCAGGCGCTGCCCGCGGATCCAGCCGCGGTCGGCAAACGGGTTGGGGTCGAACACCGTGAGCGGCCCACCGTCGAGCGACCGGCGATCGAGTTCCTGCGCGTCGAGGCCGCTGGCCCAGAACACACCCAGCAAGGCGCCCACGCTGCTGCCCACCACGAGGTCGGGATGGATGCCGGCTTCCTCCAGCACCCTCAGCACCCCCAGGTGGGCATAGCCGCGGGGGCCACCGCTGCCCAGTACCAGCGCCAGACGTGGCGCAGGGTCAAGAGGCGTGAGGCCGGGCAACGCAGCGGGTGCATCGTCATTGCGGTAGTTGAAGCTGGCACATCCGCCCAGCGCGAGCATCAGCGGCAGGCCGAACAGGCCTGCCCGCCGTATCGCGTTCGGCGGGGGCGGAAGGGGTGCGTCTGGGGCCATGGAGAACTCCTTGCACGAGAGCGAGTTGACGGTGTCTACCTAATGTAGGAAGATAAGTTGACACTGTCAACCCGTTCTGGAGAGTGTCATCGGGGCGCGTAGGCACAATCCGGTCGGGCGGCTTGTCGAAGCTGCTGGGCTGGTCTCTGTCGGTGGCGCCGCGGCGCCTGCGATCCAGGGAGCGGGGTCTTGTGGGGCCAGACGACAAGGAGATGAGCTCGCATGCCATCGAGCCGGAAAGAAGCCGTTGAACTGAAGGAGGCCTGCGTCCAGGCGGCCCATGAGGTGATCGCCGAGCGCGGTGTCGAGCAGCTCAGCCTGCGTGACGTGGCCCGTCGGCTGGGCGTTTCACACCAGGCTCCCTACAAGCACTACCCGAGTCGCGATCACCTTCTTGCCGAGGTGATCCGTCGCTGCTTCGAGGACTTTGCACGTGACCTGGATGCACGACCCCACCAGCCGGATCCTCGCCAGGACCTGGAGTCGCTCGGCAAGCGCTATCTGGCCTACGCGCAGGCGCATCCGCTGGAGTACCGGCTCATGTTCGGTACCCCCTGGCCGGAGCCCGCAGCCCACCCCGACCTGGTCCGCGATGCGGTGCATGCCTTCGATGTGCTGCGCAGCGTGCTCCAGCGGCTGCACGGCGAGGGATCCGCGCAGGACAGCCGCGCCGATCTGGATGCGATGTACATCTGGTCGAACATGCACGGCCTGGCGTCGATCCTGCAATCGAATGTGATGGAGCACCTCCACCTGCGCCCGAAGGATGCCAGGGACGTCGGCAGGCACGTGATGGACATGATGTCGCGCGCCCTGGACGCCGGCCCCACGACCCGGGCCTGATGAACCGCGCGAAGCGCGCTCAGGGCGCCTTGCGCAGCCGGATGCGCGCCACGAGCCCGGTGTCGGGCGGTGGCGCATTGCTCAGCTCGAAGGTGCCACCCATGCGGATGATGGTCTTCTCGACGATGGCCAGGCCGAGCCCGGCGCCGGTGGCGGCGGTGCGGGCCGCGTCGCCGCGGAAGAAGGGTGTGGTGAGCTGGGGCAGTTTCTCGGGCGAGACACCGGGCCCGTGGTCACGCACGCTGACGATCACCCACGGACCGGTGCGCGCGTACGTCACCTGCACGAAGGCGATGCCGGTGTCGGTGCCACGGCCGTAGCGGCGTGCGTTCTCGAAGAGGTTGCCGATCACGCGACCCAGCTCGGTCTCGTCGGCCATCACCATGGTGTCGATGGCCACGCGCGACTCGATGCGGATCTGGCTGGTGTCGCGGAAGGCGGCAGCGGCCCGGTCGATCACGCCCGACAGGTGCACCGGCACGAGCTTGACCTCGCTGGGGCGGGCGTAATCCATGAACTTGTCGATGATGGCGTCGAGCTGGTCGATGTCGGCGGCCATGTAGCGCCGCGCTTCTTCGTCCTGCACGCTCATCTCGGCCTCGAGGCGAAGCCGCGCCAGCGGCGTGCGCAGGTCGTGGGAGATGCCGGCCAGCATCACGGCCCGGTCTTCCTCCACCTTGGCCAGCTCGCGGGCCATGCGGTTGAAGCCCTTGTTGACCTCGCGGATCTCGCTGGTCATGGTGTCCTCGTCCAGCCGCGACTCATACTCGCCTTCGCGGATGCGGCTGGCGGCGAAGGACAACTGCCGCAGGGGCTGGTTGATGAGTCGGGCCACGGCGGCCGAGCCGATCACCGTGGCCAGCAGGGCAATCCCCACCCAGACGAACCACGTCGAACCCGTCACGGCCTCCAGGCGCCGGGGATCGGCCTGCATCCAGAAGCGGTCGCTTTCGATGGCGAAGTCGATCCACAGGCCCGGGCGGCCGTTGACACTGGCTGCCACCACCGTGGTGGGCCCCAGGCGCGAGCGCAGTTCCTCGGCGATGCGGCGCGAGAAGCGGTCGGTGTCGAAAGGCACGTAGGTGTCACCCGGCTCGCGCGGCTGCACGCGGATGGCTTCCTGCTCGGTGATGGTCTTCAGCAGGGTGACCCGGTTGATGCTGTCGGTGTAGCGCAGGGCCACGCGCGACAGGTTGACCAGGCTGGCGAGCTGCTGTGCCGCCTGCACCGCGCGCGGCTCGAACTCCAGCGCGCGGAAGGTCTGCACCCAGGAGAAGATGCCGAACCCCAGCAAGGCCCCGAGCAGCATGAAGGTGCGCCAGAACAGGCTCAGGGTGACGCGTTTGCGGGCCATCGGTCAGAAAAAAAGAAGCGGGGCGAAAGACGCCCCGCAGTATGCCGTCCCCAGGCGGGCTTCGTCTTCAGGTGGTGCCGTCCGGCACGAAGACGTAGCCCACGCCCCACACGGTCTGGATGTAGCGCGGCTGGGCCGGATCGGGTTCGATCATCTTGCGCAGGCGCGAGATCTGCACGTCCAGGCTGCGGTCGAAGGGCTCGAACTCGCGGCCACGGGCCAGCTGGGCCAGCTTGTCGCGCGACAGCGGCTGGCGCGGGTGGCGCACCAGGGCCTTGAGCATGGAGTATTCGCCCGTGGTCAGCGGAATGGCCTCACCTTCGCGCGTGAGGCGGCGTTGGGCCAGGTCGAACTCGAACGGGCCGAACACCACGGTCTGAGCCTCCTTGGTGGGGGCACCCGGCGCCTCCATGGCCGGGCGGCGGCGCAGCACGGCGTGGATGCGGGCCAGCAGCTCGCGGGGATTGAAGGGCTTGGGCAGGTAGTCGTCAGCGCCCACCTCCAGGCCCACGATGCGATCGACGTCCTCGACCTTGGCCGTGAGCATGATGATGGGCGTCTGGTCGTTCGCGGCGCGCAGGCGGCGGCAGATCGACAGGCCGTCCTCGCCGGGCAGCATGAGATCGAGCACGATCAGGTCGACGGTCTCGCGTGTGAGAACCCGGTTCAAGGCCTTGGCATCCTCGGCCAGCAAGACCTCGAAGCCCTCTTGCGTCAGGTAGCGGCGCAGCAGGTCGCGGATGCGGGCATCGTCATCCACCACCACGATCTGGTCGACGCGCGGGGCAGGGGTCTGGGTGCTTGTTGTCATCTAGGACTCCCGAATTTGTAACAACGCGGGATTGTGCGGCGGCAAATCGGGCCTCAACGGCCGTTTTGACCAAGTGTTACAAATATTGCCACTCCGGCGGGGCGACGGCAAACCCCTGATCGACACGAGGTCAACGCCACGTAAACCCAGGTAAAGCCCAGGCAAAGCCGGGCAGGTGCGTCGTCAGGCGGACCGGAGGCTGCGTTAGCCTCTGGCATGCACAACAACTCCTCAGGAAAGGACACCGCATGAAACGATCCCTCTCCCTGGCCAGCCTGTCGCTGGCCGCTGCGCTCGCCGCCACGCCAGCCCTGGCCCAGCAGGCGGCCAATCCGTCCAATGTGGTGAGCTTCTCGACCAGCGCCAACCTGGAAGTGCCGCAGGACCTGCTCAGCCTGACGCTGAACACCACCCGTGAAGGCAGTGATGCCGCCACCGTGCAGAAGGCCCTGCAGCAGGCGGTGGAAGCGGCCCTGGCGCAGGCCAAGCCCTCGGCGCAGGCCGGGGCGATGGAGGTGCGCACCGGCAACTTCTCGATCTACCCGCGCTATGCAAGCCAGGGCCGGATCTCGGGCTGGCAGGGCACGGCCGAGGTGGTGCTGGAAGGCACGGATGTGCCGCGCATCACCCAGACGGCGGCACGCATCAACACGCTGAGCGTGGCGCGCGTGGCCCAGGGCCTGTCACGCCAGGCGCGTGAAAAGCATGAGTCGGCCGTGCAGGCCCAGGCCGTGGCCCAGTACCGCGCCAAGGCGCAAGACCTGGCCAAGCTTTTCGGCTTCAGCGGCTACGAGTTGCGGGAAGTGAACGTGTCGACCAACGAGCCGGGCATGAGCCCCATGCCCATCATGATGCGCGCCAAGTCGGACATGATGGCCTCCGAGGCGGCGCCCCTCCCGGTGGAAGCAGGCAAGGCGCTCGTCACGGTGACCGTCAGCGGCAGCATCGCGCTGACGAAGTAAAGCGACCAGCGGGCCGCCGTGCCGGGCCGCTCCCAAGCCAGGCCCGCCCCTCACGGAGGGGTGGCCGTCGTACCCGGCGGCCGGGGTGCCGTCATCACTGCGCGACCCAGCCGCCGTCCATGTTCCAGGCCACGCCGCGGACATTGTCGGCGGCGCTGGAGCACAGGAAGACGGCCAGCTCGCCCAGCTGCTCGGGTGTGGTGAATTGCAGCGAAGGCTGCTTCTCGCCCAGCAGTTCGCGCTGTGCCTGTTCCACGCTGATGCCGCCTTGCGCGGCGCGTGCGTCGATCTGCTTCTGCACCAGGGGGGTGAGCACCCAGCCGGGGCAGATCGCATTCACCGTCACGCCCGTGGTGGCCGTTTCCAGGGCGACGGACTTGGTGAAGCCCACGATGCCATGCTTGGAGGCCACATAGGCTGATTTCTGGGCCGAGGCCACCAGGCCGTGCGCCGAGGCCACGTTGATCACACGGCCCCAGTTGCGCTGCTTCATGCCGGGCAGCGCCAGCCGGGTGGTGTGGAAGGCCGAGCTGAGGTTGATGGCGATGATGGCGTCCCACTTCTCGGGCGGAAAGTCTTCCACCGGCGCCACGTGCTGGATGCCGGCGTTGTTGACCAGGATGTCCGCGCCGCCGAAGTCCTTGGCGGCATAGGCCATCAGGTCGGCGATCTGCGCCGGCTGGCTCATGTCGGCGCCGTGGTAGCCCACGCGCACGCCCGTCTTCGCCACCTCGGCCTTCGCCGCCTCGACGTCGCCGAAACCGTTGAGCACCACGTTCGCGCCTTGGCGCGCGAGCGCCAGGGCCACGCCCAAGCCGATCCCGCTGGTCGAACCCGTGACCAGGGCCGTCTTGCCTTTCAACATATGGAGTCCTCTTTGCTAAGGTTCAGGGAGAATCAGCGACAAGCCCATGAATTATCGGAGAGGAAGCCGCCCATGACGCAGCCGCGCCTTGATTTTGTGCAATGCCTGGACGCCTCAGGCTTGCACCGCATGGCCTACTGGGAGTGGGGCGACCCGGCCAATGGCCGCGTGCTGGTGTGTGCGCATGGCCTGTCGCGGCAGGGCCGTGACTTCGACGTGCTCGCCCAGGCCCTGTGCGACCGCTACCGGGTGGTGTGCCCCGATGTGGTGGGGCGGGGTCGGTCCGACTGGCTCGACGAGCCCATGGGCTACCAGATTCCCACCTACGTGGCCGACATGGTGACGCTGCTCGCGCGTCTCAGGGCCGAGACGGTGGACTGGGTGGGCACCTCGATGGGCGGGCTGATCGGCATGGGTCTGGCTTCGCTGAAAGGCTCGCCGCTACGCCGCCTGGTGCTCAACGACGTGGGGCCGACCATCGAGCCCGCAGCGCTGGCGCGCATCGGCACCTATCTGGGGCAGGTGCATCGTTTCGAGACAGTCGATGCCGCGGCCGATTACTTCTGGTCCATCTCGCAGGGCTTCGGTCCGCACACCCGCGAGCAGTGGCTGGCCCTGACCCGTCCCATGCTCAAGGAGGTGGACGACGAGCGGGGTCGCGCCTACCTTCCCCATTACGACCCGCGCATCGCCGTGCCCTTCCACGCGGCCACGCCCGAGATGGCCGCTGCGGCCCAGGCACTGTTGTGGCAGCGCTACGACGCCGTGCGGGCGCGCACGCTCGTGATCCGCGGGGCACAGTCCGACCTGCTCACGGCGCAGACGGCGCAGGCGATGTCCGAGCGGGGGCCCAAGGCCCGTGTGGTCACCTTGCCCGGCGTGGGGCACGCGCCCACGCTGGTCGACCCGGCCCAGGTGGCGGTGATCCAGGAGTTCCTGTCCGCGACATGAAGACCAGTCATCAGGATGCGGCACCGGAGGCCGCACCCATCGTGCAATTGGCCGGGGGGCTGGATCAGCCCGGCCGGTCCGCTTCACTGCGCGGCCCAGGCATGGCCGAGGCCCTGGCGCAGGAGATGGCGCGGCTTGAACGCGCGCGCGCCTTCGCCGAGCCCTTGCTGGCCGGGCAGCGGCTCGACACCGGCGAGGATGCGCTGGATCACGCCGCTGGCGTGGCCTCCATCCTGCGCGCCATCGGTGCCTCGCCCTCCCTCCTTGCGGCGGTCTACCTCGTCTACGTGGGCGAATACCTCAACAAGCCCGAGGACGTGATCGGCAAGGCCTTCGGGGCCTCGTACGCGAGCCTGGTGGCGGCCACGCGCAAGCTGGTGCAGATCCAGCGCAATGCCCGCGATGCGCTGGTGGACGAGGACATGCGCGCCGAGCAGACCGAACGCGTGCGCAAGATGCTGCTGGCCTTCTCGCGCGACCTGCGCGTGGTGCTGGTGCGGCTGGCCTCGCGGCTGCAGACGCTGCGCTACTACGCGCAGTCCAAGCGCGACTGCCCGCTGGTGCTGGCGCGTGAGTCGCTGCATGTGTTCGCGCCGCTGGCCAACCGCCTGGGCATCTGGCAGATCAAGTGGGAACTGGAAGACCTGTCCTTCCGCTTCCTCGAACCCGAGCAGTACAAAGCCATCGCGCGCATGCTCGACGAAAAGCGCATCGAGCGCGAGCAGGTGGTGGAGCAGGCCCGGCAGCGCCTGAGCGCGCAGCTGCGAGAGCAGGGCATCCCGGCACTCGTGCAGGGGCGGCCCAAGCATCTCTACAGCATCTGGAAGAAGATGCGCGGCAAGCAGCTCGACTTCTCGGGCGTGTTCGACCTGCGCGCGCTGCGCGTCATCGTGCCCACCGTGCCCGACTGCTACGCCGCGCTGGGGCTGGTGCATGAACGCTACCGCCCGCTGCCGGAAGAATTCGACGACTACATCGCCAAGCCCAAGCCCAACGGCTACCAGTCCCTGCATACGGTGGTCTACGACGAGCAGGGGCGCAGCCTGGAGATCCAGATCCGCACCCAGGCCATGCACGAGCACGCCGAGCATGGTGTGGCGGCCCACTGGGCCTACAAGGAAGCCGGCACCAAGGGCTACGCGGGCGTGAGCGCCACCGGCGATTTCGAGGCCCAGGTGGCCGAGGCCCGCAAGGCCGTGCTGCGCCAGCTTCTGGCCTGGGAGCGCGACTTCGTCGGCGAGGCCGCTGCAGCGGGCTTCGACGACCGCATCTATGTCTTCACCCCTCAGGCCGCCATCGTGGAGCTTCCGGCAGGGGCCACGCCGGTGGACTTTGCCTACACCTTGCACACCGACCTGGGCCACCGTTGCCGTGGCGCCCGCGTGGACGGCGCGATGGTGACGCTGAACACGGCGCTGCACAGCGGCCAGACGGTGGAGGTGGTGGCGGCCAAGGAGGGTGGGCCGTCGATGGACTGGCTCAACCCGGAACTTGGCTACCTGCGCAGCTCGCGCGCCAAGGCCAAGGTGCGGGCCTGGTTCAACGCCCTGGCCCAGCAGCAGACCATCGCCCGCGGGCGGGAGCTGGTGGAAAAGCTGCTGCAGCGCGAAGGCCGCACCGCAATGAAGCTGGAGGACCTCGCCTCGCAGCTCGGGTTCAAGAACGCCGACGCGCTGTTCGACGTCGTGGGCAAGGATGAGTACTCGCTGCGCAACATCGAGCAGTTGTTGCGCCCGGCCGAGACGGCGTCCCAGCCCGATGACCAGATCGCCCTGCGCAAGCCTCGCAGCGAAGCTCCCACCGGCAAGGGCGGTGTGCTGGTGGTGGGCGTGGAATCGCTGCTCACCACGCTGGCACGTTGCTGCAAGCCCGCGCCGCCCGACGCCATCGGCGGCTACGTCACCAAGGGCAAGGGCGTGGCGGTGCATCGCGCCGATTGCTCCAGCTTCCGCCAGATCGCCGGGCGTCACCCCGAGCGCGTCATCGCCGTCGCCTGGGGCCAGCCCTCGGGCGAGAAGGCGCCGGTCTATCCGGTGGACGTGGCCGTGGAGGCGCTCGACCGGCAAGGGTTGCTGCGCGACATCTCGGAGGTCTTCGCGAAAGAGAAGACCAACGTGATCGGGGTGAACACCCAGACGGTGCGCGGCACGGCGTGGATGACCTTCACGGTCGAGGTGTCCGACTCGGCCCGGCTGGCGCAGGTGCTGGGGGCGGTGGCCCAGGTGCCCGGCGTGCGGGCCGCGCGACGCCGCTAGCCTCGCACCCTGCCGAAATCATGCTATAGTGTTGGACTTCTTAGGCGCGTAGCTCAGCTGGTTAGAGCACCACCTTGACATGGTGGGGGTCGTTGGTTCGAGTCCAATCGCGCCTACCAGAACGCCCAGCCCCGCAGCGACCCTGCGGGGCTTTTTCGTTGGCGCGAGACTCGCACGGTGGTGGCTGCACTGTGGGGAAACCCCCTTGCGGGGTTCGCGCTGCGAACCCATAGAATGACTTCTCGCTGTGCACCGTCGTGCACTGTCCCGGTTGTTGGAGACCCCTCACATGGCACAGGCCAAACGTGGTGCTGCCGCTTCCGGCGGCGCAGGCGCCGCATCCGTGCGCACCCTCAAGAAGTACCCGAACCGCCGCCTCTACGACACCGCCACCAGCAGCTACATCACGTTGGCCGATGTGAAGAAGATGGTGCTGGCCGGCGAGGAATTCGTCGTGCGCGACGCCAAGACCAACGAGGACCTCACGCGCAGCATCCTGCTGCAGATCATCCTGGAGGAAGAGTCCGGCGGCGTGCCGATGTTCTCGACCACCATGCTGGCCGACATCATCCGCTTCTACGGCAACGCCATGCAGGGCCTGATGGGCTCGTACCTGGAAAAGAACATCCAGGCCTTCGTCGAGATGCAGAACCGCTTCGCGGAACAGTCGCGTGGCATGGTCGAGGGCAACAAGGGCTTCTCGCCCGAGATGTGGGCCCAGTTCATGAACGTTCAGACGCCCATGATGCAGGGGCTGATGAGCAACTACCTCGAGCAGTCGAAGAACGTCTTCGTGCAGATGCAGGAGCAGATGCAGAAGCAGGCCGAGACCCTGATGCCGGGCTTCCCGGGCTTCACGCCGCCCAAGCGCTGAAGGTCGTCGGCGCCGGTATCCGGCGCGGCCGGGGCGGATCGGCGAAAATCCGCCCATGATGCAAGAATCCTCTGTGGCGGACACCGCCACCGCCCCCAAGATCGGTTTCGTCAGCCTGGGCTGCCCCAAGGCGCTGACCGACTCCGAACTCATCCTCACGCAGCTCCGCGCCGAGGGCTACGAGACCTCCAAGACCTTCCAGGGTGCCGACCTTGTGATCGTGAACACCTGCGGCTTCATCGACGATGCCGTGAAGGAAAGCCTGGACACCATCGGCGAGGCCCTGGCCGACAACGGCAAGGTCATCGTCACCGGATGCCTGGGGGCGCGGGCCGGGGAGGGCGGTGGCAACCTGGTGAAGGAAGTCCACCCCAAGGTGCTGGCCGTCACCGGCCCGCACGCCACCCAGGAGGTGATGGATGCCGTGCACCTGCACGTGCCCAAGCCTCACGACCCCTTCGTCGACCTGGTGCCGCCCACGGGCATCAAGCTCACGCCCAAGCACTACGCCTACCTGAAGATCAGCGAGGGCTGCAACCACCGTTGTTCCTTCTGCATCATCCCCAGCATGCGCGGCGACCTGGTGTCGCGGCCCATCGGTGACGTGCTGGGCGAGGCACGCCGGCTCTTCGAGGCGGGTGTGAAGGAACTGCTCGTGATCAGCCAGGACACCAGTGCGTATGGCGTGGACGTGAAGTACCGCACCGGCTTCTGGGACGGCAAACCCGTGCGCACGCGCATGCTGGAACTCGTGCAGGCCCTGGGCGCGATGGCGGCCGAGCATGGCGCCTGGGTGCGGCTGCACTACGTGTATCCCTATCCGCACGTGGACGAGATCGTGCCGCTGATGGCCGAAGGCCTGATCCTGCCGTATCTCGACGTGCCCTTCCAGCACGCCCACCCCGATGTGCTCAAGCGCATGAAGCGCCCGGCCAGCGGTGAGCGCAACCTGGAGCGCATCCAGCGTTGGCGCGAGATCTGCCCCGAGATCGTGATCCGCTCGACCTTCATCGCAGGCTTTCCCGGCGAGACCGAGGCCGAGTTCGAGACCTTGCTCGACTTCATGCGCGAGGCACAGATCGACCGCGCCGGCTGCTTTGCCTATTCCCCGGTGGAGGGCGCAACCGCCAACGACCTGCCCGGGGCCGTGCCCGATGCCGTGCGCGAAGAGCGCCGTGCGCGCTTCATGGCCGTGGCCGAGGCCGTGTCCACCGCCAAGCTGCAGCAGCGCGTGGGCGCCACGATGCAGGTACTGGTCGATGCGGCGCCCGCCATGGGCCGCAAGGGTGGCACCGGACGCAGTTATGCCGATGCCCCCGAGATCGACGGCACCGTGCGCCTGCTGCCGCCCGAGAAGGCCTCGCGCACGCTCAAGGTGGGCGAGTTCACCCGGGCCCGCATCGTCGGCACCCAGGGCCACGACCTGATCGGCCAGCCGATCTGAACCGTGGCTTGGGGTATGGTCGCGGGCATGAAGATCCTGCTGCTGAGCCATCCCCTGCCTGCCGACCCCTACCTGGACGCCCTGCGCCGCGCCCGCCCGCACGACGAGATCGTCGTGTGGTCGCGCGATCAACCCGTGGCCGACTGGGCCGATGCTGAGGTGGTGTTCGGCTGGCGCTTGCCGGCCGGTGTGGCCCAGGCGCTGCCGCGCCTGCGCTGGGTCTGTTCGGTGGCGGCCGGCGTGGAAAAACTGCTGGTGCCCGAGCTGCCGGCTGCCGTGCCGGTGTCGCGCATCGTCGACCCCGACCAGGCGCTGGGCATCGCCCAGTACGTGACGGCCATGGCGCTGCGCTTTGCCCGCGAGCTGCCGCGCTACGACGAGCAGCAGCGCGAGCGCGTCTGGAAGCGTCACCCGATGGCCGCGGCACGCCATCGCGTGTGCGTGCTGGGGCAGGGCGCCACGGGGCAGGAGATCTCGCGCATGCTGGCCGCCTGCGGCTTCGAGGTGCAGGGCTGGCGGCGCAGCCAGGGCCGTCCGCTGCACGAGGCCCTGCGCGAGGCGCAGATCGTCGTCTGCGCGCTGCCGCTCACGCCCGAGACCACCGGCCTGATCGACCGGGAGGCCCTGGCGGCGATGCCGCGCGGGAGCGCACTCATCAACATCGCCCGGGGAGCGCACGTGGTCGAGGAGGACCTCGTCGCGGCGCTGCGCAGCGGGCACCTGGCCTTCGCCGCGCTGGATGTGCAGGTGAACGAACCGCTGCCCCCCGACTCCCCACTGTGGGAGGCGCCCAACCTCGTGATCACCCCGCACATCGCGGCGCAGTCCTCGGT
>Ga0114986_1000286_pt1 | contig 14276 bp, 13 predicted proteins | sample Shrwel1BS1Day17_FD_96988 | JGI IMG/M metagenome (GOLD analysis project Ga0114986, IMG submission 96988) | Subsurface microbial communities from deep shales in Ohio, USA - Utica-3 well 1 S-1-Day17 | ecosystem: Environmental > Aquatic > Deep subsurface > Shale gas/oil reservoir > Produced... | reverse complement strand
TGGCCGACACCTGGGGTCTGCCCCGCGAAGTGCTGCCAGTGCCACCAGAGGAGGTCTATGCACACCGGGGGCGCAACGCCCGCGAACTGCGGCGCTGTGTGCTGCACTACCTCTACGACTGGGCCCGAGAGCATCGGGAGGTGGGACGGATGCATTGAGGGCTGGCGTCCCAGCGCCCCACTTTTCTGCGATTGACAGCCTCCCCCGCGCGGCCGATAGTGCCTCCACACACACCGCCGGGGAGGCTGGGATGCGACTCGCCACGTACAACGTCGAGAACCTGTTCGACCGCCCCAAGGCGATGAACCTGGGCTCCTGGTCCGAGGGCAAGCCCACGCTGGAGAAGTTCGCCCAGCTCAACGCCCTGCTGGGCGAGATCACCTACACCCCCCCGCGCAAGCGCAAGATGGTCGAGCTGATGATCGAGCTTGGCCTGGAGCGCTCCGACACCGGGCCGTTTGTGCTGCTGCGGCGCAACCGCGGCAAGCTGCTCAAGCGCCCCCGAGATCCGCAGGCCGGCGCGCTGGAGATCATCGCCAACGGACGGGCGGACTGGGCGGGTTCGCTGGAGTTGATCGACGAGCCGGTTGATGAAGAGGCCATGCGCAACACGGCCCGGGTCATCAATGACGTGAACGCCGACGTGCTGGCCGTGATCGAGGCGGAGAACCGCCCGGTGCTGGTGGATTTCAGTGAAGAGCTCCTCCAGGCCATGGGCGGCACGCCCTACCGGCATGTGATGCTGATCGACGGCAACGACGCCCGCGGCATCGATGTGGGGCTGATGACCCGGATCGGCTGGCCCATCGGGGTGATGCGCAGCCATGTGGACGATCGCCTGCCCAACGGGACACGCATCTTCTCGCGGGACTGCCCGGAGTTTGAGGTGCTGCTGCCCGACGGGCGCTCCCTGTGGGTGCTGGTGAACCACTTCAAGAGCAAGGGCTACGGCGGCAAGGCCGCCTCGGATGCCCGGCGCAAGGCCCAGGCCACCCAGACCAGAGCCATCTACGAGCGGCTGGTGCAGTCCGGGGAGGAGCTGGTGGCGGTGGTGGGGGACCTCAATGACACGCCGGACAGCGATCCCTTGAGCCCCTTGCTGGCGGGGACGGACCTGCGGGATGTCTCAGTGCACCCGAGTTTTGAGGACGAAGGTTTCCCCGGCACCTATGGGGCGAGCAAGGCGGGCAACAAGATCGATTACCTCCTGTTGTCACCGGCGCTGTTCGATCGGGTGCAGGCGGGTGGGGCTTTCCGCAAAGGGATGTGGCCGGGGGTGAGGCCAGCGAAGTGGCCGGTCTATGCGGAGCTCACGAAGGCCGAGCATGCGGCGTCGGATCATGCGGCGCTGTGGGTGGATTTGGAGTTGTAAGGTGCGTGCAGCCGGGCGCAAAACCGCTTGGAGCTAAGTCAAGGGGAATGGCCGTTCCGATAGCTCGTGTTGGAGGCCTTCATGAAGCGCGGCTCGCATGATCCTTCTGCCGTGATGGCAATGTTGTTTGCGGTGCACCTCGCCGGAAACTTGGTTGCCACCTTGTCGTTATGTCAGGCACCTGGTAATGGAAGCGACGAAGCTGACAGCACCATCTGTCTTGGCCCTTTGGAGCGGTCCGGGCCGGCCACTGATCGTGGTTTACCCTGCAATGTACAGGACTTCCACGTTTTCTGGCATGGCTAATGCATGCATGGCTTCCTACTACTACGTACCGCTTACTTAACTGACACTTAGGAGACCCTATGGCAAACCTTTTGTGGCTTCAAGGCGGCGCATGCTCGGGCAACACGATGTCGTTCCTAAATGCCGAAGAGCCGAGTGCTTGTGACCTGGTGACCGACTTCGGCGTCAACGTTCTGTGGCACCCGTCGCTGGGTGTCGAGTTGGGCGACAATCTGAAGGCCCTGCTGCTTGACCTCACCAGCGGGCGCAAGCCGCTGGACATCTTCGTTTTCGAAGGCACGGTCGTGAACGCACCCAACGGCACCGGTGAGTGGAACCGCTTTTGCGGCCGACCGATGAAGGACTGGGTCAAGGAGTTGTCGGCCGTGGCCAGCTACACGGTGGCTGTAGGAGACTGTGCGACCTGGGGTGGCATTCCCGCCACGGCCCCCAACCCTTCGGACTCCGTCGGCCTGCAGTTTCTCAAGCGAGCCAACGGCGGAGCCCTCGGGCCCGCCTACAAGTCCAAGGCCGGCCTGCCGGTCATCAACATCCCGGGCTGCCCGGCGCACCCAGACTGGATTACACAGATCGTCGTTGCCGTGGCCACTGGGCGCGGCGCGGACATCACGCTCGACGAGTTCCAGCGCCCGAAGACCTTCTTCCAGTCGTTCACGCAGACCGGCTGCACACGCAACATGCACTTCGCGTACAAGGTCAGCGCCACCGAGTTCGGACAGCGCAAGGGCTGCCTGTTCTATGACCTGGGCTGCCGCGGCCCGATGACGCATTCGCCCTGCAACCGCGTGCTGTGGAACCGGCAGTCGAGTAAGACGCGCGCCGGCATGCCTTGCCTGGGTTGTACCGAGCCCGAATTCCCGTTCTTCGATCTCGCGCCGGGCACCGTATTCAAGACGCAGACCGTGATGGGCGTGCCCAAGGACATGCCCGCCGGGGTCGACAAGAAGGGCTACCTCGCGCTCACCGCCGCGGCCAAGAACGCCGCGCCCAAGTGGGCCGAAGATGACATCTTCGTCGTCTGAACCAACTTCACTTCGGAAGCATTGATATGTCACAAGTTCAAACCCTCGACATCTCGCCGGTCGGCCGCGTCGAAGGCGACCTCGACGTCCGCGTCGAGATCAAGGACGGCGTCGTCACCAGCGCCTGGACGCAGGCCGAACTGTTCCGCGGCTTCGAGCTGATCCTCAAGGACAAGGATCCCCAGGCTGGCCTCGTCGTCACCCCTCGTGCCTGCGGCATCTGCGGCGCCTCGCACCTGACCTGTGCTGCTTGGGCGCTGGACACTGCGTGGCAGACCGAGGTGCCGCGCAACGCCATCCTGGCGCGCAACCTCGGTCAGATCGTCGAGAGCCTGCAGAGTCAGCCGCGCTATTTCTACGGCCTGTACGCGATCGACCTGACGAACAAGAAGTACCGTAAGAGCCAGTTCTACGACGAGGCGGTGAAGCGCTTCTCGCCGTTTACCGGCACCTCGTACGAGCGCGGAGTGACGATCTCCGGCAAGCCGGTGGAGATCTACGCGCTACTCGGCGGGCAATGGCCGCATTCGAGCTACATGGTGCCCGGCGGCGTGATGTGCGCGCCGACGCTGACCGACATCACGCGCGCCTGGTCGCTGCTCGAGTACTACAAAAAGAACTGGCTCGAGAGCCACTGGCTTGGCTGCTCGCTCGAGCGCTACGAGCAGATCAAGAGCTACGACGACTTCATGGCCTGGCTCGCCGAGTCTCCCGCGCACGCCGACTCGGACCTCGGCTTCTACTGGCGCATGGGCCAGGACATCGGCCTGGACACCTACGGCGGCGGCGCCGGCAAGTACGTCAGCTGGGGGTACCTGCCGCACGAGGACAAGTACCAGAAGCCGACCATCGACGGGCGCAATGCGGCTGTCATCATGAAGGGCGGCGTGTACGACTCGATCACCGACACCCACGTGGTGATGGACCAGAAATTCCTGCGCGAGAATTTGAGCCATGCTTGGTATGACGAAGGGACGGCCGACGTGCACCCCTTCGACCGCACGACCAAGCCGGTGCAGAAGAACGCGATCGATCCGAACGGAAAGTACTCGTGGGCCACCGCGGTCTCGCATGTCGACGCGGGTCGCCTCGAAGCCGGGCCGCTGGCGCGGCAGCTGATCGCCGGCGGCAAGCACGGTGAGGGCTGGCAACACTACGATCCCTTCATTCTCGACATGTTCAAGAAGATGGGGGGTGCCAGCGTGCACCTGCGCCAGATCGGCCGCATGCACGAAACGATCAAGCTGTACCGGCAGGCCGAGCGCTGCCTGCGCGAGTTCAAGCTCAACGATCCGTGGTACATCAAGCCGCGCGAACGTGATGGCCGCGGCTGGGGCGCCACCGAGGCGATCCGTGGCGCGCTGTGCCACTGGATCGAGGTCAAGGACGGCAAGATCAGGAACTACCAGATCATCGCGCCAACGACCTGGAACGTCGGCCCGCGCGACGGCAAGGGGCAGCTCGGCCCGATCGAGCAGGCGCTCGTCGGCACACCGATCGCCGACCCGAGCGATCCGGTCGAGGTGGGACACGTGGCACGTTCGTTCGACTCGTGCCTGGTGTGCACGGTGCACGCGCACGATGCGAAGACAGGCAAGGAACTGGCACGATTTCGGACTGCCTGATGTAGCATCTCCGTGGAGGTTGTTCGAGTTCGCGGCCCTCAAGGCTGCATGTTTTCTGGTGCTCAGCCCGTTTGCCGAATTCTCGGATCGATCAGACTATGCCGATAGACCCCGACGGCAGCCTTCGCACCCGTATGGCCAAACTGATGGCCGACGGACTGAAGACTCAGACGGAACCACTTCCCTACACGAGCATTGAGTTCGCTGCCCTCCTGGACAAGTGCCGGGATCTAGATGCGAATGATGTCGTTGGGAAGATGGTTCTGACGGGATGGATTGACCATCCTTACGGCGAAGAAGGGATGCGCTGCCAGGAATGCATGTACTACTTGGTGCATCGCAAGTGGTGTGACCTTCCCGAGCTAGACCTTCCGGCCGAGCCGGACTGGTGGTGTCGACTTTGGCGAATCTAACTCGATGCTTTGTGAGCACAATCTATGCTTACGAGGATTCCAATGAGCGAGTCCGATCTTGCGGCTCAGCGGAAGGCCATCCGGGAAGCGTTGCTGGGTGGCCTCCAGACGCAATGGCGTGAGCGTGCCTACGACGATGTTGACGTGCGCCGCATCGTGGCCGAATTGCAATCAGTCGCTGTCGATTGCCTTGAAGACAAACTTCGCATTGCCGGCTTCACGCTCAGTCCCCATGTCAGCGAAATAGAGCCGGAGATCGAACAGGCTTGCCGCACCTGCATGTACTATGAGTCGCATCGCAAGTACTGCAACTTACCGGAGTTGAAGCTTGGTGTCGAACCGGAGTGGTCCTGCATTCTCTGGCGCGTCTGACGGCCCCCAGGTGAACCCTTGTGTGCGACTGGCCGTGATCGGCTGCGGCAACCCGGCGCGCTGTGACGATGGGGTAGGGATCGCGGTGGTGCAAGCGCTGCGCTGCTTCTGTCCGCCCGACGATGTCGAATTGGTCGATGCCGGAACCGGCGGCATCGAGGTGCTGTTCCGAGTTCGGGGCGCGCAACGCGTGGTCATCGTCGATGCGTGCCGAAGCGGCAGCGAACCGGGCGCGGTCTTCCGACTGCCGGCACGCGAGGCCATGACGCCGGTCGAGCACGGCTACAGCCTGCATGGGTTGCGGTGGGACCATGCGCTGTTCGCCGGCAGCAGAATGTATGGCGAGGCGTTCGCCGATCACACCGAAGTCGTCTTGGTCGAAGTGCAGGAGCTCGGATTCGGCCTCGATCTGAGCCCCCGCGTGCGCGCCGCTGCCGCCCAGGTGGTCGAGATGCTTATGCCGCTAATGGGCCAGAGATGAGTAGCCGCCCCTTGGTCGAGTTGCGGGGTGGACGCCTTTACCTGCCAGCCTCGACCCACGAGCAGGTCTTGGAGAGCTACCCAGCGGTGGCGCTGTTGGCCCGCGACCACGCTTGGTGGCTGATCCCGCTAGCTGCAGGCGCCGGCGGCCTGCAGCTGAAGCAGCGCACGGCAAGGGGGGATCGGGTCGTCGAGTCGCAGGAGTTTTTCCGAGCTCAAGGACTCGAAGACACGCATGAGCCGCAGATGCTTGAACTCGAGTTCGAGCCATCACGCGGAGCTTTTAAGCTTGTGACGGCCAGCCCTCACAAGGGCTCTGATCGCGGTCGCTCTGCATAGTTTGCGCTCCAGGCGACTTCGGCCACCGCAACCGGCCCCACTGCTCAGCCCAATTGAGCTCATTCTGGGGCGCCTGAGCGCCTGAGGTTGTAGCGCTTGATCTTATTAGCTAAGCCGACACGCGACAGCCCGAGTTCGTGGGCGGCTCGCGTGTGGTTCCAGCCCCAGCGGTCGAGCGTGTCGCGCACCAAGCGTTCTTCCAGGGCTTCCACCTGCTCCTTGAGCGTGCCGCTGCCCGGGCTGATGACCATGGTTGGACCTCTGACGGCCGGCGTGAGCTTGGCGATCTCCGGCGGCAGATGCCGCGCGGTGATAATCTCCCCGTCGCTGGCCAATGCGACCAGCCGCCGCACTTCGATCTCGAGCTCACGCACGTTGCCTGGGAACCCGTAGGCGCACAGCCGCGCCATGGCGTCGGGTGTCACGCCGGCGATCTGTCGCGACGCAAGGCGCGCGTAGCGTTCGATCATGTGCGAGACCAGCGGCGGGATGTCCTCGGGCCGTTCACGCAGCGCTGGAATGCGCAGCTCGAAGCCGCGCAGGCGGTAGTACAGGTCCTGCCGGAACTTGCCTTGCGCGACCAGTTCGCGCAGCGGCCGGTTGCACGCAGCGATGATGCGCACGTCGGAGCGCCGCGTCTGGTCGGAGCCCAGCGCCCGCACCTCACCCTCCTGCAGGAAGCGCAGCAGGGCCACCTGCATCCCGGGTGAGATGTCGGAGATCTCGTCGAGGAAGACCGTGCCGCCGTCGGAGGCCTGCAGCAGGCCGAGCCGGTCGGTCGTCGCGCCGGTGAACGCGCCCTTGCGGTGCCCGAACAGTTCGCTCTGCAGCAGGTCGTCGCTGATCGCGCCGCAATTGACCGGCATGAACAGCAACTGGTGGCGCTGGCTGAAGAGGTGGATCGCGCGTGCCATCAACTCCTTGCCGGTCCCCGTTTCGCCCTCGATCAGCACGGGCAGATCGGTACCGGCTGCCTTGCGGGCAAGGTTGCACAGCTCGGCCATCGCGTGGCTGACGAAGACCATGCGATCGAAGGAGTAGACCTCCTGCAGGGCGTCGCGCATGCGGTCGTTCTGCCGCGTGACCACGCTGTCGGCGAACTTCAGTTCGCGCGACAGGTAGCGGTGGATGCGCGCCAGTTCGCGCGACTCGAGCGCACGCCTCAGCAGCAGGCGCAACGACTCCTCCTGCCACGGCGCGATGATCACTTGGTACACCGCGGCGTCGTTGACCGCCTGTTGCACCACCTCGGAGTCGGTGCTGTCGAGCACGAGCACGCGCAGCGTGTCCGGCGATCGGACCCGCAGGTCGCGCAGCAGCTCGACGCCGGTGCCGTCGATCAAGGTCTGCTCCGCGACCACCACATCGGCCCGCTGGCTTTCGTCGTCCATCGAGGCCAACGCCTCGCGCAGGCGGGCGAAAGCGCGCACGCGATACTCCGAGCCGAAGCGACGGGCGAGCGGCTTGTCCTCGAGCAGGCGTGGGCCGACGAGCGTCACGCGCCAGGCGATCGCTGCCAGCGACGGCCCCGGCGCGGTGGCCGCCAGCGCCGGCACGCTCGGCCGCACGGCGGCGGTGTTCACGCCGCGCTCCAGACCAGGTGCAGGCCGATCACGACCGAAGCGCCGGCTACCATGACGTTCAGCGCCCGGTGCACCGTAGTCAGCCGATGTGCCGTGGCCCGCAGGGTAACAGCCAGCGCGCCGGTCAACAGGGCCATGCCCAGCAGCGAACCGGCGCCGAAGAGAGCAATGTACAGCAGCTGCAGTCCTGGTGAGGGCAGCGCCGCGCCGGCCAGCAAGGCCAGCGCCGCCGAGCCTGCCAGACCATGCACCATACCGACCACCAGCCCACCCATCGGCATGCGGTGGCCGTGACGGTGGAGATCTTGCGCGTGTGCAGGCCGAGCCGGGCTGCCCGCGTGGGAGTGTCCATGAAAGTGCGGCACCCGTCCGGGGTGGACGTGACCGTGGAAATGGATGCGCTGCGCGCGCAGACGCCACGCGAGCCTTGCGCCGAGCACGATCAGGACCAGGCCGACCAACTGCTCGAAGCGCCGTGCGGTCTCGTCGGTGATGACCCATCCTAGCCCAGCCACCGCGCCGGCCACGGCCAGCAGCGTGAGCGTGTGGCCCAGCCCCCAGGCGCTGCCCAGCCGCAGCGCGCGGGGCAGCGAGCGATCGCGGGTGGCCAGCGTGGCGACGGCCGCCAGATGGTCGGCGTCGGTGGCGTGCTGGATGCCCAGCAGCAGACCCAGGCCGAGAGCGAGGAACAGGTCCATGCGTGGCCGGCCATTCAAGCGGCCGCCGTGCGCGGCACGGTTGCGATCGTGCGCAAGGCGCGCAGCCAGCCGTACCACTGGTCAAGTCCGTCGCCGCGGGTCGACGAGACGCGCAGGCAGCGGATCTGCGGGTTGACCGCGCGCGCATGGCGTTCGGCCCGGTCCACATCGAAGGCGACGTGCGGGGCCAGGTCCATCTTGGTCGTGATCATCAGGTCGGCCCGGCGGAACATGTGCGGGTACTTCAGCGGCTTGTCGTCGCCTTCGGTCACCGACAGCACAACGACGCGCGCGCGCTCGCCGAGGTCGAACAGCGAGGGGCAGACCAGGTTGCCGACGTTCTCGACGAAGAGCAGGCTGCCCGTGGCCGGCGCGAGGCGCTGCAGCGCGCGCTCGAGCATGTCGGCCTCGAGGTGGCAGCCGGCGCCGGTGTTGATCTGGATCGCCGGCGCCCCGGTCTCGCGGATGCGGTCGGCGTCGGCGCTGGTCTCCTGGTCGCCTTCAACGACGCACATCGGGAACTCGCCTGCCAAGTCGCGCAGGGTGCGCACCAGCAGCGTCGTCTTGCCCGAGCCGGGGCTGGACATCAGGTTCAGCGCCACGACGCCGCGGCCGGCGAACCAGCCGCGGTTGCGCTCAGCGATGCGTTGGTTCTTGTCGAGCAGCGCCGCCTCCAGTGCGACCAGTTCGGCCGGTGCGTCGTTGCGGTAGGCGGCGTGCGAGTGGCGGTGCGCATCGGCTTGCGCGTGATCGTGATCGTGGGCATGCCCATGTGCGTGCGCGCCGGCGTCGGCGGTGTGGCGGTGCCGCACCCGGCTGCCGTCCGTCAGGACATGCTCGTGTTCGTGTTCGCCGGCATCGCCTTCGACGCGCACATCGGCCCCGCTGCTGCAACCGCAGGTCACGCACATGGTTCCACCTCCATCGCCTTGACGTTGAGTTCCTCGGCGCTGCGCCGACGCCATTGCATCGCCCCGCACTGCGCGCAGGCCGTGGCCGGCTCGGCCGGGCCGGCGGCTGCCGCCGCTGCGTAGGTGCCGCAGGCGCCGCACTGCCAGCCATCCTCAACGGCCACGATCTCGAGCTCGGCCGCCTCCAGTGCCGTGCCCTGGCGCACGACGTCGAAGCAGAAGCGCACGGCCTCGGGCAGCAGCGCGCTGCGCGTGCCGATCTCGAGCCACACCCGGCGCACGCGGCGGCCCTGCGCGGCGTCGCCGACGATGGCCACCAGATTGCGCGTGATGCCCAGTTCGTGCATGGTGGCCTCGTTCGCGTTCGGCCGTGCTCAGCAGATACGCGGCAACTGGTCGCCGTGCAGCAGGTCGACGACCCGCTCGCCGCCGAAGGCCGAGCGCAGTGTGACGAGGCCGGGGTGGCCTCCCGCAAGGACTTCACCGACGACGGCCGCATGCCGGCCGAGCGGGTGCGCGCGCATCGCCGCCAGCACGGCGTCGCAGTCCTCGGGCGCCACCACCGCGGCGAGCTTGCCTTCGTTGGCCAAGTACAGCGGATCGAGCCCCAGCATCTCGCAAGCACCGCGCACCGCGTCGCCGACCGGCAAGGCTGCTTCGTCCAGCCGCAGCTGCAGGCGGCTCTCGGCGGCGAACTCGTTGGCCACCGTCGCCAAACCGCCGCGTGTGCAGTCACGCAGCCAGCGCAGGCGAGGCGCGGCGGCGAACATCACCTCGATCAGGCCATTGAGCGGCGCGCAGTCGCTGCAAACCGGGATCTCCAGCGCCATGTCGTTGCGCGCCGCGAGCACCGCCACGCCATGGTCACCCAGGTCGCCGTTGACGATCACACGGTCGCCCGCGCGCAACTCGCGCGCGCCGGTACTGCGCCCCGCCGGAATGGTGCCGATGCCGGCTGTGTTGATGAACAGACCGTCGGCCGCGCCGCGCTCGACCACCTTGGTGTCGCCGGTGACGATCGCCACGCCGGCCTCGCGCGCGCAGCGCGCCATGCTGGCCAGCACCGAACGCAGGGTGTCGAAGGGCAGGCCTTCCTCGAGGATCAGCGCGCAGCTCAGCCAGCGCGGCACGGCGCCGCCAACCGCGAGGTCGTTGACCGTGCCGCACACGGCGAGCGTGCCGATGTCACCGCCGGCGAAGGCGAGCGGCGAAACCACGTAGCTGTCGGTCGTGAACGCCAGCGACGCACCCGCGGGGATTTCGCCATAGGGAAAGCGCGCCTGGTCTTCGAGTGGGGCGAGCCAGCCGTTGTCGAAGGCCGGCGCGATGAGCCCGGTGACCAGCTCGCGCATCGCGCGACCACCGGCACCATGCGCCAGCGAGACGCGCTTACCGCTCCAGGCATCCTTCGTGGTCATGCCGCCTCCACGATGGGGATGACCGGCTCGCGCCGGGCGAACTGGTAGTAGGCGGCGCAGGCCCCTTCGCTGCTCACCATCAGCGCGCCCAGCGGCGTCTGGGGCGTGCAGGCCGTTCCGAAGACCTTGCACTGCGGCGGCTTGATGGCGCCCTTGAGCACCTCGCCGCACTGGCAGCTCTTGGGGTCGGCGATGCGGGCGCCGGGCACGGCGAAGCGTCGCTCAGCGTCGAACGTGGCGTAGGTCTCACGCACGCGCACACCCGAGTGATCGATCGAGCCCAGCCCGCGCCACTCGAAGAACTCGCGCAACTCGAAGACTCGCGTGATCGCGTCAAGCGCCGCCGCGTTGCCGCCGGGGTCGACCAGGCGCGCGTACTGGTTCTCGACCGCAGCATGGCCGCTTTCGAGCTGGCGCAACACCATCAGCAGGCTCTGCAGTATGTCGGTCGGCTCGAAGCCCGAGATCACCAGCGGCCGGCCGTACTCGGCGGCGATGAACTCGAACGGCGCCGTGCCCGAGACCATCGCGACATGGCCCGGACCGAGGAAGCCGTCGATCGTCATGCCGGGCGAGTCGAGGATCGCCTTGATCGTCGGCACGATCGTGATGTGGTTGCAGAACAGCGAGAAGTTCGCGATGCCCCGGCGTTCCGCCTCGAGCACGGTCATGGCCGTCGACGGCATCGTGGTCTCGAAGCCGAGTGCGAAGAAGACCACCTCGCGCTGCGGGTTCGCGGCCGCGATCTCGAGCGCATCGAGTGGCGAATACACCATGCGCACATCGGCACCGTCGGCGCGCGCCTGCAGCAGCGAGCCCTTGGAGCCGGGCACGCGCATCGCGTCGCCGAAGGTCGTGAAGACGACGCCCGGCTGGCGCGCGATGGCGATGCAGTCGTCCACGCGGCCCATCGGCAGCACGCACACCGGGCAGCCGGGCCCGTGCACGAACTCGAGCGCCGGCGGGATCAGGTCCTTCAGCGCGTAGCGGAAGATCGAGTGCGTGTGGCCGCCGCAGACTTCCATGATCTGCAGCGGCTTGTCGGGCGTGGCGCCCAGGCGCGCGGTGGCGCCGGCGATCTCGCGCAGCAGCGCGCGTGCGGCCAGCGGGTCGCGGAACTCGTCGACGTACTTCACTTGCTTCTCCTCTTGGGTGCCGCGGCGCGCGCCGGCCGGTCGTCGGCCAGCAGGCTGTGCACCAGGTCCCACAGCACGTGGTAAATGGCCACATGCGTCTCCTGGATGCGGTGGATGCTGTCGCTGTCCACCCGCAGGCACAACTCGACGCAGGGCGAGCGTGCCGTCGCGCCGCCGTCGCCGCCGACCAGCGCGAGGGTGCGTGCGCCCAGTTCGTGCGCCGCCTCCAGCCCGCGCAGCACGTTGGCCGCGTTGCCGCTGGTGGAGACACCGAGCGCCACGTCGCCGGGCCTCAGCAGCCCCGGCATCTGGCGCGCGAACACCTCGGCGAAGCCGACGTCGTTGCCGACCGCGGTCAGCATCGCCATGTCCTGGGCGAGGTTGTGCGCCGGCAGCGCCGGGCGGCCTGCGGTCACCGGGTGCTGGAACTCGACCGCGACATGCGCCGCGTCGCAGCTCGATCCGCCGTTGCCCATTGTGTACAGGCGTCCACCGGCGCGGAAACTGTCGGCCAGCAGGTGCGCCGCACGAAGCACGTCGCCACCGCGGCTCTCGAAAAAGCGAGACTTGACGGCCACGCTGTCGCGCCACTTGGCGACCATCGCGTCGCGCAGGGCGGCTTCAAGGCGCAGCGCCTCGCGCGCATCGTCGCCCGGCGCGCTGCGCGCCGCAAGGTGCGGGTACAGGCCGCCGAGCGCCGCATGGGCGGTCTTCGCTGCGGTGGCTTTGTCGTCGTTCACTTCGGTCATGCCGTGGTGCGAGTCTTGAAGGCTTCGAGCTCGGCCTGCGCGTCGCCGAGCTCCTTGAGCAGTTGCAGTGTCAGCAGCGCCTCGCGCTCGTCGACGCGGTTCATCGCGAAGCCCACGTGCACCAGCACCCAGGCGCCGATGCACTCCTCGAGCGGTTCGCCCTCGCGCACGATGCAGGCGATGTTGATTTCGCGCTTGACGCCGAGCACGTCGACCCGCGCGAGCTTGGCCTCGGGGCGGGTGATGGCTTCGATGCGGCCGGGGATGCCTAGGCACATGTGATGTCTCCGGTGTTCTGTCGTTGTCGCTGAAACTCAGGGTGATGCCGGCGGCGCAGGCGCGGCGCGGGCCAGTGCCACCAGCGCCTGCCCCCAGGCCAGCCCGCCGTCGTTGACCGGCACCTCGCGCGGCAGCAGCACGCGCAGGCCGGCGGCTTGCAGCCCGCGCAGCACGAGCTCGGTGAGCAGCTTGTTCTGGAACACGCCGCCGCCCAGGGCGACGGTGGACAAGTTGTGCCATTCGGCCTGCTGCTGCGCCATGCGCACCACCACCGCGGCCAGGCCGCGATGGAAGCGCGCCGCGATGCGCGCTGGCGGCGTGTGCAGGATCAGGTCGCCAAGCAGCGCCTGCCACATCGCCAGCGGCTCGACGTACGGCAGGCCCTTGCCCTTGTCCAGGCGCGGGATCGCGAACGGGTAGTCGAGTTCATCGCTTTCGTCGAGGTCGGCCGCCGTGACCAGGCCTTCGAGCCGGATCGCGGCCTCGCCCTCGTAGGCGCTGCGCTCGCGGCACAGACCGACGGCGGCGGCCACCGCGTCGAACAGCCGCCCGACGCTGCTGGCGCGTGGCGCCAGGCTCGGGTTGGCGAGCATCGCATCGAGCATGCCGCGCGGCTTGGCGGCCAGGAAACGGAAGAGTTCGAGCTCGCCGAAGTTGCTCGCGAAGCGCGCCCAACCCATCTCGGCCATCAGCTGCGCGTAGGTGTTGCGCCAAGGCTCGCGCGCCGCCAGGTCACCGCCCGGCAAGGCCACCGGCTTGAAGGTGGCCACGCGCTCGGCGCTCCGGTAGTCGGCGAGCAGGAACTCGCCGCCCCACAGCGTACCGTCCTCACCCATGCCGATGCCATCGAGCGCGATGCCGAGGACCCTGCCGCCGTCCAGCGGCCAGCGATACTCGCCGAGGCAGGCGGCGATGTGCGCGTGGTGGTGGCCGACGCCGACGCAGCGCCCGCCCCAGCGCGCTTGCGCGAGCTGCGTCGCGGCGTAACCCGGGTGCAGGTCGCAGGCGACGATGTCGGGTGCGAAGTCGTAGAAGCCCAGATAGTCGGCGAGCGCGCGCTGTTGGTCGGCCAGGCAAGCCGCGTCGTGCAGGTCGCCGATGTGCTGCGACAGCACGCCTTGCCCGTCGCGCACCAGGGCGAAGGTGTTCTTCAGGTCGCCGCCGAGCGCCAGCACCCGCGTGCGCGTGTCGAAACCCTCGGGGAGCGGCAGCGGCGCGGGGGCGTAGCCGCGCGCACGCCGCATGACGCGGAACTCGCCGCCGATGACGCGGCCGACCGAGTCGTCGACGCGCCGCTGCACGGCGCGGTCGTGGTCGAGCACCCAGGCGATCTGCGTGCCCAGGCGCTCGACCGCATCCATGAGCCGGATCGCCTGCGGCTCCTCGCTCAGGTTGCCGCTGGTCAGCACGATCGGTGCCTGGCGGCGGCGCATCAGCAGCAGGTGCAGCGCGGTGTTCGGCAGCATCACGCCCAGCGTCGGCAGGCCCGGCGCCACGCCTTCGGCCAGCGGCGCCTCGGCGCGGCGCGGCAACAGCACGATCGGTGCCGCGGGGCTGGCGAGCGCCGCCTCGC
>Ga0114986_1000284_pt1 | contig 14297 bp, 13 predicted proteins | sample Shrwel1BS1Day17_FD_96988 | JGI IMG/M metagenome (GOLD analysis project Ga0114986, IMG submission 96988) | Subsurface microbial communities from deep shales in Ohio, USA - Utica-3 well 1 S-1-Day17 | ecosystem: Environmental > Aquatic > Deep subsurface > Shale gas/oil reservoir > Produced... | reverse complement strand
AGGTGGTACCGATACCGAAGGCACGTGCCGCCTCGACGTTGCTGGTCAAAGCGCAGAAATGACGCGCGACGTCATGCCCACCCTTGGCCTTGAACCAGGCTTTGGCCGAGCGCGCATTGGTCATGGTCTCCAGCGTGGTGAAGGACTTGGATGAGATCAGGAACAGCGTGCTTTCCGGTTGCACCTCTCGCAACACCTCACTCAGCTCGTGGCCGTCCACACTGGACACGAAATGGAAGCGCTTGCGACGCGTGACGAACTCGTCCAGCGCCAACACGGCCATCTGCGGCCCCAGGTCCGAGCCACCAATGCCGATATTGACGATGTCGGTGATGCGCTCGTCATGCCGCACCATGTCGGCATAGGTCAACATGACGTTGAGCGAGGCGTGTACCTGCTTCAACTCCTTGACTACACTTTTTATAGCATCCGACGCATCTTCTTCGTCTCTCAGGGAAGGATGCCGCAAGAGAAAATGCATCACCCTGCGTTGCTCAGTTCGATTGATCATTTCACCGCGCCACATGGCCTCGCGATGCTCCTGCACGCCGCACTGGCGCGCCAGCTCGATCAACTGAGCCATGGCCTGAGCATTCAGCAGATTCTTCGAAAGATCAGCAAAGACGTAAGGCGCCTGCTGGCTGAAGCGTTCGAAGCGCTGGGGATCGGTAGCGAACGCCTGGCGCAAATCAAAGTCGCGCCCTTGATCGTCGAACAAGGCTCGCAGGTTACCCCATGCAAGAGTATGGTCACAACGCAATCGGCTCATCTCAGGCGGCCTGAATCAGTTGTTCGAGCTTGAAGGTATCCACCGCAAAAGCGCGGATGCCCTCGGCCAATTTTTCAGTTGCCATTGCATCCTCATTCAGCGCGTACCGAAAACTGGCCTCGTCATAGTTGATCGGCGGCAAATCCATGGCCTTGGCGCCCTGTGCATCCAGCGCGCGCACCAACGGTGCCTCGTTGCTGGCCAGCTGAGCCAGCAGTTCCGGGGCAATGGTCAGCAGGTCGCAACCCGCCAGCGCCGTGACCTGGCCTGTATTGCGAAAGCTCGCACCCATGATCTCCGTGGTGATACCGAAATGCTTGTAGTGGTTGTAGATCGCCCGCACCGATTTCACGCCAGGATCCTCGGCCCCTGTGTTGGCTGCCTCATCCCAAGCGACGCCGGCGGCCTTTTTGTACCAGTCATAGATACGCCCGACAAATGGTGAAATCAGTTGCACCCGGGCCTGGCCACAGGCTACCGCTTGGCAGAACGAGAACAGCAAGGTCAGGTTGGTACGGATGCCGCGGCGCTCCAACTGGGCCGCGGCCTGTATGCCCTCCCAGGTGGCAGCAATCTTGATCAACACGCGCTCGACCGGGATGCCCAGCGCCTGATAGAGCTCAATGACACGCTCAGCGCGTGCCACGGTGGCCTGGGTATCAAAGCTCAACCTCGCATCCACCTCCGTCGAAACCCGCCCCGGAACGATGGCAAGGATTTCTGCGCCAAAACGCACCAACAGGCGGTCCATGAGCTCATCGAGCGCACGATGGCGAAACTGCGTCACCGTGTCCTTGAGCAGGGGCTGGTACTCGCTTTTCTGCACCGCCTTGAGGATGAGGGAGGGATTCGTCGTTGCGTCCTGCGGCTTGAACGCCGCGATCTGCTTGAAGTCACCAGTGTCAGCCACCACGGTGGTGTACTGCTTGAGCGCGTCGAGCTGATTCATGGCCTAGGATTATGAGTGAAATAAAATTACGATCACGCGTTTTGATGCCGTAACCTTGAAACAGCGCCTCCCACAGGCGCACAGGAGTTTGCATGCTGGATCGTATCCGGGCCTCACTGCCCTCCCTGGCACCAGCCGAGCAACGCGTCGGCAAGCTCGTGCTGACCGACCCTCGTGCTTTTGCCCAGTTGCCAGTCAGCGAGCTGGCAGAGCGCGCCCATGTCAGCAAGCCCACCGTGGTGCGCTTCTGCCGCAGCATGGGTTACGACGGGCTGTCGGATTTCAAACTCAAACTGGCTGGCACAGTCAGTGAGGGGGTCCCCTTCATCCACCGCAGCGTGGACGTTGACGACAAGACCAGTGACGTGGTGGTGAAAGTGATCGACAACACCGTGGCGGCCTTCCTCAAGTACCGCAACGACGCCTCCACCGCCGCCATCGACAAGGCCGCCGCGGCCCTTGCGGCCACATACAAGACGGGCAAGCGCATCGAATTCATTGGCGCTGGCAATTCCGGCATCGTAGCCTTGGATGCCCAGCACAAGTTCTTCCGCCTCGGCGTCAACACCGTGGCCTACAGCGATGGCCACATGCAGGTCATGAGCGCCTCGCTCATGGGGCCTGGCGACTGCCTGGTGGTCATCTCCAATTCCGGCCGTACTCGCGACCTGATGGATGCCTGCGACATCGCGCGCAAGAACGGCGCCACCACCATCGTCATCACCACCAGCGGCTCACCCTTGGCTATGGCCGGCCACATATTCCTCGCCGCCGACCACCCCGAGGGCTACGACCGCTACAGCCCCATGGTGTCACGCCTGCTGCACCTGATGATCGTAGACATCCTGGCCACCTGCGTAGCGCTACGCATCGGCGGTGGACGGTTGCAGCCGATGCTCAAGGAGATGAAGAACAACCTGCGCAACAAGCGCTACGCGTAAGTTGCCCACACCTAGGTTGATGCAGGCGTCAGGTTCAGGGTATTGGCTTTCCGAGTGAGGTGCATATGCTTTACTCGAACCCGTGTGACATATGCATTGGCCAGCACTGTGCCCGCAGGGCGCCTGATCCATTCGGATAGCAACCTGTCCTGTAGGGAATACTATCAATTATCCCCTTCAAGCATCTGTAACACCTGCGCAGATGACTCCGTTGCCTCACGCGGGCCCAGATCGGCCCGCCGGATTTAGACCTAGACCTGCCATGATGATTTGTGGCCTCCCCAGGTCCCGCGGCTCAACGCGCAGGAGCTACCGCAACAGACCGAGGAAATACACCGACGCGACCATCGCCCCGCATGTCAGCCCACCTCTTAGGCTATGTCACGGCGCGTGGAAACCTCCCACTGCATATTGCGCCGAAGGTTCAAACGGAACTTTGTCCATGGCCCGACGATTCACATACGCCGGCCCCGCTACTGGCACAACCAACGTCAGCACTAAGAATAACCCGCACCCCAACGACTGCAGAGTTGAATGCAAAAAACCCCACCGGTTTGACCCGGCAGGGTTTTGAACATCCATTCCAATGCTGGCATGAGCCAGCGGGAGAATTAGAAGGTGTGACGAATACCGACAGAGGAGACGGTACGCTTCACGTCGCCAGTTCCGTTCACGGCGGCACCAGTCAGGCTGTTGGCAGCAGTGATGTTCAGCACGCCGTCCAGCTTGTTGGTGATACCCGTCTTCGCGAACGCGGTGGTGCGCTTGCTCAGAGCGTACTCAGCACCCAGAGCCCAGTCGGTACCGTTGGCATCGCCGGCTGCGTTACCAGCTTGGTCGGTGGTGGTCTTGTTCGAGCCGATCTGCGCGATGAAGTTCCAAGCACCGTTCGGGATCACAGCACCCAGGTTGGCTTCGGTGTAACGGCTGTCACCAGCCAGGTTGGAAGCCGAATTCTTGTTGGAGATGTAGTTACCCACCAGCTTGAAAGCGCCGAAGTCATAGGAAGCGCCCAGAATCTGCATTTCGCTCTTGGTGTTGGTACCAACAGCGCCACGGTTACCAGCGATCAGTTCACGGGTACCTGCGCCGAGAGCCACCATCAGGGGGCCATTGGTGTAGGTGCCGGTCAGGCTGGAATAACGTGCAGTGCCGTCTTGCGACAGAGCCGGGGTGCTTGCAATGCTAGCGTCGGTATTGGCGTAGGCCAGCTTGGCCACAAAACCACCAAAGCTGGGGGTCGTGTAAACAACTTGACGGTCAACCGTCGAGCCCACGCCAGCAGCTTGGCTCACGGTGGTCAGATAGCTCTGACCGAAAACGTCGGTAGCAGCAGCCAGCGAGAAGGTGGGCAGGTAGTCACGGCCCAGGCCGATGGTACCAAAGCCGCCACTCAGGGTGACCAAGGAGGTACGGTTGAAAGCACCGTTGCTGGCCGTGTTGCCGGTCGCGCCGTTGGCAGCGAAACCAGAGTCAGCGCCGGAGTTACCGGTGTTACCGCTAGCCACGAACAAGTCAGATTCCAGCTTGAAGCCGGCCTTCAGACCGCCGCCCAGATCTTCGGTACCCATGATACCCCAGTAGCTGGAGGCGCTGTTGTGGGAGGTCACGCCGTTCTTCTTGGCATCGGTGGAGACGCCACCGGAGTTTTGCGAATCAACTTGGTTCGCAACGCCCACGTCCAGACGGCCATACAGGGTCACGGAAGACTGAGCAAAGGCGCTGGTGGCAGCCACGGCGGCCAGAGCGATCAGGGTCTTTTTCATATTGAAAGTTCTCCAAAGGTTAAACAAGGGTCCCGAAGGGAGTTTCGGTTCCCCGGGCCAACCTCCTCTTTAAGGAAGTTGTCGCTATTGCACCAGAGCCCGGAACCTTTGGCAAAGAAAAAGCGCCGCAAACCGGGTTATAGAGTCGGATTCGTTGCACCTCTGCAACAAAGTGCAACCCCGGGCTGTCTGAACACCTGGAAGTTCACAAATCTCCATAATTATCTATACATCAATCAAAACCCTCCCGTGAAGAAGCAGAAAATCAACATCACGCTGGATCCGGACGTCATCGCCTGGTTCAAGGCCCAAGCGGGCAGGCGTGGTTACCAGACACTGATCAATGCCGCCCTGCGCGAGGCCATGAACCGCACCACGCTTGAAGCGACTTTGCGCCAGGTCATTCGCGAGGAATTGCACCTGCGCGATACTGGGCCGAATGCGACCGCACCCATATCCGCGAACAAGGAATGACGATGATTGACGCTCTGCTGACCACTGCCGACACCGCGTTGCGCACACTGTTTGCGCCGCCTCGTGCGGCCCTTCCGACACCCCAACCGGCTACGCCGGCCGGTGCACTGACTGACGAGGAAAAGCGCCTGTCGGCAGCACTGATGCGTGTCAACCACGTGGGTGAGGTCTGCGCCCAGGCGCTTTACACCGCGCAGGCCTTTGCCACGCGCAACCCGGACTTGCGTGCACATTTCACCCGTGCTTGCATCGAGGAGACCGACCACCTCGCTTGGACCAAACAGCGGTTGGATGAGTTGGGCTCACGCCCTTCGCTGCTCAATCCGCTGTGGTACGCCGGGGCCTTCGGCATCGGCCTGCTGGCGGGGCGACTGGGTGATCCGGTGAGCTTGGGCTTCGTGGTGGAAACCGAGCGCCAGGTGGAGGCCCACCTCATGGGTCACATGGACCGGCTGCCGGCGGGCGACACAGCCTCGCGCGCCATCGTCAAGCAGATGGCCGAGGACGAGGTACGTCATGCGGTTGACGCCCAGAAGGCCGGCGCCATGGAATTGCCGCCGCCGGTGAAGGGCCTGATGAAAGCCGCCGCCAAGGTCATGACGACGGTGGCCCATCACGTCTGACCCGAAGCTATCGTTTCAGCAGCGTTTCGCGCTCGCCAGGCAAGAGCACACGGCCGATCTGGCTCTTGATCAGACCTCGACCAGCTCGAAGCCGGTGGTGATCTCGGCTGTCTTGCCCAGCATGATGCTGGCCGAGCAATATTTGTCGTGACTCATGGCAATGGCACGCTCCACGGCTGCCGCCGGAATGCCCTTGCCGGTGACGGTGAAGTGCATGTGGATCTTGGTGAACACCTTGGGATCGGTCTCGGCACGCTCGCTCGTCAGCTTGACGGAGCAGCCGCGCACGTCATGCCGGCCGCGCTTGAGGATCAGCACCACGTCGTAGGCCGTGCAGCCGCCGGTGCCGGCCAGCACCATCTCCATCGGTCGTGGCGCCAGATTCTGGCCGCCGTTCTCCGGCTTGGCAGCATCCGGCGCGCCGTCCATCATCACGGCGTGGCCGCTGCCGGTCTCGGCGACGAAGCCCATGCCCGAGCGCGCGCCCGTGGCGCCGGTCCAGCTCACTGTGCATTCCATAGGTGTTCTCTTGTCAAAATGGCGGATTGGTCAGGCACAAATTATGACTACACTGCCATCAGCCATGAAAACAAGACCCCTGCAACCCGCCGACTACCTGAAGAAAATCCTTACCGCCCGCGTCTATGACGTGGCCATCGAGTCGGCCTTCGAACCTGCCAGATCCCTGAGCCGCCGCCTGCACAACAAGGTGCTGCTCAAACGCGAGGACCAGCAGCCAGTGTTCAGCTTCAAGCTGCGTGGCGCCTACAACAAGATGGCGCACCTGACGCCAGAACAGCTCAGGAAGGGCGTGATCTGCGCCTCCGCCGGCAACCATGCGCAAGGCGTGGCACTCGGTGCCCACAAGCTGGGCACGCGCGCCGTGATCGTGATGCCCACCACCACGCCGCAGCTGAAGATCGACGCCGTCAAAGCGCTCGGCGGCGAGGTGGTGCTGTTCGGCGACAGTTATTCCGACGCCTACGGCCATTCGCTGACCCTGCAGAAGAAACAAGGATTGACCTTCGTGCACCCCTTCGACGACCCGGACGTGATTGCCGGCCAGGGCACTATCGCCATGGAGATGCTGCGCCAGCATCAGGGGCCGCTGGATGCGGTGTTTGTCGCCATCGGTGGCGGCGGCCTGATCTCGGGCGTGGCGGCCTACATCAAGGCCGTGCGTCCGGAGGTGAAGGTGATCGGCGTGCAGATGAACGACTCCAACGCCATGATCCAGTCGGTGCAGGCGGGGAAGCGCGTGCAACTCGATGACGTGGGCCTTTTCTCCGACGGCACCGCCGTGAAGCTGGTGGGCCAGGAAACCTTCCGCCTGACGCGCAAGCTGGTGGACGACTACATCGAGGTCGACACCGATGCGGTGTGCGCCGCCATCAAGGATGTCTTCGTGGACACCCGCTCTATCGTAGAGCCAGCCGGCGCGCTGGCGGTGGCCGCCATCAAGCAGTACGTGGCGCAACACAAGACCCGTGGCCAGACCTACGCCGCCATCCTGTGCGGCGCCAACATGAACTTCGACCGCCTGCGCTTCGTAGCTGAGCGCGCCGAGGTGGGCGAGGAACGCGAAGCGCTGTTTGCCGTGACCATCCCCGAAGAGCGCGGCAGCTTCCGTCGCTTCTGCGAGCTCATCGGCAGCCTGCCGGGCGGGCCGCGCAACGTGACCGAGTTCAACTACCGCATCAGCGATGACCAGCGAGCCCATGTGTTTGTCGGCATGACCACCTCAACCAAGGGCGAGAGTGGCAAGATCGCCGCCAACTTCAAACGCCACGGTTTCGCCACGCTCGACCTCACGCACGACGACCTCGCGCAGGAACACATCCGCCACATGGTGGGCGGTCACTCAGCCCTGGCCCGCGACGAACGCCTGCTGCGCTTCATCTTCCCGGAGCGTCCGGGTGCGCTGATGAAGTTCCTCAACCTCATGCGCCCGAGCTGGAACATCAGCCTGTTCCACTACCGCAACCAGGGCGCCGACTACGGCCGGATTCTGGTCGGCATCCAGGTGCCGAAGGCCGACGACAAGGCCTTCGCCAAGTTCCTCGCCACCTTGGGCTATGCCTACGTGGAGGAGACCCACAACCCGGCCTATCGCATGTTCCTGCAGGCGTGAAGATGAAGCACCCCCAGGCTGCGCGCACTGCGTGTCACTACGCCCCCCTCAAGGGGGCAACGCCAGTAGCCCGGCCTAGCCGGTTCTACGGCGTTCCCAGGTTGGACCGTTCCTTGCGCTCGCGGATCGTGAGCGGCGCAGTGGAGTAATTGATTTCAATGGAGACTCGCATGACTTATGAACTGATCCAAGTACGCACCGAAGCCGGCAAGGTCGGCATCATCACCCTCAATCGTCCCAAGCAACTCAATGCGCTGAACGATCAGCTCATGGACGAACTGGGCGCAGCGCTCAAGGCCTTCGATGCCGATCCGGCCATCGGCTGCATGATCATCACGGGCAGCGAGAAATCCTTCGCCGCCGGCGCCGACATCGGTGCCATGGCGAACTACAGCTTTGCCGACGTCTACAAGGGCGACTACATCACGCGCAACTGGGAACAGTTGCGCAGCATCCGCAAGCCGGTGATCGCGGCCGTGAGCGGCTTCGCATTGGGCGGTGGCTGCGAACTGGCCATGATGTGCGACTTCATCATTGCGGCCGACAACGCCAGATTCGGCCAACCCGAAATCAAGCTCGGCGTCATCCCAGGCGCCGGCGGCACCCAGCGCCTGCCGCGCGCCATCGGCAAGGCCAAGGCCATGGATCTGGTGCTGACGGGCCGCATGATGGACGCCACGGAAGCCGAGCGCGCCGGTCTGGTCAGCCGCGTCGTGGCGCTCGACAAGCTGATGGACGAAACCCTGGCCGCGGCGCTGATGATCTGCGACTACTCACAGATCGCCGTGATGGCCGCCAAGGAAACAGTGAACCGCGCCTTTGAAGGCACGTTGAACGACGGCATGATGTTCGAGCGCCGCCTGTTCCACGCCCTGTTTGCCACCGCCGACCAGAAAGAGGGCATGGAGGCGTTCGTGGCCAAACGCAAGCCGGAATTCAAGCACCAGTAAAAAAAAAGCCCGTAGTCGTCGAGACTACGGGCTTGATCTGGTGGAGGTAGGTGGATTTGAACCGCCGACCTCAGGGTTATGAATCCTGCGCTCTCACCGACTGAGCTATACCTCCAGAAACCAGTCTGCTTCTCCAAACTGGGCAGGCCAGAACTGGAAAACCAGGGTGGCTCGGCACCACCAAAGAGGCGTCATTATAGCCGAGCTTTGGCTGACTTGCCATGCTGAACGGCTGGCCCGGCTAAAATCCCTGACGGTCCACAGCCGCGACGCGGTCCACTTGGACCCCGTCGTGCCAGCACGCTGGGCTTTTTCAATGAATTTCACAGCCTCTGGATGTACACCATGAACCGCTGTCTGTCTCTCCCGCGCCGACGCCTGACCTTGGGTGGGCTGATCGGCTTAGTGCTGCTTCCCGCCGTTGCCCAGGATGCCCTGCAGCGCACCCCGCCCATCCCCCTGGCCGCCGAACGCGGCGTGCTCGTGGTCACGCAGCCGCCGGACGTGCTGCTCGACGGCCAGCCGGCACGGCTGTCGCCCGGCGCGCGCATTCGTGGCCGCAACAACCTGCTGCTGCTCTCGGCCCCGTTGATCGGGCAGGCGCTGACGGTGCGCTATGTGCGGGACGCGCAGGGGCTGGTGCACGACGTCTGGGTGCTGACCGAGGCAGAGGCCCTCCAACGCCCCTGACCCGGCGCACTGCGCCGGACTCCTAGTATTTCCGGGCCTCAGCCCTCACTTTCATTGTGTAACGCGCTATTGATTCGATAGCAATCGAGATTCCCCTATGAGCAAGAAAGTTTTCATCAAGACCTTTGGCTGCCAGATGAACGAGTACGACTCGGACAAGATGGCCGACGTGCTGGGCGCGGCCCAGGGCTACGAACCGACCGACGACCCTGAGCAGGCCGACCTCATCCTCTTCAATACCTGCTCGGTGCGCGAGAAGGCGCAGGAAAAGGTGTTCTCCGACCTCGGCCGCGTGCAGCACCTGAAGAAGAAGGGCGTGAAGATCGGCGTCGGCGGCTGCGTGGCCAGCCAGGAAGGCGCCGAGATCATCCGCCGCGCGCCTTATGTGGACGTCGTGTTCGGCCCGCAGACGCTGCACCGCTTGCCCGAACTGCTGGCGGCGCGCGACGCGCAGAAGCGGCCACAGGTGGACATCAGCTTCCCCGAGATCGAGAAGTTTGACCACCTGCCACCCGCCAAGGTGGAAGGCGCCTCGGCCTTCGTCAGCATCATGGAAGGCTGCTCCAAGTACTGCAGCTACTGCGTGGTGCCTTACACGCGCGGCGAGGAAGTGAGCCGCCCCTTCGAGGACGTGCTGGTCGAGGTGGCCGGCCTGGCCGACCAAGGCGTGAAGGAAGTCACGCTACTGGGCCAGAACGTCAATGCCTACCGCGCAAACATGGGCGGCACCAGCGAGGTGGCCGATTTCGCCACCCTGATCGAGTACGTGGCTGACATCCCTGGCATCGAGCGCATCCGCTACACCACCAGCCACCCGAACGAGTTCACGCCCTCGCTGATTGCGGTCTACGACAAGGTGCCCAAGCTGGTCAGCCACCTGCACCTGCCGGTGCAACACGGCTCGGACCGCATCCTGATGGCCATGAAGCGCGGCTACACCGCCATGGAGTACAAGAGCACGGTGCGCAAGCTGCGCGCGATCCGACCTGACATCTCGATGAGCAGCGACTTCATCGTCGGCTTCCCCGGCGAAACGGAAGACGACTTCGCCAAGATGATGAAGCTGATCGACGACATCGGCTTCGACAACTCCTTCAGCTTCATCTTCAGCCCGCGGCCGGGCACGCCAGCGGCCAACCTGCCGGACGACACACCACATGAAGTCAAGCTGAGGCGCCTGCAGACACTACAGGCGGTGATCGAGACCAGCATCCGCGACATCAGCGCCCGCCGCGTCGGCACGGTGCAGCGCATCCTGGTGGAGGGCCCGTCCAAGCGCGATGTCGACGAGCTGATGGGTCGCACCGAGTGCAACCGGGTGGTGAACTTCAAGGCGCCGAAGCGGCTGATCGGTCAGATGGTCGACGTGACCATCACCGAAGCGCTGCACTACAGCTTGCGTGGCGAAGTGGTGACCGCGCAGACCTGAGCGCGGCGCGGGTTGGGCGGTTTCAGAAAGGCATGCCGGGCATGCCCTTGAGGCCTTTCATGCCACCCAGGCGCTTCATCATCTTCATCATGCCGCCGCCCTTCATCTTCTTCATCATCTCCTGCATCTGCTCGAACTCCTTGAGCAGGCGGTTCACGTCCTGAACCTGCACGCCAGCGCCGACCGCAATGCGGCGCTTGCGCGTGGCCTTGATGATCTCGGGCTTCTTGCGCTCCAGCGGCGTCATGCTGTTGATGATGCCTTCCTTGCGACGTACATCCTTCTCGACCCGCTCCATGTCCATCTGGCCAGCCTTGGCTGCCATCTGGGTCGGCAGCTTGTCCATCAGGCTGGACAGGCCACCCATCTGCTTCATCTGCTGAATCTGGGCCAGGAAGTCGTTGAGGTCGAAGCCCTCGCCGCTCTTGACCTTGGCCGCCAGCTTCTGCGCCGCCGCCATGTCCACGCCGGCCGCCACCTGTTCGACCAGCGCCACGATGTCGCCCATGCCCAGCACGCGTCCGGCGTGGCGCTCGGCATCGAACACCTCCAGCCCGTCGATCTTCTCGCTGGTGCCAGCAAACTTGATCGGCACGCCGGTGACGGCGCGCACCGACAGGGCCGCGCCGCCGCGCGAATCACCGTCGGTCTTGGTCAGGATGATGCCGGTCAGCGGCAGCGCGTCCTTGAAGGCCTTGGCAGTGTTGACCGCGTCCTGACCCTGCATGGCATCCACCACAAACAGGGTTTCCACCGGGTTGATGGCGGCATGCAGGTCGCGAATCTCGCGCATCAGCGCTTCATCAATGGCCAGCCGGCCGGCGGTGTCGACCAGCAGCACGTCGAAAAAGTGCTTTTTCGCATAGTCCAACGCGGCGCGGGCGATGTCCACCGGCTTTTGTTCCGGTGTGCTCGGGAACCATTCGGCACCGGCCTGGGCGGTAACGGTCTTGAGCTGCTCGATGGCCGCCGGGCGATAGACGTCACCGGAGACAGTGAGCACCTTCTTCTTGCGCTTGTCAATCAGGTGCTTGGCAAGCTTGGCCGTGGTGGTGGTCTTGCCGGCGCCCTGCAGGCCGGCCATCAGGATCACGGCCGGCGGCTGCACCGCGAGGTCGAGATCGGCCACGCCCTCGCCCATGGTGGCGGCCAACTCCCGGTTGACGATGCCCACCAGCGCCTGCCCGGGCGTGAGCGAGCCCATCACCTCCTGGCCGAGCGCCTTCTCCTTCACGCGGGCGATGAAATCCCGCACCACCGGCAGCGCGACGTCGGCCTCCAGCAGCGCCATGCGCACCTCGCGCAGCATGTCGGCCACGTTGGATTCGGTGATGCGCGCCTGGCCGCGGATTTCCTTGACGAGGCGGCTGAGTTTGTCGGTGAGGGCGGAGGCCATAGGGGTATTCCGGCGAACGGAACCAAGGTTGGGTGTCAACGGTGAATTGACACGGTGCAAAACGCTAAACTGTACCCATGATTCTAGCGAGTGCCTCCTGGCTCCCCGTGACCCTGACCGTGGCGGCCGCAGCGGCTTACGTCGTGCCCGCGGCGGCGGTGCGCCGCGCGACGCCGCAGTCCCTGCGCCGCGTCATGGCGCTGGCCTGGCTGCTGCACGGCCTGCTGCTGGCCGGCAGCCTGCTGGGCGACACCCCGCGCTTCGGTTTTGCGCCCGCGCTGTCCGTCACCGCCTGGCTGGTGGCCGCGGTCTATGCGGTGGAAAGCCGACTCTACCCGCAGTTGCAGACACGCTGGGCCTTCTCGGCGCTGGGCGCCGTCACGGTGGTGCTGGCGCTGCTGTTTCCCGGCCAGCCGCTGCACCCGGCGGCCTCGCCCTGGCTGCCACTGCACTGGGCCCTGGGGATCGCCTCCTACGGCCTGTTCGCCGCCGCCGCCGCCCATGCCTGGCTGATGAACCGCACCGAGGAACGCATCCGTCTGGCGGCCGACCCGCACAGCGGGCTGCCGCTGCTGACGATCGAGCGGCTCACCTTCCGCTTTGTCGGCGCCGGCTTCGTGCTGTTGTCAGCCACGCTGCTGGTGGGCGTGCTGTTCGGCGAGTCGCTCTACGGCGCCGCGGGTGCCCGTTGGAAATGGGACCACAAGACCGTCTTCTCGGTGCTGTCCTGGTTGACTTTCGCCATCCTGCTGATCGGCCGGGCGCGCTTCGGCTGGCGTGGCCGCCGGGCTGCGCGCATCCTGTACATCGGCTCGGGACTGCTGCTGCTGGCCTACGTGGGCTCGCGGTTCGTGATCGAGGTCGTGCTCGAGCGCAGCGCATGAAATTCCTGCTGTTGCTCGTCGTCGCGCTGGCGGTGGTGTGGGCCTGGCGTTCCAACCGCCCCATCCGGGATCAGAGCAAGGCCACCCGTCAGCCCCCCGCCCCGCCGCAGCCTCAGGACATGGCGCGTTGCGCCTACTGTGGAGTCCACGTTCCCAAGGCCGACGCCGTGGCGGGACGCGACGGCCTGTACTGCGGCACTGAACACCAGCAACGCGCGGAGACCTGAATGCAGGCAAGCGACGAGGTGCACTCCTGGTTCGGCCCCTCGCTGTTGGAGACCAGCCCGGAGCCACCCGCACCCACCACCACGCAAGCGGAACGTCTGTGGCGCGGCTTCATGACGGCGCGCGTCACACTCGGGCTGGTGCTGCTGCTGCTGCATGGTGTGCTGTACACGCTGGGCCAGGTTAGCACGGCGTGGCTGTTGGCGGTCTGCACCGGCTACTTCGCCAGTGCCCTGGTGGCGCGCCTCATCGCCCGCCCGCGCCGCCTCGGGCGCACCTTCGATCTGCAGTGGGTGGCCGTCATCGGTATCGACGTCCTGGTGTTCGCCGCGCTGCAGTTCCTGCACGGCAGCAGCATCAACTACACGCCCCTGTTTGCCTTGCCCATCCTGCTGGCCTCGGTGCTCGGCTCCCTGTTGCTGGCGCTGGGCACGGCCGCGGGCGTGACACTGATCCTGCTGCTGCATGCCCTGCGGCTGTCGCTGCAGGCCCACGGTGATGTCACGCCACACTTCATCCAGTCAGCCCTCACGGGCGCAGGCAGCTTTGTCATCGCCCTGCTCTCCCACCAGCTGGCCAGCCGTCTGGCCAGCGAGGAGCAACGCGCCCGCCGCAGCCGCTCGGCAGCGCGCATTCAACAGCAGGTCAACGACCTGGTGATCGACTCGCTGAGTGACGGCGTGCTGGTGGTCGATGCGCGTGGCACTGTGCATGCCGCCAACCCGGCGGCACGCCAGTTGCTGCAGTCGGACAACCAGCCCCTGCACAAGCCGCCCTTCTCGCTCGGCAGCGAGCCCGCGTGGCTGCCGCTGGCCGACCTGGCGCAGCAGAGTTTTGCCTTTCGCGGCATCCAGCAGGCCGACATCAACATCCAGCATGCAGGGCAGGGGCCGCGGCACATGCGCGTGCGCACCCGGTTGACCGCCCCCCGTGGGGCGGGCGGCAAGAGCCTGTGCGTGGTGTTCCTGCAGGATCAGCGCGAGATGGAAGCCCGCATGCGCACCGAGAAGCTCGCCAGCATGGGTCGCATGTCGGCGGCCATGGCGCATGAGATCCGCAACCCGCTGGCT
>Ga0114986_1000283_pt1 | contig 14303 bp, 7 predicted proteins | sample Shrwel1BS1Day17_FD_96988 | JGI IMG/M metagenome (GOLD analysis project Ga0114986, IMG submission 96988) | Subsurface microbial communities from deep shales in Ohio, USA - Utica-3 well 1 S-1-Day17 | ecosystem: Environmental > Aquatic > Deep subsurface > Shale gas/oil reservoir > Produced... | reverse complement strand
GTGCCCGGTCGGGCCGGTGGGCGAGGTACATCGGCAGCCTGTCCCCGCCCTGCGGATGCCCGGCCAGCTGCAGCGCTTTGAGCGCGCCCGCATCCAGATCGGCCTGTACCAGGTGCACCGGCATGTTGCCGAAGCCCAGTCCCTGCCGGATGAGCGCGTGCTTGGCCCCGAGGTCGGCCACACGCCAGGTCAGGGGGCTGTAGACATTGAAGTCCCGCCCGCGTGAGATGGCGCTGCGGTCCGTCAGAACGATCTGGCGGTGATCCCGCAGCGCGGTCTCGTCGATGCGGCCCTCGACGGCGGCCAGCGGATGTCGGCTGCTCGCCACCGGAACCAGCGACACATGTCCCATGGCCAGGATGGTCAGATCATCCGGGGGCACCGGCAGACTGCACAGGATGGCCAGATCGGCCACACCTTCATACAGGTGTGCCGCCACGGCCCCGAGTGCCTCGATCTGCAGCTGGACCTTCACCCCCGGAAACCGGGTGTCGAACTCGCCGAGCACCCGGGCCAGCAGGTCGAACGGCACCATCACGTCGGACGTGATGGACAAGCTGCTCTCCAGACCCGCCGATATGGCGCCGGCCTTGGCCAGCAGGCTGTCGGCGCGGGTGAGCACTGCCCTTGCATCTTCCATCAGCGAGGCACCGGCAGGCGTCAGCACGGGCCGGTAGCCGCTTCGGTCGAACAGTTCGACCCCCAACTGCAGTTCGAGTTGCTGGACCGTGTGCGTCACTGCCGACTGCACCCGCCCCAGCTTGCGCGCTGCAGCCGAAAAACTGCCCTCATTCACCGTGGTCACCAGCACTCGCAGCTGGTCGAGGGAGATGCGCTCGATGTTCACTTGGGCTGCTCCTGAGAGGTCCGTTGGCCGGGGCGCATCTTAGGCCGGGGACGGTGGCCGCGTCATGCCTGGCAGGGAAGCCGTGACCCGGCTGTGGCAAGTCCTTGCGTTTGCCACTGTGGCAAGGCCCAGCATGCCTCCCATTCCAATCCATGCGAGGTTCTATCCATGCCCCTTCATCGTCCATCCCGGGGACGCAGAAACGCAGCTGCTGCGGTCCTCATCACCAGCGGTCTGCTGCTGGGTCTTCATGTCCTCTCCGGCAAGGAGCTGCTCCGTGCGGAGGCCTCCGATGCTGTGCAGCCGGCCGACCTGCCACCAGCCGTTCCCCTGGCTGCGGTCGAAGAACGCCCGGTTGCCCCCGAGTCTGTACATCTGGGTCGGGTGGAGGCCGCCGAGCGCGTGTCGATCCGGCCCAGGGTCGCTGGTCACATCGAAGCGGTACTTTTTCGCGAGGGTCAGTTCGTGAAGGCCGGTCAGCCGCTTTTCCGCATCGATGCACGCGGCTACGAAGCATTGGCCGCTCAGGCGCGGGCCCAGCTGCAGCTGGCGCAGGCGCGGGAGCAGCGGGCCACAGCAGAAGCCCTGCGCGCCCGAGAGCTGCAGACCGTCGATGCCATGTCGACCGAGGAAGTTGACCGCCGCTTGGCCGCTGCGGCCGAGGCCCGCGCACAGGTCGCAGCCGCCCGCGCCACGCTGCAGGCGGCAGAACTGGATCTGGAGTTCACCACGGTGCGCGCCCCCATTGACGGCAGGATCGGTCGGGCCCTGATCACTGCGGGCAACTATGTGGCTGCAGGCGCATCCCAGGGGCCGCTGGCAACTCTGCTGTCGGCCGCCGCACCGCACGTCCATTTCGACATGGCCGAGAGTGAGATGCAGACGTACCTGGCGCGCTCGCGGCAGCGCGAGCCTCTGCAGGTGACGCTGTTTGCCGAGTCGTCGGATCAGCCGGTGGCCACAGCACGTGTCGACTTCGCGGACAACGAGATCGAACCCGGCACCGGCACCTTGCGCCTGCGTGCGCGTGTGACATCCGGCGAGGATGCCCTGCTGCCGGGTGCTTACGTGCAGGTTCGGCTGGCAAGCCCGCGGGCGCGCGTCACGCTGCTGGTGCCGGATGCGGCCATCGGTACCGACCAGGGCAGGCACCATGTACTGGTGGTCGACAGTGACGATGTGGTGCAGTACCGCGCCGTGCAGCTGGGCGATCGGCATGGCGAGCAGCGTGCCATCACCCAGGGGGTCCAGGCCGGTGAGCGGGTCGTGGCTTCCGGGCTGATGCGGGTCAAGCCGGGCATGAAGGTGCGGGCAGCCGACAGCGCCGCTCGCAACGGTTGAAGGGGCAGGCCATGACATCCCCTGTCGCTCAAGGCTCCACTTCGTGGGTGGACCGGTTCATCGATCGCCCGGTCATCGCTGTCGTGCTGTCCCTGCTGATCCTGCTGGCTGGTGCGCTGGCACTGGGCAAGCTGCCCCTGACCGAGTACCCCAACGTCATGCCGACCACCGTGATGGTGCGGGCCGGCTATCCCGGGGCCAACCCGGACGTGCTGGCACAGACGGTTGCCACGCCGCTGGAAACAGAACTCACCGGCTTGCCCGGGCTGCAATACATGAGTTCGAGTGCGTCTGGCGACGGCCGCTACGCGCTCACCCTGACCTTTTCCGCAGGGACCGATCCAGCCCGGGCCGAGACCGAGGTGCAGAACCGGGTGACCCGGACCCTGTCGCGTCTGCCGCCCGAAGTCCAGCGGGCCGGCGTGGTCACCGAGCAGATGGCCCCCGACATCCTGATGGTGGTGCATCTGCTTTCTCCCGGGCAGCGATACGACCTGCTCCACCTGTCCAACTTCGCACAGCTCCAGGTCCGTGATGCCCTGCTGCGGGTTCCTGGCGTGAGCAAGGTGGTGGTGTGGGGTGCGGGCGAGTACAGCCTGCGTGTCTGGCTTGATCCCGACCGCATGGCTGCCCGCGGGGTGACGGCCGGAGACGTGCTGGCTGCCATCCGCGCACAGAACCTGCAGGTGGCTGCCGGCTCGGTGGGCGCTTCGCCCGACGCCGCATCGGCACGGCAGATGCCGCTGGCGGTCAGCGGCCGGCTGGCCTCTCCTGAGGCGTTCGGCCAGATCGTCGTGCGCACCGGTCCTGAAGGCCAGGCACTGCGGCTGAAGGAGCTGGCCCGGGTCGAGATCGGTGCCAGCCAGTACGCCATGCGCAGCCTGCTGGACAACGAGCCCGCGGTCGGCATCCAGATCGTCCAGGACCCGGCGGCCAGCGCGCTGGAAGTGTCGGCCGCCGTACGCGCCGAGATGCAGCGCCTGCAGATGGACTTTCCTCAGGATATCGAGCACCGCATCGCCTACGACCCTACTGTCTTTGTCGACCGGTCCATCTCCAACGTGATCCAGACCCTGGTTGAGGCGCTGGTGCTGGTGGTGCTGGTCGTGCTGTTGTTCCTCCAGAGCCTGCGCGCCGCCCTGATCCCCATCGTTGCGGTGCCGGTATCGCTGATCGGAACGCTGGCGGTCATGCACCTGGCGGGCTTCACGCTGAACACCCTCAGCCTGTTCGGACTGGTGCTGTCGATCGGCATCGTGGTGGACGACGCCATCGTCGTGGTGGAAAACGTCGAGCGCCATCTGGCCCGAGGTCTGTCGCCCCGGGATGCCACGCGCCTGGCCATGCGCGAGGTGACCGGACCCATCCTGACCATCACGGCGGTGCTGGCGGCGGTGTTCATTCCCACAGCGTTCATGGGCGGGCTCTCCGGTCAGTTCTACCGACAGTTCGCACTGACGATTGCCATCTCCACCGTCATCTCGGCCATCAACTCCCTGACGCTCAGCCCGGCGCTGGCCGCGATGTGGCTGCGCCCGCACAGGCCTTCAGCGGGCCGGCTGGGTCGGTTCCTGCATGACTTCAACCGGCGTTTCGATGCCGGTGCGGCCCGCTACGCGCATTCGCGTCAGCGCAGCCTGGCCCGGCCCTGGCGGCTGGCCGTGCTGTATGCCGGCCTGCTGGCGCTGACGGTGTGGGGCTGGAAAGCCATCCCCGGCGGATTTGTGCCCGCCCAGGACAAGTATTTTCTGGTCGGCATCGTGCAGCTGCCTCCCGGTGCGTCGCTGGACCGGACCGAGCGTGTCACGCGTGAAGTCACCCGGGTGGCGCTGGAGCAGCCGGGCGTGGAGAGCGTGGTGGCCTTTCCGGGCCTGTCCATCAATGGCTTCGTCAACAGCCCCAACAGCGCGGTGATCTTCACCATGCTGGACCCCTTCGAGCAGCGCCGCGATCCGTCGCTGGCCGCCGGTGCGATCGCCGGCCAGCTCAATGCCCGTCTGCAGGGCATCGACCAGGCCTTTGCTGCCATGTTCCCGCCGCCGCCTGTGCCGGGTCTGGGGCAAGCCGGCGGCTTCAAGCTGCAGATCCAGGACCGGCAACAACTCGGCCCCGTGGCACTTAACGATGCACTGGGTCGCGTGCTGGCCGCTGCCGGTCGCGACCCCCGTCTGGTGGGTCTTTTCTCCGGCTATCAGGTTGGTGTTCCGCAGCTGGCCGTCGAGATCGACCGCGACAAGGCGCTGGCCATGGGCGTTCCGCTGGCCAGCGTGCATGAAGCCTTGCAGGTCTATCTGGGCTCCTACTACGTGAACGACTTCAATATGCTGGGCCGAGCCTGGCAGGTGAATGTGCAGGCCGACGCGCCCTACCGCGAGGACGCCCAGGCCCTGCAGCGCCTGTGGACCCGCAACGACGCTGGCCGCATGGTGCCCTTGACGGCGCTGGTCAAGACCACGCCGTCGGTGGGGCCCGACCCGGTGGTCCGCTACAACGCCCACATGGCCGCCGACATCTCGGGCATGGCGGCACCCGGCGTCAGTACCGGCGACGCGATGGCAGCCATGGAGGCCATCCTGGCGGCCGAGCTGCCGCCGGGCTTCGGCTACGAATGGACGGACCTGGCCTACCAGCAGGCCCGTGAGGGCGCCAGCGGCCTGTGGGTCTTCCCGCTGGCGGTGCTGCTGGCCTTTCTCATTCTGGCCGCTGTCTACGGCAGCTGGACCCTTCCGTTGGCGGTGCTTGCATCGGTCCCGGCCGTCGTGCTCGGAGCGCTCGCCGGTGTCTGGATCAGTGGCGGGGACAACAACCTGTTCACTCAGATCGGCCTGGTCGTGCTGGTGGGCCTCGCCACCAAGAACGCCATCCTCATGGTGGAGTTCGCTCGCAGCCGGCAGGCCGACGGACTGGATGCGCGCACCGCCGTCGTCGAAGCGGCCCGCCTGCGCCTGAGGCCCATCCTCATGACCACGATGGCATTCGTCATGGGCGTGGTTCCGCTGGTGCTGGCCAGCGGTGCCGGCGCCGAGATGCGGTCGGCTGTCGGCGTGGCTGTCTTCGCCGGCATGCTGGTCGTCACCGTCGCAGGCCTGCTGTTCACGCCCTTCTTTTACGTGCTGCTTCAGGGCAGCAGGGCCAGTGCAACCGGTGCCGCCCTGGCTGCGAAATGACTGGGAGTCCCTTCATGAAACCGAGAAAACATTCCCTGCGCTGGATTCCACTGGCGGCAGCTCTGGTGCTGGCGGGATGCGCCACTCCGGTCGCCTTCACCCCGGATGCATCGGCCCCCGTACCGATGATCCATCCTGTCGCAGCGCGATGGACTGACCTGGGCGATCCGGGTCTGGTGGCTCAGATCGAGGCGTCGCTGTCCGGCAATCTCGACGTGGCTCAGGCCGCAGAACGGCTCCGCCGTTCCCGCGCGCTGGCCGTTGCGCAGGCAGCATCGCGCTGGCCTGCTGCAGACCTTACTGCCAGCGCGGTCGAGCGCGACGACCGCCAGCGCACAGGCAGCGCCAGTCTGGGTCTGGACCTGGCCTGGGAGATCGATCTGTTTGGTCGGATCGGCAGCCGGACCGCAGCCCAAGAGTGGCGCAGCGCCGCCGCCCAGGCCGATGCTCAGGCGGTACGCCGCGCCGTGGCTGCCGAAGTGGCCCATGCGTGGTACGCCCGCGAGAGCGCGCTGGAGCGGCTGGAGCTGCTGAATTCCCTGATCGGCAATCGATCCGCCACGCTGCGGCTGGTCGAGCAGCGCAGCCGCGCAGGCTTGGCCACCCCGCTGGATGTGGCCCGTGCACGCAGCGACCTGGCCGCCATCGAGGCTGAAGCCCCGGCGCTGCTGGCGCAGATGGCCGTGGCTTCCAATCGACTCTCGGTACTGAGCGGCCAGCAGCCCGACCCGGCGCAGCACCCTGTTCGTGCCACCCCGCTGCCCGACCCCAGGGCATTTGCACTGGCGCTGCCGGAACAAGCCGCGTGGATGAAATCCCGACCGGACATTGCCGCAGCGGAGGCTCGACTGAGGGCCCTGGCCATGGACGTGGAAGCCGTGAGGGCGGAGTTTCTGCCCCGCGTGTCGGTGGGCGGCTTCGTCGGCTGGCTTGCCGGCTCGGCGGCTGGCCTGAGCACGGCAGGAACAGGCGCCTGGGTGTTTGCGCCGTCGGTGAGCCTTCCTGTGTTTCGCGCCGGCGCACTGCAGGCACGCCTGGACGCGGCCCGCTCCGAGGAGCGCGAGGCCCTGCTGGCCTACCGGCAACAGGTCCTGCGTGCTGCGGAGGAAATCGAGAACGCCCGATCCCGCGTGAACTTCGGACTGGCGAGGTTGAACTCGCTGCAGGAGAGAGCCCGTGAATCCGTTCGCGCCGAGTCGCTGGCCCAGCGTCGATATGCTGCCGGCGCATCCGATCTGCTGGAACTGCTCGATGCCCAGAGAACCGCCCAGCAGGCTCAGCTGGGTCTCGCGGAAGCCCTGGGCGACCACCGGCAGAATGTCACGTGGCTCTTGCGTGCACTGGGGGCGATCTGATTCGGCAAGGAGGCCCGCACCGGTTGCGCAGGACCGCAGGCTTCCGGGCGGTCCTTGCGCCTGAACCCAACCGTAGTGCGCCAGAGTAGTTGCTCTGGCGCATCCTAGAAATCAATGACCTACAAGAACCTGCGCCATAGGGTTCGCCTGGTTCAGGTCAGAGTTGATGAGACTGGCCTACTTCACTGCCAAAGTTCTTGCAACTGGACCTTTAGCGTGAATGCTTCAAGCCAGAATTGGCATTGGGGTCGCAGCTTCGACTCAGCTTCTGAGAAGCCGCAGCGCGAGAAAGTCCACGAAGCAGCGGATGCGCGAGGCCAGTTCGGTGTTGCGGTAGTACACCGCGTGCACCTGCTGACGAACCTCCAGTGTGTCGCGCATGAGCACCTGTACCAGGTCGCCAGCGGCGCAGTCGGCCTCGGTCATGAACTCCGACAGGCAGGCAATGCCTGCGCCCGCCAGAGCGAGCTGGCGCACGGTCTCACCGCTGGAGGCGGCGATGTCGGGCTTGATGCCCAGGCCGTCGCCCTCTGCGTGGCGCAGCGGCCAGACGTTCAGGCTCTCGGGCTGGGTGAAGCCCAGCAGCGTGTGCTTTTCCAGGTCGCTCACCTTGGTCGGGCGCCCGGCGCGCTTCAAATAGGCTGGGCTGGCCAGCAGGCGCAGGCGGAACGAGGCGAGTGGTTTGGCGTGTAACGTGGAGTCGCGCAGCGGCCCGATGCGCACCGCCACATCGGCACGGTGCTCGATCAGGTCGACGATGCTGTCGCCGCTGTACAGCTCGAGCTCGATATCGGGGTACGCGGCCAGGAAGTCCGTCACCAGCGGCACCAGAACATGCAGGATGAAGGGCGAGGCCGCGTTCACTCGCAGCTTGCCCGCGGGCTTGAGGTGGCGGCAGGCGAGTTCGTCCTCCGCTGCATCCACCGATTGCAGGATCGCCCGCGCCCGCGCCAGGAGCAGTTGGCCCTCTTCGGTCAGTTCCAGCCGGCGCGTGGTGCGCCGCATCAGCGTGGTGTTGAGCTTCTGTTCTAGTCGGCTCAGCGCGCGGCTGATGCCTGAGCTGGTCTGCTCGAGATGTTCGGCCGCGGCGCTTATGGAACCCGTGTCCACCACGCTGCGGAAAGCCAGCAGTTCGTCGAGGGTGATTTTCATTCTTGAATTTTCGGCACAAATGTTGTGCTCGGCAATCGCTTTCGCTCAAGAACCATCGGATCCACACTGCGAGCCTTCACGGACCATCGGAGTGTTGTCATGCCTCTAGCCTTGCTCGCGCTGACCATCAGCGCCTTCGCCATCGGGACGACCGAGTTCGTCATCGTCGGCCTCATTCCCACCATCGCGGCCGACCTCGGCGTGAGCCTGCCCTCAGCCGGCCTGCTGGTCAGCTTGTACGCCCTGGGCGTCGCCATCGGCGCACCCTTGCTGACCGCGCATACTGCCAAGCTGCCGCGCAAGACACTGCTGATCTCGCTGATGGCGCTCTTCACCGTGGGCAATCTGCTGGCCTGGCTATCGCCTGGTTACGAGACGCTGATCGCTGCGCGCATACTCACCGGCTTGGCGCACGGCGTATTCTTTTCCATCGGCTCGACCATCGCCACCGGCCTGGTACCCAAGGAAGAGGCGGCGAGCGCGATCGCCACCATGTTCAGCGGCCTCACGGTGGCGCTGGTCACGGGTGTGCCGCTGGGCACCTTCATCGGTCAGCACTTCGGCTGGCGCGCGACCTTCCTCGCGGTCGCCGCGCTGGGCGTGATCGCCATCGTCGGCAGCCTGTTGTTCGTGCCGCGTAAGCTAGCGCACAGCCAGCCGGCCTCGCTGCTGCAACAGGTGGCCGTGCTCAAGCAGCCGCGCCTGCTGCTGGTCTACGCTATGACGGCCGTGGGTTATGGCGGCACCTTCGTAGCCTTCACCTACCTCGCGCCCATGTTGCAGCAGATCACTGGCTTCCAGGCTAGTGCCGTCGGCGGAGTGATGCTGGCCTACGGCGTATCCGTGGCGGTCGGCAACATCTGGGGCGGCCGGCTGGCCGACCGCAAAGGCCCCATCCCAGCGCTGAAGCTCATCTTCGCGCTGCTTGCGCTTGTGTTGCTGGTGCTCACGTTCACGGCGTCGAACCAATGGCTCATGGTACTGACCGTACTGGCCTGGGGCGCTGTGGCCTTCGGCAACGTGGCAGGCCTGCAGGTGTATGTGGTGCAGCAGGCCGAGCGCTTTGCGCCACAGGCGATCGACGTGGCCTCTGGCCTGAACATCGCAGCCTTCAACCTCGGCATTGCACTCGGCGCCTGGGGTGGGGGCATGATCGTGGACGACATCGGGCTGCAGCACACGCCCTGGATCGGCGCCCTCGTGGTGCTCGGCGCGCTGGGCCTCACCGCGTTGAGCGGCCGACTCGATGCGCGCGATCCAGCGCCCCAACGAACCCCTTCACGCGCCGGCTACGTCGGTGGCCACTGAGCGCGCCCTTCTCGTAGGGCGCCAAAGTAGTTACTGCGGCGTGCTAAGGTAGGCACAAACGATCAGACGTCGATGTTCCCCGCCCGCAGCGCATTCGTCTCGATGAAGTCCCGCCGCGGCTCCACCTCGTCGCCCATGAGCATGGTGAAGACCTTGTCGGCCTCGATGGCGTCCTCGATCTGCACGCGCAGCAGGCGGCGCACGTTGGGGTCCATGGTGGTTTCCCAGAGCTGCTCGGGGTTCATCTCGCCCAGGCCCTTGTAGCGCTGGCGGCTGGTGGCGCGTTCGGCTTCGCTGATCAGCCACTGCATGGCCTGGCGGAAGTCGCCCACCTTCTCTTCGCGCTGCTTGTCGCCTTCGCCGCGCATGACGCGGGCGCCCTCGCCCAGCAGGTCGCGGAAGGTGGTGGCGGCGTGGGCCAGGGCGGCGTAGTCGGCACCGTGCACGAAGTCCTGGGTGATCACGCTGCTCTTGATGTTGCCGTGGTGGCGGCGGCTGATGCGCAGCACCGGCTTGTCGGTGCGGTTGTCGAACTCGGCCGCCACTTCGGCGGGCACGCCGGTGGTGGAGAGTTCGCGCAGCTTGGCCTGCAGCGCCTGGGCGCTGGCGGCGGCACCTTCCATGTCGTCGAGCTGGATGGACACGCCGTCGGCCATGGCGCGCAGCGCCTCGGCGTCCATGAAGGCGGACAGGCGCGCGATCACGCCCTCGGCCACCTGGTGCTTGCGGGCCAGTTCGGCCAGGGTGTCGCCTTCCAGCGTGGTCGGGCTGGCGCCGCCGGTGCTCACCTTCGCGTCTTTCAAAGCGATGCGCAGCAGGAAGCCGTCGAGTGCGGCAGCGTCCTTGAGGTAGAGCTCTTCCTTGCCGGCCTTGACCTTGTAGAGCGGCGGCTGCGCGATGTAGATGTGGCCGCGCTCCACCAGCTCGGGCATCTGGCGGTAGAAGAAGGTCAGCAGCAGGGTGCGGATGTGGGCGCCGTCGACGTCGGCGTCGGTCATGATGATGATGCGGTGGTAGCGCAGCTTGGCCACGTCGAAGTCGTCGGCCCCGCTCTTGCCGTCGGTGCTGCCGGCCTTGCCGATGCCGGTGCCCAGGGCGGTGATGAGGGTCAGGATCTCGTTGGAGGTGAGCAGCTTCTCGTAGCGCGCCTTCTCCACGTTCAGGATCTTGCCGCGCAGCGGCAGGATGGCCTGGAATTTCCGGTCACGGCCCTGCTTGGCCGATCCGCCGGCGGAGTCGCCCTCCACGATGTAGATCTCGCACAGGGCGGGGTCCTTCTCCTGGCAGTCGGCCAGCTTGCCGGGCAGGCCCATGCCGTCGAGCACGCCCTTGCGGCGGGTCATCTCGCGTGCCTTGCGGGCGGCTTCGCGGGCGCGGGCGGCCTCGACGATCTTGCCGCAGATGATCTTGGCGTCGTTCGGGCGCTCCTGCAGGTAGTCGGTCAGCAGGCGGGCCACCACGTCCTCCACCGGACCACGCACCTCGCTGGACACCAGCTTGTCCTTGGTCTGGCTGCTGAACTTGGGCTCGGGCACCTTGACCGACAGCACGCAGCACAGGCCCTCGCGCATGTCGTCACCGGTGACTTCCACCTTGGCCTTCTTGGCCAGTTCGTTCTCTTCGATGTACTTGTTGATCACCCGCGTCATGGCGGCGCGCAGGCCGGTGAGGTGGGTGCCGCCATCCCGCTGCGGGATGTTGTTGGTGAAGCACAGCACCTGCTCGTTGTAGCCGCTGTTCCACTGCATGGCCACCTCGACACCGATGTTGGTGCCCTGGTCGCTCTGGCGGTCGCCCAGCGCGTGGAACACGTTGGGGTGCAGGACGGTCTTGCCCTTGTTGATGAAGTCCACGAAGCCCTTGACGCCGCCGGCCCCCGAGAAGTCGTCTTCCTTGCCGCTGCGCTCGTCGATCAGGCGGATGCGCACGCCGTTGTTCAGGAAGCTCAGCTCGCGCAGGCGCTTGGACAGGATCTCGTAATGGAAATCGTTGTTCTCCTTGAAGATTTCCGTGTCCGGCAGGAAGTGCACCTCGGTGCCGCGCTTCTCGGTGGCACCGGTCACCTTCATGGGCGAGACCTCGATGCCCTCGGCCGTCTTCTCGACGATGCGGTTCTGCACGAAGCCACGCGCAAACTCGAGCTGGTGCACCTTGCCTTCGCGGCGCACCGTCAGGCGCAGCCAGACGGAGAGTGCGTTCACGCAGCTCACGCCCACGCCGTGCAGGCCGCCCGAGACCTTGTAGCTGTTCTGGTTGAACTTGCCGCCGGCGTGCAGTTCGGTGAGTGCGATCTCGGCCGCACTGCGCTTGGGCTCGTGCTTGTCGTCCATCTTCACGCCGGTGGGGATGCCGCGTCCGTTGTCCACCACGCTGATGGAGTTGTCGGTGTGGATGGTCACCACGATGTCGTCGCAGTGGCCGGCCAGGGCCTCGTCGATGGAGTTGTCCACCACCTCGAACACCAGGTGGTGCAGGCCGGTGCCGTCCGAGGTGTCGCCGATGTACATGCCCGGGCGCTTGCGCACCGCCTCCAGACCTTCCAGGATCTGGATGCTGCCCTCGCCATAGCCCTCGCTGGCGCCGGCCTGGTTCGCGTCGATGGTGGGCTGGAAATTGGAGCTCTCGGGGCTCGGTGCAGCGTTGGACATGGGGACTTTCTCGATCTCAGAAAACGCCAAACCCGCTGGTCAGCGGGTCGGGCTCGGGGCAGGCTGGCGGTGTGCGGTCAGATGCGCATCGGCATCACGACGTACTTGAAGGCGTTGTCGTCGGGGTTGGTCACCAGCGCGGAGCTGTTGCCGTCCGACAGTTCGATGCGGACCATCTCCTGCGACATGTTCTGCAGCGCGTCGATCAGGTAGGTCACGTTGAAGCCGATCTCGATTTCGGGGCCGGCATAGTCGATGTCGAGCTCGTCCACCGCCTCTTCCTGCTCGGCGTTGCTGGAGGCCACGCGCAGCGTGCCGGCTTCGATGTTCAGGCGCACGCCCTTGAACTTCTCGCTGGTCATGATGGCGGTGCGCTGCAGGCTGGAGAGCAGCGGCTGGCGGCCCAGCGTGACGATGTTCTTGTGGTTCTTGGGAATCACGCGGTTGTAGTCGGGGAACTTGCCCTCGACCAGCTTGGTGACGAACTCCATGCCGTCGAAGCTGAACTTGGCCTGGTTGGCCGCGAACTGCATCTCGATGGCGCCCTCCTTGTCGGAGAGCAGGCGCTGGAGTTCCAGCACGGTCTTGCGCGGCAGGATGACTTCCTGCTTGGGCACGTCCACGTCCAGCGTGGCGCTGGCAAAGGCCAGGCGGTGGCCGTCGGTGGCCACCAGGCTCAGCTGCCTGCCTTCGGCCACGAACAGGATGCCGTTGAGGTAGTAGCGGATGTCGTGCACTGCCATGGCGAACGACACCTGGCCCAGCAGGCCCTTGAGCGTCTTCTGGGGCACGCTGAACACCGGGCCGAAGCTGGCCGATTCCTGCACCAGCGGAAAGTCTTCGGCCGGCAGGCTCTGCAGCGTGAAGCGGCTCTTGCCGCCCTTGAGCACCAGCTTGCCGGCATTCGACTCCAGGCTCACCGTCTGGTCGCCCGGCATGGTGCGCAGGATGTCGATCAGCTTGCGCGCGCCCAGCGTGGTGGCAAAGCTGCCGTCGTCGCCGTCCAGGGCCGCGGTGGTGCGGATCTGGATTTCCAGGTCGCTGGTGGTCAGCTGAACCGCCGAGCCGGTCTTGCGCAGCAGCACGTTGGCCAGGATGGGCAGCGTGTGGCGGCGCTCGACGATGCCGGCCACCGACTGCAGGGCGGCCAGGACTTTGTCCTGGGTCGATTTGAAAACGATCATGAACGGCTCTTTCGACGGAGTTGCTCGACGGGGAACGGGTTCGGCGGGTTTAAACCGTGTTTATTTTCGCTGGTTTGAGGGGGGCTTTCCCGCCTCACCCTTTGAGGGTTTGTTCGAGGACGTGCAGCTGCTGGTTGAGTTCGCTGTTCTGCTGCCGCTCGGCGGCGATCTTGCGCACCGCATGCAGCACCGTGGTGTGGTCCCGGCCGCCGAACAGCTCGCCGATCTCGGGCAGGCTCTTCTGGGTCAGCTCCTTGGCCAGGAACATCGCAATCTGGCGCGGCCGGGCGATGCTGGCCGGGCGCTTCTTGGAATACATGTCGGCGACCTTGATCTTGTAGAAGTCGGCCACCGTCTTCTGGATGTTCTCCACGCTGATCTGCCGGTTCTGGATCGACAGCAGGTCCTTCAGGGCGTCGCGGGCCAGCTGGATCGAGATCTCGCGCTGGTTGAAGCGCGAATAGGCCAGGATCTTGCGCAGCGCGCCTTCGAGCTCGCGCACGTTGGAGCGCACGTTCTTGGCCACGAAGAAGGCCACTTCCTCGGGCATGACGGCATGCTCCACCGCCGCCTTGTTGATCAGGATGGCCACCCGCATCTCCAGCTCCGGCGGCTCGATGGCCACGGTGAGTCCGGAGTCGAAGCGCGAGACCAGGCGCTCGTGGATGTCGGCCAGACCCTTGGGGTAGGTGTCGCTGGTCAGCACGATGTGGCTCTTCTTGGCCAGCAGGGCCTCGAAGGCATTGAAGAACTCTTCCTGGGTGCGCTCCTTGTTGGCAAAGAACTGCACGTCGTCGATCAGCAGCAGGTCCAGCGAGTGGTACCGCTCCTTGAACTCGTCGAAGGTCTTGCGCTGGTAGGACTTGACCACATCCGAGACGAACTGCTCGGCGTGGATGTAGAGAACTTTGGCCTGCGGCCGCTCGCTCAGCAGGTGGTTGCCGATGGCGTGCACCAGGTGGGTCTTGCCCAGGCCCACGCCGCCGTAGATGAACAGCGGGTTGTAGAGCTGGCCCAGGCTGCCGGCCACATGCATGGCCGCCGCGCGCGCCATGCGGTTGGCGGAGCCTTCGACCAGGGTGGAAAAGGTCAGGGCCGGGTTCAGCCGGTTGCGCGTGCCGCTGGGGGCGGCGGGTTCCGGCGGGGCCACGTCGGGCAGCTCGGCCAGGCTCTTCTCGATCTTGGCCATGCAGCCCGCGCAGCGGGCGCCCTTCACCAGCAGATCGAGGGAGGCCCCGCCGCTCTGGTCCTTGCGGACGAAAGCCGAGAAGTCGGGGGCCGCGGAGAGGGTGTCGTGGGTC
>Ga0114986_1000281_pt1 | contig 14405 bp, 10 predicted proteins | sample Shrwel1BS1Day17_FD_96988 | JGI IMG/M metagenome (GOLD analysis project Ga0114986, IMG submission 96988) | Subsurface microbial communities from deep shales in Ohio, USA - Utica-3 well 1 S-1-Day17 | ecosystem: Environmental > Aquatic > Deep subsurface > Shale gas/oil reservoir > Produced... | reverse complement strand
GACCTAACGCCCTTAGTTCTCTGCCAGGCCCCTCGTTTCGCTGAGCCTTTTTCAAAGAACTAATTATTTTGCTTGTTCGGTGACGAAGGCGATTTCGGGGGGCTTGGAGGTGTCCCATAATTTGTATTTTGACTAGTCCCCTTTTTAACGTCTTTCGGATCCTTAGTGATCTGGCGGACTTTTGCGTGAGGCATCGCCCCCTTCGGATATGCCGGAAACACGATCATGGTTGTGGCCAGAAAAATAGCGGACAACGTTTTCACGGAATCCATGGATATTCTCCTTTTGTCTTCGCCAACTCGTTTCACCCTAGCACAGCCGTGCTAGTTTTCCAGCCTCATTTCAATGGTGCCTGCAGGGAAGTTCAATTGTCACCATTAGCCCTGGATGCCCAGGGGCAGAATCCAGACGCATCTTTCCTCCGTGGAGGGTGACGATCTCATGGGCGATCGCTAACCCTAAACCGCTTCCTTCAGAAGTTACCGTGTTGCCACGGTAGAAACGCTCAAGTGCTTTTTGGCGCTCCTGTTCGGGAATGCCCGGTCCGTCATCGACCACCACCAACATAACCTGCTCACCGGATTCCTTTACGCGGACATCAATACTGCTTCCGACAGGAATGTACCTAATGGCGTTGTCAATAAGGTTTGCCAGCATTTCACTCAACAACTGCTGGTCTCCCTGAATTTCAGGCAGGGCATTTGGGATTTCGACGCGGATGTCGATCTGTTTTTTCAACGCAGACGGCACAAGCCCGGCCACCACGTCTTCTACCACTGAGGTGATATCAATAGATACAAAATCCAGGGAGCCTTCAAGGCCCGTCTCCGCACGGCTCAAATTGAGCAATTGATTGGCAAGTCTGGTCAGACGGGCCGTAGCGGAATCAAGCGTTCTCACAGTGGTGAGAAGAGCCTCGGGGTCAGTGGTTCGCAAAGCTAGTTCAGTTTGGGTCCGCACTACGGTAATTGGAGTGCGCAGTTGGTGCGTGGCATCAGCAATAAAGCGTCGCTGGGCTGCAATCGTTTTTCCCAGGCGGGACATCAATCCGTTAATGACGTGCACTTGCTCGTGCACCTCCGCGGGCAACCCTGTCTCGTCCAAGGGCGTTAAGTCTTCGTGGCTTCGGTTGGAAATGGCATCGCGAATGCGGCGCAAGGGAGCCATGCCATGGCCGACGCCATACCAGACGAAAAGAACAATGCCGGCAAGGAATATAAGCTGCGGACTCACCATGTAGGCGAGGGCCTCTCTCGCCAATATCTCCCGCTTATGCAGGGTCTCTGCAACGCGGACGTAAAGCACATTACCGAGGGTCTCGCCTGGCATTTGGTACTCGGCCAGTCGCACCGGTTGCCCGTCAATTGTAAGGTCGTAAAATCGAGTTACTTCGATAGGGGTGTGTCGACCAGGGCTAGGGGGCAGAACATGGTTGCCGACGAAAAGGTTGTTATGAATATCTGAGACGCTGAAATATACCTTGTCGATCTGATCAAATTCCAGCATCTGGCGCGCGGCAGGAGGGAGATTGACCTTAATACGTCCATTTTCTATCTGTACCTGCCCCGCCAGGGTATGAACAGAGTCTTCAAGTGCCTGGTCGTAGGCAAAATTGGTGAAGTGCAAGACTATCGAATAGGTGGCCCATATCCACAGGCACGTTAGCATCAGTATCGGGGGGAGAAGCCACAGCAACAGCCGCTGGCGCAATGACAGACGATCAGATCTCATGGTGCGGTTCGAGGAGGTACCCAAGTCCATGGATGGTACGGATGCACAGGCCGTGAGGGTCCAGTTTTTTGCGCAGACGATGAACGTAAACTTCAATGGCATTACTACCGATTTCGCCCTCCCAATCGCTGATTTGCTGAGCCAACCGGTTCTTTATCACTACTTGCCCCAATCGCTGCATCAAAGCTTCAAGGAGGGTTGTTTCGCGTACGGACAGGTCTATGGGCTTTCCATGCAGAAAAACCTGATGGTTGGCCAAATCCACTTCAAGTGGGCCGTTGGTTATCCGCACTTGCCCTCCCGAGGAACGACGGATTAACGCACCTACGCGCGCTTCCAGTTCTGGAAGCGCAAAGGGTTTTGTCAGATAGTCATCCGCTCCTGCATTCAGTCCAAGGACTCGCTGATCGATTCCATCGCGGGCGGTGAGGATCAAGACTGGGGTTGAGTCCTGGCGGCTGCGCAATCGCCGTAATACTTCAATGCCATCCAAATAGGGAAGGCTGAGATCTAAAACCACTAGATCGTAAGTCCCTGCAACCAAAGCGTTGTCAGCTATACGGCCGTCCTCCACAGCATCTATGGCATGACCTATCTGACGCAAGGCTTGGCTAAGGGTATTTCGAAGGGAAGCGTCGTCCTCGACTAGAAGAATTCTCATATTGCTTGCCTGTCGATCTGTATCAATGAAAGAACTTTGTAAGGCCCTACTTGCTATGGTTCGGACCGCGACGCACTTAGGTGATGGCAGGAATGTGGCGCGGTTACAGTTGTTTCTCTGATGAATGATATTAACAAACGCGTCATAGGGCCGTGTGGAAGCAGCATTAATGCATTGATTTTCTGCGGTCAGCCTGGCGTCAGATTGAATCAGAAATCCTTAAGGTTCTGTCTGTAGAATCGCGTCGCCTAAAAAGAGACGTCTATCGATGCATTTCCCAATTAATTTTTTTGCCCTATGAAAATTCGTTTGCTTGCTGGTGTCTTGTGTTTAGTAGTATCCGGCTCCTCTTCTGCAGCCTTCGCCGCAGGCCCGTTGACGCTGTCGGAATTGCTGGAGCAGGTTAAGCAGAATAACCCCCAGCTTGAACAGGCCCGCCAGGTCCATAAGGCTGCCCAGGCCGTCGTGCCCCAGGCTACAGCGTGGTCCAACCCTCAGATTGGCCTGATCCAGACGCCTATTCCAAGCAGTCCCTTGCGTCTTGGGGCTTCCCAGGGGTTCAGCTATACCCTGACCCAGCCTTTCCAGTTGTTCGGCAAGAAGCGCCTGGCTGGGGAAATTGCCCAGGATCAGGCCGATGCGGTGGGTACCCAGGTTGTCGCCACCGAGCAGCAGTTGCAGGCACAGGTAAAGGGGACTTTCTACCAGTTGCTTGCCTATCAGCACCAAGAGAGCATCAGCCAGGACAACCTGCTGCGCCTGGAGCAAATCAAGCGCATCAGCAAGGTACGCTATGCCAACAATGCAGCAGCCTATGTGGATTACCTCAATGCCCAGGTGGCCCAGAGTAGCGCCCAAAACGATCTCTTCGCACTGCAGCGGCAGATCGACACGACCCGGCAGTCGCTGAATATCCTGGTGGGTCGGGATCCCCAGGTGGCCCTGGATATCACCGGCCGTATTCCGGCCCTGTCATCCCGCCTGGGTTCTCTGGATGAATTTGCAGCCCTGACCCTGAAGCACAATCCCACCCTACAGGGGACGGCCCTGCAAGTGGCGGCGGCGGAGAAGGGGGTCGAATACGCCAAGAAAGCGTATCTGCCGGACTTCCAGGTGATTGTTACCAAGATCAGCGACAACCCGCCCTGGGGCTTGTCTGGCCAGAGCTATGGCATGGAACTCGACCTGGTCCTGCCCACCTGGTTCCTGGAAAAGGAACGGGCCGGGGAAGACCAGGCCCGCGCCAATCTCCTGGCCAACCGGGCCGGAGACATGTCGGCCCGGCAGCAAATCCTCCTGGGTGTCGCCTCCGCCTACAACACGGTGGCGCAGGCCCGCAAACAGGTGGAGTTCATCCGCGACCGCCAGTTGCCCGAAGCCCAAACCGCCTGGCGCCTGGCTATGCAGAACTACGCCACCAACAACAGCCAGGCCTTTGCCGACCTGCTGCTGGCCCAAACCAACCTGCGCACCACGGAACTTTCCCTGCTCCAGGCCGAAAGCACTGCTGCCCAAGCCTGGGCCAGCCTGGAAGCCGCCGTTGGCACCGAACTCGAACTCTGACCATTCCCCCTACTATGAAATCCTCCCGCTTTCTCGTGCCCGCCGCCTTGCTCGGCGCCGGCGTCGCCGTTGGCTGGTTTGTCGCCAGCCAGCAGCATAACGGTTCCCCAGTCCCGGCGCCGACGCCTGCCGCTCAAGGTGCTGGCCAGGCGCCCGTCTCCTACCAGCAGGTCAAAGACACCATTACCGCTCCGCCTGGAGGATTCGACCAGGCCTTCGTCAAGGCGGCCCAGGTCGAACTGGAGTCGATTCCGGACCTGACCGCCATTTCCGGCAAGCTGGCCTTCGATGCCGAGCATCTGCACCTGGTTTCCTCCCGGGTTGCCGGCCGCTTGGATCACATCCTGTTCTTCGAAGGCGCCAAAGTGGCCCAAGGCCAGCCCCTGGCCGAGCTTTACAGCCCGGACTGGATCTCTGCCCAGAACGAGTTGCTGCTCGCGCGCAACACGGTACGGACCTTTGTCAGCGCCAATCAGAAGGACCTGCTGGAGGATGCCAAGGGCACCGAGGAATCGGCCCGGAACCGCATGCGGGTGCTCGGTGCATCCGACGACGACATCGCCCGGGTGGAGAAAACCGGCGTGGTGGCCACCCACCTATCCCTGCGCGCGCCCATTGCCGGCGTCGTGACCAAGCGCAATATGGATCCGGGGGCCTTCCTCAATGTGGGCGACAACTTCATGACGGTTTCCGATACCAGCCACATCTGGTTCGTCGGCAACATCTATGAGCAGGATTACGCCAAGGTCAAACTGGGCCAGACCCTGGAACTCCAGGCTCCGGCCCTGCCCGGAAAAATCTTCCACGGCACCGTTAATTTCATCGGCACCAACATCGATCCGGTGACCCATACCCTGCCCATCCGTTGCACCGTTGCCAATACCGATGGGGCATTGCGGCCCGAGCTGTTTGTTGGCGCCACCCTGGCTACCGGCGTTCGGCAGGCCGTGGTGGTGCCGAAGTCGGCCATCGTGGCGGTGAAGCAGGTCCAGTATGTGATCATCGAAACTGCCCCCGGGCAGTACCGTCGCCAATCCGTCAGCACCGAACTGCTGCCGGACGGCCGGACCGCCGTGACGGGTGGGTTGAAAGGCAAAGAACGGGTTGTTATCGAGGGTGGGACCCTGATCAATGAAGCCATGAGTTCCCACTAAGGCGAGGTCACCATGAATACGCGTCTCGCTGCCGAATTTATCCACGGCGTCCTGCGCCGACGGGCGATCATTCTTGCCCTCTGCTTTGGCTTGCTGCTCCTGGGGATCTGGTCCTTCAAACAGCTTCCCATCGAGCCCTATCCCAATATCTCGCCCCTCAACATCCAGGTCATTACCCAGTGGTCCGGGCGCAGCACCCTGGAAGTGGAGCGGCAGCTGACCATCCCCATCGAGACTGCCCTGGCCGGTGTCCCTGAGGCTCAGTCCTTCCGTTCCGTGTCCTTGTTCGGCTTGTCGGTGGTCACCCTGCAATTCAAGGAAGGGGCCGACTCCTTCAAGGCCCGTACCAATGTGCAGCAATATCTGGCCAACGCCAATCTGCCCACCGGCGTGCAGCCCAACCTGAGCCCGGATGCGGACGCCCTGGGGGAGGTGCTGCGCTATCGGGTGGAGAGCGACCGGCACGACCTGATTACCCTCAAGGCTTACCAGGACTGGGACATCTACAAGCTCCTGAAGACGGTTCCCGGGGTGGCAGATATCAGCGGCTTCGGCGGCATGGTCAAGCAATACCAGGTGCGGCCCATCCCCGGAAAACTCCAGGCCTATGGCGTGTCCCTCGGCCAGTTGGTGACTGCCCTCGCCAACGCTAACGCCAACGTTGGCGGCGATACGGTGCGCAACGGCGAGCAGCGTTACGTGGTGCGTGGCGTCGGCCTGATCCAGACCCTGGACGACATCCGCAATATCGTGGTGGCCGTGAACCAGGGCGTGCCGGTGCGGACCGGGGACGTGGCGGAAGTCATCATGGGCAATGCCCCGCGCCTGGGGCAGGTGCAGTTCGACGACAAGGAAGAAACGGTGGAGGGCATCGTGCTGATGCGCCGAGGCGGCAATGCCACGGAAATGCTCGACCGGGTGAAGAAGCGCATCAGCGAAATCAACCTGAGCGGCCTGCTGCCCGAGGGCATGAAACTGGTGCCGTTCTACGATCGCCAGAATCTGCTGGATCTCACCACCCACACCGTGGAGCACGCCCTGTTCTTCGGCATCTCCCTGGTGCTGGCGGTGCTTTTCATCTTCCTCGGCAACATCCGGGCGGCGGCGGCGGTGGCGGCGGTGATTCCCCTGGCCCTGTGCGTCTCCTTCTCCGGCATGCACCTGTTCCATGTGCCGGCCAACCTCATTTCCCTCGGGGCCATCGACTTCGGCCTGATCGTGGATGCGGCGGTGATCGTCATCGAGAACATCATGAGCAAGCTGGAGGACGGCAAGCAGCATCTGTGGCCTTCCATCATCAGCGCCACGTCCGAAGTGCAGCGGGCCATGATTTTCTCCACCTGCATCATCATCACCGCCTATTCGCCCCTGTTCATCATGGGCGGCGTGGAGGGCAAGATCTTCCACCCCATGGCCATGACCATGGGCCTGGCCCTGATGGCTTCGATTGTGCTGGCCCTGACCTTCATTCCCGCCGCCAGCTCCTTCCTCTTCCGGGGCGACATGGCCCACCATGCGCCCAAGTTCGTCACCTGGCTGCTGCGCCGTTACGAGCCCCTGCTGAATCGGCTGCTGGATAAGCCGCGGATGGTGCTGACGACCGCCGTGGTGGCCTTCGCCATTGCCATGGTCGGGGCTTTGCACCTGGGCACCAGCTTCCTGCCGACCCTGGACGAGAACAATCTCTGGGTACGGGTAACCCTGCCCAATACGGTGGACCTGACCTATTCTTCCCAGGTGGCCAGCCGCATCCGCAGCTATTTCTTCCAGCAGCCCGAGGTGAAGACCGTTTCGGTACAGATCGGCCGTCCCGACGACGGTACCGATTCCACCGGGGTCTTCAACGTGGAATTTGCCACTTTCTTCAAGCTTCCGGACGAATGGCCCCCCGGCGTCACCCGGGATGACGTGGTGAAGCGTTTCGAGACGGAACTGAAGCATATTCCCGGTATCGAATACAACTTCTCCCAGTACATTCAGGACAACGTGGCGGAGGCTATTTCCGGGGTGAAGGGCGAGAATTCCGTGAAGATTTTCGGGGACGACCTGGTGGCGCTGGAGCAGAAGGCGGTCCAGGTACGGGACATCCTGAAGAGCGTTCAAGGCGTCGCCGACGTGGGCATTTTCCGCGAACTGGGTCAGCCCACCCTGAACGTTTCCGTGGATCGGGCTGCTTCGGCTCGCTTCGGTCTCAATGTGGCCGATATCGAGAATCTTGTGGTCAATGCCATTGGCGGTAATGCGGCCACCTCGGTTCTGGAAGGCGAGCGCAGCTTCGACTTGGCCGTGCGTTTCCCCGAAGCCAGCCGGGATACCCTGGACAAGATCCGCAATCTCCTGGTGGATACCCCGGACGGCCAGCGCATTCCCCTGTCCATGGTGGCCAAGGTGGAGGTCGCTGACGGCGCCTTCTTCATCTACCGGGAAGTGGCCCAGCGCTATATCGCTATCAAGTTCGGTGTGCGCGACCGGGACCTTGGCTCTGCGGTCGCCGAAGCGCAGAAAAAGGTGGCAGAGCAAGTCGATTTGCCCCGGGGGTATCGGGTCAAGTGGGATGGCCAGTTCAATCAGATGAAGGAAGCCCAACAGAAGCTCGCGGTCATCATTCCCCTGACCCTGCTGACCATTTTCCTGCTGCTGTACACCACCTTCGGTAACGCCCGGGATGCGGGCCTGGTGCTGCTCAACGTGCCTTTCGCCTGTATCGGCGGCATCGCGGCGCTCTACCTCTCCGGAGAGGAGCTTTCCATCTCGGCCGGCATCGGTTTCCTGTCCCTGTTCGGCATCGCCATCCAGGACGGGGTGATCCTGATTTCCTACATCAAGAAACTTCACGATGGTCAGAAAATCAGCCTGCGGGAAGCCATTGTCGTGGGGTCGGGGCAGCGTCTCCGCCCGGTGCTGATGACCGCCATGCTGGCGGGCCTGGGCCTGGTGCCAGCGGCCCTGTCCCATGCCATCGGTTCCCAGGCCCAGCGTCCCTTGGCTTTGGTGATCGTGGGGGGCATGGTGACAACGACCCTGCTGACCCTCCTGGTCTTGCCGGTCGTCTATGCCTGGACCCACAAGAAGGCTACCCGGCCCATACCCGGCGATGAAGCGCTGGCGCCGGAAACTGAAGCTTAATGGCCCTTTCAATTCTGCTGCAGAGGGTGGAATCGGGTCTGAAGGCTACAACATTAATTCAAATATACGGAAATTATCTCAAGATAGAAGCCTGCGCAAAAGCCGCGCAGGCACTCAATTCCACATTCCCGAACATCCGCTTTCCCAATTGGCGAGCTTCCGCAAAGGGGCGTGGGGCACTTGTTGAATGGGAAAGCTGCTGGTCGCAGGTTTTCGAGGTTGAGCGGCAACTAAGTTACAGATTGCTGCCCAATTCAAGATACTAGGCCAACGGCCGTTCTGGCCGAAATACAGACATGTTTCGGCCTTTCTTTGCAATGGTAACGGTAGTTGGTAACTATGAGTTCTTGGGGGATAGGCATTTTTGTTCCGGCTGCAAGGTTAGGCATAACCGTTCCAGAGCGGCACGATTATGTCTTTAGGTATATGCAGCACCAGCAGTACATGTGGCAGCACTGAGGTGTTGAGTATTCTGATGAGTCTTGCCACACAGCGCATCTGAAGTCAGTACATCCACTGGCGCTCCGAAGTAGGCCATTCAGTGGCATGCAAGGTGGCCACCCCGTTTGCCAGGGTGGCCATATAACCTTCTCAAGTCAGAGAGCGTGTCAGAAGTCTTCACAGCAGAAATCCGCAAGATAACGCCTAGTAGCCCCATAGCAGTCTGGTCGATATCTGTCCGAGTGCGAGGCTCCCAAGGCCATGACCCACTGGGCTTCCACCATCAACCATCGGCTTGGCATTAATATAGGGACAGCCCCATCCCAATTGATACTGATCGCCAAGTCCATGAGCCAGGTCGAGACCTATCTCGAAGCCGCAAATCGGAAAAATACCCGGCGCAGCTACGCGTCGGCAGTGCGTCATTTTGAGGTCGAATGGAAAGGATTGCTGCCGGCAACTACGGAGACGATTGCCCGGTATCTTGCGGACCATGCAGCTACGCTCTCCCTGAATACGCTCCAGCATCGCCTGGCAGCCCTATCGCGCTGGCACACCGACCACGGCTTCCCTGATCCGACCAAGGCGCCGGTTGTCCGGCAGGTGCTGCGGGGGATACGGACGCTGCATCCTGCGAAGGAGAAGCAGGCGAAGCCGCTGCAGCTCGATACCCTGCAGCGGATCGATGCGTGGCTCCTGCAAGCCGCTGCCGCCGAAAGAGTGCAGGGTCATCGTGCCAGGGAACTGCGCCACCTCCGTGATCGGGCCCTCTTGCTGTTGGGTTTCTGGCGCGGTTTTCGTGCCGACGAGCTGGTACGGCTACGCATCGAGCACATTGAGATCGAGCCCGGTGAGGGCCTGACCTGCTTCCTTCCCCGCAGCAAAGGCGACCGCAATGCGGAAGGACGCACCTTTCGTTGCCCGGCGCTGTCCCGCTTATGCCCGGTTTCAGCCTACGAGGACTGGCTTGCCGCGTCCGGCTTCACCGCCGGCCCCGTTTTCCGGGCAATCGATCGGTGGGGGCATATGGCCAACACCGAATTGGCCACGAACAGCGTAATCCCGATATTTCGGCGTATCTTTGCATTAGCCGGTATTGAAGACTCCGATCAATACAGCAGCCATTCATTACGCCGTGGCTTCGCCGGCTGGGCCAACGCGAACGGTTGGGATCTCAAGGAACTGATGGAATACGTGGGCTGGCGCGATATCAAATCCGCTATCCGCTACCTTGATGCCAGCCCTGAGAAGCTCAAAGAACGATTTGAACGCGGCCTTCCCAGCGTTCCGAAGGCCCCCCTGGAGGCCCCTCCCGTTTCCGACAACCCGTCCCGATCCAAAATTATTCGTTTCCCTGGGAAATGAGCGCCGCAACGAGGGATTCCTTCGCTCAAATGCTGGCCGATGAGGCGGCAAAGGTAAGGAAACTTGAAATCCTTTTCGGCCCCTGGTGGCGCCACTATGCGATTCCCTACGAATTTCCGGCGACCCTCTATGCCGCGCATTCGGTATGTCCGTACTGCGGCGGCCCGCTAGGCCCGTTGCCAGTCCTGGCGCCGGATGGCGCTGCCGACGGCCAATCTGCACACCTGGACCACATGGACCCTCTATCACGCGGTGGTGAGGACTCCATACGGAATGCTCTCTACGTCTGCCGAGATTGCAACCTCGCCAAGGGGAGGCGGCTATTCCCCGACTGGCTGGAAAAGCTGGCGCCCGCCCTTCAGGAACGGGCGCGGTTTATCTACGAAGAGAAGCACGGCCATGGGCCGGATGCCTTCATCCCCGGGCAGAAGCAACCTCGGCTTACCTTGCCGCGGCTTGAGCTTTCGTTCGATGATGCGGTATTGCGCCGACTGTTTCCAAAGCCGATTGTGTCAGGGCCGCCTGCCCGGAAATAGCGCTTGCCGGAAACCGAAGCGAGACTTCATTTGCGGGCGTTCGCACGGACGGGCTCAGAAAGAAGCCATTCCTGGTAGTCGCTGACCGGAAAACTGAAGGTTCCCCGGAAGTTGATGTTTCCGCTGTGGGTGGGACTGGCATGCTGCAGCCAGTCCAGATTTTCCATCGTCTGGGCAAGGCCGTTATCGCCAAAGACGGCTTCATCCATGTGCGCGGCTGTCCACGCCAGGCACAGATTGGTGAGCAGCGTCAGCGAGCCCGATACCGCGTAAAGCTCTTCTTCGTGCTGCCCGCGTGGCTTCGAGAAGGAGCCAGCATTGATGGCGCGTTGCAGGGTATGTATCGCCTCGCCGTGCACGAGAATGCGGTGTACGGTCCGTCGCAGGTCCTCGCTTAGGAAGTAATCACACAGGTAGATGCTGCGGATGAGGCGCCCTAAATGGACGCCGGCCCGGTAAATGGGACTGTCGGAGGAGGCTGAACCATAGCGGGCCAGGGCAACCGTCGCTGTCGAATGCCCGGTTTCGATCGACGCGGTCAAGCGTACCAACTGGTCCCATTCTTCCCTAATCCGGCGCAGGGAGATATTGGGGATGATGATGTCCCGTAGTCCCTCGGGCATGTTCTTCATGCCTGTGGGAACGTAGAAGCGGCGTTCGGTGATCCGCTTCAGCCTGGGACACAGGGCGAAACCGAGCAGTTTGGCGATGGCCATGGCGAACTCGGTGTATCCATGGGTATCGACCGCCAGCCGATCGAGTTCAACTTCCCGCTGCCGGATTGCCCCCTCGATGGCAGCTCCTGCCTGCCGCTCGTTCAGCACGATCGGCATGTCGTAGATGACGCTCCAGAAGTCCGAAACGTGGGTATAGGTTCCCACCGAAGGCACCCCACGCTTGGGGTCCAGACGCGCCACCCAAATCTTGCGGGAAACGTCGAGGCTCATCATATCTGCCGACGCCAGCGTGCCATCCCCCCAATACGACGCGATCCGCAACCGCCGGTGGAAACTCACCACGGCATCATTGGCCGCCCGTACGGTATCCCGATCCTCGAAATACTGCATGCCTGAGAGGATCTGGTTTGGCGTCAGCTGCGGCACCATCAGGCTGACGGCACTGGCATCGAGCGCCGTGCCATGTGCCAGCATGCCGGCGTAGACCTGCAGGAGTTCAGTGGGGGTCCGGGCGGTTCTTCCGAGAAGGATTTTGCTGAAGCCGACCCGACTATCCATTTCCAGGATCAGGTCCGGCAACTGGACGACACCGATCCGATCGAACAGCTCGTCCTTGTTGCGATCAACGGCAATGTCTACCTCGCGTGCCCTGTCCCGCGGGGCATGCAGGTTACCGCCCTTGATCTGCAGGGCACTGGACTGAACCGCCGCATCGAGTTCCTTGAGCTTGGTGTCCAGTTCAGCCACCAACGCATCCAGAAAATCCTCCGGCTGATCGGGCAGCCCAAGCTGGGCGTAGCGTTTGTCCTTGTCCCGTTCCCAGTCGTCGGCATCGATCATCAAGCGATGGCGACCCCGGAATTTCTCGCTGTGATCCACATAGACAGCGCCGCTGCGCAACGATTTCCTGAGCCCAATCAGAGTTGCCGCTTCCAGTCCCCGCAGGGCACGCTCCCGGTCCTCGCCCTCAACGATGTCCTTCCAGGAAGAGGGCATGTGCACAGTGGGCGTCGCCGGCAGCGCAGTGATCCTCTGTTCGTAGAGGTTTTTCAGATATTCGATGCGCTCTTTGCCCGGATCGTGAGGCTCGGCTTCGATGTCGAGCTTCTGCATCTCGCCTAGGAGCGACCGAAGTTGGTTGTTGGGTTCGGAGAGAATCCAGCGTGCGGCGGCCGCCCGGGTCGGGAACTGCCGCGGTTTCTGGCTTTCTCTAAGAGCACGCACATAGACCCGGAATTCGTTGTCATCAAGCGCAGAGTCGTCAACCCGCTCGAAGACCTGCTCAAGGGCTTTTGCCAGAGAAAGGGCGCCTTCGGCTTCAGTCAGCTTCGCCTTGTCGTAAGCGGTACGGACGATTCGGGTGGTGAGGCGCCCGCCGAGCATTATGGCAGCGTCGGAGGCCTGCATCAGCACCATCTTGAGAAAGCACAGCAGGCGCAGTGTCCGGGTCGGGTCCTTCAATTCCTTGTATTTCGCTGGTCGGATTCCCTGGAGCTGGCCCGCGTAGCTGCGGATTTTCTCGATGGCGATGCTATCGAGGTCCAGTTTGTGGATGCCGAGGCTCTTGATGAATTCAATCCTCTCAATGCGTTCTCGCAGCGCATTGATCGATTTTTTCCGCGGAGGCTGCTGCAGCCATTCCAACACCGAGCGCCTGGCTTTCTCGTGCGTCCGCAGTACGGCACTTTCTATGCGCCGAAACTCAGTTGCCGGGATTTGTTTCCGGAATAGCCGAAAGAGCGTGTCTTCCGACTCTGCCATGGCCCGCCGGGCGATATCCCGGATCACCCGGTCTGCGGGGGTCAGGTAACGGCGCTGGTACAGCCACTCCTTGGCTCGCTCGACAAGCGCATCGACGCTGGCTGCGTATCGGGCTTCCTGGCTGAGAAAGAGCAGCAATCCCGGTTCCATATCAGGCGTCGCCTTGGTGAATCCAAGGGTTTCCATGGCCCACCACTGGTGCTCATAGAGCGTCTTGGGCCGGGTATAAATCGCCTTGAGGCTGGCAATCGTGAGGGCAGGGAGGTCGAGTTGTGCTGAAATGTGCCGGAGGAGCTTGCTTGGGATGACCTGCGTCTCCTCAAGCAGGTTGCCGGTCATTTTGAGGAACCCCAGGTGCAGGGCACCAGCTACGCGCAAGTTCGTGCGGAAGCGTTTCCGCATGGCGGCGAGTTCGTCTTCCGAGAACGTAAAGAACGCCCGGAATTCAACCGCTGACAGGGTTTTAGGGAAAATGGCAGCACCAAGATATTGGTGCTGCCAGCGATGGATTTCCGCCATGACTGCCTCCCAGAGCGTGAGCAGGCTAATCCTGCGTCATAGGGAGGGAAGTCGTCAACGAACTTGTTGAAAGTAAAGCGATTCTGCTGACTATTGTCTGCAATCCAGCACTAAACCCCCGTGATTGAGGGAGTAAGCGGAGAAACCGCCAAACTCAGCACGGAAAGTACGGGAACCCTCAGCTACGCGACGCTTCTGTCGCTGCTTCTCCTGCGAGGGAGACGCCCCCTCGGAAACCGCACGGCGAGCCTCAATGCAACGTTCCCGCGCCTTGGCCAGGGAAATGCCACTTGGCCCGTAGCGCCCGATTGTGAGCGTTTCCCGGCGGCCGTTGAGCCGGTAGTCGTAGCGAAAAGTGATGGTTCCGGCCGGGGAAACAGTGACGTACATCCCGTCCCGGTCGGCCACCTTGTACATGGCTTCCTGAGGCTTGAGGTTCTTCAGCGCGGTATCGGTAAGCATGGCGTTCTCCTGTACGGGAACGTTTTTACCGTCACCCGCGATTCAGACTACACACCCGCTTGAAACCCGCATGAAATCTAGCGTTTCGCTAGAATTTTTACCGTCACACGTCAAAAACGGGCTGACGGTAAAAATTGTAGTACATCAGGAGGCCTTCTGGCTACCGTCTGATTTACCGTCATCTTGATCCGCTTACCAGCGATAGATAACGATAGCTATTGATTTGTTTTATGTTTATTTTTAACATGTTATACAAACATATCAATAGATGCCGATAGACCACGAAGGCATAGGAATTATTCCCACTCGATGGTGGCGGGCGGTTTGCCGGAGACGTCGTACACCACCCGGTTGAGGCCGCGGACTTCGTTGATGATGCGGTTGGAGACCTTGCCCAGCAGCTCGTAGG
>Ga0114986_1000279_pt1 | contig 14414 bp, 14 predicted proteins | sample Shrwel1BS1Day17_FD_96988 | JGI IMG/M metagenome (GOLD analysis project Ga0114986, IMG submission 96988) | Subsurface microbial communities from deep shales in Ohio, USA - Utica-3 well 1 S-1-Day17 | ecosystem: Environmental > Aquatic > Deep subsurface > Shale gas/oil reservoir > Produced... | reverse complement strand
GGGGCGGGGGATCGGGCGGAGTCTCAGCGGCGGCTTCCTCGGCCAGTTCGCCGAAGCTGGCGCGGTTGGCGCCTTGCGTCACGAAGCCGTTTTCGACCTCGCATTCCTCCCATGCAACACCCCAACGCGAGGCGGCGGCCTGCGCGAGCATGGCGCGCGCGGCGGCAGCGGCCTCGCGGCAAGGCATCTCGTAGGCCTCCAGCGCGGTGCCCGCGGCAGTCGCGTTGAACCGTGCCGATTGGGCGAAGCGCACGGCCAGCAGATCGTCGCTGGCCGGGGAGAGACCGCCAAACGCCGGGTCCCACAGCGCCATCCACTGTCTGGCCAGCGGGACATTGGCATAAGCGCCCGAGACCGGCGCAGGCTCGACCGCGATCTGCCGCCAGTCCGCCCCCAGTTCATAGGCGATGATCTGTGGCAGCAGCGTGGTGATCCCCTGCCCCATCTCCAGCTGCGGCACGGCAACGGTCACCACGCCATCAGCAGCAATCTTGAGCCACGCGCCGAACACCTGTTCGCCCCGCGCGGGCACAAGCGGCGAACGATAGCTGCGCGGCATCAGCCACCAGGCGATGACAAGGCCGCCCCCCGCCGCCGCGCCTGCCAGCAATCCGCGCCGGGTGACCTGCATTGCTCTAAAGCTTCCCCGTATCGAGCCAGCGCGCCAGCTGTTCGGCGATGGCGCGGAACGGCTCTGCCGTCTCGTCGTCACCCGCCGCGGGGGGCTCGCCCTTGTCGCCCGCAAGGCGCGTTGCGAGGGTAAGGGGCACGCGGCCAAGAAACGGGATTTCAAGCGCGGCGGCGAATTTCTCCACGCCCCCTTGCCCGAACGGATCACTGACCTCGCCGCAATGCGGGCAGGCATAGCCCGCCATGTTCTCGACCAGCCCGATGATCGGCACATCGCCCTGCTCGAACAGCTGGCCGGCGCGCGCGGCGTCGATCAGCGCCAGATCCTGCGGGGTCGAGACCAGCACCGCGCCATCGGGCTTGTGGGCGGAAAGCATCGAAAGCTGCACGTCGCCCGTGCCCGGCGGCAGATCGACCAGCAGCAGATCGGTCTCGCCCCAATCGGCGTCGACCAGCTGCGACAGGGCCTTGCCCGTCATCGGCCCGCGCCACGCCAGCGCCTTACCGGGGGCGACGATGTGCCCCATCGAGAGCACCTTGACGCCGTAGGGGCTGTCGATCGCGACCAGCTGCGCACCATCAGGCGTGGCGGCGGGCTTGATCCCTTCGGTCTTCAGCAGCTTGGGCTGGGAAGGGCCGTAGATGTCGCCATCGATCACGCCGACCTTGCGGCCCATCTTGGCCAGCGCGACCGCCAGATTGGTGGTCAACGTCGACTTGCCGACACCGCCCTTGCCGCTGCCCACCGCAATCAGCCGGCGGCGGCGGCGCTCACCAGTCAGCGCGATGCGCACCTCGTCCACTTCGGGCAGGGGCTTCAGCGCGGCGGTGATTGCGGCTTCCAGGTCAGCGCGGCCCAGATCGGACAGATCGCCCGCCTCGGCAACGATCACCGCCCGGCGCGAAACGATCCGCGCCGAACGCAAACGGTGGTTGATTTCGGGGGTCAGCGCAGCACGGATCAGCGCCTCTTCGGCTTCAGGCTGGCGGGGTGTATTCGCAGGGTTGTTCATTTCGCCACGCCTCTAACACCAAAATCACGCAGCGAACCCCTGTTTTTCACGGGAACCCGTGCCTATACATGGCTTATGCAGAGAATGGACGGCTGGAGAGAGCGTCTTGGCGCGGGCCTGAAAGGCCTTGCCATGGCAGGCAAGAACCCCTGGGGCGGCGGCGGAAGCGGGTCGGGCGACGATGGCGCATCGGGCGGCGCATCGGGTGACGATGCCTCGGGCGGTGACGGCACCGGCGGCGGCCCGCGCAACCCGTGGCTTCCCGGCGGGGGCGAGCCGGGCAAGCGGCGGTCGGCCAGCATCGAGGACATCTTCAAGAACCGCGGCCCAGAAGGCCCGCGCCGTGCAGGCGGCGGGGGCGGCACGGGCGGCCCCGGTTTCCGCCTTCCCGAACGCGGTGACGGCAAGAGCTGGGTCCCGGTGATCCTCGGCGGGGTCGCGCTGGTGTGGGTGGCGGTGACGAGCTTCCACTTCATCCAGCCGGGCGAACAGGCCGTGGTCACGTGGCTCGGCGGCAAATATTACGGCACGCTCGATTCCGGCACCAACATCACTGCCCCCTGGCCGATCCACACGGTCGAAAAGGAAAACGTGACGCAGGTCCGGCTTGAGGAAGTGCCCGGCACCAAGACCGAAAAGCTGATCCTGACCGGCGACCAGAACCTCGTCGATCTCAGCTACCTGATCCGCTGGAACATTTCGGACCTGACGCTCTACAAGTACCAGCTCAACGATCCGCGCAACGCGCTACTGGAAATCGGCGAGGCCGCGATGCGGGCCGCGGTGGCGCGGCAGGACCTTGATTCGGTGCTGACCGGCGCAGGCCGGGCCGAGATCGAACAGGATGTGCGCACCGCCATGCAGGCGCGGCTCGATGCCTATCGTTCGGGCATTTCGGTGCAGGGGATCGAAATCAACAAGGTCGATCCGCCCAGCCGCGTGGAGGAAGCCTTCAAGGACGTCTCCAGCGCCCAGCAGGATGCGGACGCGAATATCAACCGCGCCCGCGCCGTGGCTCAGCAGCTGCTGGCCCGCGCGCAGGGCGATGCCAGCGAATTCAACGACATATACGAGGAATACAAGCTCGCGCCCGAAGTGACGCGCCGCCGCCTCTATTACGAAACCATGGAAGCGATCCTGTCCAAGACCGACAAGACGATTGTCGAATCCGGCAACGTCACCCCGTACCTGCCGCTACCTGAAATCAAGCGGCGCGCGCAGCAACAGCCGCCGCCGCAGCAGCAGCAGGGACAGTAAGGCCATGAACAGCTTCATCCAGAACCCCCGCAACCTCCTCATCACCGCGATCGTGGTGGTGGTGGCGCTGCTCTCCAGCCTTGTGATCGTGCCCGAAACGCATCAGGCGGTGGTGATCCGCACCGGGGAACCGGTGCGCACCATCAACCAGTTCCGCCCCGAGGTTCCCTACGGCTCCACCGGAGCTGGGATCGCGCCGCGCATCCCGTTCATCGAGGAAGTGCGGATGATCGACCGCCGCGTGCTCGATATCGACATGGAGCGCACGCAGGTCCTCTCCAAGGACCAGCAGCGTCTTCAGGTCGATGCCTATGCCCGCTACCGGATCATCGACCCGATCAAGCTGGTCAAGCAGGCGGGTAACGAACGCCAGTTCGAAGCCCAGCTGCTGCCGATCCTCACCTCGGTGCTGCGGCAGGAGCTGGGGCGCATCCCGTTTTCGGCGCTGATCAACGCCGAACGCGGCACAGCGATGACCAACATCACCCGGACGCTCGACGCGCAGGCGCGCAATTATGGCGCACAGGTGCTCGACGTGCGGATCAAGGCGGCGGACCTTCCTGAGGGCAGCCCGCTCGATGCGGCCTTCACCCGGATGGAAACCGACCGTCAGGAACAGGCCGCCACGATCCGCGCCGCCGGTCAGCGTGATGCCCAGATCATCCAGGCCGAAGCCAGCGCGCAGGCCGCCAAGATCTACGCCGAGGCCTATGGCAAGGACCCGAAGTTCTACGATTTCTACCGCGCCATGCAGAGCTACCGGCAGACGTTCCTCGCGGGCGAAGGGCAGAGCACGATGGTGCTGTCGGAGGACAGCGAATACTTCCGCCAGTTCAAGGGCGAACGCTGAGGGCCATTCGACCAAGCGCCGACAGGCGGCGATGGGCGTGAGGCATGTTCAATCGGCGTTCAGCCGCCGGAGACGCATTTGGGGCCGCCGGTCACGCACCGGGCCGGTGCCCCGCACGAAGGTTTCAGGAACGGCGCGGGACACTCGCGCATTTCCAGACAGGATAAGGACCAAGAGGACGTGAACAAAGTGCGCTATGTATACGGACTTTCGAGCGCGCTGCTGGTGGGCGGCGCTGCCATCTCGCTGATCACGGGTTCGCCGCTCGGCGCGCAGGTGGCTCAGAATGATGATACGGTGATGAACCGCGTCGTCCCCGTCGAAGGCGCACCGGCGAGCTTTGCCGATCTCACCGCGCAGCTCCAGCCGGCGGTGGTCAACATCGCCACCCGCCAGCGGGTCGAGGTGCAGAACAACCCCTTCGCCGGCACGCCCTTTGCCGAATTGTTCAACCGCCGCGGCGGCGGTCAGGGCGGCGCGCAACCGCAGACCCGCGAGGCGCAGTCGCTGGGTTCGGGCTTCATCATCTCGGCTGACGGCATCGTGGTGACGAACAACCACGTGATCTCCCCGCCCGATACCCGCGCCAAGCTGGAAGCGATCACCGTGACGCTGGCCGACGGGACGGAATACGAAGCCGACGTGATCGGCGCGGATTCGGCATCGGACCTTGCGGTGCTCAAAATCCGTTCGAACAAGACCTTCCCCTTCGTCAAATTCGGGGATTCCGCAGCGACCCGCGTGGGTGACTGGGTGGTCGCGATCGGCAACCCCTTCGGCCTGGGCGGCACAGTGACGGCGGGGATCATTTCAGCGGTCTATCGCAACACCGGCCAGGGCGGCGCCTATGACCGCTATCTCCAGACCGATGCGAGCATCAACCGGGGCAATTCCGGCGGCCCGCTGTTCGACATGCGTGGCAACGTGATCGGCATCAACAATGCGATCTTCTCGCCCTCGGGCGGCAGCGTGGGCATCGGCTTTGCCATCCCCGCCGAAATCGCCGCGCCGATCGTAGAGAAGCTGCGCGCCGGACAGGAAATCCAGCGTGGCTACCTCGGTGTCCGCCTCCAGCCGATCGACGAGGATCTCGCCGCTTCGCTCGGCCTGCCCAAGCGCCGCGGCGAGCTGGCGCAAACGGTCGAGGATGGCAGCCCCGCCAACAAGGCGGGCCTGCGTTCGGGCGACATCCTGATGAAGGTGAACGGCAAGGACGTGACCGCCGAACAGACCGTGTCCTACCTCGTCGCCAACCTCCAGCCGGGCACCACCATTCCGGTCGAGGTCCTGCGCGATGGCCAGCGGATCGCGATCAATGTCACGCTCGGCAAGCGCCCGACCGAGGAGGAACTGCAAGCCCAGGCCCAGACCTTCGATCCGGAAGCCGAAGAGCCGATGGCACCCGGCACCTCGGACCAGACCATCGAACAGAAGCTGGGCATGCAGGTCATGCCCATGACCCCGGCCATCGCCCGCACGCTTGGCGTGCCGGCCGATACCAAGGGCGTGGTCATCGCCGCAGTCGACCCCAATGGCGACGCGGCGCGCAAGGGCCTGCGCCGTGCCGACATCATCCTGTCGGCGAACTATCAGCCAACCCCGACGGTTGAGGCGCTCAACGCGCAGGTCAACGCCGCAGTCGCCGAAAAGCGCGAGGCGATCCTGCTGCGTGTGCAGCGTCGCACTACCCCGCCGGCCTTCGTGGCGGTCCGCATCCGCTAAGGCGGCTGAACGCCACAAGCGCGCCAAAGGAAAAGGCGCCGGGAGCGATCCCGGCGCCTTTTCCTTTGGGCGACACGCCTATTGTTCGGGTGGCTTGGCGTTGCCCTGCGGCGGCAGGCGGCGCGGTTCACGCGGGGGGCGCTGGTTCTGCGGCAGTGTGCCGCCGGTCGCCTCCTCGAGGAAATCCCGGCTTGCCGCCGAGGGTGCGTCGGGATCGCGCAGCTCATCAGGGCCGAGCGGGCTTTGCGAAGGATCGCGCCTACCGGGCTCGACCATGTTGCCCTGCTCGTCGATGTAGTAGTAATCCTCCGGCGCGCCGAACAGCGCCTCCTCGTCGGGCTCCAGCTGCCATTCGGGCAGTTCGAGCGTCACGTCGAACTGTTCGACCGGGCGATCCTTGACGGCAAAGCGCATGTAGGCGGCAAAGGCCTGCGCTGGCGCGCGGCCGCCCTGCAGGCCGGGGACTGCCTTGGCATCGTCACGCCCCATCCACACGCCGGTGGTGACACCGCTGGAAAAGCCGATGAACCAGCCATCCTTGTTCGACGAGGTCGTGCCGGTCTTGCCCGCCACGGGCCGGCCGATATCCGCCGCCCGCCCTGTGCCGGTCTGCACTGCGGCCTGAAGCAGATCGGTGATGCCCTTCACCACGTGATCGGGCACAGCCGGCGACTGGCGCCTTTCCTCGCGCCGGTAGAGCACTTCCCCGCTGGCGCCGGTTACCTTGGTGATGCCGTAAGGCTCCACCGAAGCGCCCTTGGCGGAGATCCCGGCGAAGGCCTGCGTCATCTCGATCACCCGCATTTCGGACGAGCCGAGCACCATCGAGGGGAAGGTGTCGATCTTGGAATTGACCCCGAAGCGACGCGCCATCGAAGCCACCGTGCCAAAGCCGACTTCATTGCCAAGCTGGGCGGCGACGGTGTTGATCGAATAGGCGAAGGCAGTGCGCAGGTCGGTCTCGCCCACGTTCCTGCCGTTGGAGTTCTTGGGGCTCCACCCGTCGATGGTGACGGGGGTGTCGACCACCTTGTCCTCGGGCACGTAGCCCGCCTCGAGCGCCGCGAGATAGACGAACAGCTTCCACGCCGATCCCGGCTGGCGCATCGCGGCAGTCGCGCGGTTGTAGTTGCTGGCGACATAATCCGTGCCGCCGACCATGGCGAGGATCGCCCCGTCACGGTCAAGGCTGACCAGCGCCCCTTGCGCCCCCTTGGGCGTGTTCGCTTCGATCGCGGCGGTCGCGGCGCGCTGCATGCCGATATCGAGCGTCGTCCACACCTCGATCGGCTCGTAGGTTTCGGGCAGGATGATATCGAGCTGCGGCAGCACCCAATCGGTGAAATAGCGCACCGAGTTCTGCCCGGCGTCCTGCTTCAATTGCACCGCACTGACATCGACCTGGGCCTGATCGGGGGTGATGTAGCCCTGTTCCCGCATCAGACCGAGCACCACCTTGGCGCGGTCCACCGCCGCCTGGACATCGGCAGTGGGCGAATACTGGCTGGGCGCCTTCACCAGGCCGGCGATGATCGCCGCCTCGCCCACCGAAAGCTCGGTCGCAGGGTGGCTGAAGAACTTCCGGCTGGCACTGTCGATCCCGTAGGCGCCGCCGCCGAAATAGACCTTGTTGAGGTACAGCTCGAGGATCTGCTCCTTGGAGAATTTCCATTCAAGAGCCAGGGCCAGCACCGCCTCGCGCGCCTTGCGGTCGGGGGTGCGGTTGTTGTTGAGGAACAGGTTGCGCGCCAGCTGCTGGGTGATCGTCGAGGTCCCGCCGATCCGCGACCGCGATCCCGTGACCCACTCCACCACCGCACCGGTCAGGCGCACCGGATCGACGCCCCAGTGCGACCGGAACCGCTTGTCCTCCACCGCGACCATCGCGTCGGTCATGGTGGTGGGGATGTTGTCATAGGCGAGCCATTCGCCGAAGCTCGGCCCGATCTCGACCAGTTCGCGCCCGTCGCGGGCGCGCACCACGATGGTCTGGCCCGGCTGGGTCGCCTTGAGGGTCGCGTAGTCGGGGAGCGAGGATGCGGCGAAGCCGACCGCGAAGGCGAGGAACACGAGGCCAAGCGCCGCCAGCGCGCCGCCCCACACCAACGCCCGCTTCAGCCACACCCGCCAGCGCGGGGGCGGGCCGCCGGCACCACCTCCAGCTTTCGGCGCGCGGGAGGATGCAGCATCGGAACGCTCCGCTGCTGCGCGGCGCTGTCCGCGCGCGCCCTTGTTCTGCAACTGCTCACCCCTTTTCGTCATGGCCTGTGCCCATCTGATGCCGCTCCGTCCCAGAAGCGTGAAGCGGCCCCCTGCATAGGCAAGTTGTAACCGGGAATGAACCCGGCTTTACGCGCCTCTCCCCCGGCGCGGGCGCGGAGGGCGGGCGGCTCAGCTTTCCGCCGGGGTGAAAACCAGCGCCGCGGAGTTGATGCAATAGCGCAAGCCGCCCTGTTCGGGCGGGCCATCGGGGAAGACATGACCGAGATGCCCGCCGCACTTGCCGCAGCGCACTTCGGTGCGCACCATGCCGTAGCTGACATCGCGGTGTTCCTCGATCACCTCGTCGGTCGAGGGGCGGGTGAAAGCGGGCCAGCCGCAGCCCGAATTGTACTTGGCGGTCGAGTAGAACAGCTGCGTCCCGCAGGCAGCGCAGTGGTATTCGCCCTCGTCGTAGAACTTGTCGTACTCGCCGGTGAAGGCGCGTTCCGTGCCCGCCTCCCGCAGGATGTGATACTGCATCGGGGTGAGACGCTCCCGCCATTCGGCGTCAGTCAGGCTGCGGGGGTCGTCGGTCATATAATCAGCTCTCCTGTTAACGCTGATATCGGATTGCCACAGGCAATCCGCAAGCGCGAACGCGCGCCCGCAGCGACGCGTCCGAAGGGCGTGTGAGCGAGGATAACGCACGCCGGAGGGCGTGCGGCCTTCAAAAACGCTGTCCCGTTACCTAGCCATCCAACAAGGCGTAATGCGCGGGCGGCTTGATCACGTCCATGCGCTCGGTGAGTAGCGGGCGGAAGCTCGGCCGGCTCTTGAACACCGCATACCATCCGCGCGATTGCTCATGGCCCGACCAGTCGATCCCGCCGAGGTAATCCGCAACCGAGATCTGCGCCGCCGCTGCCAGATCGGCAAGACTCATCGTCGATCCCGCCACCCACGGGCGGTTGTCGATCAGCCAGTCGAGATAGTCGAGATGCCCGTGCGCCATCTTCATCGCGTTGCGCAGCGCACCGCTATCGGGCGGCTGGCGCAGGATGCGCTTCTTCATCCGCTCGGACAGCAGCGGCGCGGTGACATCGGCGTAGAAGTTCTCGTCAAACAGCGCGACCAGCCGGCGGATCTCCGCGCGCTGGGTGGCGGTGCCGTTGATCATCGGATTGCGATCGACCGTTTCCTCGAAATATTCCGCGATGGCGCGGCTATCGGGGATGACGATGTTCTTGTCCTGGTTGGCGATGACCGGGGTGCGCCCGGCCGGGTTCAGGTTGAAGAAGTGATCGGAGGCGGTCCACGGATCCTCGCGCACCAGATCGAAGGGGATATTCTTTTCGCTCAGCAGCAGCCGGATCTTGCGGCTGAAGGGGCAGAGCGGGAATTGATAGAGCATCCACATGACGGGCATTTCCATGCCCTGTTTGGCCGCCCAAATCCAGCGCCCCGCAGGCGGCGCGCGGGGGATATGTCGGCTTGCTTACAGCCCGGCTGCCGATTTCATCAATTCGCAGGCGGGCATCATCCGCGTGAGCTGTGCAGTGCCTTCACGCGTGTCGTTACGCTTCAGCCCTTCAGCCGCAATCATCGCAATGTTTTCGCGGGTGAGGCCGGTGTCCATAAGCTGCGCCATAACCCTCACAAAGAATTCGCGCCCGCCGCTCGCCGCGACCTCGGGATAGGCCTCGCCCCGCGGATCGCCCGTCTTTTGCCAGTGCCCGATGGTCGCATAAGCGAGCGCACACCGCGCGGAAGCCGCGTTCTCGATCGGCAATTCATCGATCACAATGACGCTGGAGGGCGGCACGGGGGCACGGGGAGTGTCCTGAAGCGCAAGCGCAGCGGCGAGGATGGGCGTGAGCATGCCCCACCCTATGCCCTGCAACGTGAATGCTACGCTAACGGAATCCGCGTTGCGGCGCGACGAATTCCGTCCTAATCCGCAACCCGTCCTTTGAGAGGAGACGCTTTTCCATGTTCAGTCACATCATGCTCGGCACGAGCGATTTCGACCGTGCCAAGGCATTCTACGATTCCGTGCTCGCCACGCTCGGCGCAGGCCCCGGGATGATCAACGTCGCCGCCACCGGCCACCGCCGCGCCTTCTGGATGCACAATGGCGGGATGTTCTCGATCAGCGAGCCGATCAACAACCAGCCCGCCACCTGTTCGAACGGATCGACCATCGGCTTTGCCTGCGACAGCCTGGAACAGGTGCAGGCCTTCCACGATGCTGCCGTTGCCGCTGGCGGCAAGTCGATCGAAGACCCGCCGGGCCCGCGCACCGGCGCGATGGGCACGCTGAACCTCGGTTACGTGCTGGATCTCGACGGCCACAAGCTGTGCATGCTGCATAGGGTTTGATGTAAAGGGGTCACTGGCGTGACCCCTCAGACCGCGTCATAGCGCGGCCGCAAATCAACGACTTAATTCAAACACCGCAAACTCGGCGCGCCAGTTCGCTGCTGGCGCGCCGATCTGTTTCTCGTTCGAGAAAAACCACGCGCGCTCGACCTTGGCGCCCTTCAGCCGCGCCAGTTCGCGGAAATCCTCGACCGTCACGTGGTGGATATTCTGCGTCTCGTACCAGCTCACCGGCAATGCCCGCGTCACCGGCATCCGCCCGCCCAGCAGCAGCGCGAGGCGGGTGCGCCAGTGGGCGAAATTGGGGAAGGAGACGAAGGCGCGGCGGCCCACCCGCAGCAGTTCATCCAGCATCAGATCGGGCCGCGTCGCGGTCTGGAGCGTCTGGCTGAGGATCGCGTAATCGAAAGCCTTGTCGGGGTAATTCGCTAGGTCGAGGTTCGCGTCGCCCTGCACCACGCTGAGGCCCCGCGACACGCAGCGTTCCACCAACGCTCCGTCCAGCTCCATCCCGCGCGCATCGCAGCCGCTCTGGGCTTCCAGCACCGCCATCAGCGCCCCGTCACCGCAGCCGATATCGAGCACCCGGCTGCCGGGCGCGACATGGGCGGCGATCGCGGCGAGGTCGGGACGCAAGCCGGTCATGCGTAGGCCGCCGGGTTGTGGCGCTCCATCGCCAGTGAAGGATCGGCGAGCGGCGTCCAGCCGAATTGCGCATAAAGGCCGTGCGCATCACGCGTCATCAGCATCCAGCGGCGCAGGCCCTGCAAATCGGGATGGGCATGGAGCCACGCGACCATCGCCTTGGACAGACCCCTGCCGCGGTGCGCATCGAGCACATAGACGTCGGCCAGATAGGCGAAAGTCGCGCGGTCGGTAACCACGCGCGCCATCGCCACCTGCTCGCCCTGGTGCCGCACGGCAACGCACAGGCTGCCCGCCAGCGCGCGCCGCACCGTCTCCAGCGGAATGCCCGGCGACCAGTAGCTGGTCGACAGATAGGCGTGCGCGGCGACCGGATCGATCGCGGCCTGATCGCTCACCAGCTCATAGCCTTCGGCTAGCACGCTCATTCGACGAACCCCTTCACCACACGGTCAAGCTGGTCGTGTTCCAGCAGGAAGCTGTCATGCCCGTGCGGGGCGGAGAGTTCGACGAAGCTCACCTTCGCGCCTGCCGCATTGAGCGCATGGACGATGTGGCGGCTTTCGGCCGTGGGGTAGAGCCAGTCGGTATCGAAGCTGACGAGGCAAAAGCGTGCCTGCGTGCCCCCAAAGGCATCGGCCAGCTTGCCGCCGTGCTCCTCGGCAATGTCGAAATAGTCCATCGCGCGGGTGATGTAGAGGTAGCTGTTGGCATCGAACCGGCGGGTGAAGCCGCTGCCCTGATAGCGCAGGTAGCTTTCGACCTGGAACTCGGCGTCGAAGCCGAAGCTCTTGGCGTCCCGGTCCTGAAGCCGCCGCCCGAATTTCTCGGTCAGGCCCGCTTCGGACAGATAGGTGATGTGCGCGGCCATGCGCGCCACGGCGAGGCCGTTGTCGGGCTTGGAGAGCGCGTCGTAATAGTCGCCCTCGGCCCACGCCGGATCAGCCATGATCGCCTGCCGGCCGACCTCGTGGAAGGCGATGTTCTGTGCGGAATGGCGCGCGGTCGAGGCGATGACCAGCACACGCGCGGCGCGGTCGGGCCAGTTGGCGGCAAGGCTCAGCGCCTGCATCCCGCCCATCGATCCGCCGACCACGGCGTGGAGGCGTTCGATCCCCAGCCCGTCAAGCAGCGCAACAAGCCCCCGCACCATGTCGCGGATGGTGATGACCGGGAAGCGCATGGCGTAAGGCTGCCCGTCGGGGGCAAGGCTCGCAGGACCGCTTGATCCCATGCAGCTGCCGATGACATTGGCGCAGATCACGAAATGGCGGTTCGTGTCGATCGGCTTGCCCGGGCCGACCATCCGTTCCCACCAGCCGGGTTTGCCGGTGATCGGGTGCGGGCTGGCGAGATACTGGTCGCCGGTCAGCGCATGGCACACCAGCACCGCGTTCGATGCGTCGGGCGCGAGCGTGCCATAGGTCTCGTAGGCGATCTCGCAATTCTCCAGCACCTGCCCGCTATCGAGCGGCAGGGGTTGGGCGATGCGGTAGACCGGAGAGGCTGGCGGTGCGGCGTTCATGGGCGGCATGCGAATTGGGCGAGCCCCCTGCCCATGTCAATCGCGCGCCATGGCGGCCCCGCGTTTTCACGCTGTATTCGGCACGGCAAACTGGCTATCGCGCACGTCCGATGTCGAGACCCGAACCCAAACCCTGGATCGCGCAGATCCACGCCTATGTTCCCGGCAAGTCCAAGTCGGCGAGCGGCAAGCCGCTGGTCAAACTGTCGGCCAACGAGAACCCGCTCGGCTCCAGCCCGGCGGCGCTGGCGGCTCTGGCCGAGGCGCACGTGGCGGCAGACTACCCCGATCCCGACGCCCGCGCCCTGCGCGAGGCGATTGCCGCGGTCCACGGCTTGGATCCGGCGCTGATCGTGTGCGGCACCGGCTCGGGCGAGCTGCTGCACTGCGCGGTGCAGGCTCTGTGCGGGCCGGGAGACGAGGTGCTGGCATCCCGCTATTCATTCTCGCTCTACCCGCTGCTCGCACAGAAGGTCAGCGCGACCCCTGTGTTTGCCGAGCCCGAGGGCTACGGCGCAAATGTCGACAACCTCCTCGCCGCAGTGACGGACCGCACACGGGTGGTGCTGCTGGACAATCCGAACAACCCTGTCGGCACCTTCCTGCCGCCGTCCGAGGTCGCACGCCTGCAGGCCGGATTGCCTTCCGACGTGCTGCTGGTGGTGGACGAAGCCTATGGCGAATATGTCGATCCGGCCTTCCAGAGCGACGCCTTTGCTCTCGCCGCCGCGCACGAGAACGTGCTGGTCAGCCGCACCTTTTCCAAGGCCTATGGCCTCGCGTCGGAACGGGTCGGCTGGGTCACCGGCTCAGCCCACCTGATCGATCTCGTCAACCGCCTGCGCGGGGCGTTCAACGTTTCGGTGAGCGGGCAGAAAGCCGCCATCGCCGCGCTGGGCGACCAGGCCTTCGTCGCCGCCTCGCGCGAACACAACACCCGCGAGCGCGCCCGGCTGGCCGACTCCATCGCGATGCTCGGCAATCACGGCATTTCAGCCGTGCCGAGCGAGGCGAACTTCCTGCTCGTCCGGTTCGAGGGCGCGGTAACCGCAACGCAGGCATTGGAGGCGCTGTCCGATGCCGGCTACGCGGTGCGCCACCTGCCCTCCCAAGGTCTGCCCGATGCCTTGCGCATCACCATCGGCACGACCGAGGCCGTCACCGATGTCATCGCCACGCTCCGCCAGCTGTGCGGAGAGGCGGCATGACCATTCGCTCGGTCGCGATCATCGGCCTTGGCCTGCTCGGCGGATCGATCGGGCTCGCGGTCAAGGCGCGGGGTCTGCCCGTCGCCACTACCGGCTGGGACCGCGATGCATCGGTGCGGGAACGCGCCGCGGCGCGCGGACTGGTGGGCACGGTGTGCGAGACTGCCGAGGAAGCCGTGACCAACGCCGATCTCGTCATCCTGTGCGTCCCCGTCGGCGCGATGGGCGATGCGGCGCGGGCGATCGCGCCGGGCCTTGCCCCCCACGCCATCGTCAGCGACGTCGGCTCGTCCAAGGCCGCCGTCGCCGAGGCACTGGCCGAGGCGCTGCCGGGCGCCACCGTCATCCCCGCCCACCCCGTCGCGGGGACCGAGCAGAGCGGCCCGGACGCGGGCTTTGCCACCCTGTTCGCAGGGCGCTGGTGCATCATCACCCCGCCCGATCGTTGCGACCCCGAGGCGCTTGCGGCGCTGTCGGACTTCTGGACAGCACTCGGCTCCAAGGTCGAGCTGATGGACGCCGCCCACCACGACCTCGTCCTCGCGGTCACCAGCCACATCCCGCACCTCATCGCCTACACCATCGTCGGCACCGCCAGCGATCTGGAGGACGTGACGCAGAGCGAAGTCATCAAGTACTCGGCAGGCGGCTTCCGCGATTTCACCCGCATCGCGGCATCGGACCCTGTCATGTGGCGCGATGTGTTCCTGACCAACAGGCAAGCAGTGCTGGAGATGCTCGGCCGCTTCACCGAGGATCTGACGGCGCTCCAGCGGGCGATCCGTTCGGGCGACGGGGACACCCTGTTCGACCTTTTCACCCGGACCCGCGCGATCCGCCGGGCGGTGATCGAGCAGGGCCAGGACGACGAACGCCCCGATTTCGGCCGCGAACACGGGGCATAGCCCGCCCCCCATTGTTTCACGTGAAACCCTGCCGGTTGGCAGCATGTGGAGGGGGTCTGGAGGGGGTCTAACCGGGGT
>Ga0114986_1000278_pt1 | contig 14437 bp, 10 predicted proteins | sample Shrwel1BS1Day17_FD_96988 | JGI IMG/M metagenome (GOLD analysis project Ga0114986, IMG submission 96988) | Subsurface microbial communities from deep shales in Ohio, USA - Utica-3 well 1 S-1-Day17 | ecosystem: Environmental > Aquatic > Deep subsurface > Shale gas/oil reservoir > Produced... | reverse complement strand
TGGGGTGTTCCGGATGTCGGGTTTTGCCCATCGTGTTCCGCAATTCCCATGCCCCCATGCGCATTATTTAGTGCGGACAAAAAGAAAACCCCAGCCGTTGCCGGCTGGGGTTTTGTTTGGTGGTGCGTAGTTTACTACCGAACTACGCGCTATTGGTGCCAATGAGTAATGCTGCGGAAGATAGTACGTGCGCAATGAACCTATGTGACATGATTCACACGGTGCCCGATGGCGAAAAATTTGGGGCAGCACCATTTATCTCTGCGATCATCTCCTCGGCATCTGGATATTTTTCGGCAATGCGTGGAGAGATGACTATGCCGTGAAGTTGTGCGCGTAGGTCATCCCATCGATCATGCAGTACCTGCCAGTTTTTCTCGTCATAAGTTCCCCGGAAAACAACTGGGCGAATTTCGATTCTAGGAAGGTCGCCATTCACTTGCTTGTCAGCGATCACCTGATTCAGTTTTTCTTCCCACAAACTACCGATCCTATCGACTCGACCAATTTGCTGCTCAACCACGCCGGGATTCCACTCTGGGTGCAGCAGCACAACCGTACGACATGCCTTGTGAAGATTAAGCCCCTCACGGCCCACCAACGATTGCGCTACCAATACCTTTGGGTGACCTTGCTTTCGATTAAAGGCCAATTGCAAGAAGCGCCGAGTCGCTGGTTTTGTCTCCCCAAACATTAATCGTGCGTATCCACCTTCAGGGCGGTTGTATTCCTCGTGTAGCCTGATTTTGAGTTCAGCCCAGAGACCAGATGCTTCCGCTTCATCCAACTGCCCATCACCATCTGCATCACCTTCGTCACGATCACTTGCCGCCGCCACTAAATCAATAAAGGCCTGCGCGAAGTCGGATGGCGTGGCATTCTCGGTATTAGCCTGTACCAATTCATGCATTGCTCGAGCAACTACTGCTAAGGCATGATCTTCGTTGCCTTGAACCTGTTCCGAATCCTCCTTAACCGCTTTCTTAAAGACATCAAACAGCGCTCGCACACGTTTGTCTGGCTGCTTTAGGGTGAAACCTTCCTCGATGTGGCTGATTAGCTTTTCCCGAATATTGCGGCGCTGATTCTCGAGTGCTTGGTATTGTTCAGCAAGGGCAATATCCAGAAGCACGCGATCCAATTCTCCTTGCCTGCGCAACTGCCGATGAGCAGATAAGATAGCCTCCCATTCTTCGTTTTCATGCACTTTGGATTGCGGCCAGGGTAGATTGGCATCAACACACCGTAGCATCTCCCGAGCATTGAGCAGTTGCACTAGTGCTCGTAATGGGCGTGTGAACCGGCCGAACACCAAAACTTTTTCCCCTTGCAGACAGATAGCTTCAATTTCTTCAACAGCCGCCAGAATTGCCGGGTGATCAAATAACGCTGATCCAGCGTTCTTCACGAATGGCTGGATCATGACGTTTTGCCACCACTCTGCGCGTAGCAGACGCTTGTCAGCTGTCAGTTCTATTTTTGAGCTATGCTGCGTAGCGATCCAGGACACGTGATCGGCTTCTATTTGCTTCTGATCCTCTTTGTCATCTCGATGCAACTGATCAATCAGTGAAGCAATGCCGTGGCCATTGCCTAAGGTTAGGCGCAGCCGCTTGGCAACCGTACGGTCGGATTGGCGAGTAACAAACGATAAAGCTTCTGCTGCACACACCGCCCGCTTCCATTCAGAAGACAGTTGGGCTGTATCGATCAGGATTTCCTGTTCGCGCCGATAGGCGTGATAACCCTCGCCAGATGCATTCTGAAACTTGATGACCGCAGGATCTTTCCGTTTATCTCGTCGCAGCAGATAGTCATTTAGTGCCAGTTTGAACGCAGTGGCCGATTCTTTGAATTCCTTGCGCACCTCTTCGTCACTCGGGCATTGCCTTACCCTGGTTACAGATTTTGCATAATTCGAAATGGCTGTAGTTGCTGCTGTTTTCGATGCATCATCAACCCGGATGCGCCCCAGCATTTGCGTCCATTGTGTGGCATCGAGCTCAACTGGAGTTGCGGTCATTGCCAGGCAGCGGGCATCGACAGATTTTAGAACGACCTCAGTTAACAATCGATTTAGCCCACTGTCTTGCCCCCTGCTTTTGTGTGCCTCATCAACAATGACCAGATCAAATACACCCAGCCCAAGTCCGACCGCACGTTCCAGCCAGGGCCGTAATTGTGCGTTACGCCCATATTCGCCAGCAGTCAGAGCACCAGGCCAAGGTGTCGTTTCAGCTAATTCCTCAATGAGTTTTCGAGTAGGGTGATTTTCTGGGCTGGCGCATATTGCACCGACGATGCTCTCCGCAGCTTGTCGAACCCACACGTCGTCGAGCATCTTGTTACTGCAATAATCGCGTGGCCAACGCCCGTTCGCTTGCTTTCGCCATCTAGCATATATTTCTGGGAGCAGAGCCCAGCGCCACGGAACGGTGTTCTCTCCAAGCCGCCAGTTTGTGAAAGCATGAGACACAACTAGGGCCGATTCCATAAACCATGGAGCATTCTTATCCTTGGTTTCCCATGCCTGCAAATATTGCCAGAGACTGCGTAAGATCGGCGGCGCATTGACCCCAGCGGTTTGCAATTCGTCGCTCCACTGATAGCCCAACCCAGGTGGCACCAGTATCGCAACCCGACCACCTGCGGCAATCACAGCCCGGGCGACCGCCGCAGCTATCCGAGTCTTACCCATGCCGACTTCGTCCGCGATTATCACACCGTTATTCGGTAGTCGCTTGGCAAGTTCCCGGAGGCTCGCTGCCTGCCCGTCGTTAAGTTGAATTACACGACTATCTATAAGCGAAAGAAGATGATCTGCGACTCTGTTCCAGCCTCCGAACCTTTGACTCATTTCGCATCCCCAATCGGGCTCAATTCATTGACCTTCCAACTCTCTTCAATCCTGAGCAACATCTCGTCATACAGCTTTCCGGGCTCTGAGTCGCTGGTATCTGCAAACGATGGGCGAAAAGACTGGTGGCGCAATGGGCTTAGAGGGTTCAGTCTCAATGCATCGCGAAAATACTTAACAGGGGCGCTGTCGCAGGCTTGTCCCAAAGTTTGCTCAAGGCGATTGCACCAGAGCGCCCAGTCAATTTCATCGACCTCGATTTGCTTAGCGGCAATGCTTTCGATCAGGTCCATCATCTGCCGTATCGGATAGCTGGCGATCGGTACAGAGTGCCCCTTCTTGTTGTTCTTGCCTTCGTTTTCATCGCCCCCATCGCTTCCGTCGTCATCATCATCCGGTGGCATTGGAAAATCCGCGAGTTGCCACCATGCCTCGTCAATATCGATGGCTGGCAATTCGGTCGCAGCAATACGCCCGTATTGATCGACGACAGGTATCCGAGCTTCAGGATTCTGATCTTCAGTTTTCCAGCGGATGCGAACTTCACGGGGTCGCGCTTCGCACCACTGAAATCCACTTTTTGTCATTGAGCAGGTTAAACCGGCTGAATCAAGTACCTCGAAATCGGTGACGCAGCTGTCGTTGGTACGTAACTCGCGAACACTATCCGACTCGTGCCATACGAGCCAGGTAACGGGTGGCGCAACATAAATTACATCCCGTTGCTCCATGCCGGGGCCAGCATTAAGCTTAGAAACGTCACGAATCTCATCACCCCCTCGCTGAATGGGTAATAGGTTCGTCACCACCTGATGCTCAGGGGTAGCCTTGCTTTTCTGCCAGCATAGCGTGTTCGGGGCAAACACAACGCCTGCTTCGAGGTTGCCCGCAGCGGAGCTCATCTTGTTGGCGAAGCCTGGATGAGTCAGGTTCCCTGAACCTAGGTAAACCCAGGAGCTTGTGCATGCATTGGAGTTGTCTCGACTATTAGCGCTGAACAGGAATTTTGCATGCAAACTACGTCGTGCTCCTTCACCGAACACAATGGTTGGGATAGCTGCAGGACGTACCGTGATGCCACTGTCGCGCAATGGTTGCAGCGATGTGGCTATGGATTGGCAGGCATTTGGATTGACATAGAGGTCTACCTCCGATTTCGCAGTCAGCAAGCCCTCGTCACGAAGAGTCTTGAGAATGGCAAGTGGCACTTCGGGTGGCTTCTGCTGATCATCTGATGTTTCATAAAATCCGGACCCAATGGCCAGGTAATTGCGTTTTACCTCGCAGTCTGCCTGAATTTTTTCAGGTAGTTGAGACAGCAGGGACTTGTTCCGATTGTCGAAAACTCTCGGCTGTCCATTTGCCTTTTTGGAGCACACATTGATCCATTGCCTGACTTGCTGCTGCGCGAGCATCGTTTCGCTGACATGACCATGAGCGGAAGCATTGAGCAGCCGGACGTCGAAAAGCTGCTGAATCCATTCCAATAGTTTCCAGGCTCCGCTAATGTCGGCGCAGTTTTTCTGGATATCCACATCAGGGTTGCTGAGTGATTCACTGGCGATATCGATCCGCCATATCAGGTCCAAACTCTCTTCCAGCGTCTGCCGTGTCCAATTGCCTGTTGACACCAGCAAGCGTAACCGCCACTGACTGTGGTTCTCCTGATGGCGAAAACCTAGCAGAGCGACCTTGGCATGGAGGAGCCGAAACGGCTTTTTCGCGTAATCAATAATCGGCAAATGCGCCGCACCAGGGGCATCCGGCAACGAAATAGGGGGGTTACCAGGATCAAGCAACGCAGCGAGGGCAATACGGCCTTGGTGGGCGCGTTGGGAATGGGTAAGTCGAGTAAAGCGTTCAGTGGCGTCATCCAGAAATAACGCATCCGCCGAGTAGCCGCACAGCCAACCAAAATGTCCGGTGTAGTCTTCTGGCGCATCAAAATGCTGTGCCAGCGACGGCGGCCTCAAGGATTCGCTATTGATACTCATGCTTCACCCCCGCCTGCGTTCGGATTTAGCCATTCATCCAGTTCACCGTGCATGTCGAGATTCAACAGATAGAGATTTCGCACACGGTAGGAGATGCCTTCCGGCAATGAAATGTCCCCCGCTTTCGGCGTTTCTTGGTCTTCGTCGTTGGCACTGACCTCCGTTATCGAGCCACGAAATGCCGCCCCTGGCTTGATTTCATCCCCTATCAGACGCAGCACGTGCCCGTCTCGATAGACCAATTTTCGCAAGATGCTGGCCGGGTCATCTCCTCCGCACTCCTGACAAAATGTCTTGGCGTCCTCATCGACGGAGGCGAAATCTAAGTATCGTGTTGCTGCGAATTTCAGCTTTTCAAGCGGCTGTGCCAGCGAATCAGGAACTTGATGTTTCAAGGATAGGAATTGCCCGGCACCCTGGTTTCCGATATGGACCTCTGCTGCATCGAGAGTGGCAATTGCGGCTTCACGAGCTTCAAAAAACAAGGCTCCTGCCTGAAGGTCGTGCCAATGATCTTCTGAAATTTCTTGCGGACGCTGCGCCCACGTTAGCCTGTCTGGCCTATTTTTTCGGAGTGACTCGACCCACGCCAGTGCGTTACCTCGCCGTTTCTTATCCTCACGGGATTCGATCCCTCCTTGAATTAGTCTTTCGCGAAGTAATTGAATTGCGTCTTCCGAGAGAGAGTCGAGTGGAGACAGTGCCTGAATAAGTGGGAGGGAATTCTCCAGCTTGTCACTCTCGCCCAGTACCCACTTGGTCAGATGGCCAATGACTGATCTTTTATATGGGCTGTAGTTTCTTGTGGCTTGCTCAATGAAATTGCTTCCTCCTTCCGCGCAACAAAATGCATTGAATCGTGCGCTGTCGGACTCGACAAAGCCAAGTGCGGGCAAGGACTGGACGGTCGCCATTCGCATGGGCTGTGTGACGTAGAAATTTCGCTGACGCACCCGCCGGAAACTGAAATCATCTTTGCCTTGCAACTTGGTATTTCCGCGCAAGCGACTGTCACTGGTCCAGCCATTGCTTTTGAAGGCCAGCCAACAGGCCAGCGCTTCAATCGCATTCGCCACTTCAATATTCTGCACTTTCACACCTTGGCTGCGCGCAGCTTCCGCCACAGCCACACCAAGCGTCGCAAGTAACAGCTGCTTGCCGTACCAGACGCCACCTAACCCGGGAACAGCAAGATCATTAAAGCGTCGCACTGAAGCGCCAAGCCCAAGGGTTCGAGTTCGTCGCGTATGCGGAAGAAATTCGGGGCCGAGAAGGCCCCATGCACATTCAATCAATCAGATCTCCTTCGTTACAACTTTACCGCGACAATGGAACGCCGCCGTACAACTTCAATCGCATCCCCAAACCCCCGCAGCCACCATTCGAGCATGGCGCTGTCGATTACTGACGCCGTGATTTCCAGTCGCCCGTCATTGAGTTCGACCACTTGTTGATCGCTCGACAGTGGAGATTCCAGCAAATGAAAGCCAGCATTACGTTCGATGCGGAACGTCAATTGCACTTTTTCGCCCTCGCCGAAGCCGAAACGCCCATCGTCGTCATACTTCTTGAGGTCAAATTCTTTGGGCCTATCGAACGTCAGCGTCGACATCTCGGCTGACAAGATTCGGTGCAGCGCCAAGCTTCGCTCGTTGTCATAGCCACGGTATCGGCAAACGAGATAGAGGCGTGGCCCCTGCTGGGCTAAGCCCAGTGGCATAACTTCCACCTTGCCTCGCTTCCCTCCCGAATTCCGGTAGTCGAGATGAAGCCAGCGATTGCTGTACAACGACTCACTGACAATTTCGAACACGCCGGGAACAATCTTTGGCGGCAACAGCGGCTGGCTGGTAGCCACGACACGTACCTTGCCTGGCCACTCACGCTCCAGGCGCGCACTGCTATCCGGACCTAGATTCCGCCGGGCTTGGCTGAAAAAACCTTCCATGGATTTCATCAACCGTGTGGGCAGAAGATTTCTCAGATGTTCCTCGGCCAACTGGAGCAGCAACGACTCCTGCGGCGTGAGATTGGGCACCGCCAACGACTTGGCCTGCTCCAGCCAACGATAACCATAGGGTTTGCTACGATCGTCACGCTCGATCTCGAAATGCTCGCTGAGCATTTCCAGTTGTCGCTGGATGGTGCGCAGATCCCTATCGATACCGGCATCCTTGAGTTGCCGATGCAGTTCACTGGCGGTCACCTTGCGGCCGCGCGGAATACGGCGCAGCAACTCGACGGCAAGCAATACGGTTTCGAGTGTGTCGGAGCGCTTTGCCATCTCAGACCTTCAATGCCGACCCTGTAAAGACCGACCACAAGCGAACCATGGCATAGGTGTCGAGCGCACAGTAGGTCAACAATTGTTGCTCAATTTCGCTTTTGCGTGCCTTACTGGTTTGCGGTGCCAGAGCCTCCAGGAAGGCATCCATGGCCATTCCGCCATCCTGGATACCATCGAGATCTCCGTAATCCAAGTCCGGGCAGAGTGCCGGCAGCACGGCCTTGATGCTCCAACTGCCTTGTTGGCTTGGGTGGTAGTAATGGTCTCGAGCCACAGGCAAGAGATCCACCACACGCTCGTTCAATGCCAGCAGTGATTTGGCCATACGAGGAAAGCGCTCAGACAACTCGCGGATACGGGCCGTTTCAAAACCGGCGTTGTAGACGAATATTGGACCTCGCTCGCCGCACGCGGCAATCAAGGCTTCAGCAAATGCCTTGGATGGATCGTTGCCTGTGACATCGAGAAATGCCTGCTGATCGAGCTTGCCTGTACGTGAGAGGCGGTGGACGCTGAACTGAAAAGGAATCTGCTGGTAAGGCCGTGTACCTTTCCAGATCGGTACGGCGAATTGGATGGTTTCAAAGTCCAGGAAATAAGCGGGCAGCTTGTAAGCGGCAAGTGCTTGCGCGGCCGCCCGCTGGTCGAAATAGGGTTTGCCGGAGAGGGTGACCGCCTTGACGCGTTGCTGCTTGTCGTTAAGCAGTGCATCAGGCAAGTCGCGAAGTTCTGTCAGGCCATGCGCCTCAATGTGCGCCTGAAGCCCGTTGCTCAGGCGACCAGGTAGCCACTTGATCGGCTGCTCTGCCTGCGGTTCCTGACTTTGGCAATAGGCAAGAAATCCGCACTCATAGGGATTGCCGCAGTGCTTGCCCGTAGCGATGCGAGGCTCACTTTTCTTGGCGACGATCTGTTGCGCTTCGGCTATCCATCTGCGAACCTCGCCGCCACGATCAAACACTTCTTCCGTCAGATCGTTTTCGAGCAATAGCCCGTTGTAATCCTCATTGTCTGGATAAACCCAATCGCTGTCGATATGTGCGAGAGCGATTTTGGTGAGTGGCACACCGGAGGAGCGGGCGACGAAGGATTGCACAGCCGCGTCGTCGCGATGGTAGTCCTTGACTGAGGTGGAGGATTTCACCTCGACCATACGCCAGGCCAGCTTGCCACCTTTTCTTATCGGCAACATCACGTCTGCAAGAGCTAACGCTCCTTCGGCGCGAAAGCCCGCTTCGAAGATCGGTTGAGCTACCTGTAGAAGCTCCAGGGTACGAGCGAATGCAGCGTCAAACCCGTCCGCTTGCGGATCGATCAGAACGCCCTTGCCCTTGGGGTCATACAATCGCCGGGCAATGTCGCCGACTTGATGCCCCACGGCAAAGCTGGCCTGGGTGGCGGCCGAATCCTCGCGCAACTTGGGGCGATGCACCTCAAGCCACAGTCGCTTGGGGCACTGCCGGTAAGCCAGTAGCTTGGATTTTGAGAGCGTGCGCATTGATCCTCCCCTTTTTTGTCAAATTATCCCATGCGGTTGATGGTCAGAGAAACCCAATCGATGCCTTTCCACCCTCTTTCACGGCACACTCCGCCTCCAGAGCCGAAACCAGCGTTGCAGGAGATTCGATGGGGCGGAATCGGTGTTGGCGCAGCACGGCAGCGAAATCGCCAGGGGTCAGCCGCTCTAGACGCATCGTCCTTGTCAGCAGATCGGGCTGCGGCGCAGAAAGCTGAAGTTGTTTGCAGTAACGGTGCACCAGTTCCCAGGCCTGTTCTGGTCGCAGAAAGTCGAACTTCACCTTGAGGTCGAAGCGACGCAGCGCAGCCTGATCCAGACCTGTCATCAAGTTTGTCGATGCGATGAATACGCCGGAGAACGATTCCATCTGGGTGAGCATCTCATTGACCATGCTCACTTCCCAACCACGCTGTGCTCCACGACGATCCTGAAGGAAGCTGTCGACTTCGTCGATCAGTAGCAGCGCTCCATCCTGGTCTGCCTGACGGAATGCTCGGGCAATGTTCTTCTCGTTCTCCCCAACCCACATGGACATCAAATCGGAAGCGCGCTTGATCAGAAGCGGGATACCGAGCTGTTCAGCCAGCCACCGTCCATAGGCAGTCTTGCCCGTACCCGGTGGGCCGTACAAACAGAGTCGGCCGGCACGCGCTGCAATCAGGCCAGCGGCAACACTGGCCAGGTCGGCATCGGAATGGATGAACCCCGGATCGTAGATTTCCGGCAGTCGATTCGGATCGTTCTGAACGATGGGACGGTGTCCCTGTGCTTCCAGGGTATTGCTGATCAGACGTTCAAACGCCGATGCGCAACCCATCTGGCCCAGATCGTCGCGAATCGAGCGAACGACAGAGCTCGCCTTGGCCACCACAGCGGGTGCGAGAGACTCGGCTTCGGCAATCCGCGAAATAATGCAAGCATCGATCAGGTCGCCGCAATTCTCCTGCAGAATCCGCTCACGCTGCTTTTTTGGCGGCACAGGTAGTTCGAATACCATGTCGAAGCGGCGAATAAATGCCGGATCGAGTCCATCGATGGAATTGGACAACCAAAGCGTCGGCACAGGATTTTCCTCGAGCATCCGGTTGATCCACGCCTTGCGGACCTGAGCCGTACTCTTGCGGCCAAAGAAACTATCACCATCATTGAAGACATCCTCGACCTCGTCGAAGGCGATGAGTGCCTGGCGTTGTGCGAAGAAACTCTGGGCAGCGCGAAACGCACGCAGACGGCGTTCGCCATTCACTGGATCGCCATCGGCGTCCTCACTTGCTACCTCGAACAGTTCACATCCCAGTTCATCAGCCAGGGCTCGTGCCAGCTGACTCTTGCCTGTACCCGGCGCTCCATGTAGGAAGATGTTGACCCCACGCCGCCCGGTCGTGGCCGCGTGCCGTAGATACGGACGCAGAATTTCCAGGGAAGCATTGATGTGGCTGTAATCGGCCAGCTTGAGTTGTGCTGGGCCTGCGGCAGATACGGTGCCGCACAGCAAACTGATCGGATCGGCTTCCGAAGATGCCATCAGATCGGCAAACCCATCGGAGAGCAGATCCAACTTGCCGCGCAGCGTGCTGGTACCGCTACGGTCGACCGAAACCAAGCCGGAGCGTGCGAGGATACCCTGTGCACTTAGTGATGCACGAATTTCAGGCTCGGGCAGATTCAGAATTGCCGAAAGAGCGTGAAAGACCTTGACCGAGGAAATCTGGCCAAGCCAATCGGCAGTGTCATCCAAGAGCCTTTCATTGTGGATTGACACGGCAAACTCCAGGATTCTGCAGTCGGTCGTGCTGAGGCCTACCAGATCGGATAGTTGTCCAACGTTGTTGCGCAGGCAAGCAGGTAGCGGGGCTTTTGCCCATTGTTTTTCCGCCTTCTGGTGCAGCAACCGCAGTTCTGATTGAACGGCCTTCAGGTCAAAATCATTGGGGGACGGGTCGATCCAATGCCCTAGTCCAATCACTTCGGCCAGCGTATCGTTGTTGAAGCCGTGAGAGCGCACGAATTCACGATGCCCACCCAGAGGCACCAGAATGCGCAGCAGCCAGAGAAGAATGATGGGATCGGGATCAACCGCATTTGCGGTGTAACGCGAACGACGTCTTGCCATGATGGTTTCTCCTTGTTGATGGAAACCATCATCCGGGTTGCTGCGACGTAATGTGTCACATCGATATGTGCCGAGAAGCCAGAAAATAGCTTGGCTTCCTGATCGAACAGCGCGTTCATGCTGGTGTCGTCAATCACATCACGGAGCCCACGATGAACGTCAAGCCAACCGCCCTCGACGCCTACCTCGCCCGCACTGCAGCCATCCACGCCAAGCTGGAACGGCTACAGCAACTCGCCGACGATCACTTCGGTCACGACCCCGACGCCATCCATTGGGGCCACGTTGGCGACCTCGGGCGGGTAGAAGCTGGGTTGGACGATTTGCTGGCGATCTTCGGCGGCGACGAGTGACGACGCCCACCAACCACCGGAGATGATCATGAACGCCAAACTGACTACCACCCAAGCCGCCATTCTTAAAGCCGCTGCCGCCCGTCCGGATGGCAGCATCGAACCACTGCCGACTAATCTGCGCGGCGGCGCTCGAACCGCCGTCATCGATGGCCTGCTCGCCCGAGGGCTCATCGCGGAATCTGAAGGCTGCCACCTGCTGACCGATGCCGGTTACGCCGCCGTCGGCAAACGCCACCCCATCCAGAAAGGTGTCCAGAAAACGGACGCCCCCGATGCCCTCACGAGAAGTGAGCCCATCCCACGCACGATTCGCTCTGGCACCAAGCTGGCCACGATCATCGATGCGATGCGCAATCCCGACGGCGCGACCATCGCCCAGATGATGGCCGATACCGGCTGGCAAGCCCATAGCGTTCGGGGCGCGATCTCCGGCATGGTCAGGAAGCGCCTCGGCTACGAGGTGATCACCGCGAAGGGTGCAGACGGGCAGCGAGCGTATCGCATCGCCTGACTGCAAACCGCACCAAGGGTATCGCTTGAATCGATACCCTTTTCTTCGGCCTGAAAATAGGGTGGCCGTTTTGCCGATTTTCGGCCCGGAAATCGCCGGAAACCCACGCCAGCACTGGCTGGAATAGGGGTGACCGTTTTTCGGTTTCAAGGGGGTGAATTCAACTCGCACCCTTGGCCGGGGTGCAAACTGCAAACCCTGCAAACCTCGGTTTGCACCCTGACGCTATCGAAGCGCCGCGCTCGCGCCCCCCGTATCGGATTTTGGCCAGGAAGGACCCCTCTCGTACAATGACCCATGCGAAACCTGCGAATTCCGCGAAGGCAGCCATCGCGACTGGATTTCTGGCTTGCGCATCGTCTGCGATTGATGCAAATCGGTCTGGCTTGCGCACGATTCGCAACGCTGCGCACAGGCGCAAAGCCACACGGCACAAGGCGTTTCGCGGCATTCGCATGATTCGCAAGCACAACAATGAGAACACATGGCGACACCACCGGCATCCGATGAGCAGACCGATGGCCCAGACGATGGGCCAGAGGCTGCCGCGCCCGCCGCCGGCCCGTTCAACGCGCTGACCGACGATCTCAACGATCTGCGCATCCAACATCAGCACTGTTGGCTGTGGCCACAGATCAGCCTCGAGATCGACCGCCTCGATGACGTACTGAAAGATGGGCGTCGCCTACTCGAACCGCTGACCACCGAGTGCCCCGACTGGGCGATGAAGGCCTGCACCGGCATCGCCCGCTCCAACCCCGCCATCCACCAGCACGTCGAACGCTACGACAGCTACGCCCAGGCTGCCCGTAGCCTGTGGACTACCTTCATTCCCGCCACGCCGCCCACCCTGACCGACGCGCAGATCTACGCCGTCATGGCCATGCATGAGGCACGCATCGCGGCCGAAGCCTATTGCGAGATCGCCGCTGGCATCGAGCAGGAAATGGTGCAGGCCGGCGTCGGCCACGACGACGAGGACGAGATCGTCGAACTGCGTGGTGACATCGCCGGATGGGAACGCTGGCACTGGCACTACGCCGCACAGCAGGTCGGCACCGCCGAGCGTTTCCTGCTCATCGCGGGATTTGCCGCCGGCACTCCGGATTCCTCGGCCATCAAGAATGCCGAATCGAAAATTGCCACCCTGGAACGCAAGGCGCGCGCTGCCAGGGCAGAAATGGTTCCTTATCGCCAGGGGCGCAAGCGGGGTGCGGTTAATCGGCTGACGCGAGCACTCATGGCCGTGGTCAAAGAAGCCGGCAGCAGTGAGTACGCCGCTGTGATCGAGTATTTGGATGGCGCCTATGGCGAGGAATTTGAGGGCATCATTTTCCGGGATATTGTCAATGATCGCCTGGAATACTCCGATCTCTCCAAAAACAGGGAAACATCCATCGCCATACATACCCTGAAACGCAAGCTGCAACAGCTTCCGGACGTTTAGCGCTATCCATCCGAACGCCCTCTGTAGGCTGACCTTCATCGACGCTGAGATGCGTCAGACGATGAAAGGCAGCGCAGACAGATGGGCATCCACCAAGTTCGCCGTACCCCCACGGTAGGGGACCCCGTCCTCCTCACCGAGGACGAAGCGGCACACCTCCTCAAGATTCAACCTGCAACGCTGGCGACCTGGCGCGTCAAGGGGCGTCCGCATCTGCCCTTCGTCCGTGTCGGCCGTTGCGTGCGCTACCGCCGGCAGGACATTCTCGCCTTCATCGAAGGCCACCTCGCCAGCCACACCAGCCAGGGGCGCGCATGAAATCCGCCCCCTTGACCGGGCGTCCCGACTGGGCCAAGCCGAAACCGGTAACCGGCGATGCGCCCCTGCCACTGTCGCGGGAGATCGATCCGCCTACGCCCTTCCCGGTCGACGCCCTCGGCCCCATCGGTGCGGATGTCGTAAAGGCAATGCAGACGGTCATCCAGGCCCCGGTCGCGCTGCTCGGCCAGAGCATCCTCGCCGCGATGAACCAGGTGGCACAGCCCCACGCCAACGTGGTGGTCGATGGCCGCGTCTCGCCGCTGTCCGAATTCTTCCTCACCCTGGGCGAATCCGGTGAGCGCAAATCGGCCGGCGACAGTTGGGCCCTCATGCCGGTGCGTGCCCGGCAGCGCCTGCTGATGCAGCAATACGCCAGCGAGCGCGAACAGTACGAAATGGCCGCCCAACTCTTCGAGGCCCAAGCCAGGCGCATTCTCGCCGACAAGAAACTCTCGATGGATGCCCGTCAGGCCAAGCTGGCTGAACTCGATAAGCCCACGGCACCGATCATGCCGATGCTCATTGTGTCGGAACCGACCTCCGAAGCGCTGCAGCGGCAACTGGCCCATGGGCTGCCGTCCATCGGCCTGATCAATGACGAGGCCGGCCAACTGCTCGGCGGCTTCGCCATGAGCAGCGAGAAGAAGCTCGGCACCCTGACCACGCTGTCCCGCCTGTGGGATCGCGGCGAATTCGACCGGGTGCGCGTCGGTGATGGTTCCGGCACCTACTACGGTCGCCGCCTCACTCTGCATCTGATGGCGCAGCCGATTGTCGCCTCAATGTTGCTCGCCGATCCATTGGCCCGCGAGCAGGGCTTCCTGGCACGTTGCCTGGTGAGCTTCCCGCAATCCACTGCCGGCACCCGTCGCTATGTGGAAACCGACCTCGGTCATACCCCGGAGTACCGGCGCTACGCCGACCGGCTGACCGAGCTGCTGGAACGCCCTTGGCCTCTACTGGAGGATGACCACGAACTCGATCCACCTGAGATCGGCCTGACACCGGCTGCCAAGCGCACCTGGGTGGCAC
>Ga0114986_1000277_pt1 | contig 14438 bp, 10 predicted proteins | sample Shrwel1BS1Day17_FD_96988 | JGI IMG/M metagenome (GOLD analysis project Ga0114986, IMG submission 96988) | Subsurface microbial communities from deep shales in Ohio, USA - Utica-3 well 1 S-1-Day17 | ecosystem: Environmental > Aquatic > Deep subsurface > Shale gas/oil reservoir > Produced... | reverse complement strand
GCTTCGCTATAATGCGCGGCTTCCGCGGAGAGGTGGATGAGTGGTTTAAGTCGCACGCCTGGAAAGCGTGTTCAGGGTAATACCCTGACGGGGGTTCGAATCCCCCCCTCTCCGCCACGGATTACTGCAAAAAGGCCCTCGTTGTCGCTAGGGGCATAACGTTGCCAGATGGCAAGCTTATGCTTCAGAAGCTAGGTGGCAATAATATGCTTCCTTAGCCAGGGAAAGTAAAAAAGCCAGATCATTTGTGATCTGGCTTTTTTTTATCCTAAATCAGGCTTAGGTAGCTTAGTCGCAAGGCCTTTGACTTACCGATCAGCATCCTTTGGGGCCATACGCCATATCCATGGGGGCGTAGGATTGTCCTTCTGCCATAGGCCGGCTCTTTCGCTACGCGCGTGCTCCTGGGCCTGGCTATATAGGTCACGGTCGGCAGGCTCCTGTTCTTTTGCATAGGCTTCATACCACCAAGCCATTCCCATCCCAATTTGGGCCAGACCAGCTTCTTTGCCGTCACACCAGACCTTGCCAATGATGCGTTGATAGCGATCGTACTTGCGCCAATCAACCGTCACGTCTTTGCCAAAGCATAGGGATGATAAATTTGCTTTCGCAGCGGAGCCGAAAGGCTGGCGTTTCTCAGGAGCATCAATTCCAATAAGGCGAACCTTGTACTGAACTCGAGAACGGTCCAATACCGTTAGCGTGTCACCATCAGCAATGGAGACCACCCGTCCCGTCAATTGATCAGCATATGCTGATCCACAGAGGATGGCCGTTGAGCACAACAACGCAAAACGCATGCTGTTCCTACTTATAGTTCAGGGAAGCGTCCCGCCCCAGAGCCATGACGCACTGACCATCAGGCGTGGCAATTACCGACATCCTGTTCCGACACAGTCTCCGCTGGGTAGCAATCTGGTTGAAACGCAACATCTCTTTCAATTTGGAAGCCGGAATAGTAGCCAGAATCATATGCGCATACCCCTTTAGAATTCGTTATTTATTCTAATGGCATTTAGATGGCGGATGAATCCCCTGGCTATAGTAGGTTTTGTCCAATTGGTTTATTTCTGCTTGTCGGCCTAAGCCGCCGTTGGCATGGTCACGTAGAAGCGTCTGCTTGAAGGCGCAAACCAGACCAACGAGGCAAAGCACCAGTCGGTGTCCGGCTTTACCAAGCATGAACGTGTGCTATCGACCCAAAGCCGAACCCGGCGGGCATAATGTTTCCGTTTGCAACAGCGCTCCCATGACCGGTGCGGCGACATCGGGAGAGCTTCTGGACGATAAATGACACGATGGCGGGAGGGGCCAATGTCGATATTGCAGGAGATACTGAACTGGACGAAGGAGTTGCCTGAGTGGCAGAGCGATGCGGTGGCCCGCCTGCTGATCAAGCAAACGCTCAAGATAGAGGATCAGGATGACCTCTTCGCGCTACTCAAGGCGGCGCATGGCATCCCAGATCCCAAAGACCGCCAGCCCAAGCCGCTGACGGAAGATCAGATTCCCGCTCCGGTCCAAGCGACAACTCACGTTGAGCTGCGAGCCATCAAGAGCATGCAGCACGTCAACGCGATTGCGGAGAATCGACGTCTGCCCTTCGGCGCCTCTGGAATGACCGTCATATATGGCGATAACGGTTCAGGCAAGTCGGGGTACTCCCGCGTGCTCAAGCGTGTATGTCGTGCGCGCGATCAGACAGAGGCTATTCATCCGAACGCCAACCTGCCTGCAGGCAAGGCCGGAACTCCGGAAGCCACGTTTGAAATTGCAATCGACGGAGTTGCGCAAGACGCACACTGGCAACACGGCAACGCAGCTCCTGCAGCGCTTTCGTCATTTGCGATTTTCGACTCGCGTTGTGCTCGTGCCTACCTCGACAGAGAGGATGATTTCTCCTATGTGCCCTACGGGCTCGATGTATTTGAAGGGCTGGCCAAAGTCTGCAAGCAGTTGAAGACGGCGATCGAAGCCGAATACGCCCAATCCGCCACTGATCTGTCCGCCTTTGCGCCCTTGCAAGGCGACACACCCGTCGGCAAATTAGTCGCCTCGCTTTCCGCCAAGACGACCCTGGCCCAGATTGAAGCGCTGGCAACTGTGACCCCAGAGGAACTGACCCAACATGCGTCTCTGGACAAGAGCCTGAAGGAGAACAACCCGAAGGAGAAGGCTACGCAACTGCGCTTGCGCGCTCGCCGTATCACAGCTATCGCGGCGAATGCGTCCGGCAAAGGCGCACAAGTAGATCAAGCTGTCGTCGCCAAGTTGAAAGGCTTGGCAGATAGCTATCGCACGGCGCAATCTGCAGCTGCCCTCGCCGCGAAGCAGTTCAAGGAAGGTGAAAACCTGCTGCAGGGTACCGGCGGAGAGACATGGCGTGAACTATTCGAGGCAGCCCGCAAGTTCGCCATCGAATCCCACCCAGATAAGGCGTTCCCCGCATTGGGTGCGGACGCACCTTGCCCGCTCTGCCAGCAACCCCTCGCCGGAGGCTCCGATCGCTTGCTGCGCTTCGAAGCCTTCATTCAACAGGAAGCGGAAAAGACATCCCAGGCACGCCGTGTTGCCCTGTACTCGGAATACAAGCAGTTCGCTGCGCAGGTTCTCACGCTGAATCTCGACGATGTGACATATGGAGAAATCGAGGCCTTGGACCCGCAACTGGCCGCCGATACCAAGGCTTTCGAGCCGCTCCTGACCGCACGCCAGGAGGCCATCAAAGCTGCAGTGATCTCGCATCAGTGGGACGACGTCAGTCAGCCTCTGGTCAATCCGACCGAGCGCCTTCAGGCTTTGGCGGACAAGCAGAATGCCGAAGCGGTGACCTTAGAGAAGGCCTCGGACGAAAAGACCCGTGCGACCCTGCAGAAGCAGTTCCTTGAACTGGATGCACGGGTACGACTGAGTCAGGTCAAGGATGCCGTCGTCACCGCTGTCAATCGACTCGCCCACCAGGCCAAGCTCACGAAGTGCCTGTCTGCAGTGAAGACCAACGCCATTTCGTTAAAGGCATCGGAACTGGCAGAGAAGGTTATATCGAAGGAGCTGGCCGACGCCCTGAACCGCGAATTCAAGGCGCTCGGCGTCGGCACGTTGCGCGTTTCGCTGCAGAGCCGGTCGGATAAGGGTAAAGCTCTGCACAAGCTCAAGCTGGAGCTGCCGCAAAGTCGCAGTCCGGGCGAGATCTTGAGCGAGGGCGAGCAGCGTGCGATCGCGATCGGCTCCTTCCTTGCTGAGGTCGGCCTGAGTGGCGGTAAGGGGGGCATCGTGTTCGATGATCCGGTGTCATCGCTTGATCACCGTCGGCGTGAACGCGTGGCAAAGCGCCTGACTGCAGAGGCAGCGCAGCGGCAGGTTGTGGTATTTACCCATGACATCTATTTCCTGTGCCTGCTGGTCGAAGAAGCGAAGTTGGCCGGTGTCCCGATTGCAACCCAAAGCCTGACCCGCCGCGCAGAGGGATTCGGGGTTGCGGACCCCGATTTACCATTCGAGGGAAAGACCGCGAGCAAGCGCATCAGCGCCCTGAAAGCCCAGCATCAAGCCATCGCCAAACTCCACAAGGACGGCGAAGAGCAAGAACACAGACGGCAGACTGTTGATGCCTATTTCCGCCTGCGCATGGCATGGGAACGTGCCGTCGAGGAAGTACTACTGCGAGAGGTCATCCTTCGCTTCCGCAAAGGTGTCGAGACGCAGCGGCTGGCCGGTGTGGTAGTTGAGGATGATGACTACGCGCAAGTGACTGCGGGCATGACAAAGTGCTCGAACTACGCTCACGACAAGGCACTCATGGGCGGTATCGCCGTCCCAGAACCCGATGAACTGCTCTCTGACATCATGGCGCTGGAGTCCTGGCGCGGAAAGGTCGAGACGCGCAATATGAACACAGCCAAGAAACGTAAGGCCGGACCTGCCGTCGCGTCACTTGCCGCAGTGCCGTAGACGGCTCAATGGATGAAAAAATGGACTCAACCATGCCTCCACGCGAAGATGAGCAAGTAAACACCGCAGTTCGGAACATCCTGCTGGGCTCGGCCCCAGAACGTGAAAGCGAGTTGGCCTCCTTGTGGAGCTTGCTTGAGCCTCGTTTTCAACTGACTGCCGACACGCACGACGGCGAGCGATTGGTCATGGAAGCGGGGATGTATCGCTTCGTCCGCTTTAACCATCGCGTAGTGCGTGCATTCTGGATCGCGGGCTTTGCAGCTTGGGAAGCGTATCGCGTTGTGGCGGAATCGCCCGAACTAGAGCCGCTTGAACTCAAACGCTTGGTGGAGTTGATTGATGCGTTTGAGCGCGTCTTGGAAAGCGATGCCCCGGAGCTGGAAGCACTGCCAAAAGATGTTCCCGAGCCGGGCCACTACGATGACAGCCCACAACTTCGCGCGCCAGGGGAGCTTGCAACGCTGGGCGTTGGTTGGGCGCTTCTGCATGAGGTGCGGCATCTGAAGCACCAGCAGGATGGTGATGCGGCAGACTCCTACGGGGAAGACCCAACCCAACGTAGGAACGAAGAACTATCGTGCGACACCTTCGCCACCAAATTCCTGCTTGACCAGCTTGATGCTTATGCCCAACGGGAAAATGTAAGTCCGAACCTTGTTCGCAGAAAGAGAGAACTCGGAATCTATTTCGCTTTATTTGCGATGACTTTGATGGCGCGCGACAAGTGGGGTGCCTCCCAAACCCATCCGTCCATTCAGGCGAGAATCGACGCAGTACACGCCTTGATGGGCAGTCAACGCGATGAAGTCGCCGAGGCAATAGCAAGCGTCGCATTTGCAACGCTCCATGAGTTGATGCCCGGTTCTCCGGGTATTGTTTCCACCCGCAAAAACGTAGACTCCCCCATGCACAAGAAAGACTTTGCGGGCGAACCAATCCTCAAGGAAATGTCGTGTGTTCTTGAATGGCTCAAGGGAAAAGGGCTTAACGCACTAAACTCACGGTACTCAAGATACGAGAAAGACATAGATCAATTTTTCTCATGTGATGATCCCACTTCCGCTGACGGTCGGGCTAAGTTTGACAAGCTGACCAACTCCTATATCGAGTGCTTGAACATTGTTCTAATTCATCGAGCATTTCGAGACGAAGCGAGTCAAGGCTTTGTCGATAGACTAAGCAAGGTGGCAGATGGGCAAGATCATCCTGATGCCAGTTCGGCAGGAACATCAAGAGACTTTTTGTTCGAGCTACTGATTGCAGCAAGAATGTCGCTGTCCGGCTACAAGATCGACTTTAACAAAGTCACGGATGTTGTCGCCGAAGACGATGAATTCCTTGTTTTCGGCGAGTGCAAGCGACTGTCTTCCGAGAAGAAGTTTGAGGAAAACTTCAAGAAGGCAGGCAAGCAAATTACCGCCCAAGCCGCAGAGATGTCCCAAAGGGTCTATGGCTTGGTCTTCTTAGATGTGTCCAGTTGTCTTGACGGGATTCCAAAGATGGAGCTTCCCAATGTCGAAGCAGCTCAGCGGGCAATTCACGAAAGCCTTGAGGCATTCGTGGCGAGAAACGCATCAAAAATAGAACAGTTGGCCGAACGATTTTCTGAGTCTTCGCTTGGAGTCTGCCTAATTGGGCAGGCTCCAATTTGGACACGAGACGGCACCCTCTACATGGCGACCAGGACAAGGGTAGTCGCACCACAGAGTTTGTCGGATGAGGATTTCAACTCCCTCAACAAAATATTGGGCAGATTTTCAACTTCTATGCTTTCCCTTGTTTGATCTGCGATTCCGCTCGACGTGTCGCCTGTTGCAACCGTTCCCCCAACACTGCACGCGGCGACAGACTGGTCAGGTGACCGCGAGCGCCGCAACGCGCTTGTGTCGCGTGACCTACGCATTGTCGGTTGCTGCTTGGTCAGGGCAGCGGATCTCGTCACGCTCGCGCTTAACGCTCCCGCCGGCAGCATAGTAGGACTTTTCACTTGAATGCTCGGACGCATCTAACGCGAGGCGTTAGCCGCTGCCATCGGCGAGCTCCGGCCCTGAACGACTGTTATCCGCAGGATTGCGGACCTATCAGGTGAAACACGTAAACGTCTGCAAAGGCCGATATCCGGCCTCATGCCAGCGACAACTGACTGCACCTCGGCCTTAGCAGTCGTTGGCAGTTTTCACTGCATAGATCTGTTATCAGTTATCAAGCAACCTCAATCAATACTGCGAGTACTCTCTTTAAATGCTACCCGGCCATACTGCGCTTACAAGATAGGAGTCGGGGTAGCCCTTGAGTTTTTCTGTACGAAAGACGCGTCCGGGCGATATTCTGATCAAGCACGAGTGGGCTTACACTCTTCATAGCCTATTGATATCCAAAATTATTAACAAATTCTATGGCCAACCAACGTATGCGTACTTGCTTCCCTCTCTGGCACGCCGAATCCAAGAACAGTGACGAGATGTTTAATCACGCTTTTGATGTCGGATCTGAGGACGCTTGTAAGCAGCTATTGCGTCGAATCATTGAGGAGCAAAACAGGGCACAAAGAGTATCTGTGGAGCATTTCTACTTAGTGTCGGCTGCGATCACTCAGGATCTTATAGTGCTACAGAGCAAAGTGGACTCTGCAAGAAACAAGTTGAGCCTACAGTATTTACAGTTTGAGACGTCGATTACACCCTTGCGAATTGCCAATAGTCTTGGCAACGGGAATATCGCATACGATTGGATTTTGAATGGGTTTGGTAGCGAGGTATCAACTTCGATCAAGCGAGAATTCCACACAAACCGAATCTATGATTTTCGACATGCCAAAATTGGGTGGATAGATGAGGTCCGTAAAAGCAGCTTTCAAGAATGGTTTTCCGAGTTTTTTTACTACGCAAGGAGATGGGCTGCACTGTATGAAATCGCCGATTTAATTATTGTCGATGCACTTCTCGATACCCAGCCGCCATGGCCTAGCCCGCCATGGACTGGAATTAAAAGTGAAGTCGAAGCCGTAGCTTTTATGCTTAGCTGGGCAGCAGCGTATGAGCATGATAGCGAGGACGCGTTAGCTTTTTTGGCGACGGCCCTACTTGAACGCACGGACATGGACGCTTTTCTCAAGTCCCGTCTGATTGTCAGTTTATTGACGCCGGCATCAAGGTTCACCTCGCGAACACCCGAAGAGTGGGCCCAATGGGCACTGACAAATCTACCGAACCAGTTTCGACCACAAGAGATGCTTCAAGTCTTGATTGCATCATTGACTAACGTTACTGACTGGGATGCTCGTCGTGAAGTAACGCTAGAAACTATAGATGCTCACGTCGCAGAGATTCGGTCAACCTTAAAATCAGAGACAGCTTTTACCCTTGCCAGCGATCAGCGAATAACCATTCTTCAAAATCTCGTATTCAAACTTCATTCCTACGAGCGTGCAAACGATTTACTTGCAATATTCTGTAGATGGTATGCGGTGCCTCAGCAAATGCAGCGAAGAGACGGAGTGCTTTTCGTGTTTCCGAACCACTCGGACGGTATGGGATATCTTGGGAAAAATTCGCATATTTTTCGCCAAGATCAAAATAAGTCCATCGCCACTTTGTCTGAGATTACAAATGCTGCATTGGGCATATCAATTACCGTGTGGGGGCAAAAGAATCTTGAGCCAGTTGTCGGTAGGCCCGGGGTGCCAAAATATGAACTTGGTTCGACTTTTGAGCAGCTGTTAATTGAGCATTATGCTTGGGGAAAACTGAGCAAGGCAGAATTGAACTGGGCGAGCGCGATGGTTTTTTTGCCAGGTTTTCCCCACCCCGTTCAGGCGATTATGCAAAACGCATGTGGTCAATGTCTTCCAATTTCTGCGAGCCTACACGCGCCTTATCCGGACCGTGTTATTAAACGTGCGGCGATCTGGTTCTCTGGCGACGATAACTTTTCTGCAATGGAAGCGGATGCGTTGGCGGCGATATTTCATGAAGCTGGCATCGCGTGTGTGCTATTTAGTGGAACCGATAGCACTGATGAGGACTTCTTTGTTGCGTATTCGGATGAAACCTTTGATCTGTTTTGGGTTGCCGGACATGGTCATTGTGATCGCTGGGACCCAAAGTCTCCAGCTATCTTGGTGGGTAACGGTGGCGTTGTACCGATCGACAAACTTGCTGCAATTTCTATAGTTTCTAAGAGCAGACGGCTACTTGTTCTAAATATTTGCGACAGTGCTGCTGCCAGTGTTATGGGGAGTATCCACAAGGTTGGCTTGGGGCCGACCCTTGCTTCTGCCCACCAAGCTGTAATTGGACATATATGGCCAGTTGATCCGCTACTAGCAGCCGGATTTGGGTTAAGTCTCGCGAAAGGACTAGCGTGCTACAGATCGGCATTCTTTAACGCATTCGAGCATGCTTTACTGTCTTTACGGAGAGACTGGCCTTCATTTGTAAGCTATGTTGGAGAGCGTATCGATGTGGATCTAATCGAACGACTACGCAGCAATGAACGTGACCTTGGAAACATCTTTCACTGGGGGTCGCCTTGCTATTTTGAGTAGCAAGATAAATCCGCTCACAACAGCAAAGCTGACTCAGGACGTAAAATGTTGGGCGTCTGCTGTGGCCGAATAGCAGCATTTTTATCGGCTAGAGCATTCCATTAGGGCCGGTGCTATTCAAACGATTAATGCAGCTCTATAAGCATCTCGGACAACACGTTCCCTAAGCGAAGCCTTCTCCTTCCGAAGAATCAAATCCACTTTGCGTCGTGACGGATAGCTTTTCTGGTCATGGAATGCCTGAACGATGTTTTGGACACGTTGGATTTGGTCGTTCAAGCGTTTCTCTCCACGCAGTTTGAGGAATTCTTTGTAACGGGTACTGATGTTCTGGCAAATGTCTGGAAACCAGTATCGAAGATACGATGCAGTAACACCGTAGCGCTTTCCGATCGCCGATACCGGCTGTGGTGGCTCGGTCTGCATATCCTTCTGAATCCGTCTTTTGAGTTCAGCTCGGTTAGTTTCATCAGTATCCTGTCCACGTTTTCTGACCTTCAATTTTCCGGGCGCTATCGGTGCCGAAAGTGAGGGCTGGAAGCCGCTATTCCCCCGTGCTAGATCAATGGGCAATGCCTGAACTGCATATCCGAAAGCGTACTTGCCATGGCCGTTGATAGTGCCTGCCATCCGATTGAAGAATTTCGGGTAGGCAAGGGGCTCTAATTCAGGTTTTGATTTCCCTAGTACTTCGGCGACTACTCGGCGAGGGTTGAGCGAATGGGCAGCACAAGTTCTGACTAGCAGAGAAATTAGGCTTTCCCGCTGCTCTAACGGAAACTCTACCGGAGGTAGCGTGATGGGCTCGTATTTCCTGAGTAATGACCTGTATTTCAGCTTCGGTCCGACGCTCAAATACAGACGCGTGTTCCGAGCGGCAGAGATGCCACTCACCTTTGACATAGGCGTATGCCCTGGAAATGTCGAAGGGGTCGTAGCGGACTGGAACCTGAGTGCCGGTAATTTCTGAATCGCGTAAGGCCGCGTGCCAATAGAGAATCCCGCGAATCTTGATACCCCGTCCCTGGCGAACCATGGCGTTGCCACTCCGTGTCGACGGCAGGCACTGAAGAATGAGATCTGGGGTGTAAGGAATCAATAGGTGAGGACGATTGCCATATAGGGCGAGACCACGAGCCATCATTTCCCGCGGAGAAATTCCGAGCGTGGGATGAATAAGATTGGCGTAAGCGTCGTCAATGAATCGCTCAAATAGGTTCGTAAATTCAGGGAGTGTCCAGACCGCCAGTTTCCGCGGATCGTGACTCGGGGACATGCTTCGTGGTTTCTGCAGCGCTTGGTTGTTGCCAACTAGGTTATGGATCAATCGCTGATTTGCCACTCCGAAGAAGCGCTCAATGACAGAGCCGAAGCGGGATTTCGAGGCCGGCCGGGACTTCTTGTGACACTCGATACGGGCTAAGAGGGATTCGACATAGGCAGATTCGAAGTCCTTTCCCTGATCCATCACAATTGTTTTGGTGATGCGACCATGCCGCCTTAAGGCATCCCGGATCACGGCCATGCAGCTACGGTAGCTAGGTGAATCGAAGGTTAGATAGAACCCGAGAATCACTCGACTATAGGCATCAATAAGGACTGTCAGCCAGGGCTTTCCTAAATTGGCACCTGGCCTTGGTAAGCAGCCAAGCTCATGATATCGGTACAGACTGTCGTGTATTGGGGCTCAGTCAAGAGCTCTTGCGTTAGATCGACATGGAGCATTCCATCCGCCACCATTTTATAAACGGTGTCTGCCCCAATGTCAGCCTGGCTCAGGAGAGCCTCCAACAGAATCCAATGGACACCCTTGAGCCGATCTTTGATCAATGTAACTTGAAGTGGATCAGGTGCTGGGCAGGCCGTATCAAGATAGTCAGACAGGAAGCCAATATTGCGGACGAGAATCCAGTCGATTTCCTTGGATGAGAGTACCTGGAATCCAAGCCCATACTGGTTGGCGAAGTTTTCTCCAGCAGGGCAACGCCATTTGCCATCGGGGCTCCGGAGAAATAGCTCACTACCCGACGCCTCGCGCTTTAGGAGCTCTTCTTCTGTTTTACATTCAACCCATCCCATCCATCCCTTTTGGATCAGAAAATAGTCCGGGGTACTTAGGTGGCTGCAGTGTCTTCCACCCGCACCCTTGTACCGCAATTTGATCTGGGATGGCTGGTCGTAGAATTCCTCCGTCTCTACATCGTGGTCCCAGGTATAGAGATAGGGGAGTTCATTTTTATGACTCTCCGCCTGGATGACGCAGCCCATTTTCTGGCTGGAATAGCGACAGGCGACGTTGAACTTACCGCCTCCAACACGGCGAGAAGGATCACCGCGCCGGATTGCTTGAACAATCTTTCGACCATTCAATGGGATGTTTTGCAGGATAAAGCGCTCCTGCAACTGTTCCTCTGACAACATGACAAATCTCCTGAATCAATCTCGGGGGTGCTTATCCGATAGATCTTTAGATTTCGGACGTCACTTAGGAAGGAGTCACACTCTTCATCAGCAGGAAGCTGTACAAGAGGTGATGCCACCCAAGGAGAAAGCACTTCCCCATCAAGCATTTTTGGGGTGCTAGCTGCCTGAACGACGTAAGGAGGCCTGGCGGTCGTCAATGCCTTGACAACTGCCCAGGTGGCGCGGAGAATTTGCCCATCAGGTCTCAAAGTCTGATGGGTTCTGTGAAAGGCTTGGGGTTGCCGCCCCAAGCCTTTTGCGCTTTTAAGGCCTCACCATCTACTTGGTTATTGGCTGATCATCAATGCACCTCCTTCTGGTTTCTCCTGCAGAGTAGAAGAGGCATACCCATGCAAGTCATGGAGAACAGTGCCGGCTACCTGCCCTAGTAGTCCTAGGTTTCTCTTTTTCCTTCCCCTGCCCGAACAGCGGCGTCTCTACTGGCTGCAAGCCATGCAGCTAGATCCTTCACTAGCGCATATTTCCCTCTTCGATTTGGCATCGTGAAGATTGGGATTGGTACGGTCTTCCTAACTAAGGCCTGTCGAAGTGCCTCCATAGATGGATATCGGTATGAAAAGACCAGTGGCGACACTCCCAATGAAAAATGGCCGGTTCTGATTACAGGCCGGCCATTTTTTTACAACAGCTTCCGCCCCCAAGCGGAGCTAGCTGCCTTGATAAAGCGGACAGTTATAACGTTCAAAAATCACCGGCCTACGCGGCTTTTCGCGCAGGTCCGGTGTATTGCCGGGTAGCCACCCATGCCTAGAAATTCTGGGCATAGAGGTCACTGAGCGCCCGCCGACCGAAGTTGTTTAATTCGCTCGCTGTAGCTAACAACAAGGCAGGTCCGGTCGGGGCATACATTTCTGACCCTATTTCGCCAATCTACTTGGGAGGCGTTAATAACTTGTTCATCTGAGCCAGAACGACTTTGGAGTTGCCGAAACAGCCGGACCATCTCGACATCCAATGTGGCGAGTTCCGCATCTGAACAGATTAACTTCTCGTACCATTTATCTGCTCTACCACAATCGAAGCTTGGTGAGACAACACGCTCCGCAACGTAAGGCGTGACATAGAGCCCTGACTGCCTTAGTAGGCTTATCCCCCTTTCTGTAACACGCAACATCCCACCTTGCTCTAGTGCCCATTCGTAACGAAGAAGAACATCGTTGATATAGATACGTCTGGTCTCGGGTATTTGAATGGTGCTGGCCCACCGCGCATCGAAGACGTCTTTTCGAACTAAGTAGTTCTGTAGAGTGGCCAAATCTCTTAGCATTTCTACGACCATGGGATGGGCACTCCGAAAGTACCAGAACTGCCATGCTCGTAACGACTGCTCGGTATCCGCTAATTTTGCCTCAAGGGTTTGTGCCACTTGTCTCTGTTGCTCATGCCCAATGATTTCTCTCTTGAGAAACTCAAGGGCGATGGGGTCGCCATTATTGATGGTGACTTGCATAGGTGTGCCACCGTTCGAGGGGAGCGCACCAATCGTGCCGCCCGCAATGGCAATCCCGCCTGGCGCAACGGCAGTGTTGGTAGGTGTAGGCGCTGGATCGATCTTGTAAAGGCTGGCAAATGCGGGCCAGAGCTGAATTCCTCCAAATATCGCCGCGGCAATTGTTGCAATGAACATCGCCGTCTTTTGCTGAGATGGTGTGAGCATTCGTAATCCTGTTGCGACCTTGGTGGGCTAACGTAAAGTGAGCGTCAATTTTGCAGGGTTTCTCGGGTTCGTGACGTATAACTTGTTGAGTTGCCCCTGGAATTAGTGTTAAGGGCGTTCTGTCTCGTCATGTTGTTTGCATGGGTGGTGAGTTCTTGCCATAGAATAACTAGAACAAACGCTACTAACTGCGGAGGGCGACGATGATGGTATACGCCACCACGAAAGAGGTGCTGCAGTTCGCTGAGGGACACTTGCTCCGGGTTCTAAATGTCCCCCCTTTTGTTGCTTGGTTGAGAAGAGAGTTTTGGCACCCGTTCGCCTATATCGCAGAGGGAATGGGCGTGTTCATTGATAACTTCTTCAAAATTTTCTTCTACAGTATTTTCTTCCCAGGGCTTGTTGCATACATCTCTTTTAAGCTTGGACTGACTTCAGATCAAATCAAAGTCAATTCAGCTCTTGGGTTGGCTGCTGCTTTTTTTGTTGTCCTCTTCTCTCTTCCAAGCACCTTTGTACACTCAGGAGTGAGAGATTCCTATGTTCAGGCACTAACCGATGATCTGTTGGGGCGACTGAGCTCAAAGGCAGAGCTAGATGCCCTCACGGACAACTTGGGGGCAATGGAGGCGTGTGCGGGAAATCGCGTCAAAACGCTACGATGGGCACTGGCGGCAGTTTGGGGTGCAGCCTTATTCGGATACAGCCAATCGATGGCCGTCCTTACGAAGTTAGCAACCCAAAATCAACTTGGAGAGTTGATGACGGGATCCATAAACTTTTTCGTGATTGCCTTCTTTGTCGGCCTTGTACCGTTAGTGGCGATCGCAGGTTATCGTCGATCAAATGAAATAGTGTTTAGAGGACTTCAATTTGCCTGTAACGAAGTAGCACGGAAGTTTAACGAAGAGGCTGAGATGGTGAAGCAGACATCGAGCAATAGCTCTCTACAGCTAGCACACAGTGCTTAGCTCGCCAAAAAGCCGAAGTCCAATTTTCTGTTGTGACCTAAACAATATTCCAGACTGGTCGGAACCGACAACCCAGCACGGATATTGCGCTTTTTTCCGCAGCATTGTTTTTGCAGTTGTCCTGGGTCTTGGCTTTAAGAAGCTCTATGACTGGGATCCCGACGAAGATTGGGAAAAGGCTCTACGAATTGTTGGGCTTGGCAGTTGATGCAACGACGCCACGGTCCTTATCCAGTAATGGAAACGCCAGAAGAATAACGGCATGTTGCTAGCTTTTACGAGCTTCTCAGACCAGATCAGGAGGGCGACGAACGTATTGTCCTTCTGTGGATGCCACATCGCATGGCCGTACCAATAGGCGAAGTCATCGGCGTGAATAAGCGCGGTCCACCAGAAGGGCCCGCATGTGTCCCAAAGGCCTTTTGAGCCAGTAGCAGGCCGGTGCTGCAGGCACGGGATGCCGAGAGAGCAACCCCTACAGGTTGATTGAGACAAGCTTCTTTGGAGGATAAAAGGCGCCAACTAGATGCCTCCGCCGCGGGTATAAGATAGCTCTGGCAAAGTTATCGTCCCGCACGGAAGGCAGGGCTGAGTTATGGTTCCGGTTCACGAGTTCCACCGTAACTTCAGAGTAGTAAATGTACGGTGGGACGGCCGGAATATCGTTCCAGCGCCGAACTTCGTTTTGCTTCCCGCGACACTCGTTGATCGAGGGCCTTTTTCTTTTTGTCGTCTTTGATTGAAAATTCAAAGCGAGTTGTTTAGCTGGGAATGGCTGGCCTAGCCGCAGCCTGAAGCTTACTGCAGTGTCTGGTGAAGATGC
>Ga0114986_1000276_pt1 | contig 14461 bp, 14 predicted proteins | sample Shrwel1BS1Day17_FD_96988 | JGI IMG/M metagenome (GOLD analysis project Ga0114986, IMG submission 96988) | Subsurface microbial communities from deep shales in Ohio, USA - Utica-3 well 1 S-1-Day17 | ecosystem: Environmental > Aquatic > Deep subsurface > Shale gas/oil reservoir > Produced... | reverse complement strand
GCCAGCACGGTGGTGATGGCCGCCGTCAGCGTGGTCTTGCCATGGTCCACGTGACCAATGGTGCCCACGTTCACGTGCGGCTTGGTACGCTCAAATTTCTCTTTTGCCATTTCAATCTCTCCAAAGAGCAATGCCCGTGTCTGTTTAAGGTTTCCGATACTGGCCTTGCCACGGGCAGCAGGCCAACCGCAAAAGCGGCATCGAAGACCACAACCTAAACCCAAAATCGCCGCGGAGCCGGCTCTGCCGGGCCGCTGGCGATGTCCCCTTGAGGGGAAGGCGGCAAAGCCGCCTCAGGGGTGTCTCTTACTTCGCGCGAGCCGCCACAATGGCTTCGGACACGTTGCGCGGAGCTTCAGCGTAGTGCTTGAACTCCATCGTGTACGTGGCACGACCTTGCGACATGGAACGCAGCGTGGTCGAGTAGCCGAACATCTCGGACAGCGGGACTTCGGCCTTGATGACCTTGCCACCACCGACCATGTCCTCCATGCCCTGCACCATGCCGCGACGGGACGACAGGTCACCCATCACGTTACCGGCATAGTCTTCCGGCGTCTCGACTTCCACGGCCATCATCGGCTCGAGGATGACAGGGTTGGCCTTCTTGGCGGCTTCCTTGAAGCCGAAGATGGCGGCCATCTTGAACGCCTGCTCGGACGAGTCCACGTCGTGGTAGGAACCGAAGGTCAGCGTGACCTTGACGTCCACCACCGGGAAGCCGGCCAGCACACCGGAGTTCAGGGCTTCGATAACGCCCTTCTCGACCGCCGGGATGTACTCGCGCGGCACCACGCCGCCCTTGATGGCGTCGACGAATTCGAAGCCCTTGCCGGCTTCCTGCGGTTCGAGCGAGAACACGACGTGACCGTATTGGCCCTTACCACCAGACTGGCGCACGAACTTGCCTTCGACATCGGACACCGACTTGCGCACGGTCTCACGGTACGCCACCTGCGGCTTGCCGACGTTGGCTTCCACGCCGAACTCGCGCTTCATGCGGTCCACGATGATTTCGAGGTGCAGCTCGCCCATGCCGGAAATGATGGTCTGGCCGGACTCTTCGTCGGTCTTGACGCGGAAGGACGGGTCTTCAGCCGCCAGGCGCGACAGCGCAATACCCATCTTCTCCTGGTCAGCCTTGGTCTTGGGCTCGACGGCCTGGGCAATCACGGGCTCAGGGAAGACCATGCGCTCCAGCGTCACCACGGCAGACGGATCGCACAGGGTTTCGCCGGTGGTCACTTCCTTCAGGCCCACGCAGGCAGCGATGTCGCCGGCGCGAATCTCTTCCACTTCCTCGCGGTTGTTGGCGTGCATCTGCACGATACGACCGATACGCTCTTTCTTGCCCTTGACCGGGTTGTAAACGGTGTCACCCTTGGTCAGCACGCCGGAGTAGACGCGCACGAAGGTCAGCTGGCCGACGAAGGGGTCGGTCATCAGCTTGAACGCCAGGGCGGAGAACTTCTCGCCGTCGTCGGCCTTGCGAGTGGTTTCCTTCTCGTCTTCGTCCGTGCCGGCCACCGGGGGAATGTCCACCGGCGAGGGCAGGAAGTCGATCACGGCGTCCAGCATGCGCTGCACACCCTTGTTCTTGAAGGCGGTACCGCACAGCATGGGTTGGATTTCGGTCGAGATGGTGCGGGTACGCAGACCCAGCTTGATCTCGGCCTCGGACAGGTCACCCTCTTCCAGGTACTTGTTCATCAGCTCTTCGCTGGCCTCGGCAGCCGCCTCGACCATGCCCTCGCGCCACTTCTTGGCGTCTTCCAGCAGCTCGGCGGGGATGTCGTGGTACTCGAACTTCATGCCCTGGGATGCCTCGTCCCAGATGATGGCCTTCATCTTGATCAGGTCGACCACGCCCTTGAAGTTCTCTTCGGCGCCAATCGGGATCACGATCGGCACGGGGTTGGCCTTCAGACGCAGGCGCATCTGCTCATAGACCTTGAAGAAGTTGGCACCGGTACGGTCCATCTTGTTCACGAAGGCCAGTCGCGGCACCTTGTACTTGTTGGCCTGGCGCCAGACGGTTTCGGACTGCGGCTGCACGCCACCCACGGCACAGTAGACCATGCAGGCGCCGTCCAGCACGCGCATCGAGCGCTCCACCTCGATGGTGAAGTCCACGTGGCCGGGGGTGTCGATGATGTTGAAACGGTGCTCGGGGTAGGACAGGTCCATGCCCTTCCAGAAGCAGGTGGTGGCGGCAGACGTGATCGTGATGCCACGCTCCTGCTCCTGCTCCATCCAGTCCATAGTGGCGGCGCCGTCGTGCACTTCACCGATCTTGTGGTTCACGCCGGTATAGAAAAGGATACGCTCGGTCGTGGTGGTCTTGCCGGCGTCGATGTGCGCAGAAATACCGATGTTGCGGTAGCGCTCGATAGGGGTACTACGTGCCATGATGTTCTCTCGTTGAAACGGTGAAGGCCCGCACGCGGCGGGCCCACACACCAGGGGATGAATTTAGAAGCGGAAGTGGCTGAAGGCCTTGTTGGCCTCGGCCATGCGGTGCACTTCGTCTCGCTTCTTCATGGCACCACCACGGCCTTCGGTAGCCTCGATGATCTCGTTGGCCAGACGCAGCGCCATGGACTTCTCACCACGCTTGCGGGCGGCTTCCTTGATCCAGCGCATCGACAGCGCCAGACGGCGCACCGGGCGCACTTCCACCGGCACCTGGTAGTTGGCACCACCGACGCGGCGGGACTTCACCTCGACCATCGGCTTGACGTTGTTGATAGCCGTGGTGAACAGCTCCAGCGGGTCTTTGCCGGTCTTCTGTTCGATGGTTTCCAGAGCGCCATAAATGATGCGCTCGGCAACCGCCTTCTTGCCGCCTTCCATGATCACGTTCATGAACTTGGAGAGCTCGACATTGCCGAATTTCGGATCCGGCAGGATTTCACGTTTAGGGACTTCGCGACGACGTGGCATTTTTCACCTCTTTGCTTCAGCTGATGTCTGAACGTCCTGAATTTTTCAGACACCGAGCAAACCCATCGGGATTTGCACTTACTCGACCCTTGTTCGGGGTCACTACGCTGGATTGGCTCGTCTACAAACCAAAACAGCACCTGGATTTGAAAGCTCTTCTTAAGCCTTCTTGGGGCGCTTGGCGCCGTACTTGGAACGCGCCTGCTTGCGGTCTTTCACGCCTTGCAGGTCGAGCGAGCCACGCACGATGTGGTAGCGCACACCCGGCAAGTCCTTGACACGACCGCCGCGCACGAGCACCACGGAGTGTTCCTGCAGGTTGTGGCCTTCACCACCGATGTAGGAAATGACTTCAAACCCGTTGGTCAGGCGCACCTTGGCGACCTTACGCAGAGCGGAGTTCGGCTTCTTGGGAGTCGTGGTGTACACACGGGTGCAGACACCGCGACGCTGCGGAGAGTTTTGCATCGCGGGGCTCTTGGACTTGGTCGTTTCGACCTCACGCCCCTGACGCACGAGCTGGTTAATGGTTGGCATTGAAAACGTCCCTCAACGTTTGAAAAAACGAAAACGTGAAACCCTTCGGAAATTCCGAAAAGCCTTCTAGTGTATCAGGTCAGCTGGTGCGCCGCAATAACTTTCAGCCCGCTGCGATAGCGCGCACTCACTCGCGCGCAGGCTGGCTTACTTGATCCACAGGCGCAAGGCATCCCAGGCGCGACCCAGAACCCCCGCCTGATCGACCGCCTCCAGCGCCAGCAATGGCACGTCCACAAGTGACTGCTCACCTGCAGTTACTTTCAACGTCGCCAGTTGCTGCCCCTTGGCGAAAGGCGCCACCAGCGGGTCGGTCCGCACGACCTCGGTCTTGAGCTTGGTGGCCGTGCCCGCCGGCACCGCCACCACGATGGCCTGCGGCCGCCCCAGTCCCACCTGCGAGGACTTGCCTTTCCAGACCCCCGGGGTCACCACCGCCTGGTTGGCCTCAAACAGCTTGACGGCCTCAAAGGCGGTGTAGCCCCAGTTCAGCAGTTTCTGCGACTCGTTGGCGCGCGCCTGCTCACTGGCCGTGCCCAGCACGATGGACAGCAGGCGGCGGGGCCCCGCCGCCTCGGGCGACCCCGGCGTCGCGCCGACCTTGCCCAGGTTGGGGAAATTGCGCTGAGCCGTGGCGATCAGGCAATAGCCCGCCGCCTCGGTGTGACCGGTCTTGAGGCCGTCGACCGACGGGTCACGGAACAGCAGCAGGTTGCGGTTGCTGTCGTTCGCTGCCGGTGTACCGGCATAGCGGTACTTCTTGATGGCGTAGTAATGCACGTACTCCGGGAAGTCGCGCATCAGCCGCGTGGCCAGAATGCTGAGGTCACGTGCAGTCGTGGTGTGGCCGGCCTCGGTCAGGCCTTCCGGATTCCGGTAGCCGGTGGACTTCATGCCCAGCGCCTTGGCCTGCTCGTTCATCAGCTGCACGAAGCGCTCCACCGTGCCGCCCACCCCCTCGGCCAAGGCCATGGTGGCATCGTTGCCGGACTGCACGATCATGCCCCTGATCAGATCCTCCACCGGCACCTTCATCTTGGGATCGATGAACATGCGCGAGCCCGGCATGCGCCAGGCCCGCTCGCTCACCGGCAGTGTCTGCTGCAAATCGATCTTCTTCGCGCGCAGCGCATCGAACACCAGATAGGCGGTCATGAGCTTGGTCAACGACGCCGGCTCGACCGGGGTATCGATGTCCTTGGCCGCCAGCACCTGGTTGGCGGTGACATCCAGCAGCAGATAGGAGCGCGCCGCGATCTCCGGCGGCTGCGGCATCGTCAGGGCATGTGCCGGGACAGCGGCCAGCCCCAGTACGGCGGCACAAACAAGCAGAAATTTTTTCATCAGAGAGTTGCACTGAGGTGGCGAACCACCAGGTTTTTCAGAAGGGGCAGTTGCCCATGGAAGAAATGGCCGCCGCCGGGGATCACCGTCACCGGCAGCAGCTGCGGCCGCGCCCAGTCCATCACGGCGCTCAAGGGCACGGTGTCATCATGTTCGCCGTGCACCACCAGGGTACGTTCGTGCGCCTCGGGCGGCAGGGCGGCCACCTTGAAGCGGCTGGCCGCGGCGCCGACGAACACCAGCTTGTCGATCTGTCGCTGCGGCCACAGGGTCAGCAGCGCCTGGCTCATGACAAAGGAGCCGAAGGAGAAGCCGGCCAACGCCAGCGGCCCTTCGGGCGCGCATTGGCGCACCACCGCCAGAAAGTCCTCGGTTTCGCCGCGGCCCTCATCGTGCACGCCGGCGCTGGCACCGACGCCGCGAAAATTGAAACGCACCGCCCGCCAGCCGCATTGCACAAAGGCGCGCGCCAGCGTCTGCACCACTTTGTTGTCCATGGTGCCGCCAAACAGCGGATGCGGATGGGCAATGATGGCCACGCCACGCGGGCTGGCGCCGGCAGGCAGCTGCGGCTCGTCGCGTAGCGACTCGATGGTGCCAGCCGCTCCCGTCAGCAACAGACGCTCGGTCTGGGCGTTCATGTCAGCGACCCAGATGCGGCGGTGTCAGCAGACGCTCAACCACCTGCCCGTTCTTCAGATGCGATTCGACGATCTCATCGATGTCGGAGGCATCGACATAGGAGTACCAGACGGCCTCCGGATAGACCACGGCCACCGGACCGGCCGCACAACGGTCCAGGCAGCCGGCCTTGTTGACGCGCACTTGGCCGGCACCGGCCAGCCCCGCCTCCTTGACCAAGGCCTTGCAGCGGTCAAACGCGGCCTGCGCCTCATGGCGGGCGCAGCATTCCGAGCCGTCGCCGTGCTCGTTCAGGCAGAAGAAGATGTGGCGCTGGTAATAGGAGGACGCAGCAGGCGTCGCAGCTGGGCTGGTGGTGTCATTCATGCCCGCCATTTTAGTTTTTTGGCCCCTGACGCCAGACGCGTGTCAGCATATACAGCAGGGCGGCGTAGGGCCACAGCCAGCCCAGCCACTGGGCCAGGCCATGGAAACGGATGAAGCGGCCCTGCTCCCAGGTCTGCAGCGTCTGCGCAAAGTAGGCGCTGGTCGGCGCCTGGTTGATGATGCTCAGGAACACGCCCAGCGCCAGCAGCACCAGCGAGGCACTGGCACGCGCGGGGACGCCGACCAGCAACACCGCCAGCACCAGCGCCAGGCCGTAGCCTACCTGCACTGGCAGTTCGAACCAGGCCCAAGCATGCAGCGGGCCGTAGCTTAATGCCGCCGACAGGGCAGACGCGGCGACGCCGGTGGCCAGCACCACCACCAGAAACACCAGTCGGCGCATGCGGTCCCGGATGACGCTGTAGCCCAGCAGACAGGGAATCAGTGCCCCCAGCGTCACGCAGGCGAGTTCAGCCCCCGGCACCAGGGGCTGTAGCTCCAACTCACGCACCGGCAACCACTCCAGGAACGGAGAGTTCTGCAGCAACTCAGCCAGTCCCGCTTCCAGCCGCTCAAACACCTGGCCCAGCCCCAAGGGCACCGCGGCCGGGAACAGCAGGGCCAACGGCCACAGGGCCAGCAATACCAAGGCGCCGCGCGCATCGGGCACAAACCAACGGGCGCGAAAGCGGCTCCAGCGCGACAAGGCGCCCAGTCGCTCCAGCAGGGTGGCAGCGACCGCCCCCAGCCAGGCCCCCAGCCCATTGAGCGCGAAATCCACGTTCGACGGCACCCGCGTCGGCAGATAAACCTGCAGCGTCTCCATCAGCAGGGACAGGCCGAGGGCGGCCAGGGTGGCATGCCGCACCGCATGCACGCCACGGCCGGAGCGCAGCGCCGCCAGCGCCAGCAGAAAGCCCAGGGGCGCGTAGCCGAGGGCGTTGGACAGCAGGTCGAAGCCGGTCCAGTACTGGGGCCAGGGTGCCAGCAGGAAGTCCCAGGGGACAACGCCGCGGTCACGCCAGTCGGCGAACGGGTACAGGCTGGCGTAGACGATCAGGCCGACATAGACCAGCGCCAGGGGCCAGGCTGAGGTCTTGTGCATGCCCGCCAGCCGGCCTAGAACGGCTTGACCACCACCAGGATCACCGCCGCGAGCAGCATGAGCACCGGGATTTCGTTGAACCAGCGGAACCACACATGGCTGCGCCGGCATGCCCCGCGCTGGAACTGCTTCAGCAACACACCGCAGCCATGGTGGTAACCCAGCACCAGCGCCACCACTGCCAGCTTGGCATGCAGCCAGCCGTTACCCGGACCCTTGCCGATGCCGTAGCCGAGCCAGAGCCAGAAACCGAACACCAGTGCCGGTACCGCCAACAGGGTGGTGAAGCGCATCAGCTTGCGCGCCATCAGCAACAGGCGCTCCCTCTCGGCCACCGAATCGGCCGGCACCATGGCCAGGTTGACGAAGATGCGCGGAAGATAGAACAGGCCAGCGAACCAGCTGGCCACGAAGACGATATGGAGTGACTTGACCCAGAGCATGGGCTGAGTTTAGTCGTGCTTGAACCCGCCGAGCCACAACCAGCAACGCTGGTTGCGCCGCAGGCTAACTTTGACTGAAGGGCAAAGTTAAGCGCAGCGGGCCGTAGGTAAAAAAAACCCCGGCACGAAGCCGGGGTCGCAAGCCTTTTTTGCTGTCACACATCAAGGCCCCGCTCAGGGAGGAAAAGCGGGGGACGGCGAACCGTCCGGAACGAAATTTAACAAAAGTGAAACTGCTTTTCAAGCCCCCGGCTAACAATTTTTTACAATCACGGCGAATTTTTCGATTGCTGGCCACCCCCCTGTGGGGCGTAAACCACCCCCCGCCACGGGCGGGAATGAGGCACAATTTTCCCCATGGTGCGGCGCTGCCGCTCATTTGGTCCTTGTGACCATCGTATCTACCTCTCGAACGTAACCCGCTTTACCTCGAGAGAGCCCTCCTTGTAGGGTCATCACAGAGCACATCGAATTGAATTCGACGTGCATCGAAAACGGCCACAAGCCGTGCTCGAAAACCGGATGGGAACACCCCCAGGGGCGTCCTTTCGTTGCTGCAAGACGACAAAAATGCTCGTGAGAGCAAATATTTTTGTCGCGCCTACCGCGTAGCGGGAGGCAGATGTTGATGCGTTCGAGCTGAGAAGCTCAACACGTCTTGTTTCCTTGAAACCACCCCCGGAAGCGGGGTGTCTTGGCCCCTTACTGGGCATGGAGTAATCCGTGCTTGGAGAGCTAGGGATAAACAGCCTGCGCTCGCGCAGAAAACGCCTCGCAAGAGGCGTCCACGATCTGAACAGGACTGATCGGGGCTGGCCAAGAAATGGGTATGGGAAATGTAATGTGAATCGTCGTTTGAACCTTCTTGAAAATTGAGTGGCTTACTCCTGCATTCACCCTCACCGGTGAGAGCCACAGCCAAAAGGCACTCGGGCTGGGGTCATGTGTCATGGCTCATGACTCGCTTCTCTAACGCCCGAAGGAGGATAGACGGTCCCTAACCCCTACTGCTGACCGCCAGTCAGCGGGGCGTGTTGGGTAAGGCGATAAGCCCCACTCTCCGCCACCACTCGTGGTGGCAACCCGCAAGGGCCATGGAGGAGGGGGTAGAGGATGCAGTAGGAAGCAAATGCTCTCGTGTAACGCGAGAGATAGGGGGCCATCCCCCGCACGAAAGTGAGCTGACTTGCTGCTGGCGTAACGTGCGTAATGCCGTTGCTTCTTAAGACGACCCGGAGGGTATGAGCCTCCGGGCCCATACCTCACTCCGGGTTAATTCCTAAATCGGAGGAAGGTATGGAAAATGATCGCAAGGTCTCTGCGCCTCCGCACGAGCCGACGGACTGGTTCTCCATCAACTGGAAGCAAGTCCTGATGTTTGTGGGAAAGGCGCAGCGAGCAATTGCGCAGGCTGAGAAAGATCGAGACTACCGCCGGGTCAAGCGACTCCAACGTGGTCTTATCCGCTCGTGGCAGGCTAGGGCTCTAGCCGTTAAACGAGTGACTGAAAACCGGGGGAAGCGGACGAGTGGCATCGACCGCGAGCTCTGGGACTCGCCAGAGAGTAAATGGACCGCTATATGGCGGTTGAAGACCCAAGGGTACCGTGCACGCCCACTAAAGCGCGCATGGATCCCCAAGCCGAACGGTGACGAACGCCCACTGGGTATTCCCACCATGCTGGATCGCGCAATGCAGGCCCTATTCCACTTGGGATTGGACCCTGCTGCGGAGTGTCACGCGGACCCGAATTCATACGGATTCAGGAAAGCGCGCTCGACGCATGACGCGATGTCGCAGCTATTCAATGTTCTGTCCGGCGCTAACGGCGCCCAATGGATATTGGATGCGGACATCAAAGGGTTCTTCGACAACATTAATCACGACTGGCTACTCGCCAACGTTCACATGAACAAGCGGGTGTTACGAACGTGGTTGCGGTCTGGTGTAGTGGATAAACGGCAACTCTGGGCGCTGCAGAAAACGGAGAAGGGGACCCCGCAAGGGGGCGTCATCTCCCCTCTGCTGGCTAACCTGACGCTGGACGGTCTTGAGCGCGGCCTGAAGGAGCACTTGGTGGCTCTGTACGGTGTGGCGAAGGCACGCAAGCTGAAGGTGCATCTCGTCCGATATGCCGACGATTTCGTTGTCACGGGCGCCTCCCCCGAGGTGCTCAACGACACGGTTATGCCATGGGTGACATCCTTCCTCACGGATAGGGGCCTTACTCTGAACACGACCAAAACGAAAGTTGTCCATGTGGACGAGGGCTTTGACTTCCTGGGCTGGAACTTCCGCAAATACGGAGGGAAATTGCTCATCAAACCAAGTCGCAAGAATGTGAAAACGTTCTACCGTAGCTTGGAGGAAGAAGTGGCCTCGTCCCTACATCTACACACCGATGTCATGATCTTGAATCTCAACCGCAAGCTTCGCGGCTGGGCCGAGTACCACAAAGGTGTGGTGGCAAAGCAGGTCTTCACCAAAATGGATCACCGCCTTTACTGGCGACTCATGCGGTGGGGTCTGCGGCGTCACCCGCGCTGGGATAAGTACAGGGTATTCCGTCATTACTGGACGGATGCTTCTGGTCGCTTGGAATTCAGCGCCGACACCGTGGATCGCTCGGGAGACAAGCTGACAATTCGGCTATACCGTCTGGCAGACACGAAAATTGTCCGCCACAAGAAGGTTCGTGAGGAGTACAACCCTTACGACCCGGCATGGGAGGTATATGGCGAGGAGCTGCGAGTGAACCGGATGGCCACGAGCCTCTGGGACACGCAACGCGCCTCGCTCTGGCTGGATCAAGGCGGGCTGTGTGCACATTGCGGCACAGCCATCGAGATCGACGACCGTGACATGCATGACCACCACATCATCCCCTTGGGGTTGGGTGGTACGAATGCACTCTCAAACCGGGTGCTCCTGCACACGGTTTGCCACAGGCAGGTCCACGCCCTCGGGGTGATGGTTACCAAGCCGGCCCGCGTATGACGGGTTACTGCCGGTGATGTCAGGAGACTGACCCACCGGGTGTTACGTTGGAGCCGTGCGCGGGGAAACTCGCACACACGGTTCTTAGGGGGGGATATAGTAGTAATACTATGTCCCTACCCTCCACCCTCCACGCCCCTTACCCCTTGGGCCGGCCGCGCCGGCTGCGCCGTGACGACTTCACCCGCAACCTGGTTCGTGAGCACACGCTCACGGCGCATGACTTGATCTATCCTGTCTTCGTGCTGGACGGCGAGCAGCGCCGCGAGGCCGTAGGCTCCATGCCGGGCGTGGAACGCCTGAGCCTGGACCTGTTGCTGCCGGTGGCCGAGGAGTGCGTGAAACTCGGCATTCCGGTCATGGCGCTGTTCCCGGTCATCGATCCGGCCTTGAAGACCCCGAACGGCCAGGAAGCCCTCAACCCGGACGGCCTGGTGCCGCGTGTGGTCCGGGCGCTGAAGGAGCGCTTCCCGCAACTCGGCGTGATGACCGACGTGGCGCTGGACCCCTATACCAGCCACGGCCAGGACGGCGTGCTGGACGACACCGGCTACATCCTGAACGACGAAACCGTGGCCATCCTGACGCAGCAGGCGCTGACGCAGGCACGCGCCGGCGTGGACATCGTGGCGCCGAGCGACATGATGGACGGCCGCATCGGTTCGATCCGCCGCGCACTGGAAGAACACGGCCTGGTGCACACCCGCATCATGGCCTACAGCGCCAAGTACGCCAGTGCCTTCTACGGCCCGTTCCGCGATGCCGTGGGCTCGGCCGCCAACCTGGGCAAGAGCAACAAGAAGGTCTACCAGATGGACCCGGCCAACACCGACGAGGCGCTGCGCGAGGTGGCGATGGACATCGCCGAGGGTGCCGACATGGTGATGGTCAAGCCCGGCATGCCTTACCTGGACGTGGTGCGCCGCGTCAAGGACGAGTTCCGCATGCCGACCTTTGCCTACCAAGTATCCGGCGAATACGCCATGCTGAAGGCTGCAGCGCAGAACGGCTGGCTCGACCATGACGCAGTGATGATGGAAGCCCTGCTGGCCTTCAAACGCGCCGGTGCCGACGGCATCCTGACCTACTTCGCCATCGCCGCCGCGCGTTTGCTACAGAACAAGTAGCATCCATCGCATATCCAGCAAGGGCTGAAGCCCGATTTGATTCATAATCCGCGGCCATGCGCGTCTTCCACATCGGTTCCGGCAGCGCCATCGAGCAGGCCGGGCTGCCACAGCAGCTGCCGGCCAGCGGGCATGTCTGGATCGCCTGCACGCGACAGGAACTGCAGGACCAGCTGAGCACGATCCAAGCCACGCTGCAGGCGCTGTGCGGCCTGCAACTGGTGGACCTGCACGTCTCGGACCTGCTCAACGCGCAACTGCCCTCGCACTTCGACTACACCTCGCAGTACGACCTGCTGGTGTTCCGCCGACTGGCGACCGGCAGCGGCGCGAACGGCAGCAACGGCCATGACGGCGCGCCCGCCCGGCCACACAAGCGCGGCGGCCCGCCCATCCTCAAGCGCATCGACACCAGCCCGGTGGGCTTCGCCGTGTTCGAACGCGTGCTGCTGACGGTGCACCCGGCCGACTGCGCCGCGCGCGACGCCTACGCCGTGCGCTTGCTGCAGTCCGGCGGCAGCGACATCCGCACCGCCAGCAGCCGGTTGCCCGTCTCGCCGGCGGACCTGATGCTGCGCCTGGTCAATCAGATGGTGGACGGTTTTCTGGAACTGCGGCGCGAGCTGACGCGCCAGCTCGACCACTGGCAGACCGAGCTGCTGAACCCGCGCACCCGTTTTTCCAACTGGGCAGCCCTGCTGGAAGCCCGACTGGCGCTGCACCACCTGGACGACATCTGCGAAGACCAGCGCGCCGCCGTGCAGGACTGGATCGAAGTCGTGAAGACCTGGCCCGAAGCCGCCGACCCGACCACCCAGCGCGAGCACGACCTGCTGCTGGTGCGCAGCCGCGACCTGCTGGAACACATCGAGCGCGTGGTGCACCACGTGCGCCGGCTGGAACAGAGCGCGGAGACCGCGGTACAGATGCACTTCAGCGCGCAAAGCAACCGCACCAACGAGATCATGCGCACGCTCACGGTGCTGACGGCCATCTTCCTGCCTCTGAACCTGATTGCCGGCATCTTCGGCATGAACTTCGACTTCATCCCGCTCTTGCACCACAGTGCCGGCTTCTGGTGGGCCATGGGCTCGATGACCCTGACCGCCGTGACGTTGACGCTGTACTTCTGGCGCAAGCGCTACCTGGAGCGCACTTCCGGGCGCTGAACGCCCCAGGCCTCAACCCGCGCTGCCGATCTGCAACTGCCCCAGCAGGTCCGCCACCAGCTCCAGCCGCAGCAGCGGGTTGTCCAGCGCGAGGTACTGCTGCTTCAGGCGTGCGCTGACGGGCAAGAGCTCACACCAGCGGTTGGCCAACCAACCGCAATCGCCCCACTGCAGCGGCGGCTGGATCGGCAAGGCGTCGGCGCTGCCGGCCTGGGCCTGCATGTGCTGCCACAGCTGCGTCAACGCGGTGCGCACAGGGACCAGATCGGGCGGCACGGCCACCGGCGGGTCGTCGGGCAGCCACTCCACCTGCCCGACCCACAGGCCATGCTTGAGTTGCTCGCTGCTGCGCAAGCGGAAACGCCGTCCGCCCCGGCAGCGGACCAGCATCAGCCCCGGCTGCGGCCGCTCGAACTGCGTGATGTGGGCCAGCGTGCCCACCGTATGCAGCGCTTCCGGCGCAAACGCCGCGCCGTCACCGTGGTCCGGCCGCCGCACCTCCTGGCCCTGCGCCAGGGCCACCACACCGAAGGGCGCCCCCTCCTTCTGGCAGCGCCCGATCAGGTCGAGGTAGCGCACCTCGAAGATGCGCAGCGGCAGCACGCCACCGGGAAACAGTACCGTCTGCAGTGGAAACAGCGGCAGCGTGGTGAAGCTCCCGGCCTCACCGCCGACACGGCTGTCGCTCAAGGCCGTACCCTCAGGAACAGCGCGGCGCCGTTGTCCCAGGCAATGCGTCGCGCCACCGCCGGCGGCAGCTCGCCGAGCCAGCGGCGGTAGCCCTGCATCAGGGCGTCGTAGTAGAGCCAACGCTGGTTGATCCAGGTGTCGGAGCCGATCAGGAAGCGCGTCGGGTACTTGAGCAGCAGCGCGCGCCATTCTGGGCACAGGGCGCCGTCGCCGCAGGTCAGCCCCGGGCGGTAGGACAGTTCGCCCATCAGCTGTGGGTACTTGGCGAGCAAGGCATCGACACGTTCCACCGGTGTGCCGCCGATGCCGGTGTGGGCCCAGATCAAGCGTGCCTGGGGCGCGTGCGCCATCAGCAGGTCAATCGCCACGTCATCGACATGCGCCAGCACGGCCAGCCGCCTGTCCTGCGCAAACTGCATCAGTTTCTTCGCCACCGGGCCATTGGCATTGGCACTGTCGTAGAGGTGGAACTCGCCCAGGCCACGGTAGGGCCCGGCCGCGGTGCCGCGCGCAAACTCGGCCTGCACCATGGCGTAGATGCTCTCGTCACGGAACCAGTTGCTGTAGTCGTCGCGGTTGCGGTAGAGGCGGATGAAGGGCACCACCGTGACGCCGGCCGCCCGCGTCTGTTCACGCGCCTCGGCCAGGGCCTTGGTGCCGTCGTTCGGCCGGCTGTTGGCAATGATGGCCTGCACGCCGTTGCGCTGCATGCGCGCCAGCACATCGTCCAGCGGGTGCGGCCCGGCCTGTCCGTTCCAGGCTTCGTCGTTGTAGTGCAGGTGGGCGTCGAACAACGGACCGGCGTAGTCGGCAGCCTGCGCCGGACCCATGCAGGGGCCTACCGCTATGACGAGACACAAGAGTGATCGCATCATTAACAACGCCCAAACCGGGAAACGCCGTGGAACCGGCTTCGCCGGGCCACTGGCGTTGCCCCCTGCAAGGGGGGTGGCGAAGGGACACGCAGTGCCCGCAGCCTGGGGGTGTTCCACTTTCAGCCAATGTGCTTGGCGAAGAACGCCAAGGTACGCTGGCGCGCCAGCGTACCTTGGCGTTCTTCGCCAAGCACATTGGCTGAAAGTGGAACACCCCCAGGCT
>Ga0114986_1000275_pt1 | contig 14518 bp, 16 predicted proteins | sample Shrwel1BS1Day17_FD_96988 | JGI IMG/M metagenome (GOLD analysis project Ga0114986, IMG submission 96988) | Subsurface microbial communities from deep shales in Ohio, USA - Utica-3 well 1 S-1-Day17 | ecosystem: Environmental > Aquatic > Deep subsurface > Shale gas/oil reservoir > Produced... | reverse complement strand
CTGGCTCGAGATGCGGCGCGCGCAGATGTCGTAGCCGAAGGTGGGGGAGTAGGAGAGCGAGTTGCCCTTGTTGCGGCTGATCATGTCGAGCCACGCCAGCGGGCGGCGCGCGAAGGCATCGGGCTTGAGGTAATCGCCCGAGACCTGATTGGCGATCAGCGACAGCAGGCAGCCGACCAGCCCCATGTCGTGATACCACGGCAGCCAGCTGACGCAGCGGTCATTGGTGCCCAGCTCCATCGTGGTCGAATGGCCATAGAGATTGTGCAGCAGCGCGCGGTGCGTCACCGCCACCCCGGTCGGGAAGCGGGTCGAGCCGGAGGAATATTGCAGGTAGCAGATATCGTCCGGGCTGGCTTCGGGCAGCGTGCAATCGGGGGCGGGGCGCTGGCCGAAATCCTGCCAGCTGACCGCCTCGCACCCCTGCCGCGCAGCAGCGGCGGAGGCCATTTCGGCGATTTCCTCGGGGTAGATGAGGATCTTCGGATCGGAGCTCATCAGCTGGATCGCCAGCTGGTCGATGAAGCTTTCCTTGCCGCCGAAGCTGGTCGGCAGCGGCAGCGGCACGGGCCATGCACCGGCATAGACGCAGGCGCAGAACAGCGCGGCGAAATCGGGGCCGGTCTCGGCGATCAGGGCGACGCGGTCTTCCTTGCCGATCCCCGCCGCGATCAACCGGCGCGCCATGACAAGGGCATCCTCGCGCATTTCCGAATAGGGATAGACCCGCGCCAGTTCCCCGCGCATGTCGTGGAAGTTGAGCCCCTTCAGGCTCTGCGCAGCATAGTCGATTGCTTCGTTGAAGGTCGCAAATTGCGCACGGATTCGCGGCAGATCGCAGTCATTCGGCGTCGGCGTCAAAGCGGCGTCGGTCATAATTTTCAGCGATACCCGTAAGTTGCGGCGCGTTTCATGGTGGCTTCCCGTCCGCGCTCTGGCATAACCCCGTGTCGCCGGGCATAGTCCGGCGGCGTCCAATAGTTCGCATTTGATAAGGAAAGTGGCACGAATAAGGCGAAATGGTTTCAGGTAAAGCGAATTCGTCATCACCCGGTCGTATCGTCGGGGAGGATCGCGGCTCTGGCGGCCGGCGGGAAAAGCGGGCCAAACCCCCGCTGACCGAGACGAAACTGCGCGACCTGGCGCTCCATTACGCCGCCCGCTTCGCCTCGACCGGCGCGCGGCTCGAAGGCTATCTCCAGCGCAAGATCAGGGAGCGCGGGCTGGCCGCGGATGCGGACGGGCGCACCGTCGACGTCGATGTTCCCGCCCTCGTCGCGCGGCTGGTGGAGCTGGGCTATGTCGATGACGATGCCTATGCCCGGATGCGCGCCCGCGATCTGGGTGCGCGGGGCTATGGCGCACGGCGGGTGGAGGAGAGCCTGCGCCATGCCGGGGTGGGTGAGGGCCTGCGCCGCGTTCACGCCCCGGGCGAGGCGGCGGGCCGGCAGGCCGCGGCACTGATGGCGCGCAAGAAGCGGCTTGGCCCGTTCGGCGCACAGGTCGAGGCTCCCGATCCGCTCGCCAAGCGCAAGGCCCACGAAAAAGCCGTTGCAGCAATGCTGCGCGCAGGCCACCAGTACGATCATGTGAAGCACATTCTCGGCGCGGGCAGCGCGCAGGATGTGGAGGACTGGGTCGCCGAGGCGGCGGACGAGGAAGGGATGGACGGGCAATGGTAAGGCACATTCTGGCAGGCATGGCGCTGACGCTTGGTCTGGCGGCCTGCTCGGGCGGCGAAGGCGCAACCGCGAGCGCCCAGACCCCCGCCCCCACGCAGAGCGCGGTGCATCCGGTCTCGGGCCTCAGGGTGATCGATCTTGTGGTGGAGAGCGGAGGGAAGAAAATCCCCCTCAAGGTCGAACTCGCCGACACCCCCGAAGCGCAGGCGCGCGGGCTGATGTTCCGCACGGAACTGGGCGATAACGAAGGGATGATCTTCCCCTCCGCCACGCCCGAGCCGCGCAGCTTCTGGATGAAGAACACCCCTCTCAGCTTGGATATCATCTTCATCGGGGTGGACGGCCGGATCATGAACATCGCGGCCAACACCACGCCCTATTCGCTCGATTCGGTGAAGTCCGACGGGATCGCCAGCGGCGTGCTGGAACTGCGCGCGGGCCGGGCCAAAGCGCTGGGGATCGTGCCCGGGGATCGGGTTATCTACTAGTGTGCGTGCCCGCCTCCGCCGGCACGTCCTCGGTGCTGTTTCAAGCCCTGCGGGCTTGAGCACCTGCGGCTCGCGCCGTGCGCTCGCGGTCGCTGGTGCGACCGATATCAGCGAAAGACGCGCGTTCCCCGCTTGGCGCAGTGCGTCTAATCCGCTAATCGCCCCGCCCATGGGTATCCTCGCAAAGATCTTCACCTGGTGGGACGGTGCCACCATCGGCACGCACCTGTGGGCCAGCCGCGCCAAGGGCGAGCATGTCGGCACCGACGCGTCGGGCAACAAGTATTACCGTGAACGCGCCAAGGCGGGCGGGGCCAACACCGGCTCCTACACCAGCCGCGAAAAGCGCTGGGTGATCTACAACGGCGCCAATGATGCCAGCCGCGTGCCTTCCGAATGGCACGGCTGGCTGCACGGCACCTATGACGAAGTGCCCGAAAGCCACCTGCCTGCGCCCAAGGTGTGGGAGGTCGATTACACCCCCAACGCCACCGGCACCGCCGCTGCCTATCGCCCGCAGGGCGCGCTCGAGCGCGGCGGCCAGCGGGCCCGTGCGGTCGGCGATTACGAGGCGTGGACCCCGGGCGGCGCGGACAGCTGAGGCGCAGGGTGAAGGCCGTCCGCCTTGCCGCGCTGTTGTCGGCCACGCTGACGCTGGCGGCCTGCGACTATTTCTCCACGCCGGGGGAAGAGGTCGTCAAGGTCCCGATCGACAGCGCCACCGCTGCCCCTGCGCCTGCCGCCAGCGCCTCTGCCGCGGGCGGAAATGACTACGGCGCCACCCCGATGAACGAACGCGTCGCGGTGCTCGGCCTGCTCAACAAGCGCAACAATGTCTCCGAAGAAATCAAGCTGAAGCCCGGCGAGGCGCGCGAGATCGGCCCGGTCATCATCCGGGTGTCCGCCTGCGAGCGCACCGCGCCGTGGGAACTGCCGCAGCAGACCGGCGCTTTCGTGCAGGTCGAAATCCGCGAACGCGGCGCGGCGCAGCACGCCCGCGTGTTCTCGGGCTGGATGTTCCTCGAAAGCCCCAGCCTCAATGTGGTCGAACACCCGGTCTATGATGTCTGGGTCAAGGATTGCACGATGCGCTTCCCGGGCGAGGAAGGCCCGGCATCGCCCAAGGCAGAGCCCTCCGCGAAGCCTTCCGCGGCACCTTCGGCGGCCCCGTCTCCCGCACCAGCCACATCCCCCGCACCCGCCGCATAGGCGAGGTCCGCTTCGGGCACGAACTCCTGCCATGCGGCGGTCAGGCTCATCGCCGGCTCGCCGCCTGCGCTTCGCAGCAGCCGCCGGTAACCGGCCTGCGCCAGCTCGCGCGCGCCCATCGAACGCAGGTGTTCGGTCATGAACTGGCAATCGAGCAGTGCGAACCCCGCGTGCCGCATCAGCGCCACCAGCCAGGCCAGCGCGACCTTGCTGGCATCGGGCACCCGGCTGAACATCGATTCGCCGCAGAACACCCGGTCGAAGCTGACCCCGTAAAGCCCGCCGACCAGCTCCGGCCACCCTTGATCGCCGACCTGCCAGCACTCGACCGAGTGCGCGTGCCCGGCGCGGTGGAGGCCGAGATAGGACTGCACGATGCGTTCCGAAATCCACGTGTCGGGATGGTCGGGGCGCGGCTCGGCACAGGCGCGGATCACCTGTTCGAAGGCGCGATCGACCGTCACCGCGAAACGATCGGCGCGCAGCACCTTCTTCAGCGACTTCGAGACATGCAGCCCTTCCAGCGGAATGATCGCCCGGTCGCGCGGCTCGACCCAGAACACCTCGGGATCGTCGCGCTTGTCGGCCATCGGGAAAATCCCGCTGCGGTAGGCGAGCAGGAGTGTCTCGACCGGGACGGGAGGGCGTTTGGGTGCGTGCATGGCCGGACACGCTAATACAGCCGCGCATGCGCAGAGGCAAAGTGGATTGCCTATCTTCGGGAGCTTCGTTAAAGGGCGCCCCTCAGCGAGTGCAGGGGTGTAGCTCAGCTGGTAGAGCATCGGTCTCCAAAACCGAGGGCCACGGGTTCGAATCCTGTCACCCCTGCCATTCCTTTGCGTTTCGAACCTGCCTCCGCAGGTTCGTCCTCGCGGCTGATCCTCCGTTTCGCTTCGCTACACTCCGGGCCGCTGCGGGCGCGCGTTCGCGCTTGCGGTGCCTTTGGCACCGATTCTTGCGCTTTCCCCTGTGCGGGGTGGCTGGGCCTTCCCCATATCGCCCGTTCATACTGCCGCAAGCCGAAGTGTGTATTCCTGTCGGTGAGTTGAGTGCCAACCCGCGACAAGGAGACCCAGGATGAGCGCCTACACCTTCCGTTCCTCGCGTCCCGATCACTGGGTCAGCCCGCGCCCGACCCGCGATCCGGCGCGGCTGGCGGCGATCCACGGGCCGCTCCAGCCGATGGAGAGCGCACGCGGGCTCCTCGGCCGCCTGCTCGGCCGGCGCTGAGACGCCCAACATTCTTGCATTTGCGCGCGCCCGCGCGTAAGGCCGCAATCGTCTTTCCGACATCGGCAGATCCTCCAGCCCCTCCGGCGACCTTGTCCCGGGCGGCGCGGAGCCCTACCTGAAAGCCGGCCGGACGAGACGACACGGCATTACGCGAAGGACAAGGGCTGCATGGCCGACAAGATGATCGCTCCCAAGGACGGGGCCGAAGAAAAGAAGCGCAAGACCTCGCCCGGCGAGTTCTTCAGTCAGGTGAAGACCGAGACGACCAAGATCGTCTGGCCGAGCCGCGAGGAAACCGTCCGCACGGCGATCTTCGTGTTCATCTTCATGGTGATCCTGTCGCTGTTTTTCCTCGGCGTCGACACCGTGTTCGGCACGATCGTCAATGCGCTGATCGGCCTGCTGAAGTAAGGTCCGCCGCCCCTTTGCTCTCCTGACAAGATCCCAATTTCAAGGACGTCCCATGGCCCGCTGGTACATCATTCACGCCTACTCCGGTTTCGAGAACAAGGTGCGCGACGCGATCATTTCCGAAGCCGAACGCCTCGGCCTGTCGGAAGGTGTCGAGGAAGTGCAGGTCCCGACCGAGACCGTGACCGAAGTGAAGCGCGGCAAGAAGGTGCAGGTAGAACGCAAGTTCATGCCCGGCTACGTGCTGGCCAAGCTGAACATGACGGATGACATCTATCACCTCGTCAAGAACACCCCGAAGGTGACCGGCTTCCTCGGCTCGGGCAACAAGCCGCAGCCGATCTCCGAAAAGGAAGCCTCGCGCTATTTCGGCGGTGTTGCCGAGGCGCAGGCCACCCCCAAGCGCGACATCAGCGTCGATTACGAGATCGGGGATTCGGTCAAGGTGCTCGACGGCCCGTTCGCGAGCTTCAACGGGATCGTGGAAGAGCTCGATTTCGACAAGGCCAAGGTCAAGGTCAGCGTATCGATCTTCGGCCGCGCGACGCCGGTCGAGCTCGATTTCGAGCACGTGGAACTGTCGAAGTAAGAACCCGCCCCGGCATCTGCCAGCGCAAGCGCCGCTTCGCTTCCCGTGAGGAGGCGGAGCAGGTCGCCTTGCGGGCCGACGTGACCTTGCGCGCCTACAAGTGCGCGCTGTGCAAGGCGTTCCATCTCACCAGCCGCACCAAGGGGCTGAGGATGCCGCGCGTCAGCCCCTAGGATTGTGTTTCCGGCCTCATGACGACCAGGACCGGGTGGAGCGACGGCTTCGGGGGCGATGGCCGATCGCCCGCTTGCTTTGGGCCGCAGCCACAGCCGGGTTGCTTTTTGCCCGATTTGCTCATAGGCGCGCGGCTTCGCTCGGGGATGCCCGGGTGATTCCGTGCGGGAGCTTGCGGCGTTGCACAGCTGCAGGCGTCTGACCGCTTAACATGAGCTGCGATGGAAGCCGCGCAGCAACAGTGCGACAGGAGTAAGGCCACATGGCCAAGAAAATCGAAGGCTATATCAAGCTGCAGGTGCCCGCCGGCTCTGCAACCCCCTCGCCGCCGATCGGCCCGGCGCTGGGTCAGCGCGGCGTGAACATCATGGAATTCTGCAAGGCGTTCAACGCCGCCACGCAGGAAATGGAAAAGGGCATGCCGATCCCCACCGTGATCACGGTCTACGGCGATCGCTCGTTCACCTTCATCACCAAGACCCCGCCGGCCTCGTTCTTCCTGAAGAAGGCCGCCAACCTGAAGTCGGGCTCGAAGGAGCCGGGCAAGGTGTCGGCCGGAACCATCAAGAGCTCGCAGATCCGCGAGATCGCCGAAGCCAAGATGGCCGACCTGAACGCGAACGACATCGATCAGGCGATGAAGATCATCGCCGGCTCGGCCCGCTCGATGGGCCTCGAAGTGGTGGAGGGCTAAGCACATGACCAAGATCACCAAGAAGGCGAAGATCCTCAGCAACCTCGACCGCGAAAAGCTCTACACCGTCGAGGAAGCCCTCGCGACCCTGCGCCAGTTCAAGAGCAAGTTCGACGAAACCGTCGAAGTCGCCATGAACCTCGGCGTCGATCCGCGCCACGCCGACCAGATGGTGCGCGGCATGGTGTCGCTGCCCTCGGGCACCGGCAAGGACGTGAAGGTTGCCGTATTCGCGCGCGGCGACAACGCCGAAAAGGCGCTGGCTGCGGGCGCTGACAAGGTTGGTGCGGAAGACCTCATGGAAGACATGATGGCCGGCAACCTCGATTACGACCGCGTGATCGCCTCGCCCGACATGATGGGCGTGGTCGGCCGTCTCGGCAAGATCCTCGGCCCCAAGGGCCTGATGCCGAACCCGAAGCTGGGCACCGTGACCCCGAACGTGGCGCAGGCCGTGACCGACGCCAAGGCAGGGCAAGTCGAATTCCGCGTGGAAAAGCAGGGCATCATCCACTCCGGCATAGGCAAGCTCAGCTTCTCGGACGACGCGCTGAAGGCCAACTTCAAGGCGCTGACCGAAGCTGTCGTGAAGTCGAAGCCCTCGGGCGCCAAGGGCAAGTACGTCCGCAAGGTCACCGTGACCTCGTCGATGGGCCCGGGCCTCAAGGTCGACCTGTCGGAAGTCGAAGGCGCGTAAGCGTCTCTTCCAGCGAAACTGGATGATACAAGGGGCCGGGAGCGCAAGCTTCCGGCCCCTTTTCCGTGGCGGCGACATTTGTTGCGCGCCCCCTTGTCATTTTTGCGTACTTGCCCATTTTGATAGTCAGGCGGCCCGCTCTCCTCCCCCCGGCCGCCCATCATGAATTGAGGTACGAAAGATGCCCGTTCCTTCCGAACGCCTTGCAGGGTGGCTTTCTCCCAAGTGGCTTGTCGCCGGCGTCGCGCTGGCGGCTGAGGGGCTGCTCGTGAACTACGACTTGCGCCTTGCCGCTGCGGCCGGCGTGCTGATCGCGGTGGTCGTCGCCGCGTGGCTCTATATTGCGGTGCGGTTCGGATCGCTCAGCGGTACGCCGTCGGTCCGGGCGGCACTGGTCGAGCAGGCGACCCGGCAGTCGGCCAACCGGCGCAGCGCGGAATCCCAGATGGCGGTGCGCTCAGGCGCGCAGCAGGGCGCGGAGCCGGCCCAGCGCCCCTGACCGGGCGGCCAGCGTCTTGGCGCTTGCCACGCCCGCATCGAACGCGTCCCGTGCGCCCAGCAGAGTGCGGTTGGCCAGCGTCGGCTCCAGCAGCACAAGGCTTGCGCATTCGGCGCTGTGGGTGCCGAACATCGCCTTGTGCGCGCCTTCTCCCTCGGTGAAGTCGAACCAGGCGAAGCGGTCTTCCGCGAACAGCCGTTCCAGCGCATCCATCTGCAACACCGTGCCGACCGAAAGCCGCGCCCAATCGGGATCATAGCCGAGATGGGCATAGACCAGCGTCCGCCCGCTGACCGGGAGCGAGAGGTAGGCGACCGCCGCGCCGCCCGCATGGAGCAGGAAAGCGCGCATCCGGTCATCTTCCGCCGCCTCCAGCATGGCCCGGCGTGCCTCGGGGCTGTCGGGCAGGCCCGCATCCAGCAACCGCGCCTGATAGGTGCGGGCGGACAAGGGCAGGGCGGCGGCGAGGAAGGCCTCGATCTCGGCGGGGGTGCGATGTTCGGTGACTGCGTAGCCGCCTGCATCCCCGGCCAATTTGCGCGCCTTGCGTCGCAGGGTTGACCGGGTCTTGCCGGAAAACCGCTCCATGTAACCGGCAAAGCCGGTTCCCATGTCGATATAGTGGCGGCGATAATCCTGCCGCCCGCCGGCGATGAGGCCGGGGTAGTGCGCCGCAACAGCGGAAAGCTGCGCGGCGGGGGCGGAGAGCACGCGCACCCCGTCACGCCCCGGCGGCGGCGCAGGCGGGAGAGTGCCCGCCAGCACGTCTTCGAGCGCGAAGCTCCAGGTCGAAAGCAGGCGCGGCACGCTCGCCAGCCGCCGCGCGCCCAAAGTGAAGTCGATGGCAGCCGTCATGGGCGCAAGGCGCTCTAGATGTTTCCGTAGAGCGCGTTGGAGACCAGCTGTTCGGCAAGGCGCCGTCCGGTGCGCATCGGGCTCGCCGGGAGCGGCTGGCAGGTTCCGCCGGTCAGGCGCAGCTGCGGCGGGCTGTCGGCATAGGTCCCGGTCGTCACCCCGCGCATGCTGGCGAGCGCCTTGATCAGCCCGCCAAAGCGGCGGCGCACGATCGGGTTCACCGCCATCCTGCGGCGGTTGATGAGCTCGAAGGAGTGGCTCACCAGCGTGAAGCTGTCGTTCCCGCTGTCGCGCGCGTGGCGGATCGCACAGAGCAGTTCGCCCAGGGTCAGCGCGGTGATCTGCGCATGGCGCAGCCCGCCCCCCATTGTCCCGATCGCGCCGACGGGGACTTCGAGCACGCCCATGTGGCCGATCGGCTGGCGGTTCTCGGCAGTGAGGCCGATGCGGCAATCGCCGTTGCCGACCAACGCCGGGCAGTGGCTCGAATCGTAATCGAACCCGAGCGCGGCCAGCGCCCGCAACGTATCGTCATTGGCGCCGTAATTGCCGGCCCGGAAAGCGACCGGCGGCGGCGCGCCTGCCGCGATCAGCGTGCTGCGGGCGTAATCGAGGATCGCGCACTGGTCCTCGAAATCGAAATCGAACAGGTTCCGCCCCGTAGCCCGCGAGGCAAGCGGGTTGGCGGCTCCGGCAAGTCCGAGCCATTCGGTATGGCAATGGAGCTGCACGTCCTGCCCTGCGGCGACAATCGGGCCGACGATGTCCTCGATCGCCGCCACGCCCCACACCAGCGCGGGCATGGGATCGACGAAGAAGACCGCTTTCTGGCCGTATTCCTCAAGCAATTCGAGCTTGTGGCTGATCCCCGATGCGCCCGTGGGTGTCTCGCAGGAGATCGAGCGAGCGAAGTTGTCCGCACGGTCGGCCGCTCCGGGGCCTGTGTAGAGGCCGGAGGAATACTCGGTGTCGATCGTGATGAACACACGCGTCATGCCCTTGAATTAGCATACAAGGGTTAAGGCGGAGTGATGATGTCTCTTCGCGATCCCGTCGTGCGCCGTGCGCCGGTCAGATGCCGCCGCGGGTGACGGGGTAGCCCTCGGCCTCCAGCCCTGTGGTCAGCGTGTCGCAGCAGGCCTTGAGGTCATCGGCGCTGACCGAGCGGACGACGAAATTCGCCCCCACGCGGCCTTCGCGGAAGAAGGGGTAGGAGCCGATCTGGCAGGTTTCGAAGGCAGCCTCGGTGCGGCGAAGCAGATCGGCGACCTCGCTTTCGGGGATCCATCCGCCCAGCGTTTCCGACAGCAGCGGCGCGCCGCCTTCGAGCTGGCCGGTCAGCGCATCGAGCATCCCGGCGGTGATGTGGGGCACGCCCGCCATCAGGAAGATGTTGCCGCGCCGGATGCCAGGGGCGCCGGACATGCGGTTGGGGATCAGTTCCGAGCCTTCGGGCACGCGCGCCATGCGCAGCCGCCCTTCATTCAGCCCGCCGCGGGTTTCGTAATAGCGTTCGAGGATCGCGCGGGCATCGGGGTGGATGACCACCGGCACGCCCAGCGCGGCGGCGACCGCATCGACGGTGATGTCATCATGCGTCGGCCCGATGCCGCCGGTGGTGAAGAGGTAGTCATAGGCCGCGCTGAGGGCGTTGACCGCCTCGACGATGCGCGCCTCCACATCCGGCACCACCCGCACTTCGGCAAGGCGGATGCCTTGCACCTGAAGCCAGCTCGCGACCTGCGCGATGTTCTTGTCCTGTGTGCGGCCGGAGAGGATTTCGTCGCCGATGACGATAAGCCCGGCGGTCCAGATCTTTTCGGGAGAGGTCATGGGCTGTGGTTAGGCCAAGGCTATCGAAACCGAAAGAGTTTCGTCATTGCGAGCCGCAGGCGAAGCAATTCATGAACCGACGCCTCGGCAAGAGGCGCGGGTGGGTCATGGATTGGTCTGTCGCCTGCGGCTCCTCGCAATGACGATGGCAGTGGTCACTCCGCCGCTTCCAGTTGCTGGTCGGCAGAACGCGCATTCGCGCCCGACTTGGTGAAGGTCAGGATGCCGTCGGTCAGCGGGTCATCCTTCATCCGCTTGCGATCGACGACATATTCCTGATTGAGCCGCCACGGATAGCTGACCGAATTGCGCGGCATGATGTGCTTGCCGCGCTGGATGTAGCCGGACGAGAAATCGAACACGTCGTCCTCGGTGATCGCGGCCTCGCCTTGCGGGGTCAGCACCGGAGTGGCGATGGTCGTGCCGGTGGCGCGCATATGCTCCAGCACGCGGCACACATAGTCCGAATTGATGTCCGCGCGCAGCGTCCAGCTGGCATTGAGGTATCCGAACACCACCGCAAGGTTGGGCAGGTTCGAGAACATGCAGCCCTTGTAGTAGAACCGCTCGTTGAACTTCACCGGCTCCCCATCGACGCGCACGTCGATCTTGCCGGCGACCGCAAGTTTGAGGCCCGTCGCGGTGACAACGATATCGGCGGGCAGGAACTTGCCATCGGTCAGGCGCACGCCGCCCTTTTCAAATTTGGCGATGTGCCCGGTGACCACATCGGCATTGCCCGCCTTCATCGCCTTGAACAGGTCCTCGTCGGGCACCAGACACAGGCGCTGTTCCCACGGGTTGTAGGGCGGGGTGAAGGCCGACTTGTCGTAATCAGGGCCGAGCGAGGCTTCGATCTTCTTGTAGAGCGCGTCCTTCACCTTCTGCGGATTGTCCCGCGCCAGCTTGAAGCTGAAGTCCTGCATCTTGATGTTCTTGAAGCGGGTCAGCCGGTAGGCGAGCTTTTCGGGCAGCACCGCGCGCAGGAAGTTCGCCACCGCATCCTTGGCGGGGCGGGTGAACATCCATGTCGGGGTGCGCTGGAGCATGGTCACATGCCCGGCCTCGCGCGCCATCGAGGGAACGATCGTCACCGCCGTCGCCCCTGAACCGATCACGACGACATTCTTGCCCTTGTAATCGAGGTTTTCGGGCCAGAACTGCGGGTGGAGCACCTGCCCCTCGAACTCGCCGAAATCGAAACCCGGGTCATAGGGCTCGTCGTAATCGTAATAGCCCGCGCCAAGGTAGAGGAAGTTGGCAGTCAGGTGCGTGCGCGAACCATCGGCCTTTTCCATTTCGACATGCCAGCGTGCGTCATCGTGGTGGAAGTCGGCGCTGATGACCTTGTGGCCGAAACGGATGTGCTGGCGGATGCCGCGCTCGTCGACGATCCGGTCAAGATATTCGAGGATCGCGGGCGCATCGGCGATGCTCTTTTCGTGCCGCCACGGCTCGAAATCGAAGCCGAGCGTGTGCATGTCGCTGTCCGAGCGGATGCCGGGATAGCGGAAAAGGTCCCACGTGCCGCCCAGATTGTCGCGCCGCTCGACGATGGCGTAGCTGTGGTGCGGCGCTTTCATTTCCATGTGCGCGGCCATTCCGATGCCGGAAATGCCGGCGCCGACGATCAGGACGTCGAAATCTGGCGGTGTTGCGAGCATGACGGGCCCTCTCTCTCCCTTGTTGACACGGATGTAACCACAGCGTGGGGGCAAAAGCGAGTCTTGAATAGCAAAGTGCAACTGAGTTTGTGGTGACGGGGCGGCCTCGGCACTTTAAGGCGCGGGCCATGACCATTCGTGCCCGCCTGCTCGCCTGCGTTCTGCTCCCCGTCGCCGCGCCGCTCGCCGCGCAGGACGAGGAGGCGGTCTCCGAGGAGGAGCTGCTGCCGGAGGAGATCCGCGGAGAAATCATCGTCACCGGGCGGGGTCTCGATCCGGCGCTGTCGACCGGCATCTATGCGACGACCACACTAGAGCGCGAGGCGATCATCGCCAGCCCGTCAGGCCGGATCGAGGATGTGCTGCGCAATCTCGCGGGGTTCCAGCAGTTCCGCCGTTCGGACAGCCGCTCGTCCAACCCCAGCGCACAGGGCGTGACGCTGCGGGCGCTGGGCGGCAATGCCACCAGCCGCGCGCTGGTGCTGCTTGACGGGGTGCCGCTCGCCGATCCGTTCTTCGGCTACATCCCGCTCTCGGCCATCCCGCCCGAAACGCTCGGCACGATCCGCGTGACACGCGGCGGCGGGTCGGGGCCGTTCGGGGCAGGGGCGCTGGCGGGCACCATCGAGCTGGAGAGCGCAGAGCCCGGCGCGGTCCACCCCTTCCTCGGCAACGCGGCGGTCAATGACCGGGGGGAGAGCGAGCTTTCGGGCGTGCTCACACAGTCGCTGGGCCGCGGGTTCGCGGTCGCCAGCGGGCGGTGGGATCGGGGGCAGGGTTTCTTCACCACGCCCGATGCGCAGCGCGTTCCCGCCACGGCCCGCGCCGCTTTCGACAGCTGGAACGCCGCCCTTCGCACCGTCGCACCGCTGACCGATACGGTCGAGGTTCAGGCCCGCGTGGCCGCCTTTCGTGATGCGCGCACGCTGCGTTTCCGCGGGGCGGATTCGACCAGCGAAGGGGAGGAAGCGAGCATCCGGTTCGTCGGCCGGGGTGATTGGCAGTTCGATGCGCTCGCCTATGTGCAAGCGCGCGATTTTTCGAACATCGTCATCTCATCGACCCGCTTCACCCCCACCCTCGACCAGCGCCGCACGCCTTCGACCGGCATCGGCGGCAAGTTCGAGCTGCGTCCGCCGATCCTCGAAGGCCACGACATCCGCATCGGCGCCGATTACCGCCGCGCCGATGGCGAGCTTCAGGAAGAGGCGCTGAACGCCGTCAGCGGCGCGATCACCGAACGCCGCCGGGCAGGCGGGGCGACCGCCAATCTCGGCATCTTCGTTGAAGATGACTGGCAGATCGGCCCGCTGACCATCAACGGCGGGCTGCGGGCGGACCGTTCCAGCATCACCGGCGGCTTCTACCGGGCAGTGAACGCCAACGGCGTGCCGGTCAGCACGCTGATCGCTCCCGACCGTTCCGACTGGTCGCTGAGCTGGCGCGCGGGCGCGCTGTTATACGCGACCCGCCGGCTGGATATCCGCGCTGCCGCCTATACCGGCCTGCGTCTGCCGACCCTGAATGAACTCTACCGCCCCTTCGTGGTCTTCCCGGTGGTGACCGAGGCCAATGCGAACCTCGCCAACGAGCGGCTCAAGGGCTTCGAGATCGGCCTCGATTGGCAGCCGGTCAACGAAGTGGTGATCGCGGTGACCGCCTTCGACAACAAGGTCGAGAACGCCATCGCCAATGTTACCATCGCCCCCAACCTGCGCCGCCGCGCGAACCTGCCGGCCATCGACGCGCGCGGGATCGAGGCGAGTGTGGCGGCAAGGGTGGGGGCAGTCAGCCTCGAAAGCGCACTCGCCTGGACCGATGCCGAGGTGGACGGGCGCGGTCCTTCCTCCGATCTTGATGGCCTCCGCCCGGCACAGACGCCCGAATTCGCCGCCACGCTCACGCTCGGCTGGGAACCCGCCCCCGGCTGGCGGCTGGCGGGGACCCTGCGCCACGTTTCGACCCAGTTCGAGGATGATCGCCAGACCGACCGTCTGCCGCCCGCCAACACGCTCGACGCTTTTCTCGCCGCGCCGCTGTGGGGCCGCCTGTCGCTGGTTGCCCGTGCGGAGAACCTGACGGACGAGGATATCGTCACCCGCAACCAGGGCGGCTCGATCGATCTGGGCGTGCCGCGCACGTTCTGGCTCGGGTTGCGCTACGGCTTCTGAGCCGCGCCAGCTTGCGCGGCACGCAACAATCTTGCCACAACTCTTCGCCCTGTGGTGCCTTGCTGCGCTGCAACCGCGAATGTGGCATTTTTGCTACTGTCCCGCATAACTTCGCTGTTACTCTTGTTAGGGCGCGCGACACTGATAGGTTTCGCTCCGCTAACCCAAGTCCGGCGCAAAGACCGGCTGGTATGTGGAGAGAGCATCTGTCTTGAAGGTCAAGCTGGCTTTGGCTGCCAGGGTCGATCTTCACTGATGAGCGTGTTGGCGAGGATGACCAGCTTCCGTGCGACGGCGACCAGTGCCACCTTCTTGGCCT
>Ga0114986_1000274_pt1 | contig 14518 bp, 15 predicted proteins | sample Shrwel1BS1Day17_FD_96988 | JGI IMG/M metagenome (GOLD analysis project Ga0114986, IMG submission 96988) | Subsurface microbial communities from deep shales in Ohio, USA - Utica-3 well 1 S-1-Day17 | ecosystem: Environmental > Aquatic > Deep subsurface > Shale gas/oil reservoir > Produced... | reverse complement strand
GCCCCCGGACTGGCCCGTTGCAGCAGCAACCCCGCCAGCGCCCCCAGCACCATGCCGGGCAGCAACTGCCTGAGCACATCCCAGCGGACCTCGCGCCAGTTCAGGCGACCCATCAGGGCCGAGGCCACCACATCGGTCAGCAGCACCAGAGGGACGACCTCGGACAAGGGCCAGCGCCAGGCCAGCAGGGGAACCATGACCAGCGCCGAGCCAAAGCCGGTGATGCCCAGCACCAGATAGCCCAGCGCCACGACCGGCAGCGACCAGGCCAGTTCACCCGGCGCCATGCGCGACTGCCCTGCCTGTATTTGCGCTCACGCCTGGAGCAGGTCCAGGGCCATCCGGTGAAGCCGGTGTGACGGGTCGACCAGCGCTTCGAGCACGCTGAAATGGTTCAGACCCGGCAGCGTTTCGCACACCGGTACCACCGACGACCCCCAGGCTTTCTGCAACAGGGTGTTCTGCCGCAGGAACTCCGCGCTCTCGTCACCACCGGCCACGCACGCGAGGGTGCCGCGCCCAGCGGGGGCCGACGGGGCCGGCCAGCCTGCCGGGCTGGCCTTCCGTACCTGGGCCGGTGTCAGCCGCAAGGACTCCTGCAGGAACGGTGTGTGGCGCAGCGGCTCCAGGTCAAACAGGCCAGAGATGGACAGCGAGTTGCGTACAACCGACGCCGGCAGATCGGCATCCCACTGCGGCCACAGTGCCCCCAGCAGCATGGCCGCCAGATGCCCGCCAGCCGAATGTCCCGCCACCGTGATCCGGTCAGGATCGCCCCCGTGCGTGGCAATGTGGTGCCAGGTCCAGGCCAGTGCGCGCACCATCTGCACCGCGATGTCGGGAATGGTCACGGCCGGGCACAGCGCGTAGTTGGGCACCACCACGACAGCCCCTTGTTCGACGAACGGCTTGGCCACGAAAGAATGGTCGGCCTTGTCCAGACTGCGCCAATAACCGCCATGGATGAACACCATCACGGGCGCGAGTCCAGCACCGGCGCGGCGGGGTGGCAGGAACAGGTCCAAGGTCTCGCCCGGCCCGTGGCCGTAGGCCACATCGGTCAACACCCCCGGGGCCCGTCGGGCGTCCGCCGACCATGCATGCCAACTGGAGAAATGGATTGCGTGGTCGGGCACCAGCGCACGGTTGTTGTACTGGCTGTCCAGCCAGGCGGGATCAGGCGTACGGGCATGTTTCATGGTCACATTGTGTCATGCAGGATGACAGTCGTGCGGTTTTCGTGTATTCTGTATACAGAGTACCGCATACCGACATGAGCATCCAACTCTTCCGTCTTGAAAGCACGCCCGATCTGGTCGATCAGGTCTACCGTGCCTTGCTCGACGCCATCAGCGAAGGCTCCCTGGCGCCGGGTCGCCGGATCATTCAGGAGGAGCTGGCCGAGCAGCTGGCGGTATCGCGTCAGCCGGTCCTGCAGGCCCTGCGACTGCTCAAGAAGGACGGCTTCGTTCAGGACGCACCGGGCCGCGGGCTGCAGGTGTCGCTGCTTGAGCCGCGCCACATTTCGCAGGTGTACGAGGTGCGCAGCGCACTGGACACCCTGGCTGCGCGCCTGGCCGCCCAACAGAAAGCGCCTCTGGACCCGGCCCTGTTCATTGCGGGCCGGGGCGCGGTGGCCCGCGGCGACGTCAAGGCCATGATCGACGCCGATCTTGCCTTTCATGGCGCCATTTACCGTGCGGCCGGCAACCCGCTGATCGAGCAAAGCGCCTCGCTGCACTGGCACCACATCCGCCGAGCCATGGGTCTGGCGCTGAGGGAAGCCAGCCTGCGGGAATCGGTCTGGGACGAGCACCAGGCCATTGCCGAGGCCATTGCGGCCTGTCAGGCCGACCGGGCCGAGCGCCTCATGCGCCAGCATTGCGGCAAAGCCAGCGCCTACATGGTGGCCCTGCTGGCGGCGTCTCCGTCGGGCGCCTCCGGCGCTTCATCCGTCGCTGCCCGGCGCAAGATCAACTCCGTGGTTCGCTGAACCACTTTCGGTGGGTCCTGGTCATCGCCAGGGCCCACCTTTTTTCTTGGGCGCGTCGCCCTAGTATCCACCCGGATACTCCCCTCAGCTTTCTCTCATGTCCACCGCTTCCAACTCACCTTCCGCTGACCCCATCCATGTGGCCGTTCTGGGCATTGGCATGATGGGCCTGCCCATGGGTCGGCGCCTGTGCGAGGCCGGCCTGACCGTCTCGGTCTGGAACCGCTCCCGCAGCAAGGCCGAACGCCTTCAGCCGTTCGGTGCCCGGGTGGCCGACAAGCCTGGCGAGGCGGTGGCCCACGCCGACATCGTGGTCTGCCTGCTGCAGGACGGCCATGCGGTCGGCGATGTGCTGTTCGAACAAGGCGCCGCTGCCGCCATGCAACCGGGCACCCTGGTCATCGACATGTCGTCCATCCTGCCGAGCCAGGCGCGTGAGCACGCTGCCCGGCTGGGCGCCATGGGCATTCAGCACCTGGATGCGCCGGTGTCGGGCGGCACCGTGGGGGCCGAGCAAGGCACCCTGGCCATCATGGTGGGCGGCAAGCCGGCCGATCTCGCCCGTGCGCAACCGGTCTTCGAGATTTTTGGCCGCGCCACCCACGTCGGCCCGCATGGTGCCGGTCAGCTGGCCAAACTGGCCAACCAGATGATTGTCGGCATCACCATCGGCGCGGTGGCCGAGGCCCTGCTGCTCTGCGAGAAGGGCGGCGCCGACATGGCCAAGGTGCGTCAGGCCATCACCGGCGGTTTTGCCGACAGCCGCATCCTGCAGGTGCACGGGCAGCGGATGGTCGAGCGTGACTTCACGAAGCGGGGCGCCATTGACGTCCAGCTCAAGGACATGCGCAATGCGCTGACCACGGCCCGCGAAATCGGCTTCGAGGCGCCCATCACCGGGCTGTTTGAAACCCTGTACGCCCAGGCCTCCGGGCACGGGCTGGGCGACCTGGACCATTCGGCCCTGTTCGTGGAGCTGGCCAGCCGAAACGGCATGAGCTGAGGGCCTTCACCCGAACAGGCGGGGCTTGACCCCGCTCATCCGGGTTTCAGTTCCGGGCCTGATTGCCGACAATGCCCATCAGTTGCATTGCGTCCGGAGGTCCCTGATTGAACCCCTCTACCCTGGTTGGCGTGGGTGCCAGCGTGCTGCTCATGGCAGTCATTCTGGTGTTCGGCACCGACAAGCCCACCCAGTTCATCGACCTGCCCAGCGTGGCCATTGTCTTCGGCGGTACGCTGGCGGCCACCTTCCTGAGCTACCCGATGCGCGAGCTCCGGCGTCTGGCGACGCTGGTGCGCTCGGTGTTCCACGAGGACCAGCTCGACACACGCCATGACATCGAGGAACTGGTCGGCATGGCCAAGCTGTGGATGCGGGGCGACCTGCAGGCGGTCGAGCGCGCACTGGCCAATGTCGGCAACCCCTTCCTGCGCACCGGGGTGCAGCTGGTCATCGACCGGACGCCCGAGAACGAGATCATCGACCTGCTGCAATGGCGCATTGCCCACATGCGCAGCCGCGAGATGGCCGAAGCGCAGATCTTTCGTACCATGGCCAGCTACGCGCCCGCCTTCGGCATGCTGGGCACCCTGCTGGGCCTGATCAACCTGATGGATCTGGTGGGCGCGGGCGACATGAAGGCGATCGGTTCGCAACTGGCCATCGCCCTGATCACGACCTTTTACGGCGTGCTGGCCGCCAACCTCATCTTCAAGCCGATCGCCGTCAAACTGGAGCGCCGCACCGAAGAGCGCCTGATCGTCATGAACATGGTGCTCGAAGGCATCTCGCTGATGTGCGCCGGCCGCAGCCCCTCGCTCATGCGCGAAACCCTGCGCGCCTTCGTGGCAAGGCATGAAAACGAGATCTACGACGGCAACGGCCGCACCGCCAAGGGCCGCGCATGAACACGCAGGTGACCACCAGCGGCGAGCAGGACGACCCTGCCTTTGCCGAACTGACTGCCGGCTATGTGCCCCCGCCACCGGCCCGTGCCATCAGCAACCGCTACAGCCGCTGGCATGTGGAGACCCGGCAGGAAGCCGAGGAGGAAGGCTGGCTGCTGACCTACCTGGACGTCATCACCCTGATCCTGGTCATGGTCGTGGTGATGCTGGCGTTTGCAGGGCCGCCGGGGGGCAGTCCACAGATGTCCGCCGAGACCGTACCAGAGAAGACCCCGACCCACCCGTCCAGCGCGGACCTGAAGGCGAGCGAATCCGGACCGCAGGTGGCCTCGGCCACCGAGCCTCCCCCGCAATCGGGCACCATCGTGCCGCCCTTGCCATTGCCTATCCCGAACACCGAGCCCCCGCGTCACCCGATCTCGGCCAGCATGGCCAAGTTGAGCCAGGATGTGGAGGTGATTCCCCAGGAAGATGCCGTCCGCTTCCGCATGGACAGCGAACTGATGTTCGCCTCGGGTGATGCCACGCTGTCAGCGGCTGGCAAGGCCATGCTGGACCAGCTGGTGCCCGTGATCAACGAGCAACCCGACTACCGCCTGATCGTGGAAGGACACACCGACAGCGTCCCGATCCGTACCGAGCGCTTCCCCTCCAACTGGGAGCTGTCGACCGCCCGCGCGGCCTCCGTGGCCCGCCACCTGAGCGAACAGGGCGTGGCACCCCAGCGCCTGCAGGCCACCGGCTACGCCGACATGCGCCCCTTGGGCGCCAAGCTCAACCCGGTGGATCAGGTGCGAAACCGGCGGGTGGAACTGGTCATGGAGCGACCCAAAACCGCAGCCACGACACGCTGAGCCGGCCGGAATTTGGTACGATTTCTGAATTGTGGGGACGTAGCTCAGCTGGGAGAGCGTCGCGTTCGCAATGCGAAGGTCGGGAGTTCGATCCTCCTCGTCTCCACCACACCGTCATGAACTCACCCGACACAGGCTCTGATTCCTTGCCAAGCCGTCGAACGGCCTTGGGATGGCTGGGTGCCGGCTGTCTTGCCGGCTCCTTCGCGCCGGCGCGTTCCCAACCTGTCTCGGCCGCCGCCGAGGAAGCCAAAGCCCCTCCCCTGCCCGCCATCGGTTCGCTGATGACCGTTCCCGCCATCGATCTGCTGCGCAACGCAGGCCGGTTCGATCCGGCCGCAGCGCAAGGCAAGCCCTTGCTGATCTACTGGTGGTCCAGCACCTGTCCCTTCTGCGCGCTGCAGAGCCCCAGCATGGAGAAACTGTGGCAGTCGCAGAAAGGTGGTCACTGGCAGATGCTGGCACTGTCGATCGACCGCAAAACCGAAGATGCCGAGACCTTTCTGCGTGCCAGGGGCTACAGCTTTCCCGCCGCCTGGGCCAGCCCGGCCTGGCGTACCCGGTTCCCCAAGCCCAAGGGACTGCCGATCACGCTGGTGATCGGCCGGGACGGCAAGGTGCTTCTGGCCGAGAAAGGCCAGATGTTCGATGAGGATGTCCAGGCGATGGCCGGGCTGTTGACCGCATGACGCCAGAGGCCATGCCTGACACACGGCTGCAGGGTGCCTCCAACTTCCGGGATCTGGGCGGCCTGCGCAACCGCCATGGTCAGCGCTTGCGCCAAGGCATGGTGTTCCGCTCGGACCATCTGGCCAACCTCTCTGCCGACGACCATACGGCTCTGCGCCAGATGGGCGTGACGCACAGCATGGACCTTCGGGGTGTCCAGGAACATGCGGCACGTCCGTATGCCATCGACGGCTTGCGTCACGTGCCCTTGCCGATCGAACCGACGGTGGTCCGGCGGGTCGAGGCGCTGCTGCGCCAGGGCACGGTGCCCAGCGCCTCGGAAACCGTGGCCCTGATGTGCGACACCTATCGGGATTTCGTGCGCCACCACGGCCCCACCTTTGGCACCCTGTTGCGGCACCTGATCGAGCAACCCACGCCGCAGGTGTTCCACTGCACCGCAGGCAAGGATCGCACCGGCATGGCGGCGGCCCTGCTACTGGGCGCGCTGGACGTGGACCGGGACACGGTGATGGAAGACTACCTGCTGACCAACCAGCGCTATCGCCGCGAAACGGCCTGGGAGGGACAAGGTCCGGAACACGTCATGGCCATCCTGTGGCAGGTGCAGGAGGCGTTCCTGCACGCGGCCTTTGACGAAATCGACCGCTCGTATGGCTCGCTGCAGAACTACCTGGATGGACCGGTTGGCCTGACGGCAGCGACCAGAGAGCAGTTGCAGCAGCGCTTGCTGCTGCCCTGAGAAAGCCGGTCAGAGGGGTTTCTTGATCCAGTGAGCGATCTCGCCGATCACGCCCCGGCGGAACGCCAGTACACAAATCACGAACACCACACCCTGGACCACGGTCACCCAGGCGCCCAGTTGGGCCAGATAGTTCTGCATGGTGACAATGACTGCAGCCCCCACCACGGGGCCAAACAGGGTACCCATGCCACCCACCAGCGTCATCAGGACCACCTCACCCGACATGGACCAATGCACGTCGGTCAACGAAGCCAACTGGAACACCAAGGCCTTGGTCGCACCCGCTGTGCCTGCCAGCGCGCCCGAGATGACAAAGGCTAGCAGCTTGAAGGTGTCGGTGTCGTAACCCAGGGAGGTGGCACGGTCCTGGTGCTCGCGAATGGCCTTGAGAATCTGTCCGAAGGGTGAATGCACGACGCGCCAGATCAACAGGAATCCGGCAAGAAAGATGGCCATGACGAACATGTACATGTTCATCGGATCGTTCAGATCGATGAAGCCGAAAAGCAGCCCGCGGGGGACGCCCTGGATACCATCCTCGCCCCCCGTGAAGGGTGCCTGCAGGGAAAAGAAGAAGATCATCTGGGCCAGCGCCAGGGTGATCATGGCGAAGTAAATGCCCTGACGCTTGATCGCCAGCATGCCCACCAGCACCGCCAGGAGACCGGAGGTGAGGGTACCCAGCAGTACACACCATTCGGGGTTCAGGCCCCACACCTTTGCGGCGTGGGCCGACACGTATCCCGCCGTCCCCAGGAACATGGCGTGGCCAAACGAGAGCAGACCACCAAAGCCCAGCAACAGGTTGAAGGCACAGGCGAACAGTGCAAAGCACATCACCTTCATCATGAACACCGGATACACGGCGAACGGCGCAACCGCCAGCACGGCCACCATGATGGCAAACGCCACCCACTGGTGCCGGTAGGACTTGATGGAAGTGGGGGAAGGGATCGGATTCGACATGTCTTTACTTCTGGGTACCGAACAGACCGGCGGGCTTGAAGAGCAGGACAATGGTCATGATCACGAAAATGACCGTGTTGGATGCCTCTGGGTAAAACACTTTGGTCAGGCCCTCGATCAGGCCCAGACCGAAGCCGGTCACGATGGCACCCATGATGGAACCCATGCCACCAATGACGACCACGGCGAAGACCACGATGATGAGATCCGCGCCCATGGTCGGATTGACCTGATAGATGGGTGCAGCCATCACCCCAGCGAGTGCGGCCAGACCAACGCCAAAGCCATAAGTCAGGGTAATCATGCGAGGCACGTTGATGCCGAAGGCCTGCACCAGGCTTGGGTTCTCGGTGGCCGCACGCAGGTAGGCACCCAGCTTGGTTCTTTCGATCACGTACCACGTCGACAGGCAGACGATCAGCGAAGCCACAATGACCCAGGCACGGTACTTGGGGAGGAACATGAAACCCAGGTCAATCGCGCCCACGAAGGCCTCAGGCACCGGATAGGGCATGCCCGAGGATCCATAGAGATTGCGGAAGATGCCCTGGATGATCAGCGCCAGCCCGAAGGTCAGCAGCAGGCCATACAGGTGATCGAGCTTGTAGAGTTGCTTGAGCATGGTGCGCTCGATGACCATGCCCGTGAAGCCTACCGCCAGCGGCGTGATCAGCAGCGCCACCCAGTAGTTCATTCCGAGGTGGGTGAGACCCAGGTAAGCCACAAAAGCGCCCAGCATGTACTGTGCGCCGTGGGTAAAGTTGATGATGTTCAGCAGACCGAAAATCACCGCCAGGCCCAGCGACAGGAGCGCGTAAAACGAACCGTTGATGAGCCCGATCAGCAACTGCCCGAACAAGGCCTGGGAAGGAATGCCAAAAATTTCCATGGTGATGTATCGGCCTGCGTGAACGTCGAGGACTTACTTGACCAGCGAGCAACCGCCTTCGTTGAGGGGGCGGAACGCCTCGGCAGCAGGAATCGTGGACACCACCTTGTAGTAGTCGTAGGGTGCCTTGGACTCCGACGGCTTCTTCACCTCAAACAGGTAGGCGGGATGGGTCTTGCGGCCATCGGCGCGAACCGTTCCCTTGCCAAAGAGCGGATCATCGGTGGGCATTTCCTTCATCTTGGCCACCACCTTGGCGCCGTCATCGGTCTTGGCTGCATCCACCGCCTTGAGGTAGTGAAGCACCCCCGAATAGACACCTGCGTGGTCTGAAGACGGCATCTTGCCGCCGTGACCAGCAGCGAAGCGCTTGGACCAGGCACGGGTGCCCTCGTTGAGATCCCAGTAGAAGGTCTCTGTCAGCAGGAGGCCTTGAGCCTTGGCTAGACCCAGTGCGTGCACGTCGGGCAGGAAGACCAGCAGGCCAGCCAGGTTCTGGCCACCCTGGACGATGCCGAACTCGGCTGCCTGCTTGATGGAGTTGACGGTGTCACCGCCCGCATTGGCCAGACCAATGATCTTGGCGCGCGATGCCTGTGCCTGCAGCAGGAAGGACGAAAAATCCTGGCTCGGGAAGGGGGTGCGCACCTTGCCGACGATCTTGCCACCGTTCTGGGTCACCACGGCCTCGGTGTCACGCTCCAGCGCATGGCCAAAGGCGTAATCGGCGGTCATGAAGAACCATGTGTTGCCGCCATTCTTGACAATCGCCTTGCCCGTGCCGTTGGCCAGCATCCAGGTGTCATACAGCCAATGGACCGTATTGGCGTTGCAGGACTTGCCCGACAGGTCGGCGGTTGCCGACCCGGTGTTGACGTGCACCTTGTTCTTGTCCTTGCTGATCTGCGCAATGGCCAGGCCCACCGACGACGTGGGAACGTCCACGATCATGTCCACCTTGTCGGTGTCGTACCACTGGCGGGCGATGTTGGAGCCCACATCGGGCTTGTTCTGGTGGTCGGCGCTGACCACTTCCACCTTCAGGGTGCTGTTGGTCGCCTTGATGTAGTCTTCGACGGCCATCTTGGCCGCCACCACGGACCCCGGACCACCGATGTCGGCGTAGACACCAGACATGTCGCTGAGCACACCGATCTTGATGATGCCGTCAGAGACCTGGGCATAGGCCGAGGATCCCAGAGCGCATGCGGCCAAGGCTGCGGTGGCGAGAATCTTGCGTTTCATCGATTGTCTCCTGTCGTGGTGAAAAAAACTGGGGTATCAGACGCCAAGGTACTCGTGCAGCATCGGCATCCTGGCCTGAAGGTCCGAGGCGGCAATGCTCTCCATGATCCGGCCATGCTCCATCACGTAGAAGCGGTCGGCCAGCGGCGCGGCAAAGCGGAAGTTCTGCTCCACCATGATGATGGTGAAACCTTTGGCCTTGAGCGAGATGATCATCCGGGCCAGCGCCTGCACGATGACCGGCGCCAGGCCTTCGGAGATCTCGTCGAGCAACAGCAACCGGGCGCCCGTGCGAAGAATTCGCGCCACGGCCAGCATCTGCTGCTCTCCACCGGAGAGCCGCGTTCCCGGACTGTTGCGCCGCTCGGCCAGGTTCGGGAACATCGCGTAGATTTCGTCCAGCGACATGCCCCCGCTGGTGATCTGGGGAGGCAGCATCAGGTTCTCTTCGCACGTGAGCGAGGCGAAAATCCCGCGCTCTTCCGGACAGTAACCGATGCCCAGCTTCGCGATCTGGTGGGGTGCCATGCCGACCGCCTCACGGCCGTTGATCGTGATGGACCCGGTGCGCTTGCCCACCAGTCCGACAATCGATTTGACCGTGGTGGTGCGGCCCGCGCCGTTCCGCCCAAGCAGGGTGACCACCTCTCCGCGGTTGACGGTCAGGTCGACGCCGTGAAGGATATGGGACTCGCCGTACCAGGCATGCAGGTTGCTGATGCGCAGGAACTCTGTCGGCTCAGCCATGTGCACCCTCCAGGACATGATCGGCGCTGCCCATGTAGGCTTCGAGCACCTGGGGATCTTTGGACACCACTTCGTAGGGACCCTCGGCAATCACCTGACCGCGCTGCAGCACGCTGATGGTGTCGGCGATGCTGGAGACCACGTTCATGTTGTGCTCCACCATGAGGATGGTCCGGTTGGCTCCCACCTTCTTGATGAGTTGCGTCACCCGGTCGACGTCTTCGTGGCCCATGCCCTGGGTAGGTTCATCGAGCAGCATCAGTTCAGGGTTCATGGCCAGGGTTGTGGCAATTTCCAGCGCACGCTTGCGCCCGTAGGAAAGCTCTACCGCGGTGACGTGGGAGAACTCTTCCAGGCCCACCTCCGTCAGCAGTTCCATTGCACGCTCATCGAGGCGCGAGAGGATGCGCTCGGAGCGCCAGAAATGGAGCGACACGCCCGTGGCACGCTGCAGTGCAATGCGCACGTTCTCGAGCACGGAAAGATTGGGGAAAGTGGCCGAAATCTGGAAGGACCGCACCATGCCTCGCCGCGCCACCTGTGCCGGCTTTTCGGTGGTGATGTCGTGCCCATTGAAAAGGATCTGGCCGCGGGTCGGGATCAGGAACTTGGTCAACAGGTTGAAGACCGTGGTCTTGCCGGCCCCATTGGGTCCGATCAAGGCATGGATCTGGCCGCGCCGGACCCCCAGACTGACACCGTTGACTGCGACAAAGCCCTTGAACTCTTTGACAAGCTCGCGGGTTTCAAGAATGAGATCGTTGGCCATGGATGCGCTTGAGTTTTCTGGTCAGGACCACGTAAGGTGACCTGTAGCGCATTCTGGAGGGTGGCGGCCAAAAACGCCTTAATGGTTATCCCGGTGGGCCTGTCCCGAAAGTGTCTGGTATCAAGGTTGCGTTGCCGGTGCAACGATGTCGATGCGACGTTGCAGGGCTTGCACCTCGTCGGTGGCACCGGCCGCACGGGCACGTTCCTGCGCCACCCGCAGCCAGGCCAGCAGCGGTCGCCGCCAGCCTTGCGCCGAGGCGGCATCGATGGCCTGGGCCATCACCTGGGGATCGGCACGCCCCTGCCGGAACAGCACACCGGCAGCGATCAGGCGGCTCTGGGGGTTTTCGATGCGCGCCAGGTCCGCAGCGCCGGCGCCCGTGTCAACCATGCCTCGATGTGCCGCAGGCAGCAAGGCTGCGTCGGCGATCTGCGCCTGACCCGACAGGTAGCGCGCATAGGCCTGCTCATGCGGTGTTCCGTCACGGGCAATCTGGTCGGGAGAAGGACAGGGCACATCTTCCAGAGAGGCCACGCGGGCCGCGCATCGCACCAGTGCCAGCCTGAGCACCAACGCCGGCTGACCGCTGCGAGAGACCTCGCTCAAGGCACGACGGTATTCGGCGTCCTCGATGCGCGTGTTGCCCTCCAGCCAGGCCAGAGCTGCCCTGTCGGCCAGGCTGCTGGCATTCATCTGCCAGTCGGGCGCGCGCTTTCCCGCGCAGCCGGACAGGACTGCGACCAGGACCAGGACCAGGACCAGGCCCAGGCCTGCCCTGCCCAGCCGAATGCATGTCATGTTGTTCACTTGAGTTCGATCTCCGAAGGACGGGAGAAGGGCCAGCGGCGGTTGATGTCGTTGATCAGGGCATCGACCTTGCGCAGGCTGGCCTCCACGTCGGCGCGCAACACGCCCAGATCGACCGTGGCCGCCCGGGTGTTGGCGGCCACGCCCTGGGCTTCCACCAGCACGGCGTCCACTTTCTGCAGGGTACCGCGCGCCTCACCCAACAGGCCATTGATCTGCTGGACCGCTGCCCTCAGGTCCGGCACCAGCGCGCCCTGCCCCTCGGGTACGCCCTGACCGAACACCTGCCGGTCGGCATTGGCCACCAGGCTGTCCAGGCGCGCGGTCAAGGTGTCGGCGCGGGCCAGCAATGTGTTTGCGCGCTCGATGGTCGCGACCACCCGGGCCGCATCGGCCTCGTTGCCCATCAGGACACCCAAGCCTCCTTGCGGCCCCTTGAGCTTGCCGGTGACATCCTGAACATTGGTCAGCGTGCGGGCCAGCGCGGCATCCGACTGGGTCAGCGCCGTCAGGTTGGCCAGCAGGTCGCGCACGGACGCCACCAGCTTGGGAATCTCGGCCGCCGCATCGCCCCGCAACACCTGACGCTCGGCACCGGCAGGCAGCGGCGGATCGGTGAGCACGCCGCTGTAGGCGCGGATCTTCGTGCCCCCCACCAGCGCCTTCTCCATCGTGAACACGCTGGTCGTGCGCAGCCACTTCGCATCCTTGACCGGCACATCCACCAGGATGCGGACATTGCCATCGTCGGCCAGTTCGATGCGCGAGACCCGTCCGATGGAGAAACCTGCAAAGGTCATGTCCATGCCGACCACCACGCCCTCGGAATCGTCGGCAATCAGCACCAGACGCTGCGTGCGCTCGAACATGCCGCGCGCGTACATCACGTACAGGGCCGAACCGACCACCAGCGCCACCATCAGCATCAGCAGCATGGCGGCCTTGAATTCGAGGTGGCGAACCGGATCGGGCGAGCCGTTGGCGCTCTGGGTGGTTGGTTCAGGGGTCATCAGGAATCGATCAGTAGTAGTTGCCCAGCAGCGAGACCACTTCCAGCAACAGGATCACCGACAGCAGGCGGGCAAACTCGGTGATGTCGCTGCGGCGCGAATATCCGCCGACCGAATCACGCTGGGCGCCGGATGCCATGGGGACAAACGCCACCGCCAGGGCAAAAAACAGGGTCTTGAGGCCAAAGATCAGGGTGACGGCGGGCGAGAACACCCCGCCGACAGCGCGCGTGTAGGCCGGCAGCCCCCAGGGCGACAGCCCGTACACATTGAGATAAGTCAGGACCAGGGCAATCACGCAACTGAGCGCAGCCAGCAGCAGCACCGAGAACGCACTGCCCAGCGCGCGGGGCAGCAATTCGCGCCTGAGCAGATCCTGATGGGCAGGCACCTGCCCTTCGCGCGCCCACAGCGCCAGTTGGCGGCGCATCTGCTGGGCCGCAGGCATGGAGAAGCGCACGGCCACGAACAGCGCTGCATACAGCGGAATCAGTTCCAGCACCAGGGTGCGCACCAGCACTTCCAATGCGTACTGCGACAGGCCATAGCTCATGGCGGTCGCGACGACGATGCGGATGAGCACGAGGCTGATCAGCGCCGACAGCACCAGAAACCAGGTCAGCAGTGGCGCAGTCGCCCGGTAAAGGCTGCCCAGAATGGCCTGCCGCTGGGCAGCGCCGGCGTAGCTGGAGGGATACAAGGCCAGCACCACCACCTCGGCCCCCATGAGCATCACCTGCCACCAGGCCTGCACGGTGGACAGTGTCCGGCGGCCCCAGCGGGCCAGCGTGTTGTGCAGGAGGGCGACGGGGTTCATGGCGGGATCATAGCGGCGCGACACGAAGGCGACAGGCAACCGGTGCGGGGTGGTGAAAACGCCCATGCAAAAGTGCGCGGCTTGCGTAAGGATGCGCAACACCATTCACCAGTTCCGCCCTTTGCTGTAACAGGAGTTTTCGCATGACCGCCGCCCTCGACCCCGCCGTGCGCCGCCAGACCATTGCCGATGCCCTGCACCGTACGGCCTGCCGACTGCCGGCCAAGACCGCGATCGTCTGCGGCACCACCGAATGGACCTACGCCGAGTACGATGCCTTGGTCTCACGCCTGGCCGCGGGCCTGAACCGCATCGGCGTAGGCGAAGGCGACAAGGTCGCCGTGCTGGCGCGCAACTCCCACGGCTTTGCGGCCCTGCGCTTTGCGCTGGCGCGCCGCGGCGCGGTCCTGGTGCCGATCAATTTCATGCTCAAGGCCGACGAGGTGGCCTACATCCTGCGCCATGCCGGCGCCCGCACCATGGCCACCGACAGCGGCCTGGCCGCACTGGCCCGCGACGCAGCGGCGCTGGATACCCAGGTGCAGCAGTTCATCTGGCTGCCGTCCGAAGACCCCACCGAGCCCATCGAGGGGATGCACCGCTTCGACGACCTGGCGGCCTGTGGCGACTCGCTGCCCACGGTGCATGTGCAGAGCGGCGATCTGGCCCAGATTGTCTACACCAGCGGCACCGAGTCCATGCCCAAAGGTGCCATGCTCACCCACGATGCGGTGCTGTGGCAGTACGTCAGCTGCGTGATCAATGCCGAGATCGCCGAGCAGGACCGCACCCTGCACGCCCTCCCGCTGTACCACTGCGCCCAGCTGGATGTGTTCTTCGGGCCGGCCATCTACATCGGCAGCAGCAACGTGATCACCGGCAAGCCGACGCCGGACCACCTGCTGGCGCTGCTGGAGCAGCACCAGATCACCAGCTTTTTCGCGCCGCCCACGGTCTGGATCGCGCTGCTGCGCTCGCCCCTGTTCGACGCCGGCAAACTGGCTCACCTGGCCAAGGGCTATTACGGCGCCTCGATCATGCCGGTGGAGGTGCTCAAGGAACTGGCCACACG
>Ga0114986_1000273_pt1 | contig 14531 bp, 11 predicted proteins | sample Shrwel1BS1Day17_FD_96988 | JGI IMG/M metagenome (GOLD analysis project Ga0114986, IMG submission 96988) | Subsurface microbial communities from deep shales in Ohio, USA - Utica-3 well 1 S-1-Day17 | ecosystem: Environmental > Aquatic > Deep subsurface > Shale gas/oil reservoir > Produced... | reverse complement strand
GTGGGTGATCTGGTGGAGTCGCTGATCAAGCGCAGCGCCGGTGTCAAGGACAGCAGCGGCTTGTTGCCAGGTCACGGTGGCGTGCTCGACCGCGTCGATGCACTGCTGCCAACCCTGCCGCTGGCCATGATGCTGATGTCGTTCTCGGCGCCATGAAGCAGCGTCTGGCGATCCTGGGCTCGACGGGGTCCATTGGCACCAACACCCTGGATGTGGTGGCCCGTCACCCTGACCGGTTCGAGGTCGTTGCGCTGACGGCAGCGACGCAGGTGGACCTGATGGTGCAGCAGTGCATCACGTTCCGGCCCCAGTTTGCGGTGATGGCCAGTGATGCGCATGGTGTCGAACTGGCACGACAACTGAAGGCTCTGAACTCGGCCACGCGCGTGCTTCACGGCGAGGCCGCAATCGCCGAGGTGGCTGCTCATGCCGACGTCGATGGTGTGATGGCCGCCATCGTGGGGGCGGCGGGACTGGCGCCCTGTCTCGCGGCAGCGCGCGCCGGCAAGCGCCTGTTGCTCGCCAACAAGGAGGCGCTGGTGGTCGGCGGCGAGGTCTTCATGGCCGCAGTCCACGAAGGTGGCGCCACCTTGCTGCCGATCGACAGCGAGCACTCGGCCATCTTCCAGTCCCTGCCGGAGGATCCGGCCACGTGGGCGGCCCGCGTCGACAAGATCATTTTGACCGCCTCGGGCGGACCGTTTCGCACCCGCGACCCTGCCTCGTTGCGCGAGGTGACGCCGGAGCAGGCCTGCGCCCACCCGAACTGGGTCATGGGACGCAAGATCTCGGTCGACTCCGCCACCATGATGAACAAGGCGCTTGAAGTGATCGAGGCCCGCTACCTGTTCGGGCTGGCGCCCCAGCAGTTGGAGGTGGTGATCCACCCGCAGAGCGTGATCCATTCCATGGTGCAGTACAAGGACCATTCGGTGGTGGCCCAGCTCGGCACGCCCGACATGCGGGTGCCGATTGCCTATGGGCTGTCCTGGCCCGAGCGCATGGCGTCCGGCGCGGCGGCACTGGACTTCAGCACCCTGGCCGACATGAGTTTCGAGTCGCTGCAGACGCGCGGCCATGCCGAGCGTTTTCCCGGCATCCGCCTGGCCTGGGATGCGCTTCGCGGCCCGGCCGGCACCACCGCGGTGCTGAATGCAGCCAACGAGATCGCGGTGGAGGCATTCCTGGCCCGGCGTATCCGCTTTGACCAGATCCATGCCGTCAATGTCGAGACGCTGGCCGGGGTGACGGCCGCGACGCCGGGTTCACTGGCGGACCTGCTGGCGCTCGATGACCAGGCGCGCGCGGTGGCGCGGCGAGCCGTGGCCCGGCTCGGAGCCTGAAGGCAGCGTCCATGCTGACCCTGGTCGCCTTTGTCGTCGCGCTGGGACTGCTGATCGCGGTGCATGAGTACGGCCACTATCGCATGGCGGTGGCGTGCGGCGTCAGGGTGCTGCGTTTTTCCATCGGTTTCGGGCGCACTCTGCTGCGCTGGCAGCCGCGCGGCTCGGATACTGAGTTCACGCTGTGTGCCTTTCCCCTTGGTGGCTACGTGCGCATGCTGGACGAGCGCGAAGCACCGGTGGCGCCACAGGACCGCCCCCATGCCTTCAATACCCAGCCCTTGCGTTCGCGCGCCTTGATCGTGGCGGCCGGTCCCGCGGCCAACCTGCTGCTGGCGGTGCTGCTGTACGCCCTGGTCAACTGGAGCGGTGTGCAGTTGCCAGCTGCCGTGTTGGGCAGTCCCGTGGCGGGTTCGGTGGCCGAGCGCGCTGGCGTCCAGGCTGGCGAGCGGGTTCTGCGGGCTGGATTTGACGGCGATGCGCTGGATTCGATAGGGTCGTTCGAAGATGTGCGCTGGTGGCTGACGCGGGGCGCACTGGAACGCCACGATGTCCGCTTGGCACTCTCCAACGGTACGGGCAGCGAACGGGAACTCGTGCTGCCGCTGGCGCAGATGGGAGCGCAGGACGCGGACGCCGCCCTGTTTCGGCGGATCGGCATCGTGGCGCCCTATGGTCGGCCGGTGATCGGCGAGGTGATGGCCGGCGGTGCGGCGGAACGTGCCGGTCTGCTCCAGGGCGATGTGGTGCTGCACATCGGCGGACAAGCGGTGCAGGACGGTGCGCAGCTGCGCGACCTGATCCGTGCCTCGGTGCAGGGGCAGGGGACGGTGGCGGCCACGTGGCGCGTGTTGCGTGACGGGCAAACCCTTGATGTACACGTGCGCCCTGATCTGGCGCAGGATGGAGCGCAGACGATTGGCCGTATCGGTGCTTTTGTGGGCGCAGCGCCGGAGTTCGTGACCGTGCGCCACGGCCCGCTCGAGGGCCTGTGGCAGGGCGTGGTACGGACCTGGGAAGTGTCGGCGCTCTCCCTGCGCATGATGGGGCGTATGCTGGTCGGCGAGGCCTCGCTGAAGAATCTGAGCGGGCCGTTGACCATCGCTGACTATGCGGGGCGTTCCGCCAGCCTGGGGTTAACGCAGTACCTGACCTTTCTGGCGCTGATCAGCGTCAGTCTCGGGGTGCTGAATCTTCTGCCGCTACCGGTCCTCGATGGTGGGCACCTGATGTATTATCTTTGGGAGGGGTTGAGCGGGAGAGCCGTCTCCGAGGCATGGCTGGAGCGCCTGCAGCGTGGTGGCATCGCGATACTGGCGGCCATGATGGCCGTCGCCCTGTTTAACGACCTTGCCCGCTTATGGGGTTGACGGCACTGCCGCCGCAACCAGGACCGGACCACTTCTGAACAAGAACATGCATATCAAGCGCTTCTGCCTGCGTACGACGGCCGCACTGGCGGCCCTGTTTTTCATCACTCACGCGGCGTGGGCAGTCGAGCCTTTCCAGGTGCGTGACATTCGCGTCGAGGGTCTGCAGCGCGTCGAGCCGGGGACCGTGTTCGCTTCGTTGCCGGTGCGGGTGGGAGACACCTACAGTGACGACAAGGCTGCCGCTGCGATCCGTGCCCTGTTTGCCCTTGGCCTGTTCAAGGATGTGCGTCTGGAGGTCAACGGCGACGTGCTGGTGGTGATCGTCGAGGAGCGTCCGACGGTGGCCGACGTCGAATTCGTCGGCACCAAGGAGTTCGACAAGGATGTCCTCAAGAAGGCCATGCGGGATGTCGGCCTCACGGAGGGGCGTCCCTACGACAAGGCCCTGCTGGACCGGGCCGAGCAGGAGCTGAAGCGCCAATACATCAACCGCAGCCTGTACGCCGCGGACGTCGTCACGACCGTGACCCCGATCGAACGCAATCGGGTCAACCTGACGTTCAACGTGACGGAGGGCGAGCCGGCCAAAATCAGCGAGATCCGGATCGTTGGCAACAAGGCCTTCTCCGAAGGCACCTTGCGTGATCAGTTCGATCTCAACACCGGTAACTGGATGAGTTGGTACACCAAGTCCAACCGCTATTCGCGCACCAAGCTGAATGCCGATCTGGAGACGCTGCGCTCCTACTACTTGACGCGCGGCTACCTGGAGTTCCGCATCGACTCTACCCAGGTGGCCATCTCGCCGAACAAGCAGGACATCGCGATCACGATCAACGTGACCGAAGGCGAGCGGTATGTGGTGTCCGGCGTCAAGTTGGAGGGTAATTATCTCGGGCGGGAGGACGAATTCAAGGCCTTGGTCACCATCCGCCCGGGTCAGCCCTACAACGCCGACCAGGTGGCCGAGACGACCAAGGCCTTCACCGAGTACTTCGGCAAGTTCGGCTTCGCCTTTGCCCGCGTGCAGTCGCGTCCGGACGTCGACCGCAACACCAACCAGGTGGCGCTGGTGCTGCAGGCCGACCCGTCCCGCCGCGCCTATGTGCGACGCATCAACGTCGAGGGCAACAACCGGACTCGTGACGAAGTGGTGCGGCGGGAGTTCCGTCAGTTGGAGGCATCCTGGTACGACAGCGAGAAGATTCGCATTTCCCGTAACCGAGTGGACCGCCTGGGTTATTTCAGCCAGGTCAATGTCGAAACCAATGAGGTTTCGGGCTCGCCGGATCAGGTTGACCTGACTATGAAGGTGCAGGAGAGGCCGACAGGTAGTCTGACACTGGGCGCCGGCTTCTCCAGCAATGACGGTCTGGGGCTGACTTTCGGCGTCAACCAGCAGAATTTCCTTGGCTCTGGTAACTCGCTTGGGATGCAGATCAACACCAGCCGGATCAACCGGGTACTCGTGATCAGCTCCACCAATCCCTATTTCACGCAGGATGGTGTTTCCAGAACTTTTGACCTTTACCATCGGGTGGCCCGTCCTTATTTCGATCAGAACAGCTATTCTTTGGAGACCACGGGGGGAAGCTTACGCTTTGGTCTTCCCTTGTCCGAGCGTGATACGGTCTATCTTGGTGGCGGTGTCGAGCGCACGACCATCAATACTGGTACCTACCTGCCAACGGCCTATGCCAACTATGCCAATGAATTCGGATATGCCAGCACCGGTATTCCCCTGACCATCGGTTGGGCGCGCGATGGCCGCGACAGTGCGCTGGTTCCTACGTCAGGTGTCTTTCAGCGCGCGACCGCCGAGTGGAGTGTGGCGGGTGATACCCGGTATGTGCGGGGAACCTACCAGTATCAACAGTACTTCCCGCTGACGAAGCAGTACACTTTCGCGCTGAACGGCGATCTTGCACTGGGGCAAGGAACCGAGGGTAAGGCCTACCCTTTGTTCAAGAATTTCTATGGCGGTGGCCTGGGTTCGGTGCGTGGCTTTGAAGCCGGCAGCCTGGGGCCGCGGGATGCATCCAGTGGCTTGGTTCTTGGCGGTCCGAAGCGGATCAACTTGAACTTTGAGATCCAGGCTCCTTTCCCGGGCGCTGGCAATGATCGGACACTGCGTATGTATGGCTTTGTCGACATGGGGAATGTTTTTGGCGCCGATGAGACCGTCCAGTTTGATCAATTCCGCTCATCTGTAGGCGTCGGCATTAGCTGGATTTCACCGATGGGCCCATTGCGACTGGCCTTTGCCACCCCTCTACGCAAGTTTGATAACGATAGAATCCAGAACTTGCAATTTCAGATCGGAACCACCTTCTAATGAGAAATATCTTCCTGTCCATTTCAACGGCGCTGCTGTTCGGCTTTGCGTCCTTGGCACTTCCCGTGCAGGCGCAAGAGTTCAGGCTTGGTTTTGTGAGCCTGGACCGCATCATTCGTGAGGCCGCGCCGGCCAAGAATGCTCAGGCCAAGCTGGAGCAGGAGTTCTCCCGGCGTGAAAAGGAGCTGAACGAACTGGGTGTCAACATCAAAAGCTTGGCGGAGAAGCTGGAGCGCGAAGCGCCAACGCTTTCGGAGAGTCAGCGTGCGGCCCGTCAGAAGCAGCTGGTCGAGCAGGACCGTGACTTTCAGCGCAAGCGCCGTGAGTTCCAGGAAGACCTGAACGCGCGCCGCAATGAAGAGCTACAGCAGGTCTTCGACCGTGCCAATCGCGTGGTCCGGCAGATCGCCGAAGCTGAGAAGTATGACCTGATCCTGCAGGAAGCGGTCTACATCAACCCCAAGCACGATATCACCGACAAGGTGATCAAGGCCCTGAACGGCGCCAAGTAAGATTTTGCGGGTACGGCGCGTGTGGCATTACGTCTAGGCACCATCGTTGAGGCGCTCGGGGGCGTGTTGCATGGTGACCCCGAGTTGCAGATACAGGCGCTGGCGCCCCTGGAGTCGGCGCAGCCGCAGGACCTGAGCTTTCTCAGCCATCCCAAATACCAGCAGCAACTGGCCTCCACGCGGGCTGGCTGCGTGATCGTCAATCCCCAGATGCAGCTCGCGGCACAGGCCCGCGGCGCCTGCATCGTGGCGGACAATCCCTATCTGTACTTTGCCCGTGTCACCCAGCTATGGCGGCGCTCGCAGCAGCGCTCCGTCGGGCCGAGGATTCATCCGAGTGCGGTGGTCGATCCCGACGCCCATGTGGATCCGTTGGCACAGATCGGACCGCTGTGTGTGGTCGAGCGCGGCGCCCGCATCGGCGCCCAGACCGTGTTGAAGTCGCGGGTGACCGTCAGCGAAGATTGCGTGATCGGTGAGCGTTGCATCCTGCATCCTGGTGTGGTGATCGGGGCCGATGGCTTCGGCTTCGCAAAGGACGGCGAGCGCTGGGAAAAAATTGAACAGCTGGCCGCGGTGCGCATCGGCAATGATGTCGAGATTGGCGCCAACACCTGTATCGACCGCGGCGCCTTGCAGGACACTGTGATCGAAGACGGCGTCAAGCTAGACAACCTGATCCAGATTGGCCACAACGTCAGGGTCGGCCGCAACACGGCCATGGCGGGTTGCGTTGGCGTGGCCGGCAGTGCCACCATCGGTGCCAACTGCACCATAGGCGGCAGCGCCGGCGTGCTGGGGCATCTCACGATTGCTGACAACGTGAACGTGTCGTCGTTCTCGCTCGTCACGCGCTCGATCAACAAGCCCGGCCATTACACCGGATTCTTCCCGCTGGAGGACAACGCCTCGTGGGAAAAGAATGCCGCCACGCTCAAGCAGCTCTCCACACTTCGCGAACGCGTGCGCGCGCTGGAAAAGGAATTGAAGGAAACAAAGACATGACGACGATGGACATTCACCAGATCCTCAAGAAGTTGCCGCACCGCTATCCCATTCTGTTGGTGGACCGCGTGCTGGAGGTGGAGAAGGGCAAGCGCATCAAGGCGATCAAGAACGTCACCATCAACGAGGACTTCTTCAACGGCCACTTCCCGCACCGCCCGGTCATGCCGGGCGTGCTGATGCTCGAAGCGCTGGCGCAGGCGGCGGCGCTACTGTCCTTCGAGACGTTGGGCGAGGCGCCGGACGAGAACACGGTCTACTACTTTGCTGGCATCGACGGCGCGCGCTTCAAGCGCCCGGTGGAGCCAGGCGACCAGCTCATCCTCGAGGTAGAGCTCGAACGTATGAAAGCCGGCATCTTCAAGTTCAAGGCCTGGGCCAGCGTGGGTGAGGAGCGTGCCGTGGAGGCCGAACTCATGTGCACCATGCGCAAGATTGCCTGAGGACGCGGCGTGGCGCAAATCCATCCGACGGCGATCGTCGACCCGAAGGCCGAACTGGACAGCACGGTCAGCGTCGGACCCTACACGCTCATCGGCCCGAATGTGAAGATCGGTGCGGGCACCAGCATCGCCTCGCACTGCGTGATCGAAGGCCACACGACGATCGGCCGCGACAACCGCGTCTACCAGTTCGTTTCACTCGGCTCGGACAACCAAGACAAGAAGTACCAAGGTGAACCCTGCGAGCTCGTGATTGGTGACCGCAATACCATTCGCGAGTACAGCACCTACCACATCGGCACGGTGCAAGGCGGCAGCATCACCCGCTTGGGCAACGACAACTGGATGATGGCCTACACCCACCTGGCGCACGACTGTCTGGTGGGCGACCATTGCATCTTCGCCAATAACACCCAGCTGGCTGGCCACGTGGTGGTGGGCGACTGGGTGATCCTGGGCGGCTTCACGGTGGTGCACCAGTTTGTGCGCATCGGTGCCCACAGCATGACGGGCATGTGCTCGCTGCTGTTCGGCGACCTGCCGCCCTTCGTGATGTGTCTGGGCCAGCCGGCCGAGGCGCGTTCGATGAACTTCGAAGGCCTGCGCCGGCGTGGTTTCACACCCGAGCGCATCAGCGCCGTCAAGGCCATGCACAAGGCGCTGTACCGCGACGGACTGACGCTGGAGCAGGCGCAGGCGCAGATCGCCACGCTGAGCGACCGTTATCCGGAGGCTGCGCCGGACGTGGCCCTGATGCAGGACTTCCTGGCGCAGACCACGTCGCAGCGTGGCATCGTCCGTTAACACCCATGGCTGCAGCGCCGATCACAGCAGCCAAACCCGCGGCGGCTGTGCCCGCCGCTGCCGCGTTGCGCCTGGCCATGGTGGCTGGCGAGACCTCGGGTGATTTGCTCGCCGGCTTGCTGCTTGACGGTGTGAAGGCGCGTTGGCCGGCGGTGCAGGCGGGCGGCATCGGCGGTGCCCAGATGATGCGCCGTGGCTTTGCGGCCTGGTGGCCGAGCGACAAGCTGGCGGTGCGTGGTTACGTCGAGGTGCTGCGCCATTACCGCGAGATCGTCGGCATCCGCACGCAGCTCAAGGAGCGACTGCTGTGCGAGCGGCCGGACGTCTTCATCGGCGTCGACGCCCCTGATTTCAATCTGGATCTGGAGCACGACCTGCGTGAGGCAGGTATCCGTACCGTGCACTTCGTCTGCCCCTCGATCTGGGCCTGGCGGCCGGAGCGCATCGAGAAGATCAGGCGCAGTGTCGACCATGTGCTGTGCATCTTTCCGTTCGAGGTGGAGCTGCTGGCAGAGCATGGCATCGCGTCCAGCTACGTCGGCCATCCGCTGGCGAACGTGATTCCCGCCGTCCCTGATAAGGCCGCGGCGCGCACGGCACTGGGCCTGACCGGCGAAGACACGGTGGTGGCCATCCTGCCGGGCAGCCGGCGTTCCGAAGTGCAGTACCTGGCTGAGCGTTTCTTTCGCGCTGCGGCCGTGTTGCAGCAGGCGCGGCCGGGCATCAAGTTTGTCGTGCCGGCCATCCCCAGCCTGCAGGCGCAGATCACCGAGGTGGCACGTCGCGCCGGCATGTCGGCGCACCTGCAGATCGTGGCCGGTCAGTCGCATACCGTGCTGGCCGCCTGTGATGTGACGCTGATCGCCAGCGGCACGGCCACGCTGGAGGCAGCATTGTTCAAGCGTCCCATGGTGATCGCCTATGCCATGCACTGGCTGAGTTTCCAGCTGATGCGGCGCAAGAAGCTGCAGCCCTGGATCGGCCTGCCCAACATCCTGTGCCAGGACTTCGTGGTGCCCGAGCTGATCCAGCACGAGGCGACGCCGCAGCATCTGGCGCAGGCTGTACTGCAGTGGCTCGACGCGCCGGAGCAGGTGCGGGCCCTGCAACAACGTTTTACCGCGCTGCATGACGAACTGCGGCGCGACACCCCCCGATTGGCTGCCGATGCGATCGCGCAAGTTCTTGCAGGCTGAGCAGGCCTCCTTCATGTGGGATACGCCCGGCCTGGTGGCCGGCGTGGACGAGGCTGGCCGCGGCCCGCTGGCCGGGCCGGTGGTGGCTGCGGCGGTGATCCTCGACGACCTGCACCCGATCCAGGGTCTGGCCGATTCGAAGAAGCTCACCGCCGCACGACGCGAGAAGCTCTACGACGAAATTCGCGCCAAGGCCTTGTGCTGCTCGATAGCCGAAGCCAGCGTCGAAGAGATCGACGAACTCAACATTCTGCAGGCCACCCTGTTGGCCATGCGTCGTGCGGTGGAGGGCCTGCGCCTGAAGCCGACCAAGGTGCTGGTGGACGGCAACCGCCTGCCGGTGCTGGACGTGCTGGCCGAGGCCATCGTCAAGGGCGACGCCAAGGTGCCGGTCATCTCGGCGGCGTCCATTCTGGCCAAGGTGCACCGTGACCGCTGGTGTGCCGAGTACGACCGCGAGTTTCCGCAATACGGCTTTGCGGCCCACAAGGGCTACGGCACGGCCGAGCACATCGCGGCGCTGCGCGAGCATGGTGCCTGTCCGCAGCACCGCAAGACATTTGCCCCGGTGTCGGGGGTGCTGCGATGAACTTGTCCGGCAGTGCGCAACACGTCACCTCGCGTGACAACCCGTTGCTCAAGGAGCTGCGGCGGCTGGCGCAGGACAGCACGGCCTACCGCAAGGCGGGCCGTTTCTGGGTCGAGGGTGATCACCTGTGCCGCGCCGCGCTGACGCGCGGCTGGCGGCCGGCCGTGGCCGTCTTTTCGGAGTCTTTTTGGGCTTCCGCACTCGAGCAGCTTGCGCAAGCCGCTATCAAAACCATAGTGATCCCGGAGGCGTTGTTCGCCGGCATCAGCGGTCTGGAGTCGCCGGCCGGCATGGGCTATGTCTTCGAGTTGCCGCAAGAAGCCAAGGTGCAGCCCGGCGTACCGACGGTGATTCTGGACCGGGTGCAGGACGCCGGCAACGTGGGCTCCATCCTGCGCAGTGCCTCGGCCTTCGGCTTTCGGCAGGTGGTCGCGCTCAAGGGTACGGCGGCGCTGTGGAGTCCCAAGGTGCTGCGCGCCGGCATGGGGGCGCATTTCGCCCTGCAGCTGGTGGAGGGGGTCGAACTGGCCGATCTTGACGCGCTGGGCCTGCCGCTACTGGTCACCAGCTCACACCAGGGCGAACTGATCCAGCACCAGCGCCTGCCCTGGCCCTGCGCCTGGGCGCTGGGCCATGAAGGGCAGGGGGTGCGGGATGAGTTGATGGCGCGTGCGGCGCTGTCCGTGCGCATCGGTCAGCCCGGCGGCGAGGAGTCGCTCAACGTGGCGGCCGCGGCGGCGATCTGCCTGCACGCGAGTGCGGTTGCTGCTGAGGGTTGACCGCTATTTTTTCTCACGCCGGCATGGTGGCCGGCGGGCAGGGCCTGGGCTGGCGCCTCATGGTGCGAGCACAAATCGTTGCCAGCCCAGGCCCTGTCCGCCAATACGTGTTTTCTCTTTCCGCTGCCCGCAGGCCCGCAACACGGCCGGTCTGGCTATGCCGGTCAACGATTTGTGGCACACCATGAGGCGACCGGCATGGCCAGACCGGCTGCACGGGCGCCAGCGAGAAGAGAGCAAGTCACAGAAGCGGGAAGCCGGAGGAAGGGCGAGGGGTATCCCCCTCTCAGCTATAATCTCGGACTGTTCAGAAATCCAGCCGCCCCAGCGCATTTCACGCCGAACACCCCTCTCAAAAGCAGCAGCCAGGACTCGTTTCTTGTGAATGCGTGGGCGCGCCCGTAACCAACGGAGTACCCAGTGCTTTTGTCTCTCCAGGGAACCACCCCTCCCGCCATCCTGGCGCTCGCAGACGGCACGGTCTTTCTCGGCAATTCCATCGGTGCCACCGGCACCACGGTCGGCGAAGTGGTGTTCAACACCGCCATCACCGGCTACCAGGAAATCCTCACCGACCCGAGCTACTGCCGGCAGATCGTGACGCTCACGTATCCGCACATCGGCAACTACGGCATCAACGGTGAAGACATCGAAGCCGACAAGGTCCATGCCGCCGGTCTCATCATCAAGGACCTGCCGCTGCTGGCCTCCAACTTCCGCAGCACCGAAACCCTGTCGCAGTACCTGGTGCGCGAGAACACCGTGGCGATCGCCAACCTCGACACCCGCAAGCTCACCCGCCTGCTGCGCACCAAGGGCGCGCAGAACGGTGCCATCGTCGCCCTGGCCACCGGCCAACAGGTGACGCAGACCGTTATCGACCAAGCCATTGCCGCTGCCAAGGCCGCGCCCAGCATGACTGGCCAGGACCTCGCCAAGGTCGTGACCGTATCCAAGTCCTACGGCTGGACCCAGACCGAATGGCAGCTTGGTTCGGGCTACGGCGAGCAGAAGGCGCCGAAGTTCCACGTTGTTGCCTATGACTTCGGCGTCAAGAAGAACATCCTGCGCATGCTGGCCGAGCGCGGCTGCAAGGTCACCGTGGTGCCGGCGCAGACGCCGGCGGCCGAGGTGCTGAAGCACAAACCCGACGGCATCTTCCTCTCCAACGGCCCTGGCGACCCGGAGCCGTGCGACTACGCGATTGCCGCCGCGCGCGAACTGATCGAGACCGGCATCCCGACCTTCGGCATCTGCCTGGGGCACCAGATCATGGCGCTGGCCAGCGGGGCCAAGACCTTCAAGATGAAGTTCGGCCACCACGGCGCCAACCACCCGGTGAAGGACCTCGATACCGGCCGCGTCAGCATCACCAGCCAGAACCACGGTTTCGCCGTGGACGAGAAATCGTTGCCGGCCAACCTGCGCCCCACGCATGTGAGCCTGTTCGACGGCACGCTGCAGGGCCTGGCCCGCACTGACAAGCCGGCGTTCTGCTTCCAGGGCCACCCGGAAGCCTCGCCCGGCCCGCACGACATCGCCTACCTGTTTGACCGCTTCACGGCGCTGATGGAGAAGAAGTAAATGCCCAAGCGTTCAGATATCAAAAGCATCCTGATCATCGGCGCCGGCCCGATCATCATCGGCCAGGCCTGCGAGTTCGACTACTCCGGCGTGCAGGCCTGCAAGGCCTTGCGCGAAGAAGGCTACAAGGTCATCCTGATCAACAGCAACCCGGCCACGATCATGACCGACCCGGCCACGGCCGACGTTACCTACATCGAGCCCATCACCTGGCAGACGGTCGAGAAGATCATCGCCAAGGAGCGCCCGGACGCCATCCTGCCCACCATGGGCGGCCAGACCGCGCTGAACTGCGCGCTGGATCTGTGGCGCAACGGCGTGCTGGACAAGTACAAGGTCGAGTTGATCGGCGCCACGCCAGAAGCCATCGACAAGGCCGAGGATCGCCTGAAGTTCAAGGACGCCATGACCAAGATCGGTCTGGGTTCTGCACGCTCCGGCATCGCCCACAGCATGGAAGAGGCTTGGGCGGTGCAGAAGAACGTCGGCTTTCCCACTGTCATTCGCCCCAGCTTCACGCTCGGTGGCACCGGCGGCGGTATCGCCTACAACTCGGAAGAGTTCGAGATCATCTGCAAGCGCGGCCTGGAAGCCTCGCCCACCAACGAGCTGCTGATCGAAGAATCGCTCGTCGGTTGGAAAGAGTACGAGATGGAGGTCGTGCGCGACAAGGCCGACAACTGCATCATCGTCTGCTCGATCGAGAACCTCGACCCCATGGGCGTGCACACCGGTGACTCCATCACCGTGGCGCCGGCGCAGACGCTGACCGACAAGGAATACCAGATCATGCGCAACGCCTCGCTGGCGGTGCTGCGTGAAATCGGTGTGGATACCGGTGGCTCCAACGTGCAGTTCTCGATCAACCCGAAAGACGGGCGCATGATCGTGATCGAGATGAACCCGCGCGTCAGCCGTTCGTCCGCGCTGGCCTCCAAGGCTACCGGGTTCCCGATCGCCAAGGTCGCGGCCAAGCTGGCCGTTGGTTACACCCTGGACGAACTGCGCAACGAGATCACGGGCGGCGCCACGCCGGCGTCCTTCGAGCCCTCGATCGACTACGTGGTGACCAAGATCCCGCGTTTCGCCTTCGAGAAGTTCCCCGCGGCCGACAGCCGCCTCACCACCCAGATGAAGTCGGTGGGTGAGGTCATGGCCATGGGCCGCACCTTCCAGGAGTCGTTCCAGAAGGCGCTGCGCGGGCTGGAAGTGGGCGTTGACGGCATGAACGAGAAGACCCAGGACCGCGAGGTGCTGGAGAAGGAGCTGGGCGAGCCCGGTCCCGAGCGCATCTGGTATGTCGGCGATGCCTTTGCCCAAGGCATGTCGGTGGATGAGGTGTTTGCCCTGACCAAGATCGACAAGTGGTTCCTGGTGCAGATCGAGGAGATCGTGAAGATCGAACTCGAACTGGACAAGCTGGCGGCCGAGAAGGGCGCCAACGCACTGGCCGCGCTGGACGCCACCACGCTGCGTACGCTGAAGAAGAAGGGTTTCTCCGACCGCCGTCTGGCCAAACTGCTCAAGACCACCGAGAAGGCCGTGCGCGACCAGCGCCGTGCGCTGAAGGTACGTCCTGTGTACAAGCGTGTCGACACCTGCGCCGCCGAGTTCGCCACCAACACCGCCTACATGTACTCGAGCTACGAGGACGAGTGCGAGGCCGAGCCGACGAACAAGAAGAAGATCATGGTGCTCGGCGGTGGTCCGAACCGCATCGGCCAGGGCATCGAGTTCGACTACTGCTGCGTCCATGCCGCGCTCGCCATGCGCGAAGACGGCTACGAGACCATCATGGTCAACTGCAATCCCGAGACCGTGTCGACCGACTACGACACCTCGGACCGCCTGTACTTCGAGCCGCTGACGCTGGAAGACGTGCTGGAAATCGTTGACAAGGAAAAGCCGACCGGCGTGATCGTGCAGTACGGCGGCCAGACGCCGCTCAAACTGGCGCTCGGCCTGGAAGCTGAAGGCGTGCCGATCATCGGCACCAGCCCGGACATGATCGACGCTGCCGAAGACCGTGAGCGTTTCCAGAAGCTGCTGCACGAGCTCGGCCTGCGCCAGCCGCCCAATGCCACCGCCCGTACGGAAGGCGAGGCGCTGGAGAAGGCTGCTGCCCTGGGTTACCCGCTGGTGGTGCGCCCGAGCTACGTGCTCGGTGGCCGTGCCATGGAGATCGTGCACGAGCAGCGTGACCTGGAGCGCTACATGCGCGAGGCGGTCAAGGTCAGCAACGACAGCCCGGTGCTGTTGGATCGCTTCCTCAATGACGCCATTGAATGTGATGTCGATTGCCTGCGTGACCCGGAAGGCAAGACCTTCATCGGCGGCGTGATGGAGCACATCGAGCAGGCCGGCGTGCACAGCGGCGACTCCGCCTGTTCGCTGCCGCCCTACAGCCTGAAGGCCGAGACGGTGGCCGAGATCAAGCGCCAGACGGCGGCCATGGCCGCGTCGCTGAACGTGGTGGGCCTGATGAACGTGCAGTTCGCCATCCAGCACGTCGACGGCAAGGACGTGATCTACGTGCTCGAAGTCAACCCGCGTGCCTCGCGCACCGTG